>OBCO01000049.1_pt1 | contig 302514 bp, 276 predicted proteins | sample 1495971 | NCBI WGS metagenome assembly OBCO01 (sample SAMN04168690, study PRJEB22393) | synthetic metagenome | isolation source: purchased from BEI Resources HM-276D | reverse complement strand
TGGTGTTCAGTCTCGAAGACATGAAACGCAGGGCGTATAACGCCCTGCTGGCCCAGGTCATTTTATCCAATCTGGACCTCTCGGCTCGCTTTGAAGAATGAGCGAATTCGCCGTTCAGTCCGCTGGATTTCGGACTTAAAGCCGCCTAAAACTGCACGAACCATTGGTTCAGACCAGCGCCAAATTTATGCCTCCACCCAAAAGAGCGCAGGCCGATGCGATGGCCTGCGCTCTTTTCTCTTGCTGCTATCGAGCGGCGTCTTAACTGTCGCGCGTCGCCACGAACCGCTTCGTCAGCCAGCGGTCAAAGCGGGCGAGGTTGTCCTTTTGCCGCTCGTAGGCGCTGTTCAGGACATGCAGCCGGGTCTGAAGGCGCTGAAGCTGCTCGTCGCTCAGCGGCACGTCCTCGCGCACCCAGTCGCGGCGGTAGGTGCCGTCGGGGGCGTGGGTGGCGCGGCGCAGGGTCACCATGTCGCGCGATTCTTCCAGCGTCATTCCCAGGGCCCGCAGGTCAATCAGGTCGCGCAGCAGCCGCAGTGAGTAAGGCGCGTACAGCACCCGGCCCGAGGCCGTCACTTGGTCGGGCGGCAGCAGGCCGATTTCGGCGTAGTGCATCACCGTGCGCCGGGTGACCCCCGCCTCGCGGGCGAGTTCGGCGGTGGTGTAGAAGGTGAGGTCGCTGCCGGCCTCGTCAGTGGGCGCCGTCGATTTGGAAGGGGTCGTCAAGGTGTAATGACCACCTTCCCCGTCACCTGTCGCCCCAGCAGCGCCCGCAGCGCCTCGGAGCCGCGCTCCAGCGGGTAGCGCTCACTGACGAGGGGGCGTACTTTGCCCTCGGCAATCCAGCCGATGAGCCGCGCCATGTTCTCGGCATTGGCCTTCGGCTCGCGCTGCGCGAATTCGCCCCAGAACACGCCGACGAGGCTGGAGCCCTTGAGCAGCGGCAGGTTGAGCGGCAGCTTGGGAATCTCGCCGCCCGCGAAGCCGATGACGAGGTAGCGCCCGTTCCAGCCGAGCGAGCGGAAAGCGGGTTCGGCGTAGCGGTCGCCCACCGGGTCGAACACCACGTCCAGGCCCTTTTTGCCGGTCAGCGCCTTGAGCCGCTCGCGCAGGTCCTCGTCCGTGTAGTTGATGACTTCGTCGGCGCCGTGCTCACTCGCCACCGCGCATTTTTCCGGCGTGGACGCTGCCGCGATGACCCGTGCGCCGAGCGCCTTGCCGATCATCACGGCGGCCAGCCCCACACCGCCCGCCGCGCCGAGGACCAGCAGCGTTTCGCCTTCTTTCAGTTGCCCGCGCTGAATCAGGGCGTGCAGGGTGGTGCCGTAAGCGAGCGGCAGCGTCGCCGCCACGTCCGCCGGAAAGCCGGGCGGCAGCGGAATCACATTGGAGGCAGGCGCCACCAGATGCGACGCGAAAGCCCCGGTGCCGGTAAAGGCCACCACGTTCTGACCGGGCTTGAGGTGCCGCACGCCCTCGCCCATGGCGGCGACGGTTCCGGCGGCCTCGGCCCCCGCCACGAAGGGCAGCGGCGGGCGAACCTGGTACTGGCCCATCACCATCAGGGCGTCGGGGAAGTTGACGCCGGCGGCTTCCACGGCAATCACGACCTCGCCGGCGCCGGGCGTGGGGTCGGGGCTCTCAAGAACGGTCAGGGTTTCGGGCTGGTCGAACTGCTGGCAAACGAGGGCACGCATGGCAAAACCTCCGGAAAAAGCTGGGACGAGGAGCAAGGGGCGAAGAGGAAGAAAAGAGAGAGACGGTCAGGCGGGTGTGCCCTATAGTAACGCCAACGTACAAAGTAAACGTTGACGGACATTTTTCTGCCTGCTGCGTTTGCCGCTGCTTCCCGTCCCTGCGCCCCTTTTTCCTCCGGAGGTTGGTCCTGATGGCTCCTTTTTTGAATAAACGCGACCTGCAATTTCAACTGTTCGAGGTGCTCGACACCGCCCAGTTGCCCGAGCGCCCCCGCTTCGCCGAACACTCGCGCGAGGTCTATCAGGACGTGCTCAACGTCGCCTACAACGTGGCCGAGAAGTATTTCGCCAACCACGCCCGCGCCGCCGACGTGAATGAGCCGCATGTTGTAGACGGCAAGGTCAAGCTGGTGCCCGAGGCGCAGCAGGCGGTCGAGGCCTTCCGTGACGCCGGGTTTTTCTCGGCGCACCACGACGAGGAACTCGGCGGGCTGCAACTCCCCTGGGTGGTCATGCAGGCGGTGCAGGCCAACTTTCAGGCGGCCAACCCCGGCACCGCGAGCTACACCTTCCTGACCATCGGCAACGCCAACCTGCAACGCGAGTTCGGCAGCCCCGAGCAGCAGGAAAAATATCTGCTGCCGCTGCTCGAAGGCCGCTGGTTCGGCACGATGGCGCTTTCCGAGCCGCAGGCGGGGTCCGGGCTGGCCGACATCACGACCACGGCGACCTTGCGTGACGACGGCACCTACTCCATCACCGGCACCAAGATGTGGATTTCGGGCGGCGAGCACGAACTCACGGAGAATATCGTCCACCTCGTCCTCGCACGCATCAAAGGCGCTCCGGCCGGCGTGAAGGGCATCTCGCTGTTTCTGGTGCCGCGCTACCGCATCAATCCCGACGGCAGCGTGGGCGAAAGTAACCACGTCGTGCTGGCGGGCCTGAACCACAAGCTTGGACACCGGGGCACCACCAACACGCTGCTCAACTTCGGCGAGGGCGGCGAAACCATCGGTGAACTCGTGGGCGAACCGGGCCGGGGCCTGGCGCAAATGTTCCACATGATGAACGAGGCCCGCATCGGCGTGGGCATGGGCGCCGTCATGAGCGGCTACGCGGGCTACCTCGCGAGCCTGGAATACGCCCGTGACCGCCGCCAGGGCCGACACGCCAGCAACCGCGACCCGCAGGCCGAATCGGTCGCCATCATCGAGCACGCCGATGTCAAGCGGATGCTGCTGCGCCAGAAGGTCTTTGTGGAGGGCGGACTCGCACTCGGGCTCTACGCCGCCTCGCTGGTCGACGACCTGAATACCGGCCCGGAGGAGGAGAAGGCCGACACCGCGCTTCTGCTCGACCTGCTGACCCCCATCGTCAAATCGTGGCCGAGCAAGTACAGCCAGGAGGCGCTGAGCGACGCGATTCAGGTGATGGGCGGCGCTGGCTACACCCGCGACACCCCGGTGGAGATGTACTACCGCGACAACCGCCTCAACCCTATTCACGAGGGCACCGAGGGCATTCAGGGCAACGACCTGCTCGGGCGCAAGCTGACGCAGGCAAACGGGCGCGGGCTGCAAGTCCTGCTCGGCAAGATGGGGGCCGACCTGAAGGCCGCCGAGCAGGAGGGGGAACTGAGCGACATCCGCACGGCGCTGCAAGAAGCGATTGGTCAGTGCGCCGCCGCGCTGGGCAGCCTGCTGGGCCGCGCCGCCGAGCTGGGGCCGGACCTCTTCCTCGCCAACGCCAACGCCGCGCTCGATATGGTGGGCCACACGGTGGTCGGCTGGATGTGGCTGCGCCAGGGCCTCGCCGCCGCCCGCGCCCTGCCGGACGCCCGGGGCGACGACCGCGACTTTTACGAGGGCAAGCTCCACGCCGCCCGCTTTTTCGCCCGCTACGAGCTGCCCAAAGTCCGCACCTGGGCCGAACTGCTGGCGAGTGCCGACCCGACGACGGTGGAGATGCAGGAAAACTGGTTCTGAGGCAGGAGAAACGGAGGGGAGGGGGAATCGGGGACGGTTCCCTCTTTCATTTGTTTGGCGTGACTGACGCCCTGTATGTGCTGCGGCAATCGGTCAGTCACTGGAGTTTTCGACAGAAAACAGAAAAAAGACACCCTCACCCCTTGCTTTGCAAGGCCCTCTGCTTCGCAGCTTTACAAGTCTCCCCTTGGTAGAGGGTCAACAGCACACAATCTCTCCGTCAAATGCGCTCAGCCCCCTCAACCACAAAAAAGCGCACCCAGGCGACAAGGCCGAGGTGCGCTGCTGTTGTGAATGTCCTGCGAAAAAACCTTACTCGCTGCGGTACTTCGGCTCGATGATCTGCTCGTGCCCGCCGAGTTCGAGTTTCTCCGCGCTCAACGCAGCGGCGCTGGGCACGCGGTAGGCGTCGGCGGCGGCGTAGTTGACCGCGTAGCCCATATCCTGCAAGCTGCCCACGCTCATGCGCGAGAGGGGGTTGACCACGCCGCTGTTGAGGTAGCCGGTCATCAGCTCGGTCTTGAAAGTGGTTTCGCGCCAGTGCGAGCCCGCCGTGCCCTGGCCGCCCTGGTTCTCGACGGGCACGCTGCTGAGGGTGCCGCCCGCCGCGCGGTACTCGCGCACGCCGTTGGTGCCGGTGTAGACGGGGTTGCTGGTGCCGGTGCCGCTGACGATCCGGAAGCGCGACCACAGCGACCCGATGCCCAGCGAGTGCCCCAGCTCGTGTACGGCGATGTCGGCGAGTTGCCCGCTGAACTGCCCGAGGTCGGCGGTGTCGAAGACCAGGGTGGAGTAGGTGGTCAGGCCGGTGCTGGTCCGCACGCTGCACGGGCCGCTCTGGGCGAGCACGCCGCCAGGGCCGTCAATGCTGGTGTTGCCGGTAAAGACAAGAATGTCGTCGATGGTGCCGCTGAACGCCGCGTTGCTGCCGCACGCCCCGGCGGGGATGCTGGCGGTGGCGTCGGGCTGGCCCTGGGTAATCACGCTCTGCCAGCGGTTCGCGGCGGCCTGCATGGCGCTCACCACGCTGGGGTCGCTGCCGGGGGCAAACTTCAGGGTGATGTTGTAGGGCTCGGTGGCCTGCGATTGCACAGGCGCCGTCTTCACGTAGGGGTCTACCGGCAGGTCGGTCACGTTCACGGTGCCGGCTTGTTCGGGGCGGGCATTGGCGGCGGCGTCCGTCACGGCGGTCTGGTTGCTGCCGGCGCCGCACGAGGCGAGCAGCAGGCTCAGGCCCAGGGCAGCGGCGGTGAGATGGGCAGGGGTGGTCAGTCGGGTCATGTGGGGCTCCTTGCAACAAAGGCCAGGGTGAGGAAAGCCGGGCAACGAACAGGCCTCAAAACTCAGGGGCGCGGCCACAGAAGTAGCTTGATGGAAGTCGGGCAAGGCGTCCCAGGTGTAGGCGGCGAGCTGCCACCGACCCTAGAAACTGTGCTGCCTTCCTTTGAAGCTGAGGAGAAAACTACACGGCGGTTTGTGTGATTTATGTGTGCGTCCGCTCAAGCCCTCATCAAGACAGTGCGTCAATCACCCGCCGACGAGTGTTTTGTCAGCCTCAGCGCGGAAATCCCCGCAGGTGCGTTGTCTATCCTGCCCCCGCCTCATCTCATGGTGTGTCAATAGTTCCATATCGGCAGATGTTCACTTCCCAAATTAGTTGACTTAAGTGAACTAACGGCTCTAAACTGGGGTCATGGTTGACCTTTCCTTTGCTTCCCCACGGGGCGCCGCAACGGGCCTGATGGGCAGCCAACCTCCGCCGGGGGTCCGGTGAAGCCGTCCGAGCCGGGTGCGCTTTCCACGCCGCTGCTGCCGGAGCAACTGACCGACGAACTCATCCTGCGGTTTCTGGGCGGCATCTGGCGCCTCAACCGCCGCATGAAGCAGGACGTGGGCCCGCTGCTCGCCGAGCGGCACGGCATCGACCTCCGCCGCTACTTTGTGTTGCAGGCGATTCACCACGGTCACGCGTATCCCAAACAGCTCGCCGAAGCGCTCGACATGCCGCCCAGCCTGCTCAGCCGGTATCTCGAACAACTGGTCAAGGCCGGGCTGCTCGAACGCCAGATCGACCGTGAGGACTCGCGCCGCATTCACCTCACCCTGACGGACGCCGGACAGGCGATGCTCGACAACATCAGCCGGGCCATCAAGGACAGTACGGGTCAGCGCCTCGGGCACCTCGAATTCGAGCGACTGCTGATGCTGCTCGACACCATCGAGGCTCTGGCCGACATCGGCCTGCCCGCTTCTGCCACCGACCCCCTGTGCGTTTCCGACCCCACCCCCACCCAGGAGCCTGCATGACCAACCCCGCTTCCCCGCCCCTTCAGTCCTCGCCGGCTCCAGTCCCGGTGCCCGATCACGAAACGATGCCGCACTTCACCGATCAGGAAAAGCGCATCACCCTGATCGGCCTGCTGGTCGTTTTCCTGCTCGCCGCGCTCTCGCAGAACGTGGTCGGCACCGCCATGCCGCGCATCATCGAAGACCTCAAGGGCTTTAACCTCTACACCTGGGTCACCACCGCCTACCTGCTCGCCTCCACGGTGATGGTGCCCATCTACGGCAAACTCTCGGACCTTTATGGCCGCAAGCCGATTCTGATTTTCGGCATCCTGGTCTTCCTCTTCGGCTCGGCGCTGTGCGGACTGGCGGGCGAGCCGTTCCTGGGCAACTTCCTCGGCGGCGGCATGAACCAGCTCATCGCCTTCCGTGCAGTGGCGGGCTTCGGCGGCGCGGCGCTCTTTACCACCGCGTTCACCATCCTCGCCGACATGTTCGACCCCACCGAGCGTGCCAAGTTCGGCGGCCTGTTCGGCGCCATCTTCGGCCTGAGCATGGTGCTGGGGCCGCTGATCGGCGGCTGGCTGACCGACACGCTCTCCTGGCGCTGGACCTTCTACGCCAACCTGCCGCTGGGCATTCTGGCCCTGTTCCTGATCATCTCCAAGATGCCCAAGCTCGCGCACCGCATGCAGGGCAAAATCGACTACTGGGGCGCGGCGCTGATTCTGGCGACCACCATTCCGCTGTTGCTCGCACTCACCTGGGGCGGCACCACCTACGCCTGGAACAGCTCCACCATCATCAGCCTCTTCGCGGGCAGCCTGGTGAGCCTGATCGCCTTCCTGTTCGTCGAGCGGCGCACGCCCGACGCCATCATTCCGCTGACACTCTTCAATGTGCCGATGTTCAGCATCGGGAACCTCGCCTCCTTTGTGATGGGCATGGCGTTTTTCGGCGTGGTCATGTTCCTGCCGCTCTACATGCAGATGGTGCTGGGCGTGTCGCCCACGGCGAGCGGCACCAGCATGTTGCCGCTGATGCTGGGCCTGATGCTGTCGAGCATTACCTCTGGGAACATCGTCGCCCGCACCGGCAAGTACAAGCCCTGGATGATCGGCGGCGCCCTGATCCTGATTCTGGGCATGTGGACGCTGACCGGCATCCGCTCGGACTCGCACCTCGTGGACCTGTACTGGCGCATGTTCATCGTCGGTCTGGGCCTGGGCCCCAGCCAGAGCCTCTTTACCCTCGCCATCCAGAGCGCGGTGCCGCTGCGGCAGCTCGGCGTGGCGACCTCGTCGAGCCAGTTTTTCCGTCAGATCGGCTCCACCATCGGCGCAGCGATCTTCGGCACCCTGCTGATGAACAACCTGCACAACGAGCTGCCCAAGCACCTGCCCGCCATGCCCGGTTCGTCCATGAACTCCAAGAACATCGACCTCGGCACCCTGCGCGCCGCGAGCACCGGCAAGGGCAACGGTCCCGAAGTGCAGATCAAGAAGGCGTTCGACCAGCAGTACGTCCTGATCGAAAAGGCCATCAACGGCGACGAAGCCGCCCGGCGCGCCGTGCAGGCGAACAAGCAGTTGCCCAACGAGCTCAAGGTGCTGGCGACCGGCGGGCTGAACGCGAAGGTTCACGCGGGAGTCATCCGGCAGGCGGCGGGCGTACAGGCCGCGCTGGCGAAGGGCGAAAAGGGCCGCCAGGCGATCTTGCGTAACCCCAACCGCCCGGAACAGCTCAAGGCGATTGTGCGCGGGCTGCCCGCTCAGGCCCTCGCCACGCCGCAGGCCGCGCAAGTCACCGCCGCCCGCGTCGCCCAGGGCATTCTGGCGAGCGAGCCGCAGGTGCAGGCGCAGGCCCGGACGCAGGCGCTCGCGACCATCAAGCAGCAGTTCGACACCCAGGCCAAGACCCTCGGCAAGCAGGTCGGCCAGGGCCTGAAAGACGGCTTTACCGCTTCCATGACCAAGATGTTCCGCAGCGCGATCTGGTTCGCGCTCGCAGGCTTCCTGATCACCCTGTTCGTGCCGGTGGTGCCCCTGCGCACCCGCAACAAGCCCGCCGGTCCCTCCAAGACCGAGGGTGAAGGCGCGGTGCCGGTGGCCTGAGCCACGCACACCAAGAACCGGGGGTTTCCGTGAGGGACCTCCGGTTTTTTTGTCTCACGGGGCAGGAGAGCCGGCAAACGTAGCCCGCCTCGCCCTCTGCGCCCCGCGATGGTCTACCCTCTAGGCCGATGAAAAAACGCGCTCTTTTCGCCGCCCTGCTGTGCAGTTCCGCCGCCGCGAGCGGCACCCTGGTCGTCGCCGGCAGCGGCGAACCCGCCACGCTGGAATCGGCCAACGCCCACGACTCGGTGACCATGCACGTGCAGCGGCAGATTTATGACCGCCTGATCAACGTCAAGCCCGGCAGCACCGACCTCGCGCCGGGGCTGGCGACGAGCTGGGCCCCCAACAAGGACGCGACGAGCTGGACCTTCACCCTGCGCCGGGGCGTCAAGTTTCACGACGGCACGCCGTTTAATGCCGACGCCGTGGTCTTCAACCTGCGCCGCTGGTGGGACAAGAGCGACCCCAACGGCCTGCGCGACCAGGGCCGGACCTTTTCCATCGTGGCTGACCTGCTCGGCGGCTACAAGGGCGAGAAAAACGCCATCATCAAGAACATCGTCAAAGTGAACGATTCCGTGGTGCGGGTGGACCTGACCCGCCCGAACACGGTGTTTCCGGTGCAGATGAGCGCGTCGTACTGGGGCATTGCCAGCCCGGCGGCCATCAAAGCCCAGGGCGCGAAGTACGGCACGCCGCAGGGCACGGCGGTGGGCACCGGCCCCTTCGTCTTTGGGAGCTGGCGCAGCGGCGACCGCGTGACGCTGCGGGCGAATACGGCCTACTGGGGCAGCAAGCCGAAAGTGGACACCCTCATCATTCGCAGCATCAAGGACCCCAACCAGCGCCTCAACGAACTGCGCGCCGGCACGGTGGACCTCGTGGGCGACCTGCAACCCGACGACATGAAGGCCATTCAGGCCGATAAAAATCTGGTGCTCTACAAGCGGCCCAGCTTCAACCTCGGCTACATCGGGCTCAACAACCGCAACGAGTACCTGAAAAACCCCAAGGTCCGGCAGGCGATCAGCATGGCGATCAACCGCCGCGCCGTCGTGGACGCCTTCTGGTCGGGCCTGGGCCGCACCGACACCAGCATCGTGCCGCCCGCGCTCGGCTGGGCGACCAGTTCCAAAGTGCCCGCCGACTACAAGTTCGACCCCGCCGCCGCGAAAAAACTGCTCGCCGAGGCGGGCTACCCCAACGGCTTCACGCTCGACTTCTGGTACATGCCGATCACCCGCAGCTATTTCCCGCAACCCAAGGCGTCCGCCGAGGCGATGGCCGCCGACCTCGCCGACGTCGGAATCAAGGTCAACCTCAAGACCGAGGACTGGGCCAAATATCTCGACGACCTCTTTGCGGGCCGCCTGAGCATGTTCCAGATTGGCCTCATCGGTGACTACGGCGACCCCGACTACTTCTACGGGGCGCTGTACAATCCCACCTCCACCAACGACATCGGCTGGAACGCGCCCGCCGAGCTCGACACCCTGCTTCAGCAGGCCCGCAGTGGCCTGACCCGGCAGGCACGGGCGCAGGCGTATGCCCGCATCCACGAGTTGACCTACAACGCGGGCTACCGTATTCCGCTCGTCCACAGCCAGTCAGTCGCCGCTGCCCGCAGCTACGTGAAGGGCTGGGTACTGAGCCCCTTCAGCAGCGAGCCGTACAACACGGTGTCGCTCGTCGGCAAGAGCTGGAAGAAGAAGTAAAAAGAACAATGCAGTAATGGGGGCGGCTGACTCCAAAGGGGAGGCCGCCCCTCTTCAATACAGAAATTCTTCGATGTCGTAACGTGCGACTTGTACGCCTGGCTTGTGCGTTTTCAGGAACTCGCGCAGGGCCGCCGCCTGGGCCTCGCGCTCGGTGATGGTGAGGGGCAGCACCCCGTGCTCTCGCGCCCGCGCCGCATAGTCGCCGTGTTCGACGAAGGGCGACAGGTACACGAGGTCGCCCGTGCTCAGCGGTAAGCGCTCCAGCAGCCGCAGCGTGTCGGCGAGGTGCGCCGCCGCGTAGGTCTGACCGCCTACCCCGGTCATGAAGATGGGGGCGACGTTCAGCCCCGCCGCTTTCAGGTCGTGAATCAGTTCGGTGGCCTGCGCCGCGCTGCCGGGTTTGTCGAGCCAGGCGAGCAGGGGGTCGTGCCCGGTTTCCAGGCCCAGGTACACCCGCCGCACGCCCGCTCCGCGCAGCTCGCGCCAGTCGGCCACCGTTTTGCGGCTGCCGGTGAACACGTCGAGAAAGCCGTGGACCTCGCGTCCCGGAAAAGCGGCGCGGGCCTGCGCGATGAGCGGCAGCAGTTTGCGATTGGACAGCATCAGCGCGTTGCCGTCGGCGAGGAAAATGGAGCGCCGCAGCCGGGCGCCCTCGCCCAGCAGTTCGGCCACCGCTTGCAGGTGCGCGGCGAAGGCGTCCGGCGCCTGCACGCTGAAAGGTCGGTCCCGGTAAAAGGTGCAGAAGGTGCAGCGGTTCCACGAGCAGCCGCGCGTCGCCTGCACCACCACCGCGAAATACTGGTCCGGCGGCAGGATGCTGACCGGCGCGTAGGCCGCCGCGAAGCGCGCCCGCTCGGCCCGTAGCCGCGCCGGGGTCCAGTCGAGTGCGCGGCCCAGCAGGGGAGAAGCCAGTTCCGCCTGCGCCGCCGCTGTCGTGTCCCAGAGGGCCGTCAGGACCTGCCACTGCTCGGCCTCGTCCGTCGGCCAGCGCCGCCGCGTTCCGCCCACCTGCCGCCGTCCCAGCACCCGCGAGTCGAGCGCCCGTTTGTAGAGCGTGCCGGGCGCGAAGGCCGGGTTGAACCAGGTCAGCCAGCGCCCCTCCGCGTCGAAACTCAGCACTTCGCCGCCCCGACTCAGCGTGAACGAGTCGGGGCGGGTGTGCAGGGTCCAGGTGGGCGTCGGGGTGGGCGTTGGCGTCGGCATGGGCGAAGGGGAGGGTAGCGCAGGGGAAAGGCGGCCAACCGTTCGGCCTTTCCCTTCTACCCAGGTCCCCTCTGCCCAGGCCCCCCTGCGGGGTTGGGATCAGCCCAGAATTGCCGGATCAGCCCAGAATCACCGGCGCGAAGCTCTGGCTCGGCCCGAAGGTTTCGGTAAAGCGTCGCTCGGCGGGCACCTGCAAGTCGTCGAGTATGGCTTCCACCGCCCCGGCGAAGCCCGCCGGACCGCAGTAGTAGAACTCGGCCTCACCCGCCGGGAGCGCGCCCCGCACGGCGTCCAGGCTCAGGCGCCCGGCCACGTCGTGGTGGGTGCCGAGCTGGTCGTCGGGGCCGGCCTCGTCGTAGAAGACCACCTTGCGAAAGTGCGGGTACTCGTGCGTCAGCCGCGCCACGTCGTCGCGGAAGGCGTGAACGGAGCCGTTCTGCGCCGCGTGGATGAAGGTGACGGGCCGCTGCGACCCCGCCTGGGCCAGCGTCTGCACCATCGCCAGCATCGGGGTGATGCCCACGCCTGCGCTGATCAGGACCACCGGGCGCTCACTCTGTTGCAGCACGAAGTCGCCCGCCGGAACGTGAACGAGCAGTTCGTCGCCCTCCTGCACCGCGCCGTGCAGGTACTCCGACACCAGCCCGCCGCCCTCGCGCTTGACCGAGATGCGGTAGTGGTCCGGGCTCGGCGCGTCCGAGAGGCTGTACTGCCGGATTTGCCACCGCTCCTGCCCCGGCACCTTCACCTTCAGGCTAAGGTACTGCCCCGGCTGATAGGCGGGCAACGCCCCGCCGCCCACGGGCTCGAGCACGAAGGAGGTGATCACGCGGCTCTCGGCCACCTTGCGGGCGACCCGGAAGGGCCGGAAGTCGCGCCAGCCGCCGGGCTGCCCGGCTCCGGCGTCGTACATGCCCTTCTCGATCCCGATCATCAGGTCGGCCAGCTCCCCGTAGGCGGCGGCCCAGGCGTCCAGAATCTCCGGCTTGGCGGCGTCGCCCAGCACCCCGGCAATCGCGCCGAGCAGGTACTGGCCCACGATGGGGTAATGCTCGGGCAGGACTTCCAGGCTGACGTGCTTGTGGGCAATCCGCCCCACCATGCCGCCCAGCGCCTCCGGATGGTCGATATGTGCCGCGTAGGCCAGCACCGACGCCGCCAGGCTGCGGGCCTGCTTGCCGGTCTGCTGGTTGGCGGGGTTGAAGATGTTGAGCAGTTCGGGGTGCGCGGCGAACATCGAGGCGTAGAAGGTGCGGGTGATCGTCTCGCCGTGCGCTTCCAGCGCGGGAACGGTGGCCTTGACGATGGCTTTCTGTTCGGGGGTCAGCATGGGGGGGCTCCTCAGGACGGGGAAGAGGGGGCTTTAAAGTGGACCTTTTTATCCACTTTGTTTGACGCCTCAGGGTAGGACTCTCTAAAGTGGATGTCAAGCTCCAGATTCAGTGGGCAGGCCAGATTCAGTGGGCAGAGGGGAGGAGAAGAGGATGTTTTCACAGACCGCCGAATACGCGCTGCGGGCCACCGTGATGCTGGCCGAGCAGGGCCGCGCCCTGAGCGCCGCCGAACTCGCCCGGCTCTCGGAGGTGCCGCCGCCCTACCTGTTCAAGGTGATGGGCCAACTCGTCCGGGCCGGGGTGGTCACCGCGCAGCGCGGCAAAAACGGGGGCTACCGCCTGGGCCGCGCCGCTGGCGACATCACGGTGCTGGAAGTGGTGAACGCGGTCGATCCGCTGCCGCGCATCCGCCACTGTCCCCTCGGCAAGCCCGAGCACGAGCGGGCGCTGTGTCCGCTGCACCGTCAGCTCGACGAGACGTATGCCCAGATTGAGGCGACCCTGGGGAGCCGCAGCCTCGCCGAGATGACCGACATTCCGGCGAACCGTACTCCCTGACATTCTGTTTTTCGCTGGCCCGGCCCGCTAGAGTAAGCCATGAACCGCTCTTTGCTGCTGCTGGCGCTATTCGCTTCTCTCTCCGTGGGGGCGGCCCAATCGGCAGCTCAGCCGGCGGCCCTCACGCCCGAGCAAGCCGTGACCCGGCTGCTGACGGCGAGCGAGATTCAGGAGGGCTGGTTTGCTCCTGAGCTGCTTCAGCAAGTGCCCTTCGTGGCCTTGCAGGCGCAGTTCGGCAGCCTCCGCGAAAGCTACGGCACCTTTCAGCGGCTCGAACGGCGCGGCGGGGTGCAGGTGGCGGTGTTTACCGGCGGCACCCTCGCGTTGGGGCTGACCCTCGACGCCCAAGGCCGCTTCGTGACGCTGGGCCTGACCCCGCTGAACGCGGCTGAGCCGCCCGCGCCCACCCTCACCGCCGAGCAGCAACAGCTCGGGCGCGAGGTCCTGACCCGGCTGCTGACGAGTGACCCGCTCGACGCGTCCCTCCTGAGCGCCGATTTTCTGGCCGCCGTGCCCGCCGAGCAGCTCAGCGACACCTTCGCCGCCTTCCGCGGCCAGCTCGGCGCTTTCCGCGAGGTGCGGCCCACCGCGCAGGCCTGGCAACTCGTCTACGAGCGCGGCGCGGTGCCGGTTATCCTGCTGACTCTCGACAAGGCGGGCAAAATCGATGGTCTGCGGGTGGGGCCAGTGGTGCCGCGTTTCACCTCGCTGGAGGAGGCGCGGGCCGCCTTCGCCGCGCTGCCAGGGCGGGTCAGCCTGCTGGTGCAGGAGGTGGGCGGGCCGGTGCTCAGCTCTCTGAATACGTCGCGGCCCCTCGCCGTCGGTTCGACTTTCAAGCTGGCGGTGCTGGGTGAAGTCCAGGCGCAGGTGCAGGCCGGGCAACTGCGCTGGGACGAGGAACTGACCCTCACCGAAGCGGCCCGCAGCCTGCCGAGCGGCGCCCTGGCCCTGGCCGACGCGGGGGGCCGCTACACGGTGCGCGACCTCGCCAACCGCATGATCAGCCAGAGCGACAACACCGCCACCGACCTGCTGCTCGCCCGCGTGGGCCGCGCTGGGGTCGAAGCCCGCCTGGGCCAGAGCGCCATGCCCGACACCCGCGAGCTGTTTGCGCTCAAGAACCCGGCGAACCGCGAGTTGCTCACCGCCTACCGCGCCGCTGGGCTCAACCGCGACGCCCGCCGCGCCGTGCTGGCCCAGGCCCGCAGCGCGCCGCTCCCGACCGCCGAAACCTTTGGGGCCGGGCCGGTGGCCGCCGATGTGGAGTGGTTCGTCAGCACCCCCCGGCTGTGTGCGCTGATGCGCGACGTGGCCGCCGACCCCGCCACCAGCATCAACCCCGGCGTGGCCGACAAAAACGATTTTACCCGCGTGAGCTACAAGGGCGGCAGCGAACCCGGTGTGCTCAACCTCACCACCCAGGTCACCACCCGCGCGGGCAAAACGTATTGCGTAAGTGCGACCTGGAACGACGCGCAGGCCCTCGACGAAGCGTCGTTCATGGGGTTGTACGGCGGCGTGCTGTCGCTGCTGCGCTGAGGCGCTGAACTCCGAGCGGCTGATAAAACAGACGTTATGGCGATGGACACAGGACGCGACTCTTCCGCTTTGACCGATTTGCTGGGCCGCCTTCAGCCCGCCGATGCTGAAGCGATGGCCCGCGCCCGGGAGCGGCAGGCGCAGCTCACCAAGCCGGCGGGGGCACTCGGCGACCTCGAAGAGTTGTCGGTACGGCTCGCCGGGGTCTTCGGCACGGAGCGGCCTGAGCCGCGCGGCGCGGCGGTGCTGGTGGCCGCTGGGGACCACGGGGTCGCCGCCGAGGGGGTCAGCGCTTACCCGCCCGAGGTCACGCCCGCGATGGTGGCGAACTTTCTGGCCGACACGCCCGCTGGGCCGGGGGGCGCGGCGGTGAGTGCCCTCGCCCGCACGCTGGGGGCCGAGGTGTACGTGATGGACGCTGGGGTGAACGCCGACTTGCCCGAGCACCCGGCCCTTACGCGCGCCGCCCGGCGCCGGGGCACCCGCAACCTGCGCCGCGAAGCTGCCATGACCCGCGAGGAAACCGTCGCGCTGATGCTGGCCGGGGCCGCGCTCGCTGACCGGGCCATGGACGCGGGCGCCGACTTCATCATTCCCGGCGAAATGGGCATCGGCAATACCACCCCGGCGGCGGCGCTGACCGCCCGGCTGCTCGGCGTGGACCCGGCGGACGTGACCGGGCGCGGCACCGGCGTGGACGACGAGCGGCTGGCGCACAAGGTGGACGTCGTGCGTGAGGCGCTGGCCCGCACCGCCGTGACTGACCCACTGGACGTACTCGCCGAGTTCGGCGGCTTCGAGATAGCTGCCATGCTCGGCATGATGCTGGCGGCGGCGGCGCGGCGCCGGGCGGTAATTCTCGACGGCTTCGTGGAAGGCTCGGCGGCCCTGGTCGGCGTGGCGCTGGCCCCGGCCCTGCGCGATTTCCTCTTTCCAGCGGGCGAATGCGCCGAGCGCGGGCACGCGGCGCAGCTCGCTGACCTTGGCCTGAAACCGATGTTCAACCTCGGGCTGCGGCTCGGCGAGGGCACCGGCGGCGTGCTCGCCCTCCCGCTGCTGCGCGGCGCGGCGGCCACCCTACGCGAGATGCGGACTTTCGAGGAAGCGGCGGTGCCGGGCGGAGGCGCAGCGTGAGTCAGCCTCCCCGCCGTGGTCCGCCCCCCCAGTCGCCCCACTTTCCCCCTGAGCGCCGGGGGCCGCCGGTCAACTCGCAGGTGGTGCAGCCGAGTCCCGCTCCGGTGGTGACGATCACGCCTGCGCCCGCGCCTGCCGCTCCGAGTCATCCTCACGGCTGGAAGCGCAAACAGGAATTCAAGGCGCTGCACCTCGCGCTCGCCTTTCTGACCACATTGCCGCTGCCGCATGTCCGCGACGTGCAGCCGGGCGATTTTGCGCGGGCGAGTGCTTATTACCCCCTCGCCGGGTATGCGGTGGGCGGGCTGGTGGCGGGGCTGCTCTACCTGAATGTGCCGCTGCCGCCCGGCGTGGTGGCGGCCCTCGGCGTGGGGCTGTGGCTGGGGCTCACGGGAATGCTCCACTTCGACGGGCTGGTGGACAGCGCGGACGCCCTCTTCGCCATGAAAAGCCCTGAGCAGCGGCTCGACATCCTCAAGGACGTGCATGTGGGTGCCTTCGGCCTGGCGACGGGGGTGCTGGCGCTGCTGCTGCTCTGGAGCCTGCTGGGAGCGGGGTTGCCGTGGTACGCGCCGCTGGTCGCTGCCGTGGTTGCGCGCATGGTCGTGCTGATGCCCATGAACGCCTACCCCGCCGCCCGGCAGGAATCGCTCGGCGCGCAGTCGCGGCAGGGGCGCTGGGGGCTGGCCTTCCTGTTCGCGCTGCCCGCGCTGCTGCTGCCGCACGCCTGGCTGGCGGCGCTCGTCGCCCTGCTCGGCGTGACGCTGGTGGCGGCCTGGGCCGCGCGGCGCCTCGGCGGTGGCCTGAGCGGCGATGTCTACGGCCTGCTCATCGTGGTGGCCGAGCTGCTGGTGCTGGGCTTTTACGGGTGGGGTTTCACTCCGCTCTAACCTCTGCGCCGACCCTCCCGCCGCGCTCCGCTAGGCTCTGAGACCGACATCACAGGAGGAGCCACATGGAGACGCGCAAAGCGGAAGGGGAAGTTATTGTCGTGGGGGCGGGGCTGGCCGGGCTGGTGGCCGCCGCCGAACTGGCCGACGCGGGGCGGCGGGTGCTGATTCTCGATCAGGAAGGCGAGCAGAACCTCGGCGGGCAGGCGCACTGGTCGTTCGGGGGCCTGTTTTTCGTGGACAGCCCCGAGCAGCGGCGCCTGGGCATCCGCGACTCGCTCGACCTCGCCCGGCGCGACTGGGAAACGGCGGCGGGGTTTGACCGCCCCGAAGACCACTGGCCGCGCAAGTGGGCTGAGGCGTATCTGGAGTTCGCGGCGGGCGAGAAGCGCGAGTGGCTGCACCGCCAGGGGATGCGCTGGTTTCCTGCCGTCGGCTGGGCCGAGCGCGGCGGCGCGGGCGCAGGGCTGCCGGGCAACAGCGTGCCGCGTTTTCACATCACCTGGGGCACTGGCCCCGGTGTCCTCGAACCCTTCGTGCGGCGGGTGCGCGAGCATCAGCGGGCGGGGCGCATCGAATTTCGCTTTCGCCACCGGGTGCGCGGCCTGACCCTAACGGCGGGCCGGGTCACGGGCGTTCACGGCGATGTGCTCGAACCGTCCGACGTGGGCCGGGGCGAAACCAGTTCCCGCGTGGTCACGGGTGACTTCGAGTTGACCGCGCAGGCGGTGCTGATCACGTCAGGTGGCATCGGTGGCAACCATGAGCTGGTGCGGCGCTACTGGCCCACCGAGCGCCTCGGCCCCGCGCCGGAGGTCATGCTTTCGGGCGTGCCACGCCATGTGGACGGCCTCTTGCAGCAGCAGGTGGTGGCGCAGGGCGGCAGCCTCATCAACCCCGACCGCATGTGGCACTACACCGAGGGCGTGCGCAACTGGGACCCGGTGTGGCCCCAGCACGGCATTCGCATCCTGCCCGGCCCCAGCAGCTTGTGGCTCGACCCCAGTGGGCGGCGCCTGCCCTTTCCCCACATCCCCGGCGCGAGCAGCTACGACACGCTGCGGCACATCACCACCCACGGCTACCCGCACACCTGGTTCCTGCTCAACCGCGCCGTCATCAAACGCGAGTTTGGACTGTCGGGCAGCGAACAGAACCCTGACCTGACCGGCAAAGACCTGCGCCTGACGCTGCGGCGGGCGAGCAAACACGTCCCCGGACCGGTGCAGGCGTTTATGGACCGGGGCGAAGACTTCGTGGTGCGCGATAACCTGCGCGACCTCGTGCGCGGCATGAACGAACTGACCGGCGGTGAGCTGCTCGACTACGCCACCGTGGAGCGCGAGGTGCTCGACCGCGACCTGCAAGTGCACAACGTGGCGGGCAAAGACGCCCAGCTCGCCATCGTGCGCGGGGCGCGCGCCATCCTGAGCGAGCGGCTGACCCGCGTCGCCAAACCCGCGCCGCTGCTCGACCCGGCGCAGGGTCCCCTCATCGCGGTGCGCCTGAGTGTCCTGACCCGCAAGTCGCTCGGCGGCCTCGAAACCGACCTGCAAGGCCGGGTTATCGGCGCGGGCGGTCAGCCCCTTCCCGACCTTTACGCGGCGGGCGAGGTGGCGGGCTTCGGCGGTGGCGGCTATCACGGCTACCGGGCGCTGGAAGGCACGTTCCTCGGCGGCTGCCTCTTCAGCGGGCGGGCAGCGGGTCGGGCGATTGCTGGGGCACTCTAGAAAATTTCAAGGAAAAATATTGCCTGTCTTTGACCCTCTCCACTGGTGGGAGAGGGCCTTGCGCAGCAAGGGGTGAGGGGGAATCCAGACCAACTCTGACGAAATCTCATTCCGTCAACTTTAAAACCTCCTCTCCCGGTGGGGAAAAGGGGCCAGGAAAACGCGGGCGGTTATTCCACCAGCTTGTCGGGCGTGAAGGGGAGCCCGCGCAGCCGCTTGCCGGTCGCGTTGTAGATCGCGTTGCCGATGGCGGCGGGCACCCCCACGATGCCGATTTCACCGATGCCCTTGGCGCCGGTCGGGCCGAACATCGGGTCGGGGTGCTCGATCCAGCGGGCCTCCACCTGCGGCGCGTCGGCGTTGGCGGCGATGTGGTAGCCGGCGAAGTCGCTGTTGACCACGTGCCCGTAGCCAGGGCGCGAGTCGAGGTAACTTTCCTCGTGCAGCGCGGCGCTGATGCCCATCGTCATCCCGCCGATGAACTGCGAGTTGGCGGTGCGCGGGTTGATGATGCGGCCCCCGTCGTACACGCCGAGCATGCGGGTCACGCGCACTTCGCCGGTCACGCGGCTGACCTTCACCTCCGCAAAGTGGGCGCCGTAAGCGTCGAGCGCGTACTTCTTGGCCTCGTCGGGAAAGTGGGCGCTGCCCTCGGCCTCGTCGCCTTCTGCCGGGGTCTGTCCGTACCGGCTGCGGAAATTGACGGCGGCCACCATCACCGCGCTGCCCCAGTTGTAGGTGCCGGTCGAGCCGCCCGCCAGGTACGCCAGCGGCAGGTCGGTGTGGCCGATTTGCAGCACGACCTCTTCCTCGGGGACTTGCAGCGCGTCGGCGGCAATCTGGGTCAGCACCGTCCAGGCGCCAGTCCCCAGGTCGGCGGCGGCGATGCTTACGTGGTATTTGCCGCCTTTAAACGCCACGCTGGCCTTGGTGGGCGGGGTCATCTGCTTGGGGTAGGTGGCACTCGCCACGCCCATGCCGTAAAGCCATTCGCCTTCCTGCCGGGCGCGGGGCTGCGCGTGGCGCTTCTCCCAGCCGAACAGCCGCGCCCCTTCCTGTAGGCACTCTTTCAGGTAATGGCTGGAATGGGGCTTGCCGCTTTCCGGGTCGGTCTCGGGCTGGTTGCGCAGCCGCAGCTCGATGGGGTCCAGGCCCAGTTTCACCGCCAGCTCGTCCATCGCGGTTTCCTGCGCGAACATGCCGGGAAACTCGCCGGGCGCCCGCATGAAGGTGGCCGGGCCGATGTCGAGCGGCACCATGCGGGTGCTCGTCTCGCGGTTGGGCGCGGCGTAGAGGTGCCGGGTGGCGTTGACGGTCTGCTCGGCGAACTGCTTGAGGCGGCTGGTGCTCTGCTGCACGTCGTGGGTGATGGTGGTCAGCGTGCCGTCCTCCGCAGCGCCGAGCCGGAAGTGCTGATGGGTGGTCAGGCGGTGGCCCACCGAGCGGAACATCTGCTGGCGGGTCAGCATGTACTTGACCGGGCGCCCCGGCAGCAGCTTGGCCGCCAGAATGGTCAGCATCACCTGCGCGTGGGGAATGCCCTTGGACCCGAACGCGCCGCCCACGTAGGGCGAATTGATTTCCACCTGCTGCGGCAACAGGCCCAGCAGCGGCAGCAGCATCAGCCGCTCGTACGACACCCCCTGCGAGGCGTCGTGAATCCGCAGGTGGGGCCGCTCGCCGAGCACGCCCAGCACCCCGTCGAGTTTTTCCTTGTCCCACTCGGCAATCACCGAGTGCATTTCCATCGGGTTGTGGTGCTCGTAGGGCGTGGTGTACACCTCGTCCACGACCAGCGCGGCCTCGGCCAGCCCCTTGTCCACGTCGCCCTGCTTGCTGTCGGCGGGCACGCCAGTGTTGATCTTGATGGGGCTGTAGCGGTCGGGGTGCTCGGCGCGGAAACGGGTGTCTTCCTCTTCGGCGTCGTACTCCACCTTCACCAGACTGGCGGCGTGCCGGGCGATTTCCTGCGTCTCGGCAATGACCGCGCCGATGTATTCGCCGTAGTAGTGCACGTCGCGGTTCTGGAGGAGATACAGCTCGGTGTCGGTCTTGGCGAGCAGGTTCATGGCGTTCTGGTAGGTCAGCACTTCCAGGACGCCGGGCAGGACGCGGGCCGCCGAGTCGTCGATGGAGCGGATTTTCCCCTTGACAATCGTGGAGGTCAGCGGAAACAGGTAAGCCGGGTTCTCCACTTTTTGCTCGAAGGCGTAAGGCGCGGTGCCGGTGACTTTCAGGCGGCCTTCCAGACGCACTCGGTCTTGGCCCACGCTGCCTTTTTTGGTGTCGGCGGTCATGCGGCTCCTCCCTGCTCGGCGCGGCGCTGGGCCGTCCGGTTCTCGACGAGTTCTTCCAGCACCGAAATCACGGTGTTGCGCAGCATCGGCACCTTGAAGGCGTTCTCCGGCCCGGTCTGGGCGTCGGCGAGTTCGGCTTCTATGGCGGCGCGGAAATTCTCGGGGGTCGCTGGGCGCCCGGTCAGGTAGGCTTCGGCCTTCTGCGCGCGCCAGGGCTTGTGGGCCACGCCGCCGAAGGCCAGCCGGACTTCTTTCACATTGCCGCCTTCAAGGTGCAGCGCCCCCGCCACCGACACCAGCGCGAAGGCATACGACGCCCGCTCGCGCACCTTGCGGTAGGTGGAGTGTGCGGCCACCGGCACCGGGGGAAGCTCTACGGCGGTAATCAGTTCGCCGCCACGCAGGTTGGTGTCGATTTCCGGGGTGTCGCCGGGCAGCCGGTGAAACTCGGCGAAGGGAATGCGGCGCTCTCCGCCCTGCCCTTCCACGACCACCACGGCGTCCAGCGCCGCCAGCGCCACGCACATGTCCGACGGGTGGGTGGTCACGCAGTGCTCAGAGGCGCCGAACAGCGCGTTGTACTTGCCGAAGCCCGCGATGGCCGAGCAGCCGGTGCCGGGTTCGCGCTTGTTGCACGGCGTGGTGGGGTCGTAGAAGTACACGCAGCGGGTGCGCTGGAGCAGGTTGCCCCCGGTGGTCGCCATGTTGCGAATCTGCCCCGACGCCGCCGCCAGCAGCGCCTCGGAGAGCATGGGGTAGCGCTCTCGGATGAATGGGTGCGCCGCCATGTCACTGTTCTTGACCATTGCGCCCACGCGCACGCTGCCGCCAGAAGTCTCGGTGATTTCGGTCAGGTCGAGGCGCGACACGTCCACGATTTGGTCGACTTCACGAATCCCGGCGCGCAGGTGGTCCACCAGATTGGTGCCGCCAGCCAGATACGCGCCGCCCGGAGCCAGTTTGCCGAGCGCGTCCGGCACCGTATCAGCCCGCTGAAAGTCGAAGGGCTTCACCGCTTCACCCCCACCGGCTCGCCGACCGGGAGCGGCGTGACCGCCTGGGTCTGCGCCGTCTGCCCGACCTCGCGAATGGCCGAGACGATGTTCACGTAAGCCCCGCAGCGGCAGAGGTTGCCACTCATGCGCTCGCGGATTTCGGCGTCGTTGAACTGCGGCTCCTGCCGCACGTCCGGCGTGACGTGGCTGGGCATCCCCTGCGCCAGTTCGTCCAGCATCCCCACCGCTGAGCAGATCTGCCCCGGCGTGCAGTAGCCGCACTGAAAGCCGTCGTGCTCTAAGAAGGCCTGCTGCATGGGATGGAGGTGCTCGGGCGTGCCCAGCCCCTCGGCGGTCACGACTTCCGAGCCGTCGTAGGACGCACTCAGCGAGAGGCAGGACAGCACGCGCTTGCCGTCGATCAGCACCGTGCAGGCGCCGCACTGGCCGTGGTCGCAGCCCTTCTTGACCGACATGACGTTCAGGCGGTCACGCAGGGTGTCAAGCACCGAGGCGCGCGGGTCGAGGTCGAGCTGGTGGCTCTCTCCGTTGACTGTGAGTTGCACCGGGATATTCATGTGGACCTTCCTCAAAGAGATTGAACCGACACCGACATCGGATTGGCGCAAGCATAAACGCGCCTTCCCATCCCGAAACATGAGTCGTGTCCGCGTCAGGGACGTCATTTAAGGGAAAATGAAGGATGTTGTCTATCTTTCCGGTGGGGCCGACCTTTGCAGTGCGGGGCACGCTCAAGTCGCTTGGGCGTTTTCTCACGTCTGCGCCGCTGCCGCCTGCGTAGGGTGAGTCCATGACCCAAGCTGAAAAGAAGAACGACCCCGAGCGTTCGCATGAGCGCGACAACGAGCCGAAGTCCGGCGGTCAGCGCGACCCGGGCGACGGTCAACCCAGCACCGACGAGAAGAACGGCGACGGGCGCCGCAACGGCAGCGAAAGCGGTGGCGGCAAAGACGGCAACAGCTGAGCTCGCCCCCACTGAGGCTTGTTGGTGCCCCGCACTGCCGGGCCTATCAACATCTGAGCGAGTTGTGGAGAAGCCGGGAGAGAACTTCCCGCTTCTCCACTGTTCGTGCTCGCCATTTTTCTTTCGCCGCCTAACTTTCGCTCCATGAGGTCTTGCTATGACTCCTTCTTCCCAACGTTCCCCTGTGGGTGCCGCGCCCGAGCCTTTGTTGCCTGTCACCCTGACCGTCAACGGCGAGCGCCGCACCCTGACCCTCGACCCGCGCACCTCGCTGCTCGACGCGCTGCGCGAACACCTCGACCTCACCGGGACCAAGAAAGGCTGTGACCACGGCCAGTGCGGTTCTTGCACCGTCATCGTCAACGGCGAGCGTCTCAACAGTTGCCTGTCGCTGGCTGTCATGCACGACGGCGATGAGGTGACGACCATCGAGGGCCTCGGCACGCCCGAGCATCTCCACCCCATGCAGCAGGCTTTTATCGAGCACGACGGCTACCAGTGCGGCTACTGCACCTGTGGGCAAATCATGGCGGCGGTCTCCGTCCTCGGTGAAATCGAGCGCGGGATTCCCAGCCACGTCACTGCCGACCTCGGTCAGGTGAAGTTTTCCGACAGCGAGGTGCGCGAACGCATGAGCGGTAACCTTTGCCGCTGCGCCGCTTATCCCAACATCGTGGCGGCGGTGCGCGACGTGCACGAGCAGAGCCAGGGGGGACAATGAAAGCGTTTACCTACGAGCGGGCCGACTCGGCCAAAGCGGCCCTCACGCAACTCGCGCCGGACGGCAAATACATCGCGGGCGGCACCAACCTGCTCGACCTGATGAAGCTGGAAATCGAGGCTCCGGCTCAGCTCCTCGACCTCAACCACGCTGGCCTCGACACCATCGAAGCGACGGCGGATGGTGGCTTGCGTATCGGCGCTCTCGTTCGCAACACCGCGCTCGCCGCCGACCCCCGTGTGCGGCGGGAGTACGAGGTGCTCAGCCGCGCCATTCTCGCTGGGGCGTCCACCCAGATTCGCAACCGGGCGAGCACGGCGGGGAATCTGCTTCAGCGCACCCGCTGCCACTACTTCTACGACCGCGCCCTGCCGTGCAACAAGCGCGAACCCGGCACCGGCTGCGGCGCTCTGGCCCCCGGTGGCGTGAACCGTGACCTCGCCGTCGTCGGCGTCAGCGACTCCTGCATCGCTCAGCACCCCTCCGACATGGCGGTGGCGCTGCGGGTGCTCGGCGCCGAGGTGGAAACCCGCCAGGTCAATGGCGAAACGCGCCGCCTCGCGCTCGACGACTTTTACCGGCTCCCCGGCAACACCCCGCACATCGAGAACGCGCTGGAACCCGGTGAACTCGTCACCGCCGTGATTCTGCCCCCGCCCGCCGGCCCCGAGCAGAGCTACCGCAAGGTGCGCGACCGTTCGTCCTACGCCTTTGCCGCCGTGTCGCTCGCCACCGTGAAGGGCGGGCGCGGAGGTAGCCGCTGGATGCATTTCGCCTTCGGGGGCCTGGCGCCGCGTCCCTGGCGGATGGAAGCCGCCGAGGAACTGCTCGCGCAGGGGGCCGACGCTGTGTTCGACAAGCTCTTTGAGGGCGCCCGGCCCACCGAGCAAAACGCCTTCAAACTCGTCCTCGCCCGCCGCCTGCTCGCCGAGGCGATGAACGAGGAGCTGCCCGCGCACCACCTCGCCGCGTCGCACCCGACGCCCCAGGTGCCAGAATTAACCACTGCCCCGTCTGGAGGCGAGAAATGAAATTCACCGAACCCGCCGGACCCACCCCGCTCGACCAGGAACGGGTGCTGACCCGGCCCCACCCCCGCAAGGAAGGGCCGCTCAAGGTCACCGGGCAGGCCACCTACGCCTACGAGTACCGGGACGCCGCGCTGCGGGACGCCGCCTACGGGTTCGTCCTCGGCTCCGACATCGCGCACGGCAGCCTGCTCGACATCGACACCGCCGAGGCCGAGGCTGCGCCGGGCGTGCAGCTCGTCCTGACCCACAAAAATATGCCCGCCCAGGGCGAGAACCCCGGCGTCGCTCCCCAGCAGGACGACGCCACGCCGCAGCTCGCCGGAACCGCCATCCACCACCACGACCAGGCGATTGCCCTGGTGGTGGCCGACACCTTCGAGCAGGCCCGCGCCGCCGCCCGCCTCATCCGGGTGCGTTACCGCCGCCTGGACGGAGCCTACGACCTCGCCGCGCAGCTCGGGCAGGCAGAACCGACCAGCGACTCCGAAGACAGCGTGGTGGGCGACTTTGACCGGGCCTTCGGCTCGGCGCCGGTTCGGGTGGACGTGACCTACACCACCCCCGACCAGTCGCAGGCGCCGATGGAGCCGCATTCCAGCCTCGCCCACTGGGAAGGCGACCGGCTCACGCTCTACACCTCGCACCAGATTCTGCACTGGGTCCACCGGGGCCTGGCCAAGACCCTGCAGGTGCCGCAAAAGGACATCCGCATCGTCAGCGCCTACGTGGGCGGGGGCTTCGGCTCCAAGCTGCTGTTCTACGCCGACGCGGTGCTCGCGGCGGCGGCGGCGCGGCAACTCGGGCGCCCGGTCAAGGTGATGCTGACCCGGCACCAGATTTTCAATCACACCAGCCACCGCCCCGCCACCGTGCAGCGCCTGCGGCTCGGGGCCGAGAAGTCGGGCCGCCTCATCGCCGTGGGGCACGACTCCTTTTCCGGCAACCTGCCCGGCGGGGACGCCGAGACCGCCGCCGACCAGACCAAGCTGCTCTACGCGGGCGAACACCGCCTGATTCGCACCCGGCTGGCCGAACTCGGGCTGCCCCCCGGCGCCTCCATGCGCGCGCCCGGCGAGGGGGTGGGCATGCTCGCCCTGGAATGCGCGGTGGACGAACTCGCCGAGGCGCTGGACATGGACCCGGTGGAGCTGCGCATCCTCAACGACGTGCAATACGACCCGGAGAAAGGCCCGGGCCGCCCCTACTCCTCGCGCCGCCTGGTCGAGGCCCTGACGGTGGGCGCCGAGCGGTTCGGCTGGAAGGAGCGCCGCAGGCCCGGCGAGCGCCGCGAGGGCGACTGGCTGGTCGGCCTGGGCGTCGCCTCGGCCTTCCGCGGCAACCTGGTGCAGAAATCCGGCGCCCGCGTACGGCTCGAGCAGGACGGCACCCTGACGGTGGAAACGCAGATGACCGACATCGGCACCGGCAGCTACACCATTCTGGGGCAGGTGGCTGCCGAGATGCTGGGGCTGACGCTCGAACAGGTCACGGTCCGGCTGGGCGACACCGACTTTCCCCGCGCCGCCGGGTCGGGCGGGTCTTTTGGCGCCAACAGTTCCTCCAGCAGCGTCTATTACGCCTGCCGCGACCTGCGGACCGCGATTGCCAAGGAACTCGGCTTCGACCCGAACACGGCGGTCTTTGAAGAAGGGTACGTGCGCGACGGCCAGGGCGGCAAACGGGCGGCGCTCAGGGGCCTGGCGGGCAAGGGAGGCCTGAGTGCCACCGGGGAAGCGAGTTTCGGCGACCTCACCGAGCGCTACGTGCAGGCGAGCTTCGGGGCGCACTTCGCCGAGGTGGCAGTGGACGTGGTGACCGGCGAAACGCGGGTGCGCCGGCTGCTGAGCGTGGCCGCCGCCGGACGCATCCTCAACCCCGTCACCGCCCGCAGCCAGTGCCTCGGCGGCATGACGATGGGCATCGGCGCCGCGCTGATGGAGGAGCTGAAGGTGGACACCGGGCGCGGGCTGTTCGTCAACCATGACCTCGCCGAGTACCACGTGCCGGTTCACGCCGACATTCCTGACCTCGACGTGATTTTTCTCGACGAACTCGACGACAAGTCCTCGCCGGTCAAGGCCAAGGGCATCGGTGAACTCGGCATCTGCGGCGTGGGCGCGGCGGTGGCGAACGCGGTCTACAACGCGACCGGCGTGCGCGTGCGCGATTACCCGCTGACGATGGAGAAAATCCTGAGCGGTTGGAGCCGCCAGGAACGGGGCTGAGGTTCCTTTACCAGCACCTTTTACCGGGCGCCTTCATTAACCGTGCCGCAGGTTCCTGGTCAACACAGCCGGGCGACCTGCGGCGCACACTGTCGGCATGACCGGAGAAAGCGTCAAGCCCGAGCAACACAAGGACAAGCAGACCGCGAGCAGCGGGGCCAACAATCTGCTGGAGCGCCGCTACTGGGTGGAGTTTCAGAACCCGACCCTGCCCGCGCCGGAGCTGATGCGCGACATCAAGCTCAAGATCGAGCACTACTCGCCCGGCCTGCTCGCCAACTTCGAAAAGACGGTGGGCGAGGAGCGCGAACTGCGCGTCGGCGACCAGTTCTGCATCCGCATTCTCGGTCCCTGGAACGGCGACGTGCGGGTGACCGACGTGGACGACCATTCCTTCACCTTCGAGACCCTCAAGGGCCACCCCGAGGCCGGGACCATCTGCTTTTCCCTGACGCCGCACGAACACTTCGCCGACGCCTGGCACTTCGAGATTCGCTCGCTCGCCGCCTCGCGTGACGGGTTGGTGGCCTTTACCTACGACACGCTGGGGGTCGGCAAGAAGATGCAGGAAAAGACCTGGGTGTCGTTTTGCCAGCGCGTGGTCGAAAAAAGCGGCGGCCAGCAGCTCGGTGACATTCAGGTGCGCACCCTGGAAAAAGAAGAGATGCCGCGCGAGGTGAAAGCGGAGGCCGAGTGAGCCGCCACGAGCAGCCCCCACTCTACGAGGTGCAAAAGGCCCGGCTGGAAGCCTATTCCAAGGCCCAGGCGAGCTTCGACCTCACCCGGATGAACGAGTACACCAGCAAAACCGGCTGGCACATCGACGACTATGAGGAGGAGCTGCCCGCCGAGGCGCCCGGTGCGCCGGTTCCGGGTGGTTCCTTCGAAGCCGCTCAGCAGGTGTTGCGGAATTACAGCTTCCCGCCGCCCGAACTTATCACCGGCATCTTCGTACCCGACACGCCGCTCGAAGACCGGGTGATGGTGCTGCGGGGCCGCTTTCTGTTCTTTACCTTCTGGTTCGGCGTGCGGGTGGGCAAAGTCATCAACGAGCAGCGCACCGCCCCCGACGGCACCCTGGAAGCGGTCTGGGGCTACAACTACCACACCCTCGAAGGCCACTTCGAGCAGGGCCAGATCGAATTCACCATCCACAAGCAACTGAACACCGGGCGCGTGCTGATGCGGATTCACGCGGTGTCCAAGACCGGGCACATCAGCAATCCCTTTTACCGCATCGGCTTTCGCCTCTTCGGGCGCTCGCTGCAACGCCGCTTTGCTCACGGTTCCATGCACCGCACCCGGCAGCAGGTGCAGGACATGCTCCGCAAGGGCAAGACCAGCCCGCCGCCCTCGGAAACCCCGGTGCAGCCGGTGGGCACCGAACAACTGCCCGAAGGCATGGCGGCGCGGGTGGACGAGCACGTGGAGCAGCGGCAGGAGCACGGCGAGCAGTGAGCTTCGGGTACGCCGGGGGAAAGCTACAGCGCTCCGCCGTCAAGGGCCCCGCAAGCCGATGAGGTTGCCCCAGGGGTCGCGCACCTGACCCATACGCTCGCCGCCCTCGATGTCCAGCGGACCACGGTACAGTTCGGCGCCCAGCGCACGAAAATGGGCCAGCGCCGCTGCGAAATCGGGCACCTGCCAGTAGATCACACTGCCCGCCGCGCCCGACCCGACTTTGGCATCGGCGGGCACCACTTCCAGCATGACGCCGGCGTAGTCCAGATACTCGAAATCGGTGTCCGGCAGAACGCGACGAACCGCGCCCACGAATGCCTGCTCGTACCAGTCGAGGCCGCGCTCGGGGTCGCCCACATGAATCAGGACGGCAGCGATAGGCCCCGTCATTTCCGGTACCGCGCGTGAATATTGTTTTTCTTCCACGTCCCGGCCTCGCTGAACTCGCTGATTTCCGCCGAGAGCATCAGCCCGCGCTGGGCGAACTCGGCGGCAAAATGGTCGGTTAGAACGGCAAAGAGGGCATCTCCCGTCTCCTTTTTAACCTCTTCGCTGCGGCCCGCGCCAATTTGCAGTCGCAGGTGCACGAACGCGTCGGACGGTTCGCTGCTGTCCGCCAGCGCATATTCGCTGAGGCGATACGCCCGCGCCCGGATGCCGCCGACGGGGAAGATGTCGGGCCGGGCGAGCAACACGCCGTTGAGCTTTTGCAGCAACTCAGGAATGCGCGGCTCGGGCAGGTTGTCGGTGTATTCGAGGGTGAGATGGGGCATAAGTTCCTGCGGAACGTCGAACCGTCCAAAGTCAAACGGTCAAACCGCCTTTTGCGCTTCGACGGTTTGACGGTTAGACCGTTCGACTACTTCCTTTCTCCTTCGTCCGCAATCAAAGGCTCAGCGCTCTCGTCTTCCAGCGCCACTGGGTTTTCCAGTGCGCCCAGACCGTCGATTTCCAGACGCATCACGTCGCCGGGATGCACGTGCGAGACGCCCTTGGGCGTGCCGGTCAGAATCACGTCGCCCGCTTCCAGGGTCATGAAGCGGCTCATGAACTCGATCAGTTCGGGGGCCTTGAGAATCATGTCGCGCGTGCTGCCTTCCTGCCGCAGTTCGCCGTTGACGTAGGCGCGCAGGCCCAGGTTGTAGGGGTCGGGCACCTCGTCGGCGCTCACCAGATACGGCCCCAGCGGCCCGAAGGTGTCCCAGCCCTTGGCGCGCATGGGCGGGCGGTAGTAGTTGGAGACGTAATCGCGCACCACCAGGTCGTTGGCGATGGTGTAGCCGCCCACGTAATCGTCCGCGTCCTTCGCCTTCACGCGCCGGGCATCGCGTCCGATGACGATGCCGAGTTCGACCTCGTAGTGCATGAACTTAGCACCGCGCGGGTAGATCACGGTGCCCTGGTGCGGCAGCAGGCTGGTGTTGGGCTTGAGGAACATCACCGGCTCCTCGGGGGCCTTGAATCCGAGTTCGGCCACGTGGTCGGCGTAATTCAGCGCCAGCGCGATGACCTTGCCGGGCGTCAGCGGCAGCAGGAATTGCACGTCGTCGGGGTGATGGCTGTCACCGGCGGCGTCGTAGAGCAGGCCGTCCTGGCGCAGTTCGCCTTTCAGGGTGCGGCCCCCGGCGATAAAGTTGGCGGTTTTCATGACTTCTCCTTGTGTTCCTGCTTCGCTTTGACGGTGACGGGCACGGCGACGATGTGGTGAACCTCGTAGCTGCCCCGGTGCGGGTCGTGCGCGGCGGGCTGCACTTGCCCCGCCGAGTCGGTGGCCCGGCTGAGTAGCTTGACCTCGCCGGGCTGCTGCGGCGTCCAGCTCAGGTGCCAGTGTCGCCACACGCCGGGCGCGGCGTCTTGCTGCCACTCCGCGTCCTGCCAGCTCTGACCGCCGTCGGTGCTGACTTCGACCCGCTGCACGGTGCGTTCGCCGCCCGTCCAGGCCGCGCCGCAGAGTTCGAGTTCTTCGCCGGCCTGAACACAGGCGTGCGGCGCAGGCGTAAGAATCTGCGATTTGACGCGCATTTCCGAGAGCGGCACCCGCACTGGCGGCAAGCCGTCCTGCCTCTCCCAGCGGGCGTAATCCACCGTCTGAAAGTACCCCTGGTAGGCGTGGTCGATAACGCGAATCTCGGTCAGCCATTTCACCGCCGCCATGCCGTACCAGCCGGGCACGATGGCCCGCAGCGGTGCGCCGTGCGCGGGAGTCAGCGCCTCGCCGTTCATCTCGTAGGCGAGCAGCACGTTGTCCAGCGCCTTGCTCAGCGGCAAGCTGCGCGAGTAGTAGATGTGGCCGGGCGACTTGACGGGGTCGTCCATCTGGCCCTCGTCGGCGCCGACCAGCACGACCTCGCGGGCGTTGTCCGCCACCCCGGCCCGCTCCAGCAGCGTTCGCAGCGGCACGCCCGTCCACTGCGCCGTGCCCACCGCGCCGACTTCCCACTGCACGCCGCTGGCCTTGGGGGTCAGATACACCCGCCCGTTGCCTGCGCATTCCAGCGTGAGGACGTGGGTCGTGGCGGGCAGGGCGCGCAGTTCGGCGAGCGAGAGCGACAGGGGAGAGGCGACCTGCCCTGCCACCTTCAGCCGGAATTCGGCGGCGTCCAGGGCAGGCACCGCGAAATGGCTGCGGACGTAATGCGCGGGCGTGAGAGTCTCAAGCAGCGCGTGGGCGGGCGTTTCCAGATTGTCGGGGTGATGTTGTCGGGTAATCAGCATGGCATCCGCATCAGATCACGTGGACTGGAATTCCGGTCAGGGCACCTTCGTGCGCAGGCTGAACGCCGCCGCCAAACGCCTCCAGCGGACTGGCGTCCTCGAACCACGAACGCGGCGTCTTGGCGCCCCACAGCGTCTGCCGCCTTGGGTCGTCGCGCAGCCAGCGAATCGGCTCGAAATCGGGGTCTACCGTGATGTAGTCGGAGGTGTACAGCTCGATGCGGTGGCCGTCTGGGTCGCGGATGTACAGGAAAAAAGCGTTGGACACGCCGTGGCGCCCCGGCCCGCGCTCGATGCGCTCGGGCATCCGCGCCCCGGCCAGAATGTCGCAGGTTTTGATGATGCTCATGGCGTCGGGCATCCAGTAGGCCCAGTGGTGCAGGCACGGCCCGGCGCCGTTGGTGAGCGCGAAATCATGCACGCCGCCCCGGCGCTGAATCCAGGCGGCCCAGTACTGTTCCTGCTCGTCCACGGTGTACTCGCTGACCCGGAAACCGAGTTCAGCGCCGTACCAGTCGAGCGTCGCCTTCACGTCCGGCACGCGCACGTTGCAGTGATCCACGCGCTGAAGCCCCGGCCCGCGGTGCTGGTGGTAGTTCTGCAACAGCCACGGATAGGTCTTGACCTCGAGGTAAAAGGCCAGCGGAATGCCGAAGGGGTCTTGCATCCGCAGCATCCGGGGCCGGTCGAGTTCCTCTTCCCAGCGGTGAGGCAGCCCCTGCGCGTCGGCGAGGGCCAGCAGCGTGTCCAGGCTCGCCTCGTCGCGCACCCGGTAGCCGAGGTGCCGTACGCGGGGAAGCTCGCCTTCCCGGCACTGTTCGAGCTTGAGCGTCCACTCGCGGTCTTCCACGCCGCGCAGGTACAGGGCGCCGCTTTCCTCGTGCAGCACGTTCATACCGAGCAGGTCGACGTAAAACTCGCGGCTGGCGTTTAGGTCGCTGACGGTAAACACCGCCTGAGCGATGCGGATGATGTCGGGTTTCATATTGTCTCCGGTGGGCTGGTGGGTGCTGGCGTTTGGGAGACCCCTCACCCTTCCGCCGCTGACGCGGCTCCCTCCCTCTCCCCTTAGGAGAGGGCTTTTTCGTCTTTTGACCCTCTACCTGGGGGAGAGGGCCTTGCGCAGCAAGGGGTGAGGGGTGTCTTCACCCTCACTTCCGCTGCAAAAACTCCCCAATCCGCGCCACCGCTTCGCTGCTGTCGTAGACCTCGTACAGCGCCGAGTGCATCCGCACCGGGTCGCCGAAGAAGTAGCGCTCGTAGAGTTCCTGGCGGCCCGCGAAACTGCTCATGGACATGTCCCAGGCGAGGCGAAAGAGGCGCAGGCGTTCGTCGGCGTTGGCGTTGCCGGTTTGCAGGTACTTGGCGATTTGCGGCCCCAGCGGGCCTTCGCGGTCGGCCTTGCTCGGCATCATGATGATTCCGGACGCCCCCAGTAGTTGCAGCAGCTCGGGCAGCCGGGCGTGGTTGGCGGGGTAGTAGTTGCGGGCGGCGTCCAGCGGGGCACGGGCGGGGGTCATCACACCGTAGTCGTTCGGCTCGGCCTGCTCGCGGGCGGCGACTTCCAGCGCCTTCATGATTTCGAGCATGATGATGATTTCGGCGATTTTGGCCTGCACATGCTGAAACCCGCCGCTGCCGATGGCGTTCACGATGCTCTGCGCGGTGCCCAGGAACGCCTCGGTCTTGGCGATTTTGAGGTTGACCACCTGATAGGCCATGTGCAGTACGGCGTCGGTGCCGGCGTAGGCCTTGTTCGCCAGTTCCACGTCGTAGAGCAAGAAAATGCGCTCCCAGGGCACCAGCACGTCGTCGAAGATGACGAAGGCGTCCTGTTCGTCGAAGCGGCTGCTGAGGGGATGGTCTTCGGGGTCGCGGCCCACGTCAATCGGCTCGCGGCACTGAAAGCTGAGGCCGGGCGTATTGGTAGGAATCCCGAAACCCATCGCGTAGCGGCTCTTGTCGGCGTTTTCCTTGAGCACCGTACTGGGGAAAATCAGGATTTCGTCGGCAATCGGCAGCGTCGCCATCATGCGGGCGCCGCGCACGATCACGCCTTCGTCCGTTTCCTCCACGATGCCCAGCGCGATGTACGGGTCGGGCAGTTCGGAGGCCATCTTGCTGCGGTTGACCTGCGGGTTGGTCAGCGCGTGGGTCAGGCACAGGTCGTTGCCCTGCACATACTCGTAATAGCGGCGCATGTTGGCGGCAAAATCGCGCTTGGGGTCGCCGGGCACCGCCGCGCTGCACCCGTTGAAATACTCGGCCCCGGCGCCCGCCGCCATCACGTTGGCGTTCATGTAGTCGGGCGCACGGCCCAGAAAGCCCAGGCCGTAATTGGCGCGAATGCGGTGCGACTCGGCAATCAGGCGCAGGTCGTCTTTGGTGCGCGGCACCATGAACGAGCGGGCGTAGCGCTTGCCGCCGTCCTCGTAGGTCAGCGTTTCTTTCAGGTCTTCCTGAAATTGCAGGTCGTAGAGGCCCGCGAGCGACTGGCACATGTTTCTGGTGCTGGGGTGGGTGGTGGGGTCGGCCACCCGCTGCCCGTCGATATACAGCGTCGGCGGGTTCTGACGCAGGCGGTCGAGAAATCGCTGCCCGGTGACGGCGCCCTGGCCGCCCGTGTGCATGGGGGGAATGGTCTGGCCCTTGAATTCGGTGGTCATGGTTCCTCCTTGGATGGTGAGACGGGGGGTGGCGAGACGGGCGCGGGCGGCGTCTGTGCTCGTCCGTGATAATGGGCGTCCACGAAAATCCCGCCCTGCCGCTGCTCGGTGATGTCCCCCTCGTTGCCGTGAATGTGCTCCACCTCGGCGGCAAAGCGTTCGGCGTCGTCCTGCGGCACGTAGCCGAGCACGTCCCAGCCCTCCGGCGACATCCAGCGGCGGGTGTTGCCGCTGATGCCCGCCACGACCAGAAAGCCCACGTCCGGCGCGGTCACGGCGCGGGCGAACAGTTGCGTGGCGTCACGCGGCGAGAGCCAGGTGGAGAGGTGGCGGCGGTCTTTCGGACGCGGCTGAAACGAGCAGATGCGCACGCCCACGAACTCCAGCCCGTAGCGCTCCCAGTACATGCGGCCCAGCGCCTCGCCGAACACTTTGCTCACGCCGTAATAGGTGTCCGGGCGCACCGGCACGGTGGGGGAGATGATCTCGGTGCGCGGGTAAAAGCCGACGGTGTGAATGCTGGACGCGAACGCCACGCGCCTTACGCCCGCCTGCCGCGCCGCTTCCAGCACGTGGTAAGTGCCGTCGATATTCACCGCGCGGATGTTGGCGTAGCTGTCCTCATCGGGAATCCCGGCGAGGTGAATGACGGCGTCCACGCCCTGCATGACCTTCAGCACGGCGTTAAAGTCGGTGAGGTCGGCGAGCATGACTTCCTCTCCGGGCCGGGCCGCGCCTAGGTCGCGGTTGTCGGTCAGGCGAATGATGGGAAAGTGTTGACCGAGAGGCCCACGTAGAAGCTCCCGCAGCGCCGAGCCGACTTCGCCCGCCGCGCCGGTGATGAGGAGGCGGTGAGGGGTCATTCTTCCGCCTCCGAAAGTCGCTCAAGCATCGCTTCCAGATAGGCCGCCAACGAAACGTACTTTGGCCCACTGGGGCCGACTTCGTGATCCATATCAATCACCTGTCCCACAGTTCCCTGCGGCCCCGGAGCCAGGTCAATCACTGCACCGTTCCCGCCGCCATCGGCATCCAGCGGAATCCAGGCCGGGTTCCACCAGCCAGGTTGCAACGCTTCCGAGCTTTCGTTATGACTGGCATTTCCGTCAAACGTGCCGTCCTGAAGCAAGTCCATCCAGACCTTGCGTTCGTCGGCCATGCGCTCCAGCGAGAGTAGTTCCCCGGTGGGCCAGCTGTCGTCTACGCTGCCGTCGTGGCGCAGTAACGATTCGCGCATTTCGGGCGGAAAGGTCAGGCCCATATCTTTCTCGGCCTGGGCAAGGGCCTCGGCGGTTGCGCCTGGGTTCAGGTTTTCCGTCTGGTCGTTGGCCGCGTGCCACGCCTCAATGCGCTCCCAGATGGCGGAAATTTCGCTCATTCTCCAGCCTCTTTCTTGCCCACTGCCGGAGCCTGCCCCACACCCAACTTCGCCGTTTTGTGCGTCCCCAGCGAGATGGCGATGTTCTTCGTCTCCATGTAGAACTCGAAACTGTAGTCGCCGCCGTCGCGTCCGATACCGCTGTTTTTCACGCCGCCGAAGGGCGTGGGCAGGTGCCGCACGTTTTCACTGTTGACCCAGATCATGCCTGCCTCCAGGCCGTGCGCGAAGCGGTGGGCGCGGGTGAGGTCGTTCGTCCACAGATACCCGGCCAGGCCGTAGTTCACGTCGTTCGCTAGCTCAAGCGCGTCGGCCTCGTCCTTAAAAGGGATGGCGGTCAACACCGGCCCGAAGATTTCCTCCTGGGCAATCTTCATGTCGTTGCGGGCGGCGGTAAACAGTGTCGGGCGCACGAAATTTCCGGCCTCGCCCACGCGCTCGCCCCCGGCGGCAATGGTCGCGCCTTCCTGCCGCGCGCACTCGAAGTACGACATCACCTTCTCGAAGTGGCGCGGGTGAACGAGCGGCCCGACTTCGGTGTCGGGGTCGAGCGGGTCGCCCACCCGGATGTTCGCGGCGCGCTCGGCAATGCGGCGGGTGAATTCGTCGTAGATGCCCTCCTGAATCAGCACCCGGCTGGAGGACGTGCAGCGCTCGCCGTTGAGGCTGTAGATCATGAACACCACGGCGTCGAGCGCCTTATCGAGGTCGGCGTCGTCGAAGACCACCACCGGGTTTTTGCCGCCCAGCTCGAAGTGCACGCGCTTGAGCGTGTCGGCCCCCTGCCGCATGATGTGGCTCCCGGTGGTCGTCTCGCCTACGAAGGCCACCGCCTTGACCAGCGGGTGCTCGGTCAGCGACTTGCCCGCGCTCTCGCCGAAGCCGTGCACGAGGTTGTGCACCCCTCCCGGCAGCCCAGCCTCGTCCATGATTTCGGTCAGCAACGTGGCGCTTACGGGCGACCACTCGGCGGGCTTGTGCACCACCGTGCAGCCGGCAGCCAGCGCGGGCGCAATTTTCCAGGTGCTCAGCATGAACGGCGTGTTCCAGGGCGTAATCACCCCGACCGGGCCGATGGGCTGGCGAATGGAGTAGTTGATAAAGCCGGGCGCGGGCAGGCTCTGGCCGTCCTGGGCGCCCGGCGCGCGGTCGGCGTAAAACCGGAAGTTCTCGGCCCCGCGCGCCGCCGCCGACTTCATAAAGCGGATGGCCTGCCCGGTGTCCACGCTTTCCAGCACAGCGATTTCCTGTGCGCGCTTCTCGATCAGGTCGGCCACCTTATGCAGAATCTTGCGCCGCTCGGCCCCGCTCACCTCGCGCCACGTCTGGAAGGCGTCGTGGGCGGCTTTTGCGGCCCGGTCAATGTCGCTGGCGTCTCCCTCGGCCACCTTCACCAGAAAGTCGTTGTCCACCGGCGAGTGCGCGTCGAAGGTCTTGCCGCTGTGGGCGTCCACCCACTCGCCGCCGATGAAGTGCTGAAGGCCCCTGCTCAGGCGGCTTTCGCGGAGCTGCCGGGCGAGGTCGTGGTTTTGCTGCGTCGGACTGGGCTGGGTTGGATTGGGCTGGGTCATTTGAAACTCCTTACTTTTTCGGCAGGCTGACGGAATAGGCGAGGAAGGGCTGGCCCGGTTCGAGGTGCCCGTCTTGGCGGACAATGACACTTGCTCCTGTTTTCGGCCCATTGGCGTCGATGTTGACGTAGTAAGTGATGCCGCCCGGCGCCGAGAATTCGTAGTGCGTTCCACCTTCCATGCCGGGGGGTATCCGCCTGCCACCCGTCACATACACCCCCGCCGAGCCGTCAAAATTGCGCGTGGCATAGGTCGCCGTTTTGCCGTTGTCCCAGATGATGACGGTGCGCTTCCGGGTTACGCCGATGAAGGCGGCATCTTTGACGTAGCGGCACTTGTAAACGTCGTTTCCTAGCTTGAATTCGCCTGTTTTGGTCATGCGGTAGGCGGGGTCGTTGGTGTTTTCGATGTTGCTGGTGTGGACATAGCCGCTTTGGCCTTTGCGCGGGCCGGAAGTCAGTTTGAGCGGCGTGTAAATCTGGCCCGCGCCGGGGTCAGGTGCTCCGAGTTGTACCTCGGAAACCTGAATTTTCCCCAGTCCTGCCGCTGTTTTGGGCCATTCGTACAATTCGCCGTTCGGGGGTGTGGCCTGAGCGGTTTCCGCTGGAATGCCGTACTGAAGCAGCGCCAGTACGCGCCTAGGCGCATCGCACCAAGCCAGCAGAGGCTGCTTTCCGAGGTAGGAGGACATGCTGAACCGGCCCGTTTCGGGGGCAGGAGTCAGAGGGCGCGGCGCACTCGCATTTGCCCCAGCCCACAGCAGAGCGCAGGCCAGCATCAATCTTTTTTTCATTCTGTCAGTCTGCTGTTGCCGCATGAGACTCCTGTCAGGAAACGCCCGCTCCCTCCCTCCGACCTGCCCCGTGTTGACCTTTGACCTCAAAGAATACGGGGCAACCGTCCACCTTGCATTTGTGCAAAAGGTGAAACGTGCCCCGGCTCTTTGTCTTTTCCTCTAGAGCATTTTGCATAAAAAGGCCACGTTTTTTGTGGCCTGTTATGCCGAGCAGAGCGAGCGAAAACAATGAGCAGCACGCGGAATGGAGGCATTTGGGGTGCTTTTCCCCGAATGCCGTAATTCTGCAAGCTGCTCTAACTCAGGCCCGCGTCGGCCAGTCGGTCGCGGAGTCCTCCAGGGCGGCGTAGACCATCGTGCGTAGGGTGTGGCGGGCCTGTTCGGGCGAGTTGAGGGTCTGGGTCATGAACACCACCGCGAGGTCCTCGGCGGGGTCCACCCAGAAATAGCTGCCCGCCGCACCGCCCCAGAAAAAGTCGCCCCGGCTGCCCGGCAGCAGGGTGCGCGCCGGGTCAATGGTCACAGCAAAGCCCAGGCCGAAGCCCACACCCGCCGCGTCGCCGCCCCCGATGACCGAGCGCGAGAGCGAGGCGATGTCCGCGCCGCCCGGCAGATGGTTTTGCACCATCAGGTGCAGGGTCTTGGGGCCGATGAGCCGTGCGCCGTCCAGCTCACCGCCGCGCAGCAGGCAGCGGCAAAAGCGCAGGTAGTCGGCGGCGGTGCCCACCAGCCCGCCCCCACCCGACACGAACAGCGGCGGGGCGAGGAAACGGCTGCCCTGCGCCGGGTCGAAGACTTTCTGGCCCTGCGGCGTCAGCGCGTAGCAGGTCGTCAGGCGCTCTGCTTTTTCGGGCGGCACCTGAAAGTCGGTGTCGTGCATGTCCAGCGGCGTCAGAATCCGCTCCTTCAGAAACTGCTCGAAGGGTACGCCCGCCACCTGCTGCACGACGTAACCCAGCACGTCGGTCGCTGCCGAGTACAGCCACGCCTCGCCGGGCGAGTATTCCAGCGGCAGCTCGGCAATCCCGGCCACGAAGTCGGCCAGCGTGGTCCCGAACCCCAGTCGGCGCTCGCGGTAGAGCGCGTCGGTGGCGGTGCCCTGCTGGATGTGGTAGCTCAGGCCCGCCGTGTGCCGCAGCAGGTCCACCACCTGCATCGGGCGCGTGGGGGCGGTGGGCGGCGCGTCGCCCGCGTGGACATTCAGCTCTGCCCAGGCGGGAATAAACGCCGACACCGGGTCTTTCAGGCTCAGGCGGCCTTCCTCCACCAGCATCAGGCAGGCGAGCGAGGTCAGCGGCTTGGTCATGGAATAGATGCGAAACAGATGGTCCTCGCGCAGCGGCGTGCGGGCCCCCATATCGGCAAAGCCCAGCACACTCTGGTAGGCGAGTTCGCCGCGCCGGTAGACCAGCGTCTGCGCGTTCGGCAGCAGGCCGGAGTCGAGGTAAGTCTGCTGCACGTGGGCGTCCCAGCGTTGCAGTCTGGGAATGGAAATTCCAGCGCGAATTGTCATCGTGCCCCCACTATGCACCTTGCGCCGTGGCGGGCGTGCCCGGCTATGCTGCGGGTCATGTCCCGCCCCCTATCGCTGGCCCGCCTGCTGGCCGAGCCAGGGTTGCTCGCGCTGCTCGGCCAGCTTCGGCAGGCGGCCACCGGCCCGCAGCCCGAGCGGGCGCTGGTGCGGCAACTCGCCGAATTGACCGGGGGCGGCGCCGAAATCCGGGCGAGCTGGGGCGAGGTGGTGGCGGCAGCAGGCGTACAGGAGGGAGAAGGCCAGCCCTTTCCCCTCGCGCATGGCCGCCGACAGGTGGGACGTCTGACGCTGTGGGCACCGCCCGAATGGACCGCGCTCGGCCCGCTCGCCGCCGAGTACGCGCTGCTCTCGCGGCTGCAAAGTGCCGCTGCCGGGGCCGCCCGCCGCCGGGTGGGAGAACGAACCCTCGACGCGCTGCTCTCCGGCCAGGGCGACCCCGCCGCGCTGGGCGACGAAGCCTACGTGGTGGCGGTGGCCGCGCTCGCCCAGGACTTCGGCAGCGGCGCGAGTGCGCGGGCGGCACAGGCCCACGCGCTCGACGTGCTCGCCGGGGCGGGGGAAGGCTACCTCGTCGGCAGTGGGCGGCGCGGACTGTGCACGGTGCAAGGGGACGGGACGGCAGGAGACCGGGCCACAGGAGAGCGGGCGCTGTGGCTGTGGCCCGCCGCCGACGTGCAGCGCGAGGCCGCCGAACTCTACGCCGCGCTCACCGAGTCCACCGGGCAGCCGGTGCGGCTGGGGGTGGGCGGGCTGCACCGGGGCCGCGCCCTGGCCGCTGCCCACGCCGAGGCACGGCAGGCCCTCGCCGCCGTTCCAGCGAGCGGTGGCGTGCAGGTCTTCGGCGAACTCGACCCGCTCTACGCCCTGCTGACGGGCGGGGCGCTCGACACGCTGCGAAGCCAGACCCTCGCCCGGCTCGCGGCCCTGGGCGACGATGGGCGCACCGAGGCCACCCTGCGCGCCTACCTCGCCCACCGGGGCACGCTGAATGAACTCGCCGCTCGGCAGCACGTTCACGTCAACACGTTGCGCTACCGCCTGCGCCGCGCCGAGGAAGTGCTCGGCGGCTCGCTGACCGACCCGGCGCTGCTCGCGCGGCTGTATCTGGCGTTCGGGGCGGGGTGAAGTTCAGCCCAACTCAGCCAGCAAGGTATTTCCCACCGCCCGCCTGAGCGCCTGGGTGTCGATGCTCGTGTGCCGGCTCGGATGCACCCGATTGGTGAGGAGCGTCCAGGCCAACCCGTACTCCGGGTCCACCCACAGCCCGGTGCCGGTAAAGCCGGTGTGCCCGAAGGCCCGCGCGCTGCACAGGCTGCCGCCGCTCCAGCCGGGCTGCGATTGCACGAAGGCGAGGGTATGGCCACCGCTTTCGGGACGCACCGCTGCCGCCTGCGCTGCCTTACCTAGCCAGCCGCCGCGCAGCAGCCGTTCTGCCTGGGCAAGCACCCCGTCGAGCGTCCCGAACAGCCCCGCGTGCCCCGCCGGACCACCGAGCGCGAACGCCTTTTCGTCGTGCACCTCGCCGCGCAGCACGCGCCCGCGCCAGGGGCAGTCCTCGGTGGCGACGGCATGGGCGGGGTCAGGAACAAAGGTCAGCTCCGCGTCCAGCGCGAACTCGCCCAGGGGTCGTCCGCTCACCCGTTCGAGCACCAGCCCCAGCAGCAGGTACCCCAGGTCGGAATACTCTGCCTCGCCCGGCTCCCGCAGTTCCCAGGATTCGAGCGGCAGCCGGGCGCGAATGGCCGCCGGGTCGCCCCACTCGTGCAGTGGCAGGAACCCGCCCGCCGGAACCCCCGCCGAGTGGCTCAGCAGTTGCCGCAGCGTGCGCTCGCCCAGCGGCAGCTCCGCCGTTTCGGGCAGGTGGGCGGCGAGCGGGTCGTCCACGTCGAGTTGCCCGCGCTCGGCGGCCCGCAGCACCTCGCGCGCGGTGAACAGCGGTTTGGTCAGGCTGGCGAGGTCGAACCAGTGCTCCGGCGTCAGCGGGTGCGTTTCCGGCGTCAGTTGCGCGTGGCCCAGCACCAGCGTCGCCCGCTCGCCCGCGCTATTGACCACCCCCAGCGCCGCGCCGGAAAGCGCCCGCGAGTCGGTGAGGGAACGCAGCAGGCGGGCGGTCGAGTCGGGAATGTCCATGCCTTAGCTTAGGCGCCTTCGTCCTCGCGTCCCGCCATCACTTCGTCCACGAACAGCGGGGGCCGCGTCGCCTCGATGCGTTGCCACACGCGCTCGGTGTCGTTCGGGTCAAGCAGCGGCGCGCCCAGCGTCAGGCAAGTGAGGTGGTGCGCGACCACCAGCCGCACGCCGAGGTCGCCGAGCCGCGCCTGCTCGTTGTCACTCAGCAGCGCCGCAAAAGCCGCCGGGTCGCCCAGCGCCGGGTGAGGCGTGCCCCATCCCATTCCAGTCAGGCCCGCCGCGTTCAGACCCGCCCCCTTCAAAAAGGCCGCCACTTCGCGCGGGTTGAGCCAGAAGCCGAACATCAGCTCGTCGGACAGCCGGTCGAGGTGCCCGAGTTGCCGGGGATGGAGCCCCCCGCCCACCAGGTCGCGGGCGAGTTGCTGGCGCTCCAGCCGTTTGCGGGCGTACTCGCCCAGCGTAAGCGCTCGCCCGCGCGGAGCCACCCGTCCGCCCACCGCGCGGCGCAGGCGGTAGGCCAGCACGTAACCCTGAAACTCGTGCAGCAGCTCCTCGACGCCCGCTCCGGTCATGCGCCGGAGTCTAGCCGCTGCCCGCGCGCCGCTCTGTCGTTCCGGCGCCCTTTGAAGTGACGTTCCACCTGCCGCCCGGTCCGCTATGGTGACGCCATGACCGCTCCTGTCAAGCTCGCCATCGTCTTTTATTCCAGCACCGGCACCGGCTACGCCATGGCCCAGGAAGCCGCCGAGGCGGGCCGCGCCGCCGGGGCCGAGGTGCGGCTGCTCAAGGTGCGCGAAACTGCTCCGCAAGACGTGATTGACGGCCAGGACGCCTGGAAAGCCAACATCGAGGCGATGAAAGACGTACCAGAGGCGACCCCCGCCGACCTCGAATGGGCCGAAGCCATCGTGTTCAGCTCGCCCACCCGTTTCGGCGGCGCGACGAGCCAGATGCGGGCGTTCATCGACACCCTCGGCGGCCTGTGGTCAAGCGGCAAACTGGCGAACAAGACCTTCAGCGCAATGACTTCGGCCCAGAATGTCAACGGCGGCCAGGAAACTACCCTGCAAACGCTGTACATGACGGCGATGCACTGGGGCGCGGTTCTGACGCCTCCCGGCTACACCGACGAGGTGATTTTCAAGTCCGGTGGCAACCCCTACGGCGCGAGCGTAACCGCCAACGGCCAGCCGCTGCTGGAGAATGACCGGGCGAGCATCCGCCATCAGGTCAGGCGGCAGGTGGAGTTGACGGCGAAGCTGCTCGGCTGAAGTTCCTCGGCTGAGGAACGGTCAGGAAGCCGAAGTGCCGAGCGCTTCCCCTTCTCCCAGTACCTGCCGTGCATGGCCCCCGGCCCCTTCCAGCCGCTGCGCCGCTTCCTGCGCCCCGAGGCCGAGTTTGAGCATCACCAGCGCGGTTTTCACGCTGCCGCCGCACTCGCTCAGCGCGGCCTGGGCAGCGTCGGCGTCGGCCCCCGTCGCGTGCTGCACCAGCCGCCGCGCCCGGTCTTCCAGCTTGGCGTTGGTGGCGCGCACGTCCACCATCAGGTTGCCGTAGAGCTTGCCCAGACGCACCATCAGGGCGCTCGACAGTGTGTTCAGCGCGATTTTTTGCGCCGTACCCGCCTTGAGCCGCGTACTGCCGCTGATGATTTCGGGGCCGGTGTCGAGCAACACCGGGCAGTCCACCGCCGCGAGCAGGGGCGCCCCCGGATTGTTGGCGAGGCCCACGGTCAGCGCCCCCGCCGCCCGGCCTGAGCGCGCCGCGCCGAGGACATACGGCGTCGTCCCGCTCGCCGCCACCGCGATCAGCACGTCGTCGGGGCCGATGTTCACCGCCTGCACGTCGCGCTCGCCCGCCGCTTCGTCGTCCTCGGCTCCTTCCACCGCCTGCCGGATGGCCCGCTCGCCCCCGGCAATCAAGGGCACGGCGCGCTCAGGTGGCCAGGAAAAGGTGGGGGTGAGTTCGGTGGCGTCGAGCACGCCCAGCCGCCCGCTCGTTCCCGCGCCCACGTAGACCAGCCGCCCGCCGCGCTCCAGCTGGGGCACCGCCGCGTTCAGCGCCGCCGTGAGCTGCGGGGCCGCCGCCTGTACCGCCCTCACCGCGCCCAACTGGTCGTCGGCCAGCGCCGCAATCAGCGCGTCGGGGGCCAGGGTGTCGAGGTCGGCGTAGTCGGGGTGAACCTGTTCGGTGCGGCGCGGGTCGGTCATGAGGGTCCTTTGGGGAGGGAAATTGCAGAGGGAAAGAGGATGGAGGCTATTCAGCCGGGCAGCGAAATTTTGCCGCCGCTGACCGCCCGCCGCGCTCCGGTCGTCTGCGGCAGCGTGTTGGGCCAGCCCTGCGCGTGGGCGTAGCCGAGAAAGGCGAAGGCGGCGGCCTCGCGGGTGGCGTCGGTCCAGCCGCAGCGGTCCCAGCCGAGGTCGGCAAACGTTCTGAGCGGAACGGCCCCGACTTCGTCTTGCAGCATTCGCAGCAGCACCGGGTTTCTGGCCCCGCCTCCGGCAATGACGACTTCATCCGGCGGGCCAGGGAGAAAGCGCAGCGCCCCGGCCACGCTGCGGGCGGTCAGCCGGGTCGCGGTGGCGGCGAGGTCGCTCAGAGGGAGGCCGGGAGTCGGCGCTGGCAACCGCGCGAGCGTCCACACCTCGCGCCCGGTGGCTTTGGGCGGCGGCGCGGCCAGTTCGGGGTGGGCCAGCCAGCGCTCCAACGTCGCGGCGTCCTCGCGGCCCTGCGCGGCCAGTCGTCCGTCCTCGTCGCAGCTTTGGCCCACCTGCCCGGCAAGTTCGTCGAGCAGGCAGTTGCCGGGGCCGGTGTCGAAGGCGACCACGCCGCCCGCGTCCAGGCCGCCTGCATCTAGGCTGGGCAAAAAGGTGATGTTCGCCAGCCCGCCCACGTTGAGCAGGACACGCTTTTTGCCGTCCTCAGCGAACATCGCCCAGTCGGCGAACGGCACCAGCGGCGCTCCCACGCCCCCCGCTGCGAGGTCCGCCGGACGAAAGTCGGCCACCACCGGCCTCCCTGTCACCTCGGCAATCAGCGCCGCCTCACCGAGTTGCAGGGTGGCGGGCCGCGCCCAGCCGCGTGCGGGGTCGGGGCGGGGGTGGTGCTGCACCGTCTGCCCGTGGCTGGCAATCAGGTCGGCTTGTGGGGCTAGGTCACGGGCGGCCCCCGCCAGCGCCGCGCCGAGGTCCCAGTGCAGTTGCGTCAGCTCGGCGGTCTGCGCTTCTCCCTGCATGGCCCGCAGCACGCGCCCGCGCAGTTCCGGCGAGTAGGGAGTGAAGGTGTGGGCGACCACCCGGCCACGCGGTTTTCCAGTGGGAAAGTCGGTCAGCTTCGGGAACATTTGCTCACGCTCGGCAGCATTGACGACAAGCTCCGGCCAGCCGGGAAGTTCGAGCAGCGCGGCGTCTATCCCGTCGGCGCTGGTGCCGCTCATCAGGCCGAGAACGTGGGGTGGGCGCATCAGTGGTCCTCTCCGCGCAGGTCCATCACGAAGTCGTAGCGGTCGCCCCGGTAGCAGGCGCGGGCGTACTCCACCGGGCGTCCGGAGGCGAGCCACGACACCCGCTCGGTGGTGAGCAGCGCGGCGCCGAGCGGCACGCCGAGGAGGTGCGCGAGTTCCGCCGAGGCGTTTTGCGCCCGCAGGTGCCGAATGGCGCGCGCCGGGGCGAGGTGCCGCTGGCCCAGCAGCCCGTACAGGCTGGCGTCGGTCACGTCCTGCGCCGTCAGCGGGCCAATCAGGGCGGCGGGCAGCGTGCTGTCTTCCACCGCCAGCGGGTCGCCGTCCGAGGTGCGAAGCCGGCGCAGGCGGTAGACCTGCTCGGCGGCGGTCAGGCCCAGACTCAGCGCTTCCTGGGGCGTGGGGCGGCCCTGCGTGAAGCTCAGGACGCGGGCACCCGGCACCCCGCCCTGGGCGCGCACCTCGTCGGAAAAGGAACTCAGCAGCCCAAGCTGGCGCGAGGTGTGCGGCGTGCCCGCTACGAAGGTGCCGCTGCCGCGCCGCCGCCTCAGCAGTCCCTCGGCTTCGAGCAGCCCCAGCCCTTGCCGCAGCGTGACCCGCGACACGCCGAGCCGCGCCGCGAGTTCGCGTTCGGCGGGCAGGGCGGTGCCCGCGCTCAGCTCGCCACTCTCGATGCGCCGCCGCAGCCCCTGCGCGAGCTGCACGTAGGCGGGGGCCGCGTCGGCAGGGTCGAGCGCGACCCACCACGCGGGCGGCTCGGGCGGCAAAGGGGCAGGCGAGGACACGGCGCAACCGTACCACTTGCGGACCAATTCTGAAAAGGTCTTGTTATTGGACCACAATTGGTCTTATGCTGGGCGCCAGTTTTCACAACTCGTTCTCTGGAGGACACCCATGCTCAAGCGCTCTGCCCTTACCCTCATCAGCTTGGCCCTGCTCGGCGGCGGCCTCAACCAGGCGTTCGCCGCGCCCAAGAAAGTCAGCGGCTACGGCTCCCTCGGCGTGACCAACGGCAAACCCGGCGGCAGCTTCACGCTTGCGCTCGGCGACAGCCCGCAAAGCCTCTTTTACTACGGCGCCATCGACAACAACCTCGGCCTGATTTCGCAGCAACTGTTCGACGGCCTCGTCGAGTTCAACCTCGCCACCTACAAGCTCGAACCCGCACTCGCCGAGAGCTGGGCCGTGAGCAACGGCGGCAAGACCTACACCTTCAAACTGCGCCAGGGCGTGAAGTGGTCCGACGGTCAGACCTTCAACGCCGACGACGTGGTGTTCACCTACAAGAACTTCATCATGAACCCCGAAGCCCGCGCCGGGGACGCCGGGAACTTCAAGCTCGACGGGCAGCCGGTCACCATCAAGAAGGTGAACGATTACACCGTGCAGTTTGACCTGCCGCGCCCTGCCCCCGCTTTCTTGCTCCAGCAGCGCTACTTCATCATGCCGCAGCACAAGCTCGCCAAATTCACCGGCGCCGACGTGAACAAGGCGTGGCCCACCAACGTGGACGAGTCCGAAGTTGTGGGCACCGGCCCCTTCAAGCTCAGCAAGTACACGGCGGGCCAGAAGGTCACATTGGTCAAAAACCCCAACTACTGGAAGGTGGACGCGGCGGGCACCAAGCTGCCTTACCTGAACAGCCTCGAATTCCTGATTCTGCGTGACCCGCAGGCGCAGGTGTCGCAGTTCCTCGCCGGCAACCTCGACCAGCTCAACATCTCGGGCGCTCAGTTCCCCGACCTCAAGAGCAAGGAAGTCGCGGGCGGCAAGTTCAAGGTCATCCGCTCCACCGCGCTGTTCGGCAGCCCGCCCTTCGTGGCCTACAACTTCGACGCCGCCGACCCCGCGCTCGCCAAGCTGTTCAGTGACGTGCGCTTTCGCCGCGCCATGCAGAGTGCGCTCAACCGCCGCCGCATCATCGACACCGTGTACAACGAGCTTGCCAGCCTGCCCGGTCACGGCGTGGCGCCCGCCAACAAGGCGTTCTACGCCAACACGACCCGGCAGCTCGGCACCTTCGACCTCGCCGCCGCCAACAAGGCGCTCGACGCCCTGGGCCTGAACAAGAAGAACAGCGCCGGCATTCGCCTGATGAGCAACGGCAAGCCGCTCGAATTCGACCTCACCTACGGCACCGACTCGCCCGTGTACCCGCCGATGGCCGCCATCATCCAGAGCGACTTCGCCAAGGTGGGCGTCAAGGTCAACCTCAAGGGCATCTTGAGCAGCAAACTGCTCTCGACGGGCCAGAGCGGCAACTGGGAAATGATTCTGCACGCTTTCGGCGACCAGCCCGACCCCGAACTGCGCCGCCCCATCTGGCAGCCCGGCGGAGCACTGTACTACTGGCACCGCTCGCTGATGCCGGCCAAAGACGGCGACAAGCCCAACCTCGCCAAGATGTTCCCCTGGGAAAAAGAGATCTACACCATCTTCGACGACGCTTCGACCACGCCCGATGTGGGCAAGCGCAAGGCGCTCTACACCCGCTGGCAGCTTAACTTCGCGCAGAACCTGCCGGTCACGCCCATCGCCAAGCCCGAGAACATCGGCGCGATAAGCGACAAGTACGGCAACTACGTGTACAACCTCGGCGTGATTCCCGGCTACAACCCGGTGCCGCTGATTTTCCAGAAGTGAGGAAAAGGCCCCTCACCCTTCCGCTGCTTCCTCCCTCTCCGTAGGGGAGAGGGCCTTTGCGGAGCAAAGGGGTGAGGGGTCTTTTTCCCGTGAGGAGTTTTTTCCTGTGCTTTCTCCCTGTTGCTTTGTTGCCACATGCTGAACTACACCCTGCGCCGCATCCTCGGCATGATTCCCACCCTGCTCGTGATCTCGGTGCTGTGCTTTCTCGTCATCAAGTTGCAGCCCGGTTCTTTTATTGACCAGTACCTCGAAGACCCCCGGTTCTCCAAGGAAACCGTCGCCAACATCACCCGGCAGCTCGGCCTCGACCAGCCGGCGTGGAAGCAGTACCTCAACTGGATCACCGGCGTGGTCACGCGGCTCGATTTCGGGTACTCCTTCGCGTCGGGGGCGCCGGTCACGTCCATCATCGGCGAGCGGCTGGGCTGGACGGTGTTTATCGCCGCGCTCACGCTGGCGCTGACGTGGCTGATCGCGGTGCCGCTCGGCATCTACACGGCTTTTAACCGCTACGGCATTCCCGCGCAAATCGCTAACTTTCTGGGCTATGTGGGCCTCGCCATTCCCGACTTTCTGGCGGCGCTGCTGCTCGTGGTGCTGGTGCGGCAGCTCGGCGGAACGAACGTGGGCGGGCTGTTCAGACCCGACATGATCGACGCGCCGTGGTCTTTCGCCAAAGTCCTCGACCTGCTCGCGCACCTCTGGATTCCGGTGCTGGCGGTGGGCCTCGAAGGCGTGGCGGGCCTGATGCGCCAGATGCGGGCAAGCACGCTCGACGTGCTGAGCCAGGACTATATCCGCACCGCCAAAGCAAAGGGCCTGCCGCAGGGCCGCGTCATCTGGAAGCACGCGGTACGCAACGCCATCAACCCGCTCATCAGCCTCGCGGGCCTCAGCCTGCCCACGCTCATTAGTGGGACCATCATCATTTCCATCGTCATGAGCCTGCCCACCATCGGGCCGCTGCTCTACGATTCGCTGCTCAACAAGGACCAGTACACCGCCATGACCCTGCTGATGCTCTCGGCCTTCTTGCTGCTCATCGGCAACCTGCTTTCCGACCTCGCCCTCGCCTGGGCCGACCCCCGCGTGAGGTACTCGTGACCGGCGGCCCCGAAACCCGGACCCCGCTGCAAATGGCGTGGCGGCGCTACCGCAAGTCGCGGCCCGGCGTGATTGCAGGGTGGGTGCTCATCGCGCTCTACGTTATCGCGCTGCTTTCGCCCTTTCTGGCGCCGTACAACATCACCACCCAGCATGAGGGCTACGAGTACCAACGCCCGCAGACGGTGCACCTCATCCACCAGGGCCGCCTGCACCGCCCGTTCGTCTACGGCTCGACCACCAAGCGCGACCCGGTGACCTTCGCCAAGAAGACGGTGCCCGACACCGCGCACCCGCTGCCGGTCCAGTTTTTCGTGAAGGGCGAGCCTTATTCCTTCCTGGGCCTTCAGTCCGACCGCCACCTCTTCGGCGTGCCGGATGGTCAGGACGAGTACGGGGAAAAGGTGCCGCGCTACTTCTTCCTCTTTGGCACCGACCAGCTTGGGCGCGACCTGTTTTCACGCACTTTGGTGGGCGCTCAGGTGAGCATGACGGTGGGGGTCGTCGGCGTGCTGATTTCGTTTGCCCTCGGCATCCTGCTCGGCGGCGTCAGCGGGTACTTCGGCGGCTGGGTGGACACCCTGATTCAGCGGGTGGTGGAGGTGCTGCTGTCTTTTCCCCGCCTGCCGATTCTGCTGGCGCTCGCCACGCTGATTCCGGCGCGCTGGCCCTCGACCTGGGTGTACACCGGCATCGTGGCGGTGCTGGCGCTGATCGGCTGGGCGAGTCTGGCCCGGGTGGTGCGCGGGCAAGTGCTCGCGGCACGCAACCTCGATTACGTGTCGGCGGCGCAGGCGATGGGCGCGAGCAACCTGCGCGTGATTCTGCGGCACATCACCCCCAACCTCAGCTCGTTTCTGCTCGTCACCGCGACCCTGGCGCTGCCGGGCTACATCCTGGGCGAAAGCACCCTCAGTTTCCTGGGCCTGGGCATCAAGGAACCGATGACGAGCTGGGGTCTGCTGCTGCGCGACGCGAGCAAACTCGAAGTCGTGAGCAGTTACCCCTGGCTGCTGTGGCCGGGCCTCTTCGTCTTTATCAGCGTCCTCGCCTTCAACTTCATGGGCGACGCCCTGCGTGACGCGGCCGACACCCAGAGCCGTTAAGGACTTCGAACCTAACATTCCGCAGTTTCGGAACTGCACAGAAACGGCTCCATTCCCGATTCGGCGTACTTTTTTCGATACTCGCTTCGCTCGGTTCATCTGAAGATGAACTTCGAGGTACTCAGTCCTTCCCGCCTTTCTTCTGTCGCCCACGCGCTTAATCGCGCATCCCTCAAGGAGGAAATGATGTCGAAGTCCCGTTCCCTGTCCGCCCTGCTCCTCGGCGCCCTCCTGCTCTCCGCCTGTGGAAGCCCTGAGAACGGCCCGCAACCTGCGCCCCAGCCGCTGCCCAACCCCACCGAGGAGGCGCCCGGCACCCCGAGCGGCAAAGTGCGCGGCCTGTGGGTGGACGCCTTCGGCCCCGGCATCAAGACCCCCGAGGAAGTCAGCACGTTGGTGGACACCGCCCGCGCCATGAACGTCAACACGCTGTACGTGCAGGTGGGGCGCCGGGGCGACTGCTACTGCAACAACGCCGCCATGCCGCGCACCGACGACCCCGAGGTGCCGGCGGGCTTCGACCCCCTGGCCGACGTGATTGCCAAGGCGCACGCCAAAGACATCGAGGTCAATGCCTGGATTATCACCACGGCGCTGTGGAATAGCGTGACGCCGCCCAAAAGTGCCGAGCACGCCTTCAACACCCACGGGCCGAATGCGGCGGGCCGCGACAACTGGCTGACCGTGAAGGCCGACGGCACCGTGAAGGCGGGCGCCGACTGGGTGCTCGACCCCGGTCACCCCGACGCCGCCGCCTACATCCGCAACATGTATGTCAGCGTGGCGAAAAACTACGCGGTAGACGGCATCATGTTCGACCGCGTGCGCTACCCGGACTACAACCCGGTGGGCGGCCCGGTGCAGTGGGGCTACAACGAAACGGCGCTTGCCCGCTACCGCGCCGAGACGGGCGCGACCGGCACTCCCGACCCCGCCGACCCGCAGTGGAGCGCGTGGCGTCGCCAGCAGGTGACCAACCTGGTCCGTGAAACCGCGCTGGCGGTCAAGGCCGTCAAGCCCGGTGTGGCGATCGCCGCCGCCACCATCACCTACGGCGAGGGCCCCGCCGACGAAGCCGCCTTCGCCGCCTCGCGCCCCTACGCCGAGGTCGGGCAGGACTGGCTGACCTGGGTCAAGTCCGGCTACCTCGACCAGAACGTGATGATGAACTACAAGCGCGATTTCGTGCCGCTCCAGGCAGGGTGGTTCGACCAGTGGAACACCTTCGCGGCGGGTCTCCGGCAGCGTTACCCCCACACCGAGCAGGTCAGCGGCGCGGCGATTTATCTCAACGACATCGCCAGCACCGTCAGCCAGATTCGCAAGACGCAGGCGGCGGGCCTGGGCTGGGCGGGCTACTCCTACCGCACCCCCGACAAGGACGTGAACGAGGGTAAGCGCGGGGCGGCCGAGGTGCTCGCCGACCTCAAGCTGCGCCTGACCGACGCGGGCGGCCCCTTCCCGACCTTCGTGAAGCACGCGCCCCTGCCGGCAGCCAGCGTGCGCGGCCTGAGCGGTGAACTGCGCGCGGCGCGGCCCGGGCACCACTCGGTCGAACTCGTCCGCGCCGGGGGCACCTGGAACGACGTGGTGGCCGCGACCTTCAGCGACGGCCAGGGCCGCTACGGCTTCCTGAACCTGCCACAGGGCGCCTTCGACGTGCGGGTGGACGGCAAAATACTGCTCCCGAACGTGCAGGCGACGCCGGGCCGCGTGACGATGTTAGAACCCATCACTCTGAACTGATACGGTTTCAAGGAGATGGGCGGGCATCCGGCGCCTTTCCGGATGTTCGGGAATCGGATTAAAACCGTATGACTTCGGTTGTTGGCGCGGGCCTGTCCTCTTCGCGGGGCAGGCCCGCGTTCCTGTCGTCCTGCGCCTTCCCAGACCTGTTCTCCAGGGTGTATGGAGCGCGAACGCCGCTGGGCTAGACTGCCCCCGATGACCACACAATCCAATCTAGAAGCCGTCGAACACAAGCTCATGGTGCCCGCCGACGACGCGCAGTGGGCGAGTTACGCCCCCGAATTTGCCGCTTTGCAGGAAGCCGACCTGACCGCCGGGGACGTGCCTGCCTGGCTGGAACGCTGGAACAGCCTCAGTGCCCGCTTGCAAGGCAGCGGCAGCAAACTTTCGACCCACGCCGACCTCCACACCGACGACGACGCCATTCAACAGCGGTATCAGACCTTCGTGGCCGAGGTGCTGCCCCAGGCCGAGCGCGCCAGCCAGGCCCTCACCGAGAAGCTGCTCGCGGTCCCCGGTTACGTTCCCGGCCCTGACTTCGCGCTCAATTACCGCCGCTTTCAGGACGCCGCCGCGCTGTTCCGCGAGGCGAACGTGGACCTCGGCGTCACCCACAACCAGCAGATCAACCGCCACTCGGTCATCACCGGCAACCAGAAGGTGCAGCTCGGCGGCCAGGAACTCACCCTTCCGCAGGCCAAGCAGCAGATGGACTCGCCCGACCGCGCCCAGCGCGAAGCGGCGTGGCGGGCGCTTTCGGCCAGCAACGCGGCGATTGCCCCCGAACTCGACGCGGTGATGCTCGACCTGATTCGCACCCGCCGGCAGCTCGCCCACAACGCCGACGAGGCCAACTTCCGCGACTACCGCTGGAAGGAACTCGACCGGGTGGACTACACGCCCGAGCAGTGCCTCGACTTTCACGCCTCGGTGCGCGACGAGGTGGTGCCGCTGCTCTCCGGCCTGGTGGGTGACATCGCCCGGCAACTCGGCCTGGAAAGCCTGCGCCCCTGGGACTACAACCGCAACAACCTGCTCGATCCCGAGGGCCGCGAGAGCCTCAGGCCCTTTGCGACCGGCGCCGACCTCGAAGCCCTGGCCCAGCAGACCTATGAAAGCCTCGACCCCGACCTCGCCGCCCGCTTCCGGCAGATGCGCGAGTCGGGGCTGCTCGACCTCGAGTCGCGTCCCGGCAAGATGACGCACGCCTACTGCAACTATTTCCCGACCACCAACGAGCCGTTCGTGCTGATGAACGTGGTGGGCACCGCCGAGGACGTGCGGGTGCTGTTCCACGAAGTCGGGCACGCCTTCCACGGCTTTTACAGCGGCGACCGGCAGCCGCTCGTCTGGAACCGCTGGAGCCCCATCGAATTCGTCGAAATTCCCAGCATGGCGATGGAATTCCTGACGCTCGACCACCTCTCGCATGTCTTCAGCGACGACGAACTCGCCCGTTACCGCCGCAAGCAGCTCGAGGGCGTCATCGCCTTCCTGCCCTGGGCCGCGCAGATGGACGCCTTTCAGCACTGGCTCTACGCCGAGGCGCCGGAGGACGTGACGATTGCCGACCTCGACGCCAAGTGGCTCGAACTCGACCGGACGTTCCATCCTTTCATCGACTGGAGCGGCCTCGACGAGAGCGTCCGGGCGAAGGGCTGGCACTACTACCACATCTTCCAGGTGCCCTTTTATTACATCGAGTACGCCATGTGCTACCTCGCCGCCGTCGCCATCTGGCGCGCCGCTCGGCAAGACCCCGCCGCCGCGCTGGGGCGCTACAAGGACGCCCTGCGCCTCGGCAACACGGTCAGCGTGCCCGAGCTGTACCGCGCCGCCGGGGCCGAGTTCCGCTTCGACCGCGAGTACATCCGGGGGCTGATGGGCTTCCTGAAAGAGCAACTCGGCTAAGCCAGCCCGCAAGCCGCGTCTGCCGGGGAGGAGGCAGCGGGCGCGACTTGCGTGTTCGTGCCCTCCCACTCGGCGACAGGCGACACTCGGCGGCGGGGTACACTCGGCGGCGATGAAGTTGCCCCTGCCTTCCGGGAACACCGGTCTGGAACCCTGGAGGGCCGGGCGCCGACCACGCCCCCTGACCTCGCTGATCGTGCGCCCGCTGGTGCTGCCGCTGCTTTTGCTGCTCCTGATGGCCGGGCTGGTGCTCTGGGGTGTGAATCTCAGTGCCGAGAGCGCCCGCTTCGCGCAGACCTCGCAGGGGCGGCTGCTGACCTTGCGACTGCTGCTCACCGACATTTCCAACATGGAAAACGGCGAGCGCGGGTACGTCATCACCGGGCAGCCTTCCTTTCTGGAACCGTACCAGCGCGGTCAGCAGAACTTTGCCGAGCACCTCAGGCGCTACGAGCCGCTGACCGTCACTGACCGCCAGCGCGAGAACATCGGGCGCGTCGAAACCCTGATGGCGCAGTGGGAGCTCGTCGCCGCGCAGCCGGAAATCGCCGCCCGGCGCGTTTCGCTGGAAAGTGCCGTGGCGCGGGTCAGTGCCGGCACCGGGCGTCACCTGACCGATGAGGCGCGCGAAACCCTCAACATCATGATCGGCTTCGAAAACGAGCGCCTGTCGAACGCGCTTAAGGCAAGCAACACGGCGCTGCGCCGACTGCTGATTCTGACCCCGCTGCTGCTGCTGCTCGGGGCGCTGCTGCTCGTGCTGGCGGTGCGGCGCATCATTTCCACCCTGTCGCTGAGCGTCTCGCAGCTGACCGAGGGCACCCAGCAGATTGCCGCCGGGCACTATGAGCAGCGCGTGCAGCCACTCGGCATCACCGAACTCGACCGCCTCAGCGCCCAGTTTCACCAGATGGCCGAGGCGGTGCAGCAGCGTGAGGCCGCGCTCGCCGAGAGTGCGCGCTCGCTCGAACGGACGAACGCCAGCTTGCAGCGCAGCAACCGCGAACTCGAGCGCTTCGCCTACGTCGCCAGCCACGACCTGCAAGAACCTCTCCGGACCATCGGCAGCTACACCGAACTCATCGCGCGGCGCTACGGCGACAAACTCGACGCCCGCGGCGAGCAGTACATCAAGTTCACCATCTCGGCGGCGCACCGGCTCAAGACCCTGATTCAGGACCTGCTGGTGTTCTCGCGGGTGCACCGCACGGGCCGGGTCTTCGGGCCGGTGGACACCGCCGAACTCGCCGAGCAGGTGCGCGCCGAACTCGAAGTCAAGCTGCGCGAAGTCGGCGGCGAGCTGCACATCGGCGAGCTGCCCACTGTGCAGGGCAACCGCGAACTGCTGCACCACATTTTCCTCAACCTGCTGGGCAACGCGCTCAAGTTCCGTCACCCGGACCGTCCGCCGCGCGTGGACGTGTGGGCCGGGCGGGTGGCGGGCCAGGACGAGGCCGGGAACGGCTGGCAGTTCGCCGTGCGCGACAACGGCATCGGCATCGAGCCGGAGTATCATCAGAAAATCTTTGAGGTGTTCCAGCGCCTGCACGGCGTGGGCGAGTATGAAGGCAGCGGCATCGGCCTCGCCGTGACCCGCAACGCCGCCGAGCAACACGGGGGCCGCGTCTGGCTGGAGAGCGAGCCCGGCCAGGGCACCACCTTCTATTTCTTTCTTCCCGACACCCCGCCTCTTGTGGAGCAACAAGTATGAGAGCCATCGAAATTCTGCTGACCGAGGACAACCCCGCCGATATCCTGCTGACCGAAGAGGCCTTCGAGGAAGCCGATTTTCCCCACCGCCTGCATGTGGCCCGCGACGGGGTAGAGGCGCTGACCTTCCTGCGGCGCGAGGAAAACGGCGAGCTGCCCACGCCCGACGTGATTTTGCTCGACCTCAACATGCCGCGCCTGAGCGGACTCGAACTGCTCGACATCCTCAAGGAAGACCCGCAGCTTCAGCACATCCCGGTGATCGTGCTGACCACCTCCCGCGCCGAGGAGGACGTGTGGCGCAGCTACAAACTACACGCCAACGCCTACATTCCCAAGCCAGTGTCCATCGGTGAATTCGTGGAAGTGATCCGCTCGCTCGGCAATTTCTGGTTCAGCGTGGCGGCCCTGCCTTCCGGCCCGCGCTGAGAGGAAACAGGCTGTCAGCAAACTTTGGGGCGGCGCCCATCTTCCTCTCATAAGGTGAGCAGCGGCAAAATTTCTGCTCGGCCCAGCCTTCACTGTGAGCGTGGAGGCTTCATGAGAAAAACTTTCCTTGCTCCCCTGACCGTAGCCCTGTGCGCCCTTGCCGCTGCCCAGACGCCCCCGCCCGCGCCGATAGACCGCCCGCTGCCCGCGCCCGAGCCGCCCGCCACGGCCACCGTGACCCGCAACGAGCCCACGCCCCAGCAGTTCACGCCTGACAAGCTCGCCCGCCTCAAGGTGCCCGCCGGTTTCAAGGTGAGCGTGATGGCAACCGAACTCGGCAACGCCCGCATGTTGCACGTGATGCCCGACGGCGGCATTTACCTGTCGCGCCGCCAGAACGGCGACATCTGGTACCTCAAGGACGTCAACGGCGACGGCACCATCGACGCCACCGAGCGCCGCCGGGTGGCCGACCAGCTCAAGCTGGTGCACGGCATCGATACCCGCCAGGGCAAGCTCTACGCGGTGGGCGAAAAGACCATATGGGTCATGGACATCGCCAGGGACGGCACTCTCAGCGTGCCCCGCGTCTTTGCCGACAACTTCCCCGACGCCGGGCAGCACCCCGCCCGGCAGCTCGGCTGGGGCCCCGACGGCTACCTCTACGCCTCCTTCGGCGCGACCAACAATGACGCCCCCACCCAGAACCCCGAGGAAGCCACCATCCTGCGCATTCGCCCCGACGGTCAGGTGCGCGAGGTGTACGCCCGGGGCCTGCGCCACACCATCGGCTTCGGCTGGCACCCCGTCACCAAGACCTTCTACGGCATGGACCAGGGCAGCGACTGGCACGGCGACAATATTCCGCCTGAGGAACTGAACGTCATCAAGCGCGGCAAGAACTACGGCTGGCCCTTTTGCTACGGCGCCAAAAACCCCGATCCCTTCGTGAATGTCGCCAACATCCCCGGCAAGATCACCAAGGCCGAGTACTGCGCGACGACCGAGCCGAGCACCCTGAACTACACCGCGCACGCCGCCGCGATTGCGCTGAAGTTCTACACCGGCACACAGTTTCCCGCCGAGTTCCGCAATGACGCCTTCGTGACCTTCCGGGGCTCGTGGAACCGCAACGAGCCGAGCGGCTATGAAGTCGCCCGCGTGGTGTTTGACGCGCAGAACAAACCCGAGAAGATCGAGCCTTTCGTGACCGGCTTTGTCTATCAGGAAGGCGGCGAGTGGAAGCAGTTCGGGCGCGTGGCGGGGCTGGCGGTCTACACCGACGGCAGCCTGCTGTTCACCGACGACCAGAGCGGCGTGATTTACCGCGTGCAGTACGTGGGAGGCCAGAAATGATGCGTAAAACGGCGCTGCTCGGGCTGTTGACCCTGGGCCTGGCGAGCGCGGGCGGCGCGCAGCCGGCGACTCCCCTGAGTGCCACCGCCGCCCTGCGTGACGGTGCCGGGCAGGTCGTGGGCAGTGCCCGCTTCGTGCAGCAGGGCGCGGGCGTGCAGGTCACGGTGGACGTGCGCGGCCTGACGCCCGGGATGCACGGGATGCACGTCCACGAGTTCGGGCGCTGCACTCCCGGCGTGGACCCGGCGGTCAACAAAGTGGTGCCCTTCGGCGCGGCGGGCGGGCACTTTGACCCCAGCATGAGCCGCAACCACGATACGCCCCAGACCGACAACAAACACGGGCACGGCGGCGACACCCCGATGCTCAGCGTGGGCGCCGACGGTGTGGGCAAAGCGAGCTTTACCAGCACCAAAATCAGCCTGACCGGCGAAAACGGCATCCTGAACCGCAGTCTGGTCATCCACGCCAACCCCGACGACTACAAGACCGACCCGGCGGGCATGTCCGGTGCCCGCGAGCGCTGCGGCGTCATCGTGCGCGACGGCCTGAGCGTGCGCGACTACGCGCTGCCCGGCCCGGTGGACCACCCCGAAGGCGTCGCCTACGACGCGAAGAAAGGCTTGATCTACACTGGCAGCGCCCAGAACGGCACCATCTACGCCATCAACGCCCAGAGCGGCGCCGTGACCAAGTTTCAGGAAGGCGGCGCCTATGGCCGTCAGGTCGCGCTCGGCCTCAAGGTGGACCCCCAGGGCCGACTGTGGATTGCGGGCGGTGCCCAGGGAACGGTCAGCATCCTCACGCCCGACGGCATGACGCTGGCAGTGCTGGAGACCCCCAAGTCGCCGCGTCCCTACATCAACGACCTCGTGCTGGCGCCCGACGGCAACTTCTATGTCACCGATTCCTCGCGCCCAGTCATTTTCCGCGTGGACAAGGCGCTGAAGCTGACGGCCTGGCTCGACCTCGCCGGCACGCCCATCAAGTACGGCCCCGGCGTCAACCTCAACGGCATCGCTGCCACGCCCGACGGCAAGTACCTGCTCGCCGTGCAGCTCAACACGGGCGAGTTGTGGCGCATCGACCTGAAGACCAAGGCGGTCAAAAAGGTCATGGACGGCCTCGTCAACGGCGACGGCCTCCTGCTCGACGGGCGCACCCTCTACGTCGCCCGCAACAAGGACCAGGTCGTCGCCAAGGTCAGCCTCAGCGCCGACTACGGCAGCGGCCAACTGGTCGCGCAGGAGCCTCTGAACGGCCTGCGCTTTCCCGCCACGCTGGCGAAGGTCGGGAACGACCTCGTGGTGACGCAGGCGCAACTGGACCGCATCGGCGGCACACCCGAGACGCCGTTCAAGCTCACCCGCTTCGCCAAGTTCTGAGCACTCTCTCTTTTCGGCCTCTCCCCATCCCGGGAGAGGTTTTTTCATGCCCCGGCTCCGGGCATACTGCGCCCATGACCCCTTCACCTCTGCCCCTTTCCCCGCTTCGCAGCCACATCATCCGCGAGCTGCACGTCCAGCCCGACATTGACCCGGGTGCCGAAGTCGAGCGGCGGGTCGCTTTTCTGTGCGACTACCTGCAAAGCACGCCGACCAAAGGCTTCGTGCTCGGCATCAGCGGCGGGCAGGATTCCACCCTGGCCGGGCGGCTGTGCCAGCTCGCGGTGGAGCGGCGGCGCTCGCAGGGGCACGGGGCGACGTTTCTCGCCGTGCGCCTGCCCTACGGCGTGCAGGCCGACGAGGCCGACGCGCAGCAGGCGCTCGATTTCATTCAGGCCGACCGCGAAGTGACGGTCAACATCAAGGAGGCGGCAGACGCCTCGGTGGCGGCGGCGCAGGCGGCCCTGGGCAGCGAAGTGCGCGATTTCGTGCGCGGCAACGTCAAGGCCCGCGAACGCATGGTGGCGCAGTACGCGCTCGCCGGGCAGGAAAACCTGCTGGTGGTGGGCACCGACCACGCGGCGGAAGCGCTGACCGGCTTTTACACCAAGTACGGCGACGGCGGCGTGGACCTCACCCCGCTCTCCGGCCTGACCAAGCGGCAGGGCGCCCAACTGCTCGCGCACCTCGGCGCCCCGGAAGGAACGTGGCGCAAGGTGCCCACTGCCGACCTCGAGGACGACCGCCCCGGCCTGCCCGACGAGGTGGCCCTCGGCGTGACCTACGCCCAGATCGACGCCTACCTCGAAGGTCGCGAGGTCAGCGACGAAGCCGCCGCCCGGCTCGAACGCCTCTTCCTCAATTCCCGTCACAAGCGGGCGCTGCCGGTCACGCCTTTTGACGGCTGGTGGCAGCCGGGCGAACAAAAGCAGAGCTGAAAAAAGACGTTCTGCGGCGCCCCGGCTCCTCCTCGGCCCTTGCCGTGCGAGGTGAATCGGGGCGCCTTTTGCTGTGTCGCCAGAGGCTCCAAAAAATATCCCTCCACGTCCAGAATTGACGTGCACGTAAATTTCCCCGTATGCTGAGGCCGTTCCGCAATCCAGCATGGCTCGCCGGCCGCACGCAGGCCGGTTTCGACGGAGGAAAGTATGGCCCTGAAAGAACTGTTCGACCTGTCCGGCAAAGTGGCGCTCATCACCGGTGGCTCGCGTGGCCTCGGCCTGCAGATGGCCGAAGCGCTCGGCGAGTACGGCGCCACCGTGGTGCTCACCGCCCGCAAGCAAAACGAACTCGACGAGGCGAAGGCGCACCTCGAAGGGCTGGGCGTCAAGGCCCACGTCTACGCCAACGACCTCGGCAACTTCGAGAGCATCGACCCGCTCATTGCGCAAATTCATCAGGAAGTCGGGCCCATCGACATCCTCATCAACAACGCCGGGGCCACCTGGGGCGCACCGACCGCCGAGCATCCCTTCGACGCCTGGATGAAGGTGATGAACGTCAACGTCAACGGAACGTTCCTGCTCACCCAGAGCGTGCTCAACCGCTGCATGTTGCCCGCCGGCAAGGGCCGCATCATCAACGTGGCGAGCGTGGCGGGCCTCAAGGGCAACTCGCCGCAGATGATGCCCACCATGGCTTACAACACCTCCAAGGGCGCCGTGGTGAACTTTACCCGCGCCCTGGCCTCCGAGCTGGCGCCCAAGGGCATCACCGTCAACTCGATTTGCCCCGGCTACTTTCCCACCAAGATGACGCGCGGCACCCTCGCCGCCGCCGAGCAAGCCATCATGAGCCACACGCCGATGGGCCGCCTGGGCACCGACCAGGACCTCAAGGGTCTCGCCGTGCTGCTTTCCAGCGACGCCAGCGCCTACATGACCGGCCAGAACATCGCCGTGGACGGCGGCATCACCGCGATATGAGCCGCTCGCTCACGCCCCAGGACCTCCCGGCACTCGTCGGGCAGGAACTCGCCGTGTCGGACTGGGTCGAAGTCACCCAGGAGCGCATCAACCTTTTCGCCGACGCGACGGGCGACCACCAGTTCATTCACGTGGACCCCGAAAAAGCCGCCCAGGGCCCCTTCGGCACTACTGTCGCCCACGGCTTCATGAGCCTCTCGATGCTCGCCGGTGACTTTCTGAACGGCGGCGGTATGCCCGAGATCACCGGCGCGAAAGTCACGCTCAACTACGGCCTCAACCGGGTGCGTTTTCCCACCCCGGTGCGCGTCGGCAGCCGCCTGCGCAGCCACGCGACCTTGCAGAGCGTGGAGCAAGGCGAGAGCTTTTTGCAGATGACGGTGCTCAACACGGTGGAAATCGAGGGCGCGTCCAAGCCCGCCTGCATCGCGGAAACGGTCTTCCGCGTCTACCTGTAATCCCCCGCCACCAGCCACAGGAGCGGCCCTTCATGACCCAACAGCCTCCCCAGTCTGAGCCAACACAGTCTCCCGCCGAAGTTCTGGCCTTCGCCAATCAGGTGATCGCCGCGCAGTCCTTTTCCACCCTGATCGGTGCCCAGTTCACCGACATCACCCCCTCGCAGGCCACCTTGCGCGTGCCGCTGCGCGAGGACCTGCGCCAGCACCACGGCTTCGCGCACGGCGGGCTGATGTCCGCCATGGCCGATATCTCGCTGACCTTCATCGGCGCGCTGGCGCTGGGACCCAACGTGCTCACCAGCGAGTTCAAGATCAATTTCGTGCGCCCCGGCGTAGGCGAGGAACTCGTCTCGCGCGCCAGCGTGGTGAGCGCCACCAAGCGGCAGGCCGTGACCCGCTGCGACATCTATGCGGTCAAGGGCGGCGACGAAAAGCTGGTGGCGACGGCGCTCGGAACCATCGTGCTCGCCGATGTGCCCACTTCGGCGGCAAACGGCCCAACAACCGAGACGGAGGGCTCGTGACCCCCGAACAGGCCGTCCCCGCCCCCTGGCGCCCCGGCGAAAGCGTGCTGCTGCTCAGCGGCGCGGGGCTGCCGCTCGGGCACCTGATCGTGCTGGAACTGCGTCCCTTCGCCTTTCGCTGCGCCTTCGAGCCGCTGCCCGCTTACGAGACGTACCGGGCGCTGTTCGAGGAAGACAACCGCCTCGCCGAGGAGCTGGCACATGACCGCTCGCCCGAGGCTTTTGCCCGCGCCGAAGCCGTGCAGGCCGAGGTGCAGGGGCTGGGGCTGGTGCTGCGGCGCGAAGGCGGCGGGCTGTGCCGCGACTTTCTGCTGGGCATAGATCTGCTGGGCGTCGGCGGCCCGAGCGCCGATCTGCGCCCCCTGACCCCAGTTTCTGTTTCCCCCCTGGAGGAACCCGCATGACGATGTTCGACACCACCCCCCGCGCCCAGGACCTGCGCGAGCGGCTGCTGCGCTTCATGGACACCTACATCTACCCCAACGAGGCCGAATTTCACCGCCAGGTCGAGTCCGGCGAGCGCTGGGCGCCGGTCGAGCTGATCGAGGAACTCAAGCCCAAAGCCCGCGCCGAGGGTCTGTGGAACCTCTTCCTGCCGCCTGCGAGCGACCCCGAGGGCAAGTTCGGTGCCGGGCTGACCAACCTCGAATACGCGGGCCTGTGCGAAATCATGGGCCGGGTGTGGTGGGCGCCCGAAGTGTTCAACTGCAACGCGCCCGACACTGGCAACATGGAAGTCATTGCCCGCTACGGCACGCCCGAGCAGCAGGAGCAGTGGCTCCTTCCCCTGCTGAACGGCGAAATCCGCTCGGCCTTCTCCATGACCGAGCCGCAGGTGGCGAGCAGCGACGCGACCAACATCGAGGCGCAGATTGTGCGTGATGGCGACGAATACGTCATCAACGGGCGCAAGTGGTGGTCCTCGGGCGCGGGCGACTCGCGCTGCAAGGTCAGCATCTTTATGGGCAAAACCGACCCGCAGGCCCCCCGGCACCTGCAACAGTCGATGATTCTGGTGCCCTTCGACGCACCCGGCGTCAAAATTGAGCGTGCTCTGCAAGTCTTCGGCTTCGACGACGCCCCGCACGGCCACATGGAAATGAGTTTCGACAATGTGCGCGTGCCCGTGACCAATATGCTGCTCGGTGAGGGCCGGGGTTTTGAAATCGCCCAGGGCCGCCTGGGGCCGGGCCGTATCCACCACTGTATGCGTCTGGTGGGGCAGGCCGAGCGCGCTCTGGAGCTGATGATTGAGCGCAGTGCGCAGCGTATCGCCTTCGGCAAACCGCTCGCCCTGCACCAGCACACCCGCGAATTGATCGCCCAGAGCCGCATGGAGATCGACCAGGCCCGGCTGCTGACGCTCAAGGCCGCGCACACCATGGATACTGTGGGCAACAAGGACGCCAAGGGCGAAATCGCCGCCATCAAGGTGGTCGCGCCGAACATGGCCCTGCGCGTGATTGACCGTGCCATTCAGGTCTACGGCGGCGCAGGCGTGTGCCAGGACACTCCGCTGGCCATGATGTACGCGCAGGCCCGCACCCTGCGCCTCGCCGACGGCCCCGACATCGTGCACACCGAAACGGTTGCCAAGGAAGAACTGCGCCGTCAGGGCGTGGACCTGCGGGCGCTCAGCAAGCGCTGAGCCAGTCACCTCCACTGAACCAACAACTCCCAGGGGCGCCGGGCCGGAGAAAAGTCCGCCGCGCCCCACCCCGCACCACGGAGTCCCCATGGAATTTCAGAACAAAATCGTCGTCGTGACCGGCGGCGCTTCGGGTATCGGTCTCGCGCTCGCCACCCGCTTCGTGCAGGAAGGCGCCACTGTCATCACCTCTGACCGCAATGCCGAAGTCGGGGCGCAGAAGGCGCAGGAGATCGGTGCGCGTTTCATCCCCGCCGACATCAGCCGTGAGGAGGGCGTGCAGGCCATCATCGAGAACGTGCTGGCGCAGGAAGGCCGCATCGACCTGTTTTGCTCGAATGCGGGCGTCGCGCAGGGCGAGGGGCCGGAAACGCCCGACAAGGTCTGGGACCTCGTGCACCGCATCAACGTGATGAGCCACGTCTGGGCCGCCCGGCACCTGCTGCCGCACTTTCTGGAGCGCGGCGAGGGCCATTTCCTGAACACCGCCTCGGCGGCGGGCCTGCTCACCGAACTGCACTCGGCGCCCTACGCGGTGACGAAGCACGCCGCGCTCGCCTTTGCCGAGTGGCTGGCGGTGACCTACGGCGACCGGGGCATTAAGGTCACCTGCCTGTGTCCCGAGGGCGTCTGGACCCCGATGGTGCAGAACGCGCCGATTTTGCAGCAGACCGCCATCACCACCGACGAACTCGTCGAGAAGGCGCTGGAGGTGCTGCGGGCAGACGGCTTCCTGATCACCACCCACGACACCACCCTCAAATCCTTCCGCAACAAGGCGGAAAATTACGACGTGTGGATCAGTAAGATGCGCCACCTGCGGACCAAGGCGATGGCGCTCGTCGAGGCACATGCTGCTCAGGCACCCCAGGCTGCCGCCGAAGCCGCCGCCGGTCAGGCCCCCCGCACCGAGGGCCACCCGTGACCACGGGCGGGCGGCCCGATACCGCCCCGGTGCGCCCCGGCGAGGAATTGCCGCTCGACCGCCTTCGGGACGCGATGCGCGGTCAGGTGCCCGGCGACGTGGATGCCCTCGAAGTCGAGCAGTTTCCCGGCGGGTTTTCCAACCTGACCTACCTGTTGCGGGCCGGCGACCAGGAATATGTGCTGCGCCGCGCACCGCTCGGCCCCGTCGCCAAGGGCGCGCACGACATGGCGCGCGAGTACCACCTGCTTGAAAAGATTCACCCGGTGCTGGCGGTGGCCCCTGCTCCGGCGCTGCTCGTCGAGGACCCGGCGGTGCTCGGCTCTCCCTTTTATCTGATGGAGCGGCGACGCGGCACGGTGGTCCGTACCAAGTTGCCTGCCGAGTACGCCGCACTCCCCGACGCCCCCCGGCAGATGTCGCAGGCGCTGGCCGACACACTGGCCGATCTGCACGCGGTGGACATCGACGCGGCGGGGCTGCGCGGCATCGGCAAACCGGAGGGCTTCAACCGCCGTCAGGTGGAAGGCTGGGCCGGACGCTGGCGCCGGGCGCGCGAGCTGCTCAAGGACTCGGGCGACCTGCCCCCGCCCGCCGAGCTGCGCGACGAACTCGTCATCGCCTGGCTGGAAGCGAACGTGCCCGACGAAACGGCGCACACGCTGGTCCACAACGATTTCAAGCTCGACAACCTGATGCTCGACCCGGCGGACCCTTCGAAAGTCACGGCGCTGCTCGACTGGGAAATGACCACCGTGGGCGACCCGCTGGTGGACCTCGGCCTCACGCTGACCTACTGGACCATTCCCGACCAGCCCGGTGGCGTGCCCAACCGCATCGGCGCGGCGGCGAGTGACCAGGGCTTTTACACCCGCGAAGAGCTGCTTGAGCGTTACGCCGAGCGCAGTGGCCGCGACGTGAGCAACGTGGCGTGGTACGAGGTCCTCGGGCACTTCAAGCTGGCGGTCATCGTCCTGCAGATTTTCGCCCGCTACCGCCTCGGCCAGACGCAGGACCCGCGCTTCGCCCCGCTCGCCGGGCAGGCCCAGTGGCTGATCGAGGAGGCGTGGCGCCGCATCGCGCAGGCGCCCGGCGCGCAGGGCGAGTTGCAGACGGCACCGTCCCAGACCCCTCCGTCCCAGGCCACCGATGAGTGAACTGATTCTGGTCCGCCACGGTCAGGCGACGCCCTTCGAGAAGGCCACCGACCGCCTCTCGGCCCTCGGTGAGCAGCAGGCCCGCGCGGTGGGCGCGGCGCTCACCGCGCAGGGGGTGCGGCCCACCCACGTCCTGCACGGCTCGCTGGTCCGGCAGCGGCGCACAGCGGAACTCGCCGGGGAAGGGCAGACCGGGAATGAGCCGGGCTGGCCCGCGCCGACCCTCGACCCGCGCCTCTCCGAGTTCGACGGCGACGGGCTGGTGACTACACTGGCCCCGCTGCTGGCTCAGCAGGACGCCGAATTCGGCACCCTTGCCACGACTTTCCGCGAGCACCGCGACTCGCCCGAGCGCAACCGCCACTTTCAGCGGATGCTCGAAGCGCTGGCGGCGGCGTGGCAGGCGGGCACCGTGACCCACCCCGAGGTCGAGGGCTGGGCCGACTTCCGCGCGCGCGTCCGCGCTGGCCTGGGCGACGTGCTGCGGCTCCCGGCGGGCACCACCGCCGTCCTCTTTACCAGCGGCGGCGTGATCGGGCTGGCGGTGGCACTCGCCCTTGACGCGCCCGACGCCTCGGCCCTCAAACTCAACTGGCGGGTCAAAAACGGCAGCCTGACGCGCTTTACCTTCGGTGGCGGACGCCTGAGCCTCGACTCCTTCAACGAGGAAGGTCACCTGACGCCGGAATTGAGAAGCTGGCGCTGAATAAATAAAAGAGAGGTGGGAAGCGTGCGAGTCTTCCCACCTCTCTTTTTTGCCGCGCATCACTCCCGCTGCAAGACCTGCCACGCCAGCGCCGCCAGTCCGATGCCCGCCGCCACTTTCAGCAGCCCGGAGCGCGAGGCGGTTTCGGTGTAGGCGCTCGTGTCGTGCATGTGGCCGGGGGAGTCGCCGCGTTCACGCAGGGCGTTCGACGGGTGGTAGAGGGCACTCTCGGACGCGGGCAGCGGCGGCTTTTTGCTGTGGCTGCCGGGAATGACGGTGGCGGCCATGCTGCGCTCGGTCAGGCCGGGGGCGAGCATCCCCGAAGCCGCCATGCCGCGTCCGCCACCGCCGACAATGGAGCTCCCCAGCCTCAGCGCCATGACAGTTCGCTGAATTGTCGTTAGAGGAAAGCCCCGTGCCAAACGCAAAATGTCATGCTGTCCCCCATGCCTTGCCACACGCCGCCCGCTCACCCGTCAGCTCCCAAACTGCCGCCCCTCGCCCTCGGTCTGGACGCGGGGGGCAGCGGCACGCAGTGGGTATTGCTGCGCGGCCCACAACGGGTGGGGGCAGGCACTGCTCCGCCCCTCACGACTGCCCTGCTCGGGACGCCAGCGGGGGAGACGGCGCTCAGAAGCCTAAGAGACGCCCTGCCCGCGTTGCCGGAGCGCCTTCACGCCGGGCTGCCCGGTCTGAGCGCGGGGTCGCCCCAGGCGGAGACGGCGCGGGCGCACCTCGCTGCGGCCCTCGGCCTGTCGCCGCAGCAGGTGAGCGTGGAAGGCGACCTCGCCCTCGCCTACCGCGCCCACTTCGCGCCCGGTGCAGGCATCCTGATCTACGCCGGGACCGGCAGCATCGCCTATCACGTGACGGCGAGCGGCGACACCTTCCGTGCCGGGGGCCGGGGCTACCGCATCGGCGACGACGGGGCCGGGGCCAGCCTGGGCCGGGGGGCGCTGCGGCACGTGACCGACGCGCTCGATTTTGGGCGAGAAGCGACGGGGCCACTCGCCGAGGAAGTCGCCGCCATCACCGGGGGCCTCGACTGGGACACCCTGCGCGCCTTCGTGTACGCCGCGCCGGGAGCGTCGGCCCTCGCCCGCCTCGCGCCGGCGGTGGGCCGGGGAGCGGACCGGGGCGACGCGGCGGCGCTGGAACTGCTGCGTGAGGCCGCCACGTCGCTCGCCGAACTCGGGCGGCGGGTGCAGGTGCGGGCGGGCGACCTGCCCCTGCGGGCGACGGGCGGCGCCCTGCGGGTCAGCTCGCTTTTTCCCGAACTGCTGCGCGAATGCCTGCCGGGGGTGGAAATCGAGTGGTGCGACCACGCTGAGGCGGCGGCGCGGGTGGCGCAAGGCCGCGAGCGCGTCAGCCTGCTCTAACACGCCGTCAGCTTTCAGCCCTCATGCTTGGGCCATGCGTAAGCTTCTGCTGCTCTCCACCCTGCTGCTGCTTCCGGCACACGCCCAGGCTGCCCCGAATCCGCCGGTCAAAACCAGTTTCGGTGCCCTTCCTGTGACCCCTGGCGATGACGACGCAGCGCTGGCGCTCCGGGCGCCGGCCTTCGCGGGGCTGTGGGTGGAAGGTGGGGGCGTGGCGCTCGCCGTGACCAGCACGGACCCGGCGGCGCGGCGGCAGGTGCTGGCCGAGGTCAAAAAGCAGCGCGGGGCCAGCCTGAACCAGACCGGGCACACCCTGACGGCTCCCCGCTTCGTGCCGGTGAAGTACAACGCCGCGCAGCTCTCGCAGGCGCGGTTTCTGGCGCGCGGCCTGCGCGGCTGGAGCGAGATTTACGTGGACGTGAAGGCCAACAAGCTCCACATCGCCTTTCAGCACGCCGCCTACCGTCAGCAGGCCGCCGAGTTTTTCCGGCAAAAGGGCATCCCGGCGGACGCGCTCGACCTCGTGGCCGCCGCGTCGCCCACCCTGCCGCCGCGCAGCACCCTGAGCCAGCCGCACCGCGCCGCGCTGAACGTGCCCGCGCAGGTGGCGCAGGGCGACATTTTGCCGCTGAGTTTCAAGCTGACGAACACTGGCCGCAAGCCCATTTCGCTCGCGCAGGGCTGTTTCACTTTCAAGTATCGCGTCCTGAACGCCACGACAGGCACCGAAGTCCGGCCTGTTCCGGCGCCGGGGGGCTGTGCGCAAGTGGGCTCTCCACCGCTCGTCGTTGCGCCGGGTCAGACCGGGGAACTGGTTGCTCAGGGCCGCTGGCCGGTCTTCTGGGACCTGCTCGACACGCGCGGTCAGGTGGTGGCCCCCGGCAAGTACGTCCTGCAAGCCGCCTACGGGGAGGGCAAAAACGCGGTGCGGGCGCCGGACGTGACGTTCACGGTCTTGCCCGCCACCCCGGCGAGCACCATGCGAAAGGCGTTGCAGGTCTTTTCGCCGGCCCGAACGGTGCAGAGCATTGACTACGACGTGAAGTTCGCGGTCCAAAACGGCGTCCCCAAACTGCTGCTGACCGTGCCCGACGCCCGCGCCCGTGATGCCGTGCAAGCGCTGGCGAAGAGGGAGGGCGTCTCGCTCGCGCGGCTTGGCATCTGGGTCAAGCCCGCGCCGCTGCTGCCGCCTGTGGGCCAGCCGCAAGACGCCGAATTGCAGGTGAGTCGCTGGTCGTCGCCCCAGGGCGTGAGCTTTGGCCTGCGCTTCCAGCCCCTGAACGTGGCGGCGGTCGAGGGAGCGAAAAACTGCACCTTCGTGGCGGCAGTCCGGGACGCCCGCAGCGGGGAAGTGGTCTTTGCCCGCCAGTTGCAGGCCAGCAGCCGGGCCAACCATTGCCCTGCCCGAGCAGGCGAAAGGCTCGACGCGAGCTGGAACGCCCGCCGCAGCGACGGCACCCTGGCCCCGGCGGGCAAATACGAAGTTCGCGCCGGTCTCCTGATCACGGGCGCGGACGGTCAGACCCGCTGGCTGAGTGCCACCCCACAAACACTCGACTGGGAGGGCAAAAGCGGCTGTATTCCGGAATTTTGCGGCCCAGAGTGATCAGTGCTTGCCGAAATGCCCGAGCTGCGGCACGTTCGGCTTCCACTCGGGTTTTTCGATCACTTCTCCGAACAGATCGTACTCGTCGCTGTCCTCAATGCGTGCCCGCACGATGTCGCCGATCTTGACCAGCCCGGCGAAGTCCCCGGCGTAGAGGTACACCTGTCCGTCAATGCCCGGCGCGTCGCCCTTGGTGCGCCCGATCAGGCGGGTGCCGGGCTGGTCGTCCTCGTCGTCGTTGAATTCGTCGATAATCACGTCCATCACGCGGCCCACTTTCTCACTCAACTTCTCGGTGCTGATGCGCTGCGCGACTTCCATGAAGCGGGCGAGGCGCTCCTGTTTGACCTCTTCCGGCACGGCGCCGGGCAGGGCGTTGGCGTCGGCTTCCTCGATGTCGGAGTACGGGAAAGCGCCCACCCGGTCGAGTCGCGCGTCTTCCAGAAATTGCAGCAGCTCCTGAAAATCTTCCTCGGTTTCGCCGGGAAAGCCCACGATAAAGGTCGAGCGGATGACCAGTTCCGGGCAAATCTCGCGCCAGCGCCGGATGGTGTCGAGCTGCTTGCCAGCACCGGGGCGCCGCATCAGCTTCAGAATCTTGGGCGAAGCGTGTTGCAGTGGAATGTCGAGGTACGGCAGCACCTTGCCCTGGGCCATCAGCTCGACCACCCGGTCCACGTGCGGGTAGGGGTAGACGTAGTGCATCCGCACCCAGGCGCCCATCTCCCCGAGTTTGACGGCGAGGTCGGTGAGGTGCGCCCGGACCTGCTCGCCCTGGAATTCGCTCTCGCGGTAGCGGAGGTCCACCCCGTAGGCTGAGGTGTCCTGCGCGATGATCATCAGCTCTTTGGTGCCCCCAGCAATCAGGCGGTAAGCCTCGTACAGCACGGCACCCGCGTCACGCGAGACTTGCAGGCCGCGCAGCTTGGGAATGATGCAAAACGCGCAGGTGTGATTGCACCCCTCGGCCACCTTGACGTAGGCGTAGTGCCGCGGCGTGAGCTTGACACTCGGGGCGAAGACGTCGCCGTGACGGGTGTTCTCGCGCTGCGGCGTTTCCACGCCCGCCCGCATCCCCGGCGCCGCCACCGGCAGCAGACCCGTGAAGGCGCCTTGGTCAATGGGCAGCAGTTCGCGCACGTGCCCCATCACGTCGTCCACCGCTTCCGAGCCGGTAATGGCCGCCACTTTGGGGTGCCGCTCCATGATTTTCTCGGGTCGCTCGCCCAGGCAGCCGGTCACGATGACCTTGCCGGTGGCGTCGAGCGCCTCCCCGATGGCCGAGAGCGACTCCTCCACGGCGGGCGTGATGAAGCCGCAGGTGTTGACAATCACGGCGTCGGCGCCCTCGTAGCTCGGGGCCACCTCATAGCCTTCGGCCCGCAGCTGCGTCAGAATCCGCTCGGAGTCCACCAGGGCCTTGGGGCAGCCGAGGGAAATAAAGCCCACGCGCTTGGACGCGGTGTCCAGGGGGGGGGCGGGCAGGCGTTCGGTTGTGGTCACATCGTCCTCCATGCGCCGTTGCCGGGGCGCCTTGTCGTTATCTTTCTGGATCTTTCTGGTCCTGCGGTCTGTCCTGTCCCGCCCCGTGTTCGGGGCAGCGGCCGGCCCAGCAGTGCAGTCAGCCCGGCAGTGTAGCGCATCGCGCGGCACAGGGGAGAGCGACCCGCCGCCTTTTCAGCCAACCTTGCGACTTTTCCCGCCTTCCCGGCGCCGCCGCTCATACTGCCGGGCAATGACTCCTTCCCGCCCTTCTCCTGACTTTCCAGATGGCGGCTTCGTGCAGGTGCGCGGCGCCCGTCAGCACAACCTCAAAGACATCTCGGTTAAGGTGCCGCGCGACGCCCTGGTGGTGTTTACCGGCGTCTCCGGCTCGGGCAAGTCCTCGCTGGCGTTCGGCACCCTCTACGCCGAGGCGCAGCGCCGCTACCTCGAATCGGTGTCGCCCTACGCCCGGCGGTTGTTCAATCAGGCCGGGGTGCCCGACGTGGACGCCATTGACGGCCTGCCCCCTGCTGTGGCGCTGCAGCAAGCGCGCGGCACGCCCACCGCCCGCTCCTCGGTGGGCAGCGTGACCACCCTCTCCAACCTGCTGCGGATGCTGTATTCGCGCGCCGGTGACTATCCGCCCGGCCAGGGCATCGTGTACGCCGAGGGTTTTTCGCCCAACACCCCCGAGGGCGCTTGTCCGGAATGTCACGGGCTGGGCCGGGTGTACACCGTCACCGAGGATTCGATGGTTCCCGACCCCAGCCTCACCATCCGCGAGCGGGCGGTGGCGGCGTGGCCGCAGGCCTGGGGTGGGCAGAACCAGCGCGACATTCTGGTCACGCTGGGCATCGACGTGGACGTGCCCTGGCGCGAGCTGCCGGAGGAAACGCGTCACTGGATTCTCTTTACCGACGAGCAGCCGGTGGTGCCGGTCTACCCGGGCCTGACCCCCGCCGAAACGCAGCGCGCCTTGAAAAAGAAGATGGAACCCAGCTACATGGGCACCTTTTCCAGCGCCCGGCGCCACGTGCTGCACACCTTCGCCAATACCGAAAGCGCCTCCATGAAAAAGCGGGTGCAGGGCTACATGATTTCTGAGGAGTGCCCGCTGTGCCACGGCAAACGGCTGCGTCAGGAGGCGCTGAACGTGACCTTTGCCGGGCTGGACATCACCGAGCTGTCGCGGCTGCCGCTGGCGCGAGTCTCGGAGCTACTACGCCCCTACGCCGAGGAGCGCGAACCGGGCCACGCCGAACGCGTCAAGAACCGGCCCGAGCAGGCCATCGCCCTGCAACGGATGGCCGCCGACCTGGTCAAGCGGCTGGACGTGCTGCTGCACCTGGGGCTGGGCTATCTGGGACTGGACCGCTCCACGCCCACCCTCTCGCCCGGCGAGTTGCAGCGCCTGCGCCTCGCCACGCAGCTGTATTCCAACCTCTTCGGCGTGGTGTATGTGCTGGACGAGCCCTCCGCCGGGCTGCACCCCGCCGACACCGAGGCGCTGCTCTCGGCGCTGGAGAACCTCAAGCGGGGCGGCAACTCCCTGTTCGTGGTGGAACACGATCTGGACGTGATTCGCCGCGCCGACTGGCTGGTGGACGTGGGCCCGGAAGCCGGCGAGAAAGGCGGGGAAATTCTCTACAGCGGGCCGCCGGAAGGGCTGAAACACGTGCCCGAGTCCCAGACCGGCCAGTATCTCTTTGCCGACCGCCACACCGAACCGCATACGCCGCGTGAGCCTGCCGGCTGGCTGGAACTGAACGGCGTGACCCGCAACAACCTGGATAATCTGGACGTGCGCTTTCCACTGGGCGTGATGACCTCGGTGACGGGCGTATCGGGTTCGGGCAAGTCCACCCTGGTGAGTCAGGCGCTGGTGGATGCGCTGGCGGCGCACTTCGGACAGCCGGTGAACCCCGACCCCGAGGACGACGAAGACCCCGCCGACCACACCGCCGGCAGCGCGCGGCTGGGCGGCGACCTGGCGCAGATCACCCGGCTGGTGCGGGTGGACCAGAAGCCGATTGGCCGCACTCCGCGCAGCAACATGGCGACCTACACGGGGCTCTTCGACCAGGTTCGCAAGCTGTTTGCGGCCACCCCGCTGGCCAAGAAGCGCGGCTACAACGCAGGCCGCTTCTCCTTCAACGTGAAAGGCGGACGCTGTGAACACTGCCAGGGCGAGGGCTGGGTGATGGTGGAACTGCTGTTCCTGCCCAGCGTGTACGCGCCCTGCCCGGTGTGCCACGGCACCCGCTACAACGCCGAAACGCTGGAAGTGGAGTACCGTGGCAAAAATATCGCCGACGTGCTGGCCCTGACGGTAGACGAGGCACACGACTTTTTCGCCGACGAGAGCGCCATTTTCCGGGCGCTGGACACCCTGCGCGAGGTCGGTTTGGGCTACCTGCGGCTGGGGCAACCCGCCACCGAACTTTCGGGCGGTGAGGCGCAGCGCATCAAACTCGCGACCGAGTTGCAGCGCAGCGGGCGCGGCGGCACCGTCTACGTGCTGGACGAACCCACCACCGGCCTGCACCCCGCCGACGTGGAGCGTTTGCAGCGGCAACTGGTCAAGCTGGTGGACGCCGGCAACACCGTCATTGCGGTAGAGCACAAGATGCAGGTGGTGGCCGCCTCCGACTGGGTGCTCGACATCGGCCCCGGCGCGGGCGAGGACGGCGGGCGGCTGGTGGCCCAGGGCACGCCCGCCGAGGTGGCGCAGGCGGCGGGAAGTGTGACGGCGCCTTACCTGCGAGCGGCTCTCAGGTAAGAGCAAAACAAACGAGCAAGGGGCGCCTTCAATGTGGCGCCCCTTTTCGCTCGAATACATTCGGAGCTTTTGACATAAAGATATTGCATGTCTTTGACCCTCTACCCTTGCGGGAGAGGGCCTTGCGAAGCAAGGGGTGAGGGGGCGTCCAGACCAGCTCTAACAGAAACTCATTCTGTCAAATGAAAGAGCAAGGGGCGCCCGCGTTGGAAGCGCCCCTTGCTCCTGAATATCCTCGTCCCTCAGGCCCTCGCTCCGCCCAGCCGCACCCGGAACCCGCGCAGCTCGTAGCCCTTGATGACCTCGTTGTAGGTCACGCGCGGCTCGCTCACGACGTGCAGGTCGTTCCAAATCAGCAGCCGGCGCAGGAACACGTCGGTTTCCTTGATCGCTAGAAACGCGCCGGGGCAGCGGTGGTGCCCGTCACCGAACGAAAGGCCCTGCGCCTGCACGCCGCGCGGCAGCTCACGCATGGGGCACAGCTGCTCGGCGCCCTCGCCCATCACCGCCGGGTCGAGGTTCGCCTGCCCGATGTCGAGGGCGAACACGCTGCCCTGCGGGATGACTTCGCCGCCCACAGTCATCTCCTGTGCCGCGCGGCGGTACAGGGTGCCGACCACCGGCTCGAGGCGCAAAATCTCGTGCAGCACGGCGTGCCGCTCCTTCTCGGTGCCGTGGACGTAGGCGGCCCGCAGCTCCGGGTTTTTCAGCAGATGCCACGCCGCCACGCTGATGAACTCGCGGGTGGTGATCATGCCCGCCGTGCCGTAGGTCACGCACTCGGTGAGGATGTCCTGGTCGTTGTAGCCGCGCGAGAGCAGGTAGCTGATGAGGTCGTCCTGGGGGGCCTTGCGCCGCGCTTCAATCGCCGGTTTCACGTCCAGCGCGTAGAACAGCGCCATGTTCGCCGCCTGGCGCGCGTTTTCGAGCGGCGAGGCCCCCTCCAGTTTCACTCCCGGCTCGGCGTCGACTCCCGAGGGAATGAAGCGCTCGATGCGCCGGTCCATCCCCGGCAGGCGGCTGTTCGTCAGCCCGACCACCCCGGCGGCGACCCGCACCGCGAGTTCGAGGCTCAGGTCGTCGAGCTTCGCCTCGCCCCGGCGCGCGAGTTTGCCGATCAGCTCGTCGGCAAGGCGGGCGATGTCGGGCTGGTAGGTGTTCACCTGGGTCGGCGTGAAGTATTTGGCGGTGGCGCGGCGCATTTCGGTGTGTTCCTCGCCTTCGAGGTACAGGACCGGCGGGTGCTGCGACCCCGGCACGCGGCTCACCATGTCGGCCAGAAAGCCCGCCTGCTGCGCCTGCTCCGACTTGAGCAGGTCACGGGCGCGGGCGTAGGTTTCCACCGGCTGGGCCAGGTCGCCCTGCGGCGGCACGTGGCGGCGGGTGATGGTTTCGGTCGGGGCCGCCTGCCCGGTAAAAGGGCAGCGTGCGGGCTCGGGCTGGGCGTCGTGGGCCGTCATAGCAGAACTCCTGAAAGAAAGGAAAGAAGGCAAGAAGAAGGGCGCTGGGCCGCCGATAAAGTCATGCTCGACAGCCTGTCACAGCCGGGGCAAGGCAATAGGACGCGCTCACCCATTGGGGCGGAGGGGAAGTGGGTCAGCCCCCGCACGCGCAGGCCGCCGCAGGGATTACTCTGCACCATATGCGGGTCGCCGTCGCCGATGTGGGAACCAACTCCAGTCACCTCCTGATTGCCGAGGCTCTGCCGGGCGACGCCGGGGGCTTCCGGGTCATAGACACCCTCAAGGACCGCACCCGCCTGGGCGAGTGCCTGGACACGCGCGGCGAGCTGACTCCCGAAGGTGAGGAGCGGCTCGCGTCCGCCCTGACCCGCTTCCGCGAGCTGGCGGCGTCGGCGGGCGCGGGAGACGTGCGCGTCTACGCGACCTCCGCGCTGCGCGAGGCGCCCAACGGCGCGGAAGTCGCCGAGCGCGTCCGGCAGCGCACCGGCCTGTACCCGGCGGTCATCAGCGGCGTACGCGAGGGCGAACTCACCTACCTCGGCGTGCGCGAGGCGGTCGAACTCGGCCCCGACAACGTGCTGCTCGACCTCGGCGGCGGCAGTTTGGAATTCGTGCGCGGCGCCGAGGAGCGGGCGGCGGACGTCCTGAGCCTGCCCCTCGGCGCCATTCGCATGACCCGCGCCTTTCCCGAGGGAGACGGCAAAAACGCCGGGCGCGACGTGGCCGACGCGGTGGCCCGGCAGGTGCGCGAGCTGCTGCGGCCCCACGCTGGGCGCTTCGCCGCGCGGCCCGGCACCCAGTTTTTCCTGTCGAGCGGCACCGCCGAAGCCGCCGCCGACGCCATCGCGCAGCGCCGCGGCGGGCGCCCGGCTGAGGCGGCAGGTGGGGTCAACGGCGAGCGCTTTACCCTCACCGAACTCGCCGACCTGCTTGCCCACGTCGCCCGGCTGCGGCCTGCCCAGCGTGCGCGGGTGCCGGGGCTGGAGCGCCGGGGCGACACCATCCTCGCCGCCCTGAGCGTGCTGCACGCCGCGCTCGACGCCCTCGGCGCCCGTGAGGTGACGGTCAGCGAAGGTGCCCTGCGCGAAGGGATGCTGATCGAGGAACTCGCTCAGGTCCAGACTTTCAGCTTGGCGCTCAGCACCCGCCAGCGCAGCGTGCTCGCGACCGCCGGGCGCTTCGGCGTCAACCTCTCGCACGCCGGGCAGGTGGCCGAGCTGTCACGCGAACTCTTTGACCGGCTGCTCGCGGCGGGCGAGACCTTTCCCCCGCCCGCCCGCAGCCTGCTCACCGCCGCCGCCGTGCTGCACGAGGCGGGGCAGATCGTCAGCCAGAGCAGTCACCACAAGCACGGCGCCTACCTCATTCGCCACGCGGGGCTGCGCGGGTTCGGGCCGCAGGACATCGAACTCATTGCCCAGATCGCCCGTTACCACCGCAAGAGCCTGCCCAAGCCCTCGCACCCCGACTACGTGGCCCTCGCGCCCGCCGACCGCGCCCTGGTTGCCCGGCTCGCGGGCATCCTGCGGGTGGCCGACGGCTTGGACCGCGCGCACACCGGCCTGGCGCGGGTGGACGACTTGCGGCGCCAGGGCCAGGGCTGGCAGCTGCGGGTGAGCGGTGTCACCCCCCTCGACCTCGCCGGGGTGGGGGAGAAGGGCGACCTCTGGGCCCGCGAGTTCGGCCCGCTGAGTGTGCAAAATGCGGCAGAGGCCAAAGCCACCTGAACGCGGTCCTTCCCCTATCCTGTCGCGCATGACGACGCCCGTTTCTTCGTCCGACTCTTTGGATTCTGTCACGCCTACCCTCCCGCGCAACATCCTGAGCATCCAGTCGTGGGTGAGCTACGGCCACGTCGGCAACGCGGCGGCCATTTTTCCCCTGCAACGCCTGGGTTTCGAGGTCTGGGGCGTCCACACCGTGCAGTTTTCCAACCATACCGGCTACGGCGCCTGGACCGGGCCGGTGTTCGAGCCGGGCGTGATTGCCGAGCTGCTCGACGGCATCGAAGCGCGCGGCGTCCTGCCGCAGTGTGACGGCGTGCTCAGCGGCTACGTGGGCTCGGGCGGCACGGTGGCGGCGGTGGTGGGGGCGGTAGGCCGGGTCCGGCAGGCCCACCCGCAGGCCCTCTACTGCTGCGACCCGGTGATGGGCGATGTGGGGCGCGGCGTGTTCGTGCATCCTGACCTGCCCGCCCTCATCGCCGCGCAGGCCATCCCCGCCGCCGACATCGTGACCCCTAATCAGTTTGAACTTGAGTTGCTCACCGGGCAAAAGGTGGAGACTCTGGCGGACGCACTCGCCGCTGCGCACGCTCTGCGCGAACGCCTCAACCCCGCTGGGCCGCGCATCGTGCTGCTGACCAGTCTGGTCCGCGCGGACGCCCCGGCGAGCAGCATCGAGACATTAGCCGTGACGGGCGAAGGCTCCTGGCTGTGCCGCACGCCGCTGCTGCCGCTCGACCCCCCGCGCAACGGCACCGGCGACGCGATTGCCGCGCTGTTCTACGGCCAGTTTCTCCGCACCGGCAGCGCCGAGCAGGCCCTCACGCTTTCCATGAGTGCCCTTTACGCCCTGCTCGACCTCACCCACCGCCTCGGCACCCGCGAGATTCAACTCGTGGCGGCCCAGGGCGAGTTCGAGCGGCCCCGCCACCTCTTCGCTGCCGAACGGGTGGAATAAGAGGCGACGCGCACACCTAGAGCATTTGACAAAAGAATTGCCTCGCGCTGTTTGACCCTCTCTCAAGGGGAGAGGGCCTGCCAAAGGCAGGGGTGAGGGGTCTTTATTACGGCAAATGCTCTAGACCGGCAACCCCCAGCAACCCGCTGCCCCCCATCCTTGACCGTCGCCTAAGCGTATGCTCATGGTGTGACTTCTTCCTCTCCCCAGGGTGCGCCGCCGTCGGGTCTGGACCGCTTTTTCGGGCTGACCACCTCCGGCTCCACTGTTCCCCGCGAGCTGCGGGCCGGGCTGACCACCTTCCTCACGATGAGTTACATCCTCTTCGTGAACCCACAGGTGCTCTCGGCGGCCATTCCGGTGCCGGGCGCCTTCGCGCAGCTCCTGACCACCACCGCCATCGCGGCGGCGTTCGGGTCGCTGGTGATGGGCCTCATCGCCAAATACCCCTACGCGCAGGCGCCGGGCATGGGCCTGAACGCCTTTTTCGCGTTCACGGTGGTGCTCGGCATGAAGGTACCCTGGCAAACGGCGCTGGGGGCGGTCTTCATCAGCGGCGTGCTGTTCGTGCTGCTCAGCCTGCTCGGGGCGCGGCAGGCCATCGTGCAGGCGATTCCACGCGGGCTCAAGTTCGCCATCACGGCGGGCATCGGCACCTTTCTCGCCTTCCTGGGCCTTAAGAGCGCGGGCATCGTGGTCACCAACCCCGCCACTTTCGTCGGCCTCGGCAGCCTCACCGCGCCTGGGGCGTGGCTCGCGCTGCTCGGACTCGTCGTCACGGCGGGGCTGATGGTGCGGCGGGTCACGGGCGCGATTCTCTGGGGCATCCTGCTGACCTCCGCCGCCGCTATTGTGCTGCGCCTGCCGGTGTTCGCCGGGGGCGCCGAAGGTGCGCTGCAAGCGTTTCCCGGCTTTCAGGGCTCGCTGCTCGGCATCTTCGGGGCGCCGGTGTGGCCGGTGGACCTCGTCGGCCAGCTCGACATCGGCGGGGCGCTGGGCCTGGGCCTGCTGAACGTGGTCTTCACCTTCTTCTTCGTGGACTTTTTCGACGCCACCGGCACTCTGACCGGCCTCTCCCAAAAGGCGGGTTTCCTCGACGAGCACGGCAACATGCCGCGCGCCCGGCGCCTCTTTGCGATGGACGGCCTCGCCGCTATGTTCGGCGCCTTCATGGGCACGAGCACCACCACCGCCTATGTCGAGTCCGCGAGCGGCATCGGGGAAGGGGGGCGCACCGGCCTGACCGCCGTGACGGTGGGCGTGCTGTTCCTCTTCGCCATGCTGCTGTGGCCGCTCGCCGCCGCCATTCCCGCCGCCGCCACCGCGCCCGCGCTGATTCTGGTGGGCGCCCTGATGATGGAAGGCATCAAGCAGATCGACTGGGACGACCTGACCGAGAGCCTGCCTGCCTTCCTGACCATCATCATGATGCCGCTGACCTTCTCCATCGCCAACGGCGTGAGCCTCGGTGTCATCTCCTACTGCCTGATCAAACTCATCGGAGGTCGTGGCCGCGAAGTCAGCCCGCTGCTGTATGGCTTGGGCCTGCTGCTGCTCGCCCGGTATCTCTGGCTGCAACACTAAGGGTAAAAAAGGACCGGGCGCTACAGCCCGGTTTTTAAGTCTTGTTGGCTAAACAAAAAAATATATGAATAGGGCTATGTCCCCGACGAGATTCTGTGCCTCGTCGATCATCGCTTCTATCGCGCCGAAGTGCAGGTCACAAGCGCGAAGTTATTGATTGACCGACCCAGTGGCAGAAGAGACGGAGTCCTCCTCCGTCAAGCGGCTCGCCAGTTCTCTTGCCAGCGCATACGCCTCGTCGCCGATAAAGCCTGCCTGATCGGGCGTAAGTGGAAAGTCGCGCAGCCCTGCCTTGCGCAGCTTGGCTGGATTGACGAAGGTGAGATTGGCCTCCCGGCACACCTGAAAAATTCGGGTCCGCAGCGCGTCGTTGTTTTCAAAGGGGAAAATGCGCCCGGCGGGATTAGACAGCGGCCCCCCCGCCTGCGCGAGCAGCCGGTCGAGCGCCGCATAACTCGCGTCGTCAAGCTGGCATAGCGTCCGCCGCCGCAGGATGGTGCCGTCTTCGTGCCGGAACGCCGACCAGCGCAGCGCGAGCATCTCGGCCACCTGAAAGGTATGTCGGTACATCAGCGTCAAAGCGGCGAACAGCGCCGGGTCAGGCTGCGCGTGCACCAGCAGCCGCTCGATGTCTTCACGCGGCGGCACCTTTTCCACCTTGCGTTCCCCCGGCGGGCGCACCAGTCCCCGCAGCGGTTGACGAATCACAACGCCCTCGTCCATCAACAGTTCGTACAGCCGTGAGATGGTGGAAAGCCGCGCCACCACGGTATTCGCCTTGGCAGTGCCCGGCCCCTTAACCGTTTCGTGCAGTGGCCCCTGCAACCACGTCACGAAATCGGCAGGCGGATGCAGCAAGCTGACATGGTCGCGCTCCGCCGCCGCGAAGATCAGCCGCAGGTTGCTCCGCAGTTGCTTGAGCGGCCAGCGCAGCTCCGGCCCCAGAATCCCCAGCACGGTGTCGAGGTCCGCTTCCTGCAACGCTCGCGTCAGCTTGAGTTGCCGTTCGTCCTGTGGATGCATACACAATTTTATATGCCTATGTCAATAAAAAACAAGCTACCTGAAGCTGTCATCCCGTTCCTTCTCCCAACTCCGGCCCCCACACCACCGCCCTATTCCGCCCTCCTCGCTTCGCCGCGTAAAGTGCCACGTCCGCCCGTCGAAAGCAGTCGCCCACGCTGCCCTCGCCCCGGCGCGCCAGCCCGACCGACACCGTCAGAGGAGCGCCCCCCAGTACCGTAAAGGCTGTCTGGGCCACCTGGGCGCGTAACCGTTCGCCAAGTACTGCCGGGTCCACCGCCCCCGTCATCCGGAAGAGCACGGCAAATTCCTCGCCGCCGTAACGGTAGGCCCGGTCCGAGGCGCGCAGGCAACGCGGCAACAGCTCCCCGAGTTGCACCAGCACCCCGTCGCCCGCTTCGTGCCCGTGCACGTCGTTCACCTGCTTGAAATGGTCAATATCGATCAGGCACAGCACGTCGTCAGGCCCCAGCGTCTGGATGTCGAGATCAAACTGCCGCCGGTTGGCGAGGGTCGAGAGCGCGTCCTGGTGGGCCTGCCGCTCAAAGGTTTCGACCAGCGAGAGCAGGCGGAAACGACTGCGCAAGATGCCCAGCGTGATTAACGCGCCCAGAAAGCACATTACCAGCAGCGGCAGCCACACGGTCAGATAGAGGCTCAAATCATGCCGGATAATCGGCAGCAGCAGCCCATTGGGCAGAAAAATCAGCAGCAGCGGCAAAAGTAGTCGTTCCCACGGCCACTGCGGCCTGAACAGTCCCAGCCGACCATGAAAGAGCCCCGCCACCAGCACCACACCGATCGCACTCACCATGGCCGGCGGCCAGCCCACGCCGCCCAGCAGGTAGCGGTAGACGAGCAGCGGCACGGCGCCCACCAGCCCCCAGCCCCAGCCCAGGCGGAGGGTCAGGAAAGCAATCGGCACTGCTCGCAGGTCAACAAAGACCCCAGGCGCCACCTGCGCCGGAAAAAACATCAGCGGCACGCACATCAGCGAAACGAGCAGGAAGCGTGGCACCTGGAGACGAGAGTCGGCCAAATCAGCCGCACTTTTATAGGTCAGACTCAGCAGGTATACCAGCGTGACCAGCAAACAGAAATTGAGAACCAAGGTACGCAACATGGAGCCCCTCCTCAACAGGCAGACGCCTCCACCCGCCCAGTCAAGCAGCGGACACCGACCACCAGCACCGACAGCTTAAAGTGACGCATCTCTCAAATCTCGTACGCTGGCTGGCGACAGAAGGGTAAAGGGGCAAATGATGCCTTTTATCCATAAGCGGCCTTAGGTAAGAAAGCCAAATTGTGATCGTTAGAAGTCAAACAGAAAAAGCGAGCCCCCAGGCAAGTCCCAGTGGCTCCTGCCTCTCAGGCTTCTGCCTCCCGCGCAAACACCACCCCCCCACCGACCCACACCCGCTCCACGTCGTCCCCCGTTCCCAGCGCAAACAGCGCCGCGAGCGTCCGCTCCTCACTCTCGGCGTGTGCCAGCACCGTCGCCAGCGTGCTGCCCGCCCGGGGCCGCAGCCACACCGCATCGAACTGCTTGCCGGGTGTGAAATCCCCGACCTGCCCGTCCAGCCCCAGCGCCTGCGCCCCGGCGAGCGTAGCGAGGTAGAGCAGGTGTGCTGGACTGAGGGCCGCGCCCTCTTCCCCAAGCAGTTGCTGCATGAAGTACGCCTGGAGGCCCTCTTTGAGCAGCGAGAAGCCGGTGCCGCCGCCCACATCGGTGCCGAGCGCGACGTGGACGCCCGCCGCAAGGTGACGCCTCAGCGGAAACAGCCCGCTGCCGAGCGCCGAATTGCTGCACGGGCAGTGGGCGACGCTGCACCGCTGCGCGGCCAGGACGCCGAGTTCGCGCTCGTTCGGGTGCACGTTGTGTGCGAAGACGCTGCGCGGCGTGACCAGTCCGGCGCGCTCGTAGGTGTCGAGGTAATCACGCGCGCCGGGAAAGAGCCCACGCACCACCTCGATTTCCTGATTGTTCTCGTTGATGTGGCTGGTGAAGCGCACGTCAGGAAACTCGGTCAGCAGCGCGGCGCAGGCGTCGAGGATGCCTTCCGACGCCGAGAGCGAAAAGCGCGGCGTGACGGCGTAGAGACTGCGCCCCTGCCCGTGCCAGCGCTCGATCAGGGCTTTGCCCTCCGCGTAAGCTCGCTCGGGGGTCGTGTGCAGCTCGGGCCGCAACAGCCGGTCGCTGACGACTTGCCCGGCGACCACCCGCAGCCCGCGCGCCGCCGCCTCGGCAAAAAACTCGTCCATCGCCCCGGCGAAGTGGCTGCCGAACACCAGTGCGGTGGTCGTTCCGTGCGAGGCCAGCCCGTGCAGAAACTCTCCGGCAATAGTGCGGGCATACGCCGCGTCGGCCAGCCGCGCTTCCTCAGGCAGGGTGTTGCGGTCGAGCCACTCAAGCAGCGCCATGCCCAGCCCGCCGAGCACCCGCACCTGCGGGTAATGCACGTGGGTGTCGATGAAGCCCGGCAGCAGCACCCCGCCGCGCAGGTCGTGGACCTCGGCGTCCGGGCAGGCGGCCCGCACCTCGGCAAGCACCTCTGTAAAGGTCCCGAGGTGGGCGATGGTGCCGGTGTCCCCCACCGCCAGCGCCCCGTCGCTGAAGGTCTGGAGGGCGTCGGGCACGGCAAAGGGACTGGCGGGCGTGTGCAGCAGGGTCGAGCGATAGATCTTCATGGAGTCCTTTCGGGAGAGGGCGCAGGTACGGCAGGAAACAGCAGCGGATAAAGCTGGGCGGCGATGCTCAGGGCAATCACGGCGGGCGCCTTGCCGCCGAGCCCCGGCAGTCCAACGGGGCAGGTAATGGTCTTGATGGCCTCCGGGGTGTGTCCCGCCGCCCGCAGCTGCTCACGGAAGCGCGACCATTTGACGGCGGACCCGATGAGGCCGGTAAACGCCAGGTCGCCCCGATGCAGCGCGGCGTCGCACAGCGCGAGGTCCTCGGCGTGGTCGTGGGTGAGAAAGACGGCGCAGGCACCAGGCGGCAACTCGGCGAGCGCCATCTCGGGAATGGGCGAGTGGTGAACGTGCAGCCGCGCCGGGCCGCCACGCAGCGGGGCGAGCCGCTCGGGCGTGAGCTGCGCGGCGCGCGAGTCGGCGAGGTGGAGCTCGACCGGGTGGCGCGAGAGCAGCAGCCCGAGCTCCAGCCCCACGTGCCCGATGCCGAACAGCGCGACCACTGGGAACGCGGTCCGCAGCGGCTCGAGCAGCAGCGTCACCTCGCCGCCGCAGCACTGCCGCCCGTACTCGTTGGGGGCACGGTCGGTCAGGCGCAGGGTGAGCAGTTCGGGCGCACTCGCCCCGGTTTCGAGCAGCGCACGGGCACGGGCCACCGCCGTCGCTTCGAGGTTGCCGCCGCCCACCGTGTCCCAGGTTTGCGTGACCGAGACGACCATCTTGGCCCCCGCCTCACGCGGGGCGTGCCCGCGCACGACGGCGAGGGTAACGAGCACGCCCGCCTCGCCCCGCTCGGTGAGCGCCTGCACGCCCGGCAGCCAACCGCTCATGGGTCAGTCGGCTCCGGCGACGCTGGGAACCGGCGCGGCGGCCCCCGCCTCACGCGCCGCCGTCAGCGCCCAGTACACCGCTTCCGGGGTGGCGGGGCTGGCGAGCGGCTGTTCACGGCCCCCGTCACCGAAGGCCGCGCACGCTTGCCGCAGCGCCTCGCGCACGCTCAGCGCGAGCATCAGCGGGGGCTCGCCGACCGCCTTGGAGCCGTAGACCACGCCGGATTCGGCGGCGCCTTGCAAGAGAGAGACGTGAAAGACCTCGGGCATCTCGGAAAAGCTCGGCAGTTTGTAGGTGCTCGCCGACGCGGTAGTGACTCGGCCCCGGCCCGGCCCCTGCGACTCGTCCCAGCGCAGGTCTTCGAGGGTGAGCCAGCCCGCGCCCTGCACGAAGCCGCCCTCGATCTGCCCGAGGTCGAGCAGCGGGTTGAGGCTCTCGCCCACGTCGTGCAGCAGGTCCACCCGGCGCAGTTTGTAGGCGCCGGTAAAGCCGTCCACCTCGACCTCGGTCACGCCCGCGCCGTAGGAGAAGTATTTGAAAGGCGTGCCCTGCATCGCCTCGCGGTCCCAGTGCAGCCCCGGCGTGCGGTAAAAGCCCGCCGCCCACAGCGGGGTGCGCAGGTGGTAGGCGTCGTGGACGACCTGCCGGAAGTCGAGCGCGAGCCCCGGGTGCCCCACCGCGAAGACCCGTCCGTGCTCGAAACGCACGTCGTCGGGATGCACGCCGAGCGCCCCCACCTTCTGCCGGGCGAGCGGCAGCAGGGCGCCTGCCGCGACCGCCGCGAGCCGCGCGCGAATCTGCTCGCAGGCGTCCTTGATCGCCCCGCCGTTGAGGTCGGCCCCGCTGCTCGCCGCCGTTGCCGAGGTGTTGGGTACTTTGTCGGTGCGGGTGGGAGCGAGCCGCACGCAACTCGTCGGCACGCCGAGCGCCGTGGCCGCCACCTGAATCATCTTGGTGTGCAGGCCCTGGCCCATCTCGGTGCCGCCGTGGTTGATGAGGACCGAGCCGTCCTTGTAGACGTGCACGAGCGCCCCCGCCTGGTTGTACGACGTGAAGTTGAACGAGATGCCGAACTTGACCGGCGTGATTGCCAGCCCGCGCCGGGCGTGGGGGTGCGCGGCGTTGAAGGAGGCAATGTCCTGCTGCCGCGCGGCGAACTCGCTGCTGGCGAGCAGTTCGTCCCAGACGCGGGCGAGGCGCTCGGCGTGCCGGACTTCCTGCCCGTAGGGGGTCGCCTCGCCGGGCTGGTAGAAATTGCGCTGGCGCAGCTCGTGGGCTTCCAGGCCGAGCAGCGGCGCGCAGCGGCCCAGGATGTCCTCGATGACGAGCATCCCCTGTGGCCCGCCGAAGCCCCGGAACGCCGTCTGCGAGGTCTTGTTCGTCTTGGCGACGCGGCCCAGCACCTCGACATGCGGAATGTAATAAGCATTGTCGATGTGACATAGCGCGCGCGCCAGCACCGGCTCGGAAAGGTCGAGGCTCCAGCCACCGTCGCTCGTCAGGGTGGCTTGCAAGGCGGTGAGTTTGCCCTCGGCATCGAAACCCACCTTCCACACAGCGTGGAAGGGGTGGCGTTTGCCGGTCATGGTCAGATCCTGCGTCCGGTTGAGGCGCACGCGCACCGGGCGCCCAGTGAGAACGGCTCCAAGCGCTGCTACCGCCGCGTAGCCGTGTGGCTGCATTTCCTTGCCGCCGAAGCCGCCGCCCATCCGCAGGCACTGCACGGTGACGAGGTGCGAGGGCACGCCGAGCACGTGCGCCGCGATTTCCTGCGTTTCGGTGGGGTGCTGCGTCGAGGACTGGATGAACACCTGCCCGTTTTCGTCCACCTGCGCGAGCGCGGCGTTCGTTTCGAGGTAGAAGTGCTCCTGCCCGCCGAACTCGAACTCGCCCTCGAAGATGTGGGTGGCCTGCTCGAAACCGAGCGTCACGTCGCCCCGGCGCAGGGTGGGCTGGTTGCCCTGGAAGGACTCGGCGGCGATGGCCTCGCGCAACGTGACGAGGGCGGGGAGCGGTTCGTACTCGGCGAGAATCGCCTGCGCCCCCAGCCGGGCGGCCTCGGTGCTCTCGGCAAGGACCCAGCACACCGCCTGGCCGTGAAACATCACCTCGGTCGGGAACAGCGGCTCGTCGTGCTTGACGCCCGAGTCGTTTTCGCCGGGCACGTCGGCGGCGGTGAGCACGCGCACCACGCCGGGCACCGCGAGCGCGGGGGTCACGTCGAGGCGGGTGAGCCGGGCGTGGGCGTGCGGCGCTTGCAGCGGCCAGGCGTGCAGCAGCCCCGCGAGCCTGACCCCGAGGTCGTCAGTGTAAAGAGCATGCCCAGTGACGTGCAGGGCGGCGCTCTCGTGAATGGCGTGCTCGCCCACCGCGCTGCGGGCGGGGCGTTCGGAGAGGTGGGTGATCTGAATGGGGTCACGGGTCATGCCTGGGCCTCCCTGACATCACTTTCGCCTTGCTGGGACTCGTAAAAAAACCGCAGCAGCGCCTGCCCCAGCATCGCGGCGCGGTACTCGGCGCTGGCGCGGTGGTCGCTCATGGGGGTGCCTTCGCCACGCAGGGCGCGGGCGGCCCGCTGCACCGTCGCCTCGGTCCAGGGCTGGCCTTCGAGCGCCTGCTCCGTCTCGTAAGCCCGCAGTGGGGTGGCCGCCACGCCGCCGAGGCCGATGCGGGCTTTGTGAACCACGCCCCCCTGCACGTCGAGCGCGAAGGCGACCGCCACGCTGGAAATATCGTCGAAGCGCCGCTTGGCGATTTTGTGGAAGGCGGTGAGGGGCGAGAGCGGCAGCGGAATTCGCACCGCGCGGATGAGTTCGCCGGGTTGCAAGGCGGTTTGCCGGTAGCCGGTGAAGTACTCGGCGAGCGGCACGGTGCGTTCTCCCCCACTCGACACCAGCACCAGCGAGGCGTCGAGCGCCAGCAGCGCGGGCGGGCTGTCGCCGATGGGCGAGGCGGTGCCGAGGTTGCCCCCCAGCGTGGCAGAGTTGCGAATGAGGCGACTGGCGAATTGCGGCCACAGCTGCGCCAGCAGTGGCACCCGCCCACCGAGACGGCGCTCGATGTCCGAGAGGTTGAGTCCGGCGCCGATCTCCAGCGTGCCCGTATCAAGAGGACCAGTGCTCCACTTCAGTTCGCGCAGCTCGGGCAGGGCGTCTACGGCAATCACCGTCTCGGCACGGGCGTGACGTAAATTGACGTCCACGTTCCAGTCGGTGCCGCCCGCGAGCAGCCGGGCACCGGGGTGCTGGGCCATCAGGTCGAGCGCGTCGGCCAGAGCAAGAGGCCGGTAAAAATTGCCCTGCGGCGTGACGAGTTCGGTGGCCTGGGGCGCTGGGGCCGGCTGCGTGCGCCGCTGCGCGAGGGGGTCTTCCCCGTCCGGCGTCCCGAGGGCGTACGCCGCGTCACGAATCGGGCGGTAGCCGGTACAGCGGCAGAGGTTGCCGCTCAGGGCGTGCAGGTCGAAGCCGTTGGGGGCGCCGTGGTTCTGGGGGGTGCGCTCGCGGTAGTACTCGGCGGCCATGCTCGTCACGAAGCCGGGGGTGCAGTACCCGCACTGCGAGCCGCCGCGCCCGGCGAGTTCGCGCTGCACCGGGTGGAGGTCCGCAGGCGAACCGAGCCCCTCGGCGGTCACGACTTCCTGCCCGCTGAGTGCTGCCAGCGTGACGAGGCAGGCGTTGACGCTTTCCCAGCGGGTGTCTGCGCCCTCGCCGTCAGGCCGAGCGACGAGCACCGCGCAGGCGCCGCATTCGCCCTCGGCGCAGCCTTCCTTGCAGCCGGTCAGGCCCTGGTCGCGCAGCCAATGCAGCAGCGTGGTGTGGGGGGGCACGTCTCGGACCCGCCGCGCGGCGCCGTTGACGGTCAGCTCGAATGTGTTCATGGGCCTCCTCTAAGGAAAAGGAAAAAGAAAAAAGACGGTCCGTCTGGTGGCTTCAGCATGCGCCCTGGCCCAGGGGTGGGCGTGGGCGCATGGTTGACGCACGAGGCGGACCGCTGGTTATCCATGCAGAACAGGGGTCTGGTTGTGGTGGGCCGAGTCTAGCTCAACTCGGGCCGGTCAGTGCTCGGCGAGGTCCCCCGGTTCGGGCGCGTGCTCAGCCACGGTGGCGGTCGCGGAGGGACGCGGGCGGTCGCTGCCGACGATGTTGAAGAGGATGTTGAGCAAGATGGCGCACAGGCTCGCGGCAGTGATGCCGCTGCCGAGGAACAGTTGCGCCTGCGCGGGCAGGTGGGCGTACAGGCCGGGCACGGTGGAGGGAATCAGGCCGAGCGCGAGGCTGACCGAGACGACGGTGAGGTTGCGGGTGTCGCTGAGGTCCACCTTGGCGAGGGTCTGAATGCCGGAAACGGCCACCGAGGCGAACAGCACCAGTCCGGCGCCGCCGAGCACCGGCAGCGGAATGCTGGCGACGAGCGCGCTGAGTTTGGGGAAAAAGCCCATCAGCAGCAGGATGACGCCCGCCGCCGCGACGACAAAGCGACTCTTGATGCCGGTAAAGCGCACCAGCCCGACGTTCTGGGCAAAGGCGGTGAAGGGAAAGGAGTTGAACAGCCCCCCGACGGCGGTGGAGAGCCCGTCGGCGCGCAGCCCGGCGGCGACTTCGCGGGGACCGACTTTCTTGCCGGTGATTTCTCCGATGGCGAGCAGGTCAGCGGTGGTTTCGACCATCACGACCAACATCACCAGCAGCATGGACAGAATCGGCACGAGGTGCCAGGTGGGCGCCCCGAAGGCGAGCGGCGGTGTGAAGCCCACCCAGGCGGCGCTGCTGATGGGGGCGCCGTTCACTTGCCCGAAAAGCGCGGCGATGACGCTGCCGATGACCAGCCCGAGCAGCACCGCGATGCGCCCGAGGTAGCCCCGGCCGAAGCGGCTGATGAGCAGCACGATGAGCAGGGTGATGGCCGCCAGGCCCAGGTTGCCGGGGCTGCCGAAGTTGGGGTTGCCCACGCCCCCACCGGCCCAGTTGAAGGCCACCGGCAGCAGCGAAATGCCGATCATGGTGATGACGGTGCCCGACACGACCGGCGGAAAGAAGCGCAGCAGGCGCGAGAAATACGGCGCGAGCAGGATGGTGAACAGGCCGCCCGCGATCACCGCGCCGTAGATGCCCGGCAGACCGAACTCCTTGCCGACCAGAATCATGGTGCCTACGGCGGCGAAGGTGGTCCCCTGCACGATGGGCAACTTGGCGCCGAAGGGACCGACGCCGAGCGTCTGGACCAGGGTGGCGAGGCCGCACATGAAGAAGCTGGCGCTGACGATGCGCGCGGCGGTGGTGGCATCGAGCCCCAGTGCCCCGGCGAGGATCAGCGGCACGGCGACGATGCCCGCGTACATGCTCATGACGTGTTGCAGGCCGAAGACCAGCAGGTTCTGGGCGGCGGGCACCTCATCGACGGGGTGGACGGTTGGGCTGGGTGTTGCGGTCACGCGCTCCCTCCTCGGGTGGCTGAGCTTTGAATGTGCAGAGGATAAAGCTTGGGCAGGGAAACGCAAGGGTAAGGGGGGGATATGTCTGTATGTGAAGGGACAACAGGGAGATCTTCATATAAAAAACTTTTTAGACTGTTTGGCACTTGTCTTGCTGTCGGGCTTGACCTGTCCCTGACGCGGTGGCAAACTCGGGGCATCGTCAACAGGGGTGCCTCCGCATATGGGCCGGAGGCTGAGAGGGCAACTCGGGCCTAACCCTATGAACCTGAACTGGTTAGCACCAGCGGAGGGAGTGTGACGGGCGCAGAGACTTTTGTTCTGCCCTCCTCCGTTTCTTCGTGGGGAGGGCTTTTTTATTGACCGACACTGACTGAGACCGGGCAGGCACCGTGACTTCGCCGCTGCCTTCCCCGACGAACACTACAGCTTGAACCGAACGGACGCCCGACCAGGCGCGCTGCTGGCCTCTCTTTGGCCTGACGGCGCGCTCCGCCCTCATCTGTTGCCCGGAGGCCTCTATGTCCATCGACCACTCCCGCATCTCCACCCAGCCTTTCCCCGCGTCCGAGAAGCGCTACCTCGGCGGCAGCCTCTTTCCTGAAGTGCGCGTGCCAGTGCGCGCCATTACGCTTTCGCCCACCGTGGAGGCGTTTAGCGGAGTGACGCGCACCCTGCCCAACCCGCCGCTGCTCGTGCCCGACACCAGCGGCGCCTACACCGACCCCGCCGTGGCCACCGACCTGCAACGGGGCCTGCCGCACGCCCGGCCCTGGCTGGCGCGCAGCGAGCGCACCGAGGAAACGGCGCGTTTTTCCGCGCTGGCAGATATGGACGGGCCACTGCCGTATCCGCACGTCCTCACGCCGCGCCGCGCCCGCAGTGAAAGCCGGGGGGGGCAGGGCATCACCCAGATGCAGGCGGCCCGGCGCGGTGAAATTACCCCGGAAATGGAATTCGTCGCTCTGCGCGAGAACCTGCGCCAGCAGGAGCAGGCCGAACTCGCGCACCAGCACCCCGGCGAGAGCTTCGGCGCCAGCCTTCCGCGCCTCTACACCCCCGAATTCGTGCGGGACGAGGTGGCGCGGGGCCGGGCGGTCATTCCGGCGAATGTCAACCACCCCGAGCTGGAGCCGACCATCATCGGGCGCAATTTCCGGGTCAAAATCAATGCGAACCTCGGCACGTCCATCGTCACGTCGAGCATCGAGGAAGAAGTCGAGAAGATGGTCTGGGCGACGCGCTGGGGGGCCGACACGGTGATGGACCTCTCGACCGGGCGGCACATCCACCAGACGCGCGAATGGATTGTGCGCAACAGCCCGGTGCCGATTGGGACGGTGCCGATTTATCAGGCGCTCGAAAAGGTGGACGGCAAGGCCGAGGAACTGACCTGGGAGGTGTACCGCGACACGCTGATCGAGCAGGCCGAGCAGGGCGTGGACTACTTCACCATTCACGCGGGGGTGCGGCTGGCGCACGTGCCGTTGACCGCCCGGCGGCGCACCGGCATCGTGTCGCGCGGGGGCAGCATCCTGGCGAAGTGGTGCCTCGCGCACCATCAGGAGAACTTTCTCTACACCCGTTTTGCGGAGATTTGCGAAATCATGGCCGCTTACGACGTCACCTTCAGCCTGGGCGACGGCCTGCGCCCAGGCAGCATCGAGGACGCCAACGACGCCGCGCAGTTTGCCGAACTGGGCACGCTGGGCGAACTGACGCGGGTGGCCTGGGACCACGGCGTACAGACCATGATCGAGGGGCCAGGGCACGTGCCCATGCAGCTTATCCGCGAGAACATGACCCGGCAGCTCGACGTGTGCCAGGAGGCGCCGTTTTACACGCTGGGGCCGCTGACCACCGACATCGCGCCGGGGTACGACCACATCACCTCCGCCATCGGTGCGGCGCAAATCGCATGGTACGGCACCGCCATGCTGTGCTACGTGACGCCCAAAGAGCACCTCGGGCTGCCCGACAAGCAGGACGTGCGTGACGGCGTGATCACCTACAAAATCGCCGCGCACGCCGCCGACCTCGCCAAAGGGCACCCCGGCGCGCAGGCCCGCGACAACGCGATTTCCAAGGCGCGCTTCGAGTTCCGCTGGCAAGACCAGTTCAATCTGGCCCTCGACCCCGAAAAGGCCCGCGCCCTGCACGACGAGACGCTGCCCGCCGACGCCGCCAAGACCGCGCACTTTTGCAGCATGTGCGGCCCGGCCTTTTGCTCAATGAAGCTGAGCCACGACATCCGCGCGGGCGACGTGCTGGCCGGTCTGGAAGCGAAGGCGCGGGAATTCCGCGAGCTGGGCGGCGAGATTTATGTAGAAGGGTCGGATGACTGAGGGCAGGGGGCGGGGTGGGGATGTGCGGTGGGTTGGTCTGGGAGCCCCCTCACCCTTCCGCCGCTGCGCGGCTCCCCCCCTCTCCCACAGGTGGAGAGGGACAGAACACAGCCTCAGCTTTTGGCTTTTGCTGACGCCTTTCCCTCCGAGGGACGCGGAGAGCTGCGAAGCAGAGAGAGGCGCGGCGAAGCAACGGGGCGAGGGGGCCTCCGCATGACCGCGCCCACCCGTCCTCTCGGTCACCTCTACCTCGTCGCCACGCCGCGCCCCGGTCAATCCGAAGCCGAGTTTCTGCGGCGGGTGGAAGACGCGCTCGCGGGCGGGGTGGACACCCTGCAACTGCGCTGCAAGGCCGATTCTGGGCAATACGGGGAGGCGCGGCCCTACATCGCGCTGGCCGAGCGGCTGCGCGACCTCGCCCACGCCCGGAACGTGCCCTTTTTCGTGAACGACCGGGTGGACGTGGCGCTCGCGGCGGGCGCTGACGGCGTGCACCTCGGGCAAAACGACCTGCCGGTGGAGTGGGCGCGGCTCATGGCGCCGGGGCTGCGGGTGGGCCGCTCGACCCACCGTCCGGAAGACGCCGCGCGCGCCCTGGCCGAAGCCCCCGCCTACTTCGCCACCGGCCCCGTGCATGCCACGCCCACCAAACCGGGCCGCGTCGCCGCTGGACTCGGCTACGTGCGCCACATCGCCGCGCTCAGGCCCACACTGCCCTGGTACGCCATCGGCGGCATCGACCTGGGGAACGTGCAGGCCGTGCTGGACGCTGGAGCCACCCGCATCGCCGTGGTGCGGGCGGTGCTCGACGCGGACGACTGCGCGGCGGCGGCACACGCATTGCGGGAAGCGTTGATGGTGAATGGTTGATGGTTGATAGAGAGCGGCTGGAACGCATTTTCCTATCAACCATCACCCCTCAACTATCAACAGCCCCAAGGAGCTTTATGCAAGTCAACGGAGAACCCCGCCCCTGCGTACCCGGCCTCACCCTGCACGGCCTGCTGCGCGAACTGGACATCCGGCCTGAGCGCGTCGCCATCGCTGTGAACGACGACTTTTACCCCGGCGGTCAGGCCCCCGACCGCGAGCTGGAGGAGGCGGACGTGGTGGAAATCGTGCGGGTCATCGGCGGAGGGTAAACGTTGATGGTGAATGGGTGACGGTTGATAGAAGCCGTCCAGCATGACTGTTTCCAACACCTAGCAACCTTCCAGGGGAGTAAATACATGAATACGAACGACCTCTTGACCATCGGCGGCCAGTCCTTTTCCTCGCGCCTGCTGCTCGGCACCGGCAAGTACCGCGACTTTGCGGTGATGCAAGACGCGCTGGGCGCCAGCGGCACCCAGATTGTGACCGTCGCCATTCGCCGCGTGGAACTGAAAGCACCGGGGCACGACGGCCTGCTCGACGCGCTCGACCTCGACAGGTTTCAGCTTTTGCCCAACACCGCCGGGTGCCGCACCGCCGAGGAAGCCGTGCGGGTGGCGAAACTGGCGCGCGCCGCGACGGGCGTGAGCTGGCTGAAACTTGAGGTGATTCCCGACCCCAAGTACCTGCTGCCTGACCCCATCGGCACGCTCAGGGCTGCCGAGATTCTGGTGGGCGAGGGCTTCACGGTGCTGCCTTACGTGCAGCCCGACGGCGTGCTTGCCCGCGCGCTCGAAGCGGTAGGCTGCGCCACAGTGATGCCGCTGGCGAGTCCAATCGGCACCGGCAAGGGCCTGCGGACGCCGGAACTCATTCGCACCGTGATTGACGGCGCGGGCGTGCCCATCGTGGTGGACGCCGGGCTGGGCGTGCCGAGCGACGCGGCGCAGGCGCTGGAACTGGGCGCCGACGCCGTGCTCGTCAACACCGCCATTGCCGAGGCGCGCGACCCGGTGGCGATGGCCCGCGCCTTTGCGTTGGGGGTGGAGGCCGGGCGCCTGGGTTACCTCGCCGGACGGATGCAGCAGCGCGACAGCGCGAGTCCGAGCAGCCCGGCAGCGGGCGTGGTGCGGCTGCCCGACCCTGAAGTCCCCGCGTGAGCGTGACCGTCCCCGTCGCCCTCACCATCGCCGGCAGCGACTCCGGCGGCGGCGCGGGCATTCAGGCCGACCTCAAGACCTTTGAGGCGCGCGGCGTGTACGGCACCTCGGTCATCACCCTGGTCACGGCGCAGAATACTTTGGGCGTGCAGGGCGTGGACTATGTTTCGCCGTACATGGTGCGCGCTCAACTGCGCGCCGTGCTGGACGACTTTCCAGTGGGTGCGGTCAAAACGGGCGCCCTGGGCCGGCCCGAAATCGTGCGGGTGGTGGCGGAGGAACTGCGCGGGCGCGGGCTGCCGCTGGTGGTGGACCCGGTGATGCTGGCGAAAAGTGGGGACGCCCTGCTGGACGCTGAAGCCATCAGCACGGTGCTGGGCGAGTTGTTGCCCCTTGCCACGCTGGTGACGCCCAACACGCCAGAATGGAACGTGCTATGCCAGGCTGGAGCGCCCGACACGCTGCCGCTGCTGCTCAAGGGCGGCCATGCGGAGGAGGGCAGCGACAGCGTCACCGACGAACTCCGCACGCCCGCGCACTCGCTCACGCTGACCGCGCCCCGGCTGCGGACCCGGCACACGCACGGCACCGGCTGCACGCTCTCGGCGGCCATCACGGCGAATCTGGCGCGGGGACTGGACCTGCCGGGCGCGGTCATGCAGGCGCACGCCTACCTGCAAGGCGCGCTGCGGCGGGCGCCGGGGCTGGGCGCGGGGCACGGGCCGCTGGGGTTCCGGCCCGACCCCCACTGACAATCACGTCAGACTTGCAAGCCCACCGTGAGGTTCGCCGTATAGCCCGTCGCAGCGCTCCCCGTGATGCGCGGGGTCTGGGCGGCCACCCCGTCGCGGAACACGTTGTCGGTGGCCAGGGTAATGGCGCCGAAGTTACGCAGGCTGCCGCTGTAGCGCGGGTCAGCGTAGACGGCGCGGCAGACGGTCTCGGGCAGGGCGATTTGCGACACCAGCGCGGCGTTGTGGTCCACGTTGCCTTTCACTGCCGCCGCCAGGCTCGGATAAACCTCGAAGTGCAGGTGCGGCCAGCGCCCCGCGTAGCAGCCGGGAAAGACGGTCTGAAAAGTGACCCGGCCCTGCGCGTCGGTGACCTGGGCGCCGCGCAGGTAGTCTTCCCCGACGATGCTGCGGCTGTAGAGCGAGTATTCCCCGGCGGGCGTGCAGCTCCAGAGGTAGAAGACATGCCCGGCGAGCGGCGCGCAGTTGCTCTTGACGTTCACCAGTTGCAGCGTCAGCGTGAGCGGCACGCCCGACACGGTGTGGCCCGTCTTGAGGCTGCGGGTCAGGTCGCGCCGCACGATGCCCGACTGCTCGAGCAGGTTGAGGGTCTGCCCCGACGCGCTGCTGCCGTCGGCGGGGTACGGCCCCTGGGTTTCGCTCGGCAGGGTGCGGCACTGGCCGTTGGCGCTGCTGACGGTATCGGCGTCGCCCTGCCCCGCCGGTCCACCTGCGCCGGGTCCACCAGGGCCGCCCGGACCCCCAGGAGGCAGCGGGGGTCGGCCCGCCAGCAGCGCCGACGCAGGGGTGCCGAGAGCCACCGCGCCCAGCAGCGTGCCGACGCCCAGGGCGCCCAGCCCCAGCAGCCGGCGGCGGTCGAGCACCGAGCGGCCCAGCATCTGCGTGTCGGCAGCCAGGCCGAGGTGGGTGAAGTCGTCGTCGGCGTGGTCATGGTCGTGGTCTGCGCCGGGTGTGAGGATCAGGCGAGGGTCTTGGGGGTCGGTCATGGGAACACTCCTTTTGAGGGGCGGGAAGCGTGGAGAAAAGCCGAACTGCCGCGCTGCGGTCAGTGCACAGAAGGTACGGGCGGCGCAGCAATAGACGGTTAAAGGCGGCAGCCCAGGCGCCGGGGGGTATCCTGACCACCGTTTTGCCGCCCTAGGCCCCAAACAGCGAATTCAAAAGAAGTTCCGAGGAGGCCACCCATGCGCTTGATTGTCCTGACCACCCTGCTGCTGGGCAGCACCGCCTCCGCCGCTCAGCTCACCGTGTTTGCCGCCGCCTCGCTGACTGACGCCTTTACCGAACTCGGCCAGCAGTTCGACGCCCGCACCGGCAACAAGACCGTTTTTCAGTTCGCCGGGTCGCAGGCGCTGCGTACCCAACTCGAAAATGGGGCGCGGGCCGACGTGTACGCCAGCGCGAACAATGCCCAGTTCGACCCGCTGGTCAAGGCCGGATTGGTCGTGGCCGGGCAGCCGTTCGTCAGCAACAAACTCGCCGTCATCGTGCCGAGCAATAGCCGCAAAGTCAGCACCCTGCGTGACCTGACGGCGCCGGGGGTCCGAATCGTGATTGCCGACAAGGCCGTGCCGGTCGGGGACTACACCCGGCGGATGCTGGGGGCCATTGATCAGGCGGGCACCTACGGCAAGGACTTTTCGGCGCGGTTTATGAAAAACGTGGTGAGCGAGGAGCCCAACGTGCGGCAGGTGGCACTGAAGGTGGGGCTGGGCGAGGCCGACGCCGCCGTGGTCTACCGCAGCGACGTGACGCCCGCCCTGAAAAACGACGTGCGAGTGGTCGCGCTGCCGACGCGCTTCAACCAGACCGCGAGGTACCCTATCGGCACGCTCAAGGCGTCGCGCAACGCTGCCGCCGCGCAAGCCTTCATCGCGTACGTCCGTTCGATCGAAGGCCAGAAGATTCTGCGTAAATGGGGCTTCCAGAGCCCGCGCTGAGGCAGGTCAGAAGCTTCGGCTGATGCTTTTCTGGCCGAGGTGAATTAAAGTCCAGAACCGTATGAGTCGCCCGCCCCGCTCCGCGCCTCCGCTGGCCCTGCTGCTGGGGGGGGCGCTGACGCTGTTTCTGGTCGTGCCGGTGCTGGTGCTGCTCACGCGGGGGCTGACGGCGTCGTTCTGGCCGGCGCTGGCGAGCCGGGCGGTGGGGGACGCCCTGCGCGTCAGTCTGCTGACCACCGGAATCACGCTGCTGCTCACCGTCACGTTGGTCACGCCGGTTGCGTGGCTGCTGGCGCGCTTCGATTTTCCGGGCAAGCCCGTCCTCGAAACGCTCCTTGACCTCCCCATCGTGTTGCCGCCGGTGGTGGCGGGGGTTGGACTGCTGCTTACCTTCGGGCGCGGCGGGCTGCTGGGGCCGGCGCTCGAACTCGCGGGGATTCAGCTTGCCTTTTCCACGGCGGCGGTGGTGCTCGCGCAACTGTTCGTGTCGGCGCCTTTTTACCTGCGGACCGCCCGCGCCGGGTTTCAGGCGGTGAACCGCGACGCCGAGGACGCTGCCCGCACCGATGGCGCGAGTGACGGGCAGGTCTTCCGGCTGATCACCTGGCCACTGGCGTTTCCCTTTTTGCTGGAGGGGCTGGTCCTTGCCTGGGCGCGGGCGCTGGGCGAATTCGGCGCCACCATCCTGTTTGCCGGGTCGCTGCAAGGCCAAACCCGCACGGTCACGCTGGCCATCTACGCCGCGCTGGAATCCGACCTCGCGCCCGCACTGGTCTTGAGCGCGGTGATGGTGCTCGTCGCGTTCGGATTGCTGCTGCTGGTCCGCAGTGTTGCCGGACGGCGGGAACGGGCCGCCGGTTAGACGGGTTCCGCTCCATTCCAGCACAGCCGTATTGAATCCAAAACAACTGGACCAATGGTTCGTGCAGTTTTGTGGTCGTTACAGAGGGCGATCAAGATCTTGCTGTCTAGGACGCCATTTGCGCTCCCCCATCCCAACCTCCCCCGCAAGGAGGGAGGGACAAAAAACGCCGTGTTTATCGCAGCTTGGTTAGCTGAATTCCAAAACTGCACGGACTATTGCTGGACTCAATCGGAGGCCTTGTTAAACGCGCTGGCCCGCGCTGCTGCCGCGCGTCACGCCTCCGGCAATCAGGTGGGCCGTGCGTAGAGGTTCAGGAATGCGCCCGGTAAGGCAAAAGGTGCCGAGCGCGGCTTCCGCCTCTGCCAGCAACAGGCCCGCCCGCTGGACGTAGAGGCCAGCGCAGGGCTCCATCTCCCCTGCCTGCTCGATGAGGCGCCACTTGCGCGCGCCGCCCGGTACTTCTTCGAGCAGGGCGCGGCGAATGCGGTCGAGCCGGGGTTTCCTGCGGGCCACCACCAGCACCGGCAGGCCCGTGCGGGCGTGCAGGGCGCCGAGGTCCACCACATTGAAGCCCGCGAGCGCGATACCCTGCAAGAACACCAGTTGCAAGTGCTCGGCCTGCGCCGTGACCAGCCGGCTGAGTTCGTCGGTGGCGTTGCGCCCGTCGCGGCGGACCCGCCCGCTGACCACGGCGTGCAGGGTCGGCCCGGCGTAGACGGCCCCAAAAATCCGCACGTCGCCGCGCCACTCGCGGGCAAACGGCGCGTCGTCGAAGCCGATGGCATGGCTCAAGCGGGGGTAAGCGCGAGGGACAGGAACAGGCATCTGGGGCACAACGTTAGCGTCTGGGGCGGCAAAGAGATGGCGCAGGCCCCGGACGCCCCCACTCAGCGCAACTGTTCCAGAATCGTCGGGTCCTGAATCTTGCGGTCTTCGGCGAGCAGCAGCACCTTGCTTACCACCTCCGCCGTACGCGGGTCGGGGTCGGCGAAGGGAAGAAAGAGGCGGCCCTGCGCCTGGTTGTGAACCGGCACGATGCACAGGAAGCCCCCCGGCTGGCGGTGAACGGTGCCGCTGCCGAGGTGCACGCTGTAGCGGCTGTGGTGACCGTCGATCAGGGCGTGTCCGTGTTCGAGGCGCACGTTTTTCAGCTTCAGCAGGCGCAGAGTCTCGCGCAGCAGGCTTTCGCGCATTTCCACCGTGCTCTGCGAGGCTTCGGGGTCCACGCCGCCCACGTGGGCCACACTCACCACGAGGTCGAGGTCGCGCAAGACCTGGCTGAACAGCCGGGGCGGAACGGCGGCCAGTGGCAGGGGCTGCGCCTCGCCCACCCGCATGAAATAGGCGGCGTGCAGCGGCAGGCCTTCCACCTCGTTCGGGGTGCCGGCGCTAAGCGCATCGTCAATCCAGACACTGAGGCCCTCGTCGTGGAAGGTCTTGCGGGTGCCTTCGTCGTAAATGCTGACCCAGCCCCGCGCCTTGAGGAGTGCGGCGGCCTTGACAGGCTGAACGTGGTGGCCCTCGTAGCGGACGCTGCGCTGGGCGGTTTTTTCGGCGGCGGTGAGCGGGTAATACTCGCGGAAGACCTGCTTGAAGGGCTGGGTGAGCTGGCGCTTAAGCACTGCCGCCTGATACTCGCGCCACTGCCCGCCAGTAAAAAGGTCGTGCGGGTGTGCGAGGCGTAGGGCCTGGTCGCCCAGCGGGAGTTCTCCGGTCAGCGTCCGCAGGCTTTCGTCTTCCCAGAAGCCCAGCGGCCCTTCGCCGAGCACCCACACCAGACTCCCGAGCATCGGGGCGATGATCGGGTGCCGCGCGAGGTCGCGGAGTTCCTGGGGGGTGAAGTGGTCGCCGCGCACCATCGCTTCTTCGAGGGCCGCGCGCATGCGGGTGCGGGTGGCGGCGAGGTCTTTGACGGCCTCACGCAGCGCGAGCACCTCGGGGTTTTTTCTGAGTGCGGGCGGCAGGGTCTTGAGGGGCTTCTCGCCGCGCCGGACGAGCAGGGTCGCTGCGCCCGCCCCATCGAGTTCGGCGCTCACGGTCACCCCATCGGCGGTCACCACCTGCTGCCAGTCGGGGGCCATGCGCGCTTCCATTGCCCACATCAGGCGCTGGGGGTCGGCGTATCCGGCGCTGCGGGCGAGGTTTTGTAGGCCGATGTCGGCGGCGAGGCGCTCGCTGGCCTGCCGCTGCGCGCCGAACTGCCGGGTCTCGCGGCGAAAGGTGACGAGGGTGAGGTAACGCGCCTCCAGCACCTGCGCGGCCTTTTTGCCCTTCGGCAGCGGCAGCAGCCCCAGCGCCCGCACCGCGTCCTGGTTGCGTTTTTCGCGGATGCGGGCGAGCAGGGTGTCTTCCGGCACCTCGCCCAGAATGGCCGCGGCGAACAGTTCGGCGCGTTTGTGCCCGCCACTGGACGACGCATATTTGGCCGCGCCGAGCAAGGTCTGAAAGTGCGCGCGGCCCAGGGCGCGGTGCATCCGCCGGAACCACGCCACGTCCACGGCACCCTCGGTGAGGTCGGTGGGGCGCAGCGGCGTGCGCTCGCTGATTTCGGCTTCCCAGGCCTCGCGGATGTCCGTCGGCACGCTCCACTGAGAGTCGCGGGTGTGGGCGTGCAGCCAGTACACGCCGTCCGCCAGCCCCTTCCAGCCCACCGCGCCGCTGACGAGCTCGGCCCACTGCGGCGCGAACATGGCGAGGTCAAGCAGCCGGGGGTCGCTCAGCCCCAGGGTTTTCGCCTGCTCGCGCACAGTCTGGGCGGTGTCGCCGGGGTCAGGAAACGACACCCGCAGCAGGTGACTGAAGGTCGCGTCCTTGCCCAGACTGTGGCCGCTGTACCCGCGCCGGAGCGGTTGTTTACCCAGGCCGGCCAGCAGCCGCAGCGTCCGGGCCGCGCCGCTCACGCTTTGCAGCGCCAGCGCGGGCAGGGTGGCGGGCGTTTCGAGGTCGCCGCGCTCCAGCTCGACGGCGAGCACGCGGTCACGGGCGTCGTTCACGGCCTGCATCCAGGCGGGCGAGGTCGGCAGGAGGTCGGACAGCTTGCGCCGGGTATAGCTCCGCAAGTCGTCGAAGGAATTGCCGTAATACACGTCCCCCATGCCGGCGTTCCGCTCCCCGATGAGCAGGTCGAGCAGGTCGGCGCGGTTCGCCAGCCCCGCGCGCTCGGCGAGAATGAGCATCTCGGCGGACATCCGCAGGCGGGGCAGGTTTGGAAAGGCCGCATGGTGGTGCAACTGAACTCGCCAGAGCTGCTGGAACTGCTCGGCGGGCAGGGCCGCCAGCTCGATGCCTTGCAGAACCAGGGGACCGAGCAGCGAGCGCGGGTCTTCGACCTGCCACCGCTCCTCCCCCAGTTTCAGCAGGGGCGTATCGCTTGGCAGGCGGCTCAGCGCGCTTTCCCAGGCGTCCAGTTGCATCCCGGTGTCCACTTCGGTCAGCTCTTGCGTGGACAGGTAGTCCAGCACCGGCTCGATAAGCGGCGCCCGGTCGAGCTTGAGCGGAACGGGTGGCCCCAGAACGGCGTGCAGGGTCTGCTGAATCAGGCGCTGGCGCAGGAGGCGGGCGTGTTCCTGTTCCGGGGAGGTGTCCCCGCCCTCGCTCAATTCCTGAAGCAGCTCGGTTTCGGTCGTCTCAGTGCGGTCGACCCGGTGCCCCAGCGCCCAGGCCATCCGGGTGAGGTCGCCTTCCTGCGCGCCGGCCCGCGCCGCCCACCAGCCGTTCCAGAGCCCGGCGAGCGGCATGTCGCGCCCCACTCTCGCACTCAGCCAGTAGGGCGACAGATTCGTGAGCAGCTCCGTCGTTTCGCCGTCCCAGCCGGTGCCCGAGACCGGGGTTTCGGCGTGCTCGGCCAGAAAGTCGTCGAGCGAACGAAGGAGCTCCGCGCCGCGCTCCACGTCGGCCACGAAGTCGTTGTCAGACGGGCGCAGCGGCTGGGGCTGGCTGAGGTCCTGCGGGTCGAAGAGGCCCAGGCCGTTGTTCAGGGTGAGCTGGCTCTCCGGCGCGGCGAGTTTGGCGAGGAGCGTCGCTTCCGAAACGTTTTTGGGCTGAAAATCGGCGGGGGGCAGGCCGCCGACTTCTTCAAGGAGTTGCAATCCCGCCTGCCGCTGCTCGGTGCTTTTGAGGGCCAGCAGCGCCGCCGCGCTCGCCGCGCCCTGGGCGGGGTCCGCCGCGAGCAGGCGAATCAGTCCCCGGCGCAGGTCGGCGGATTTGCGCCGCAGCAGGTCGTGGGCGAGCGTGCGCTCCTCGCCCGACAGCTCCAGCCTCAGCGCCGTGAGGGTCGTCACCGCTTCCTGCGACGTGGCGCTGCTGCGGTCTTGCAGCAGGGTCAGCAGGATGAAGCGTGTATCGTCGGGAAGGCGAACCGTCTCTCCCCTGTCCCTCCGCTCGGCCAGCGCCCGGAGCCGCGCGAGCAGAAAGCTTTTGCCGCCGGGGGACAGCTCGCCCAGGTGCGGCACGATGCGCCCGAGTTCGTCGGGAGGCAGCACGGCGACCAGCCCATCCGTCACGCTGGCGCGGTCGGGAACGTCGCCCAGCCAGGGAAAGAGCAGCGGGTCGTGCCGGGGCGCGCGGGAGAGACGCTCGGCGTAGGCCCGCAGCGCGTCGAAGGTCAGGGGGTTCGTGTTCTCAGGGGTAACCCAGCCGGAAGGGTACGAGCCCGGGGCCAATGCCACCGCGCCCAACCGCAGGTCTTCATCGGCAAGGAGGCGGGCGAGGTCAGCGGACTGGAGCAAGTGCGCGGCGCTCAGAAACTGCGCGGCGGCCATGCGGCGCGCGGGGTCGGGGTCGGTGAGCAGGGGCCGGGCGAGCGCGGCGGCCTCGTCCGCGTCGCGCATCCCCAGCGTGTAGAGCGCCATATAGACTTCCTCGCCGCTGCCGCTGCTCACGGCCTGTGTCACCTGCGCCGCGTCTTCGAGATAGCCCCGCGCCAGCGTGAGCAACTGCCGCACCTTTTTCATGTCGGTCACGTCGTAGCCCAGGCCGTACCACACGCAGGCGGCCCGCAGCACCGCAGCAAAGCGCAGCAGGTCTTCATCGAGCACCGTGTTCAGGAAAAGGGGAAAAGCGCCGGGGTGTGCCTCGTCCACCGTTTCGAGGATGACTTGTCGCAGCCCCTCTTGCCGCTGCGCCGCGAGCAGCAACTGCCGGGCATACTCCCACGCCTGCGGGTCGTCGCTGCCGAGGAGCGCCTGCGGCACGTGCCGCCCCATCCGGGCGACGGGGTGCTGGGTGCTGGCGGTGTCCTTGAGCAGTTGCAGGACGCCCGCATCTCCCTCACTCACCGCCTGCGCGAGCAGTGGCCCCAGCAGGCGGCTCTCATAAGCCTCGAACAGCCCCGCCGCCTCCGCCACCCACAGCACGCCTTCCGGGTAGGCCCGCAGCAGCGTCCAGAGGCTCCACAGCCACCCGGCGGCGGCCCCACCGCGCTCGGCGTCGTTTCCCTGCGCCCCGGCGCGAAAGGCGCGGCGCAGCAGCCCCCGCGTGTAGGGCCGCGTTTCGAGCACCGTGCGGTAGGCGCGGGCGGCCAGCTCAGGAAACTGAGGAAACAGAACGCCGGTGAGCGCCCGCAATTCCTCCGGGGAAGCGCTGAGTAAAGCCTCACTCCAGACCCGCGCCTGCTCTTGCATCGCGGGCCAGGTTTTTCCCTCGGTCAGCCGCGCCTGCACCCAGCCCTGCACCGACTCGGGCGCGGCGGCGAGACGGGCCGCGAAGTCGGGTTGCCAGGGCTGCTCGTACTGGCGGAAATACTCGGTGAGGTCCAGACCCCCGGCCATGCTCAGCCCCCCGCCAGCGCGGTCAGGCGCAGCAGCAACAGGGTGCTGTCGGGCTGTAGGGCAACGGTTTCGTCAAGCGTTTCCACCTGCTCGTCGTCCACGAAGACGTAGTACAGCCCGTCTTCAAAGGCGCGCAGGGCGGTGCGGGTCGCCTCCTCAGGCGTGACCACGCCGCCCCGCTCCTGCGGTGCCAGTTGGATTTTGCCGGCGGCGGCGCCACTCAAAAGTTCCTGCTCGGTCAGTACCCGCAGCACGCCGACGCTGCCCTGCCGCTCTTCATAGGCGGCGACTTCCCCGGCGACGAGGTGGGTAAGCAGGCTCCGCAGGGTGTGCGGCCCAGCGGGCAGGTCGAAGGGTTTGCGCTCGAACGGCGTGCGGCGGCCTACAATCTTGGTTTCAACCAGCATGGGAACCTCGGGGCAACAGAGAAGGTGGTGGTTTTCACCTTTGAGTCTACACGCGAGGAGTGGTTATGTAAATAGCATAACCAAACAAGCCGGTTTTGACTTCCAGCAGCCAGCGAAGCAGCGCCGTTCAGGAAAGCTGGTTGAGGTGTTCCACCCGCGCCCGCAGCGCCGCCTTCTGGGTTACGCCGACCATCTGGTCCACCTCTTCCCCGTCCTTGAACATCAGCAGCGTGGGAATGCTGCGGACCTCGAAACGGGCGGCGGTGCGCGGGTTCTCGTCCACGTTGACCTTCACCACCCGCACCTTGCCGGGCAGGTCGCGGGCGAGGTCTTCGAGAACCGGCCCCATCACGCGGCAGGGGCCGCACCACGGCGCCCAGAAGTCCACCAGCACCGGCACGCTTGTCTGAAGGTCCTGCTCGAAGGTCGCGTCGGTGCCGTCGTGCAGCCAGGGCAGCGCGGCGCCGCAGCGGGCGCAGCTCGGCACCTGTCCGGCGGGCACAGCACCGACGCGGTTTTTGGCCTGGCAGTGGGTACAGGTCAGGATGTCACTCATGGGGTCCTCCGGGGGAAAGGGAAATGCTGTGGGCCACAGCTTAATGCGGCAACCGCTGTTGCAGCAGGCCGTAGAGGTAGGTGCCGAGCAAAGCGAACAGTAAGGTAATGAGCATCGGCCACACCCCAGCGCCGATCAGCACGAAGATAGGCCCCGGGCAGACCCCCGCCAGCCCCCAGCCGAGGCCAAAGGTCAGCCCGCCGAGCACGTAGCGCACCCAGCCCCGGTCTTTCGGCTTGACGGCGACTTCTTCCCCACTGCGGGTGTGCCCGAAGCGCCGCAGCAGCGCGGTCGAAATCAATCCCGTCACCACCGCCGAGCCGATCAGCCCGAACATGTGGAAGGACTCGAAGCGAAACATTTCTTGAATGCGGTACCAGCTCGCCGCCTCCGACTTCACGAGGACCATGCCGAAATACAGCCCGGCGAAGAGGTAAGCGAGCAGGCCAGTCGCCTGCCGGGCGGGAGAAACGGGCGCTTTGGCCGGAGTGTGAACGTCGGGAATACTCGTCATTTCAGCCCTCCGATACCCAGGGCGCCGAACAGGAGCGGCAGCAGCACGTTGGCGCTGAAGATGCCCCCGGCGAAAAAGGAGACGGTGGCAATCAGGCTCGGAAGTTGCAGGGTGCTGAGCCCGGTAATCGCGTGACCGCTGGTGCAGCCGCCCGCATAGCGGGTGCCGAAGCCGATGAGCAGGCCACTCAGGGCGAGCAGCCCCCACACGCCGGGATGACGCAGGTCAGTGAGTTCAGCGGGCACCAGACCGGGCCGCACCGCCACGCCGAGGTCGTGCAGACTTTGGACTCCGGCGGCGCTCAGGTGCGTGGGCTGCGGGTTGGCGAGCAGGCCGCCGAACACTGCCCCGGCCAGCACCAACCCCAGCGCGAAGGCCAGATTCCACCCTTCGGCCCGCCAGTCATAGCGGAAAAATGGCGGCTTGGCCGCCTCGGGCAGCGCAATGGCGCACAGGTGGCGCAGGTTGCTGGAAATGCCGAACGATTTGTTGCCCAGCCACAGCAGCAGCGGCACCGTCAGGCCGATCAGGGGGCCGCCCACCCACCAGGGCCAGGGCGAACGGAGCAGGTCGAGCAGGTCAGTCATGGGGAAACCTCGGGGAGCAGGCGAAACGGCAAGGGACGTGCAGGGCGGCCCGGCCTTTCCCGGCCTGCGGGCCTCTGCTGTGTCACAACCGGAGAAGAATACCCCCGGTGGGTAAACAAAATGTCGGTCGGGTCGGATTTGTGGGCGGTTTGGGCGGCAAAGCAAATCCCCTTCCCGGCACAGGAGCGCAGGAAGAGGACGTGGGGGCGCGAAAGCTCAGGCCGGGGCGTCGCTCGGGGCCGGGCGGGCGAGCAGGCGCTCGGTGCGCTGCGCCACGTTGACGAGGTGGTCGCCCAGACGCTCAGCGGCCCGCCAGGCGTGGCTCGCTTCCAGGGTGTCGGCGAGCGCGGCGTCGGGACGCCCGGCGAGCACCTGCTCGACCGCCCGGTCGTAGAGCGCGTCCACCTGATCGTCGAGTGCCCGCACCTCGTGGGCGAGAGCGGCGTTCATCGGGGACGAGGCGGCGCGCAGGGTGGTCGCCATCTGCAGCAGCAGCGCGAGCGCCTGCGCGAACTCGGACGGGTGGCCGGCTGTTCCGGCGCGCAGGGCAGACAGGCGGCGCGCCACGTGCTTGGCGTAGTCTCCGGCGCGTTCCAGGTCGGGGGTGCTTTGCAAAATCAGCAGCGTCAGCTTGAGGTCGTGTGCCACCGGCGACTGCCGGGCAAGTAGGTGCAGCGCCTCACCCTCGATGCGGGCGTTGGCGGCGCCGATGTCGCGGTCCAGACGCTCGACTTCCTCGCGGACGCTGGTATCGCCCTGCGCGAACGCGGCTTGCAGCGCCCGCAGTTGACCGGCGAGCGTGTCTTGCATGGAGAGAAAATCGGCGGTCATGCGCTCGAGCTGCTCGTCGAGGCGCGAGCGGCCTCCCAGCGAACCGGCGCTCATCCGAACCGCCCCGACACGTAGGCCTCGGTGCGCTCGTCGCGCGGGTTGGTGAACACCTGATCGGTGGGGCCGTGTTCGACCAGGTCGCCCACCAGGAAGAAGCTGGTGGTGTCCGACACGCGCGCCGCCTGGTGCATGTTGTGGGTCACGATGATGATGGTGGTGACTTTTTTCAGGTCGCCGAGCAGGTCCTCGATCTTGGCGGTGCTGGCAGGGTCGAGCGCCGAGGTCGGTTCGTCCATCAGCAGAATTTCAGGCTCCACGGCAAGCGCGCGGGCGATGCACAGGCGCTGCTGCTGCCCGCCCGAGAGGCCGGTGGCGGGGGTGTTCAGGCGATCTTTGACCTCGTCCCACAGCGCGGCCCCGCGCAGGGAGCGCTCGGCGACCTGCATCAGGTGGTCACGGTTTTTCACGCCGGTCAGTTTCAGGCCCGCCACCACGTTGTCGAACACGCTCATGGTCGGGAAGGGGTTGGGCTTTTGAAACACCATACCCACGCGGCGGCGCATGGCGACGGGGTCCACGCTCGGGCTGTAGATGTCCTGCCCGTCGAGCAGGATGCTGCCGGTCACGCGGGCGCCGGGGGTCAGGTCGTGCATGCGGTTGATGGCCCGCAGGAAGGTCGTCTTGCCGCAGCCCGACGGCCCGATGAAGGCGTTGACGGTGCCAGGGCGCACATCGAGATTCACGTTTTTGACGGCCTGTTTGTCGCCGTAGTAGATGCTCACGTCTTGCGCGCTCAGGAGGAGGGGACTGGTCATGGGGAACTCCTTGGAAAGAGGGGGCCGGTGCAGCGCGCCCCAATTTGATTACTTGCGGCGGCTGAAGCGCCGGGCGAGCATACTCGTGACGAAAATCAGCAGAATCAGCAGCAACGCCCCCGCCTTCGCCATACGCTGGTTTTCGTCGTAGGCGGAGGTGGCGCCCCGGTAGATTTCCAGCGGCAGGGCGCTCATCGGCTTGGTGGGGTCGAGGTTGACGAGGTTGTTGCCGAAGGCGGTAAAGAGCAGCGGCGCGGCTTCCCCGGCCACGCGGGCGAGCGCCAGCATCACGCCGGTGATGATGCCCCCGGCGGCGGCAGGCAGCACGATTTTGAGCGTGACCAGCCATTTGGGCAGGCCGAGGCCCAGCCCCGCTTCGCGCACGGTCAGCGGCACCAGCTTGAGCACTTCCTCGGTGGTGCGGACCACGATGGGAATCATCAGGAAGCCCAGCGCGAGCGCCCCGGCGAGGCCGCTGAAGTGGCCCATCGTCAGCACCAGCAGCCCGTAGGCGACCAGCCCCATCACGATGGCGGGAATCCCGGCCAGCACGTCGCTGAGCATCCGGATGGTGGGCATCAGCGGGTGGCGGGGGTACTCGGCGAGGAAGATGCCGCCCGCCACGCCCACGCCGACCCCGATGACCGAGGCCATCGCCAGCATTTCCAGGCTGCCGAGAATGGCGTTTTTCATGCCGCCGCCCGTTTCGCCTTCGGGCGCAGGGACGTGGGTGAAAAAGTTCAGGTTGGCGGTGCTGAGCTTGCCGTCCTGAATGCCGAACATGGCGGTAAAGCCTTCCTTGAGCAGGTAGACGAAAATCAGAATCAAGGGGGCGACCACGACGGCGGTGGCGAGCACGATGAGCGCGCCCATCAGCAGGTTGTTCAGGCGCCGGCCCGTGCTCAGGCCTGCCGGGCGGGTGGGGGGGGCAGCAGTCGTCGTCATGCTTCTCACTGCTGAATTCCTTTCGGCGTCAGCCGGGTGATGATGATGCGGGCCAGGTAGTTGACGAGCACGCTGAGGAAAAACAGCGTCAGGCCGAGCGTCACCACGCTGGAGCGGTGAATGGTTTCCTGCGCGTCGCCGAACTGGTTGGCGATAACCGACGCCATGGTGCTCGCGTTGCCCCACAGGCTGCGAATCACGTCCTGGCTGTCGCCGATGACCATCGCCACGGCGAGCGTTTCGCCCAGCGCGCGCCCGAGCGCCAGGATGACGCCGCCCATGATGCCGGCGCGGGCGTAGGGCAAGATGGCGCGGGAAATCACTTCCCACTTGGTGGCGCCGAGCGCGTACATCGCCTCGCGCTGATCGGCGGGCACCAGCCGGATCACGTCACGCGCCACACTTGCGGTGTAGGGCAAAATCATGACCGTCAGAATGATAATGGCGAGCGCGAGCCCGCGTCCGGCGCCGCCGTTGGGCACGAAGAAGCACTGAAGCGAGGAGTGGTTCTCGGCCCACAGCTGCGAGCATTTAGTAAAGAGGGCGAAGCGCTCGGGGTAGTGCAGGTTGTCGAAAAAGGTGGCCTGCCACTTGGCGAGCAGCGGCGCGATGACAAACAGCGCGAAGAGGCCGTAGACCACGCTCGGCACGGCGGCGAGCAGCTCGATCAGGTAGCCCACCGGATTGGCGAGCCACTTGGGCGCGTACTCGGCCACGAAGAGCGCGCTGGCGATGGCGAGCGGCACGCTGATGACGAGCGCGGCGAGGCTGGTGATCAGCGTGCCCGCGATCATGGACACCGCGCCGAACTCCCCGTTGACCGGGTTCCAGGTGCGCGACGTGAAAAAGTTCAGCCCGAACTTCTGCAAGGCCGGCCACGACTCCTTGCCGAGCTGGTAGACGCTCAGTACGAAGATCAGGGCGATGATCGAAGCGAGCAGCAGAATCACGATCTCGAAGACCCGGTCGCTGCGGCTCGACAGCCGGCCCGGAAGCTGGGGTGGGGATTTGACAGGTTCAATCATGGCGGTGGAAGTCCTCCATAGGGTGCCCACAGTTGACAGGCCAACGGTCAGCTCTGCGTCATGGCGCGCGTGGGTCGGGGCCTTTTTGTCAGCGGCAGGTCAGCCAGGCGTCATACGGTGTCCGGGTCAGGCAGCGGGCCAAGCGAAAAGGGGGCGGTTCCACTTCGGAAACCATCCCCCCTTTTTCTGTGACACTTTGCTGTGACACTGTTTTGGCTTGGCTGCACTGAGCTGGACCCTGAGCGCTTTCCAGGCGGGGCAGAGCGGTCTTCGGCGCTCTCCCCTGCCCGGCAGGCCATCAGAGCTTCTTGCCGCCGTAGTTCATCGAGTTGATGATGGTCTTGGCCTTGGCCGCCACGTTGCTGGGCAGCTTGGCGTAGTCGAGGCCTTCGTTGTACTGCTGGCCGCTGGTCACGACGTAGGTGAGCAGGTTCTTGAGCGCCTTGGCCTGGGCTTCGGTGCGGTTGCCGTACTTCTGATCCTTGTAGAAAATCAGGTAGGTGAAGCTGGCAATCGGGTAAGCGCCGGCGTTGGCGCTGTTGGTCAGACTGACGCGGGTATCGGCGGGGATGACCACGCCCAGAGCCGCGTTGCTGGCGGGACCGTTATCGGCCAGGATGAACTTGCCCGCGCGGTTTTTCACGGCGCCGAAGGACAGCTTGTTCTGCTTGGCGTACACCAGTTCCACGTAACCGATGGCGCCGGGGGTGCCCTTGACCACGCCCGCCACGCCGTCGTTGCCCTTGGCGCCGGTGCCGACGGGCCACTGAAGGCTGTTGCCCGCGCCGACCTTGCTCTTCCACTCGCCGCTGACTTTGCTCAGGTAGTCCGAGAACACGAAGGTGGTACCCGAGCCGTCGGAGCGGCGCGCCACGGTGATCGGCAGCGGGGGAATGGTCACGCCGGGGTTGAGCTTGGCGATGGCGGGGTCACCCCAGGTCTTGATTTTGCCGAGGTAGATGTTGGCGAGCGTGGGGCCATCGAAGTTCAGGGGCTTGGTCACGCCGGGCAGGTTGTAGGCGGGCACCACGGCGCCGATGGCGGTGGGCACGTGCAGCAGGGTGCCGGGGGCGCTCCCCAGCTGCGCGTCGGTCATGGGGTTGTCGCTGCCCGCGAAGTCCACGGTGCGCTCCAGAATCTGCTTCTGGCCGCTGCCCGAGCCCACCGACTGGTAGTTGACGTTGCTCGCCTTGTACTCGCTGAACATCTTGGAGTACAGGGGATAGGGGAAGCTCGCGCCCGCGCCGGTGATGGCGCCCTGGGCGGCGGCGGTGCTGATCATGACAAGGGCGCTGAGGCCCAGCAGGGTCTTCTTCATACGTCGCCGAGTGTGGCGGGGCTTTGTCAGCGGGGCGTCAAGGCTTCCGAAGACTGGGGATGTGCCGCATAGAGGAACGGTTCTTACCGGCAAGAACGGCGACGCAGCCCTTCCTTCCCCGCTCCCTGCCCAGACGTTCGTGACCCCGGCAGTTGCAGCAGAGTGCATTTGCAGCGACCATGAGACGGACACGCGGCGACGGGTGCGGGCACGGCACCCCCACCGCCCTCATCCATGGCCTTGTCCCGTTTTTCCGTGCGCTGGAGACTCCCGATGACGACCAATGCTGCTCCCACCGCCGCTCCCCCCCTGGGCCCCGAGGAAGAAAAGCTGCTCAAGCGGCTGCGCCGCATCGAAGGGCAAGTGCGCGGGATTCAGAAGATGGTGGAGGAAGGCCGCGACTGCCACGACATCCTGACGCAGTTCGCCGCCGTCCGCAGCGCCCTGGACACGGCGGGCGAAGGGCTGCTCGAACAGTACGCTCTGGGCTGCCGCGCCCGCCCCGGCGAAGCGGTGACGCCCTCGGACGTGGTGCGGGCGGTCAAGTTGCTGCGGCGCTGAGGCGTCCACAGGGACTGAGACGGATTTCGTCCAATTCCCCCACATCCGGGACGGCACCGGATGCGGGTCCATTTCCCAAAATCCGCTTTTGCTGCTTCTCACTCCGTTCGGATTGAATCCCAAACCAGCGGGATTCAATCGCAGTCATTATCACCAGCCGCTGAGGTCTTCCTTGAGGTCGTCGGCGGCGAGTTGCGCGTAGCCCCGGCGGGTGGTGTCCACGCTCTCGTGGCCGAGGTGGGCGGCAACGCGCCCGAAATCCTTGATCTGGCGCAGCAGCTTGGTGCCGGCGTACTTGCGCCCCGGATGAAAGCCGCGAAACGGCACGCCCGCCGCCTTGAACGCCTTTTCGATGTGGTAACGGGCGGTCATCACGCTGGCGTAGCGGAAGACGCGCTCGGGCGGGGTGGTGCGGTGTCCGGTGTCGTGCTCGGGGCCGCCGGGCGCGAACTGGGTGCGGTAAGCGCGGGCGGCGCGGCCCAGGCTGCTGCTCATGGCGACGATGCGCGACTTGCGGCCCTTGCCGCTGCGGACGTGGATGCGGCGGGCGCTCTCGTCGAGGTCCTGCCACTCCAGCGCGAGCGCCTCGCTGATCCGCAGCCCGGCGTGCGCGGTCAGGAACAGCAGGAATTTGGCCTGCACGTCGGCCTGCTCGATCACGTCGGCGATGTCGTCCTCGCTGTAGGGCGGGCGCTTGACGATGCCGGGGGTGCGGTCCTTGGGCACCTTCACGTCGCGGAAGGGGTCGGCCTCGGTGGCCCCCGCCCAGCGCAGGGCGCGGTAGAGGCAGCCCGCCGCCGCCACCTTGAGCTGCACGCCCGCCGGAGCGCGCCCCGCCGCGAGCATGGCGTTGACATAGCCCTGCGCGTCGTGGCGCCCGGGCCGCAGCAGGTTGATCGCCTGCTCGGTCGCGTAGGCCACGAACTGCCGCACGCCGAGTGCATACGCCTCCACCGTGCGCGGACTGCTCAGCACGCCGCTGCCGCCCTGGTGCCCGAGGTAGGCGACCGCGAGCGAGACGAGCGCGGGGCTGTCCTTCTCGCCTGCCGCCTTGACCGCCCGGCGGCGCAGTTCCTCATCGTGCAGGTTGGTCCACTCGCGCGTTTGCGAGAGCAGGTTGCCTTGGTACTGGACAAGTGTCATGACGTGAGGGGCAGCATAGCGGGCGCCGGGAAAATGCGCCAAGCCCGTAGAGTACGCGCATGACTCCTGACGCCTCCGCTGCCCCTGCCGAACCCCTGATGCTGCGCGAGATGCGCGAGGCGCCCGCTGTGGTCCGCCGTTTGCTGAACGAGAACCAGGACGCGGTGGCCCGGCTCGCTAACGCCATACGGGAGCGCCAGCCCGCCTACGCCGTGACCATCGCCCGGGGCAGCAGTGACCACGCCTGCACGGTGCTCAAATACGCGCTGGAAACGCAGCTTTCGCTGCCGGTCGCCTCGCTGGGGCCGAGCGTGCACACGCTCTACGGAGCGCGGCTGGACCTTGCCGGAGCGCTGGTCATTGCCGTCTCGCAAAGCGGCGCGAGCCCCGACGTGGTGGAAAACGTGCGGATGGCGCGCGAAGGCGGCGCGTTGACCGTCGCCCTCGTCAACGTGGAAGACAGCCCGCTCGCTGAGGCCGCCGAGTTCACCCTGCCGCTGCGCTGCGGCCCGGAAAAAGCGGTGGCGGCGACGAAAAGCTATCTGGCGAGCCTGTGTGCCTTCCTCCCCGTGCTTGCCGAGCTGACCGGGGACGAAGCACTGAAACGCGCTCTGGACGCGCTGCCGGAGCAACTGGCGCACACACTGACCCTGGAAGACGCGGCCCACGAACTTGCCGGGCGCTACCGCTTTGCCGACAACCTGCTGATTCTGGCGCGCGGGCACCACTACGGCGTCGCGCAGGAAGCGGCACTCAAGCTGAAAGAAACCTGCGGCATTCACGCCGAGGCGTACAGCGCCGCCGAGTTCAGCCACGGCCCCAAGCGGCTGCTGGCCGAGGGGTTGCCGCTGCTGGGCTTCGCGTCCGCCGACGCCGCCTGGGAGGCGACCCGGCAGGCTTACGACGACCTGCGCGCAGCGGGCGCCGACCTGCGGCTGCTCGGGCCGGTGGCGGGCGCCGACCTGCCCACGCCTCTGGGCGGCCACCCGCTGACCGACCCGGTGACGAGCACGCTGGCGTTTTACCTCTTTGTGGCGCATCTGGCGCTGGAACGCGGCCTCGACCCCGACCGGCCCCCGCTGCTGAGCAAGGTGACGAAGACTCGCTGAACCGCCCGCCTGTTCAACGTGGAGGGTGGGCCGCTTCCTCCTCCGCAAGTTCGAGGACCGAGTCTTCGGGCGGAACGGCCCGGCGCCGCCCACGCCGCCACAGCCAGTGCCCCAGCAGGGCGAGCAGCAGCAGCGGCGCCGCGTAGAGCAGGATTTCGCGGCCCCAGCGCTCGAGCTCGGTCAGGATGACGGGGCCGAATTTCCACAGCAGCACCTGCCACACGCCGACGTGCAGCAGGGCGCCGACCATGCTGTAGGCGGCGTAGGGCAGCAGGGGATAGTGAACGATGCCCGACACCAGCGTGACCGGCGTCCGCAGCGCCCCGACCACGCGCCCGACGATCAGGAGTGGCCCACCCCAGCGCTCCAGCAGGGTGCGGGTCCGTTCGCCTTCGAGGCGGCTGAGCCAGCGCGCGGGCAGCCAGCGCAGGCCCCAGCGCCCCACCGCGTAGCCGAGCAGGGCGCCGAGCCAGTTGCCCAGCGTGCCCCAGAACACCGCCGCCGCCAGGGTGGTGTGCCCGGCGTTGATGGCCGCCACCTGCGCGATCATGGGCAGCACGCCGGGAATACCGGGCACGCCCGCGCCTTCGAGCAGCATCAGCAAAAAGGTGGCGACATGCAGCAGCCCGGGATCGAGTCCCTCGAGCCACAGGCGCAGGTTGAACGCTTCGGTCATGCCTGAGCGTCAGTGTCCGGCACGTGCCCGGCGCAGGTCAATGCATGGGGCTGACCAAACCCTCACCGTTGCGTCCCCGCGCGCCGAGCGCCCACGCCACCTCCGCCGCCGCGTCGTGCAGGCGTCGGGTCAGGGCCTCGCGCTCGCGCAACCTCGGCGTGGGCAAGCTGACGCCCAGCGCGGCCAGCACTTCGCCCCCCGCAGCTCGCAGCGGCACGGCGAGGCTGCTGGTGCCGAGCGCCCACTCGTCCTCGGTGGCGGCGAGTTCGGCAGCGCGGACGTGAGCGGCCTCCTCCAGCCAGTCAGAGGAGCAGGTGCGCGGGGTGTAGAGAGGCTCGGCGGGACGCGGCAGCCCGGCGTAGGCGTACAGCAGCTTGCCGCTCGCAGTGGCGTGGGGCGGCAGCTCGAAACGGGTTTCGCCCTCCACCGCTGCCCCGCCGCGCCCCTGCACGCTGCGGGCAATGCAGATCACCTGCTCGCCCTGCAACACCGAGACGAAGGCGAGCAGCCCGGTGCCGCGCGCCAGCCGCTCCATTTCGGCGTGGGCCAGCGAGTACCAGGGCAGCGACCCGTAGAGCGCCGAGCTGAGTTTCAGCAGCCGCCAGCCGAGCTGATAGCGCCCCCGCCCGGTGCGCCGCAGCAGGCCGCTGGCGGTCAGGGTGCTGAGCTGCTCGTGCAGGGTGGAGGTCGGCAGGGCGAGTGCCCGTGCGAGGTCGCTCAGCGTCCACTCGGTGTGGTCGGCGTCGAAATATTCCAGCACCCGCACGGCCTGTTCGACGGTGGCGAGGGTGCGGGGCATGGCGGCAGGATAGCCGCTTTTCCGGATAGTGCGGAAAGTCGGCTTGTGGGGACGGGCCTCGCAGAGGACGATGAGGCGTCACCTACATAAGGCCAGTACCGATAAGTCAGCCCCCCCTGGCCCCGGAGGATTTCCATGACCACCCACGAACCCCGCACCGTCCGCGCCCCGCGTGGCCCGCACAAAACCGCCAAAGGCTGGATTCAGGAAGCCGCCAAGCGAATGCTGATGAACAACCTCGACCCCGAGGTGGCCGAGCACCCCGAAAGCCTCGTCGTCTACGGCGGGCGCGGCAAGGCGGCGCGCAACTGGGAAGCCTTCGACCACATCGTGGCGACGCTCGACCGGCTAGAGAACGACGAAACGCTGCTGGTGCAGTCGGGCAAGCCGGTGGCGGTGCTGCGGACGCATGAGTGGGCGCCGCGCGTCCTGATCGCCAATTCCAACCTGGTGCCGCACTGGGCCAACTGGGAAACCTTCGACAAACTCGACCAGGCCGGCCTGATGATGTACGGCCAGATGACCGCCGGCAGCTGGATTTACATCGGCACGCAGGGCATCTTGCAGGGCACCTACGAGACCTTTGCGGGCGCGGCGCAAAAGCACTTTGGCGGCTCACTGAAGGGCACGATTACCGTCACCGCCGGGCTGGGCGGGATGGGCGGGGCGCAGCCACTGGCAGTCAAACTGGCCGGAGGCGTGAGCATCACCATCGAAATTGACCCCACCCGCATCCGGAAGCGCCTCGAAACCCGCTATCTGGATGAGGTGGCCGACAATCTGCAAGACGCGATTGCCCGCGCTGAAGGCTACAAGGCGCAGGGCGTCGCCCGCTCCATCGGCGTGCAGGGCAATGCCGCCGAACTGGTGCCGCAGCTCGTGGAAATGAACTGGACGCCCGACCTCCTCACCGACCAGACCAGCGCCCACGACCCGATGTGGGGCTACATTCCGCCGGTGAATGCCGACGAGGACGCGGGCAAGCTGCGTTCCGAGCACGCCGAGGAGTACCGCCAGCGGGCCTACGCGGCGATGGCGGCTCACGTCCGCGCCATGCTGGAGCTGCAAAAGCGCGGCGCCGTCACCTTCGACTACGGCAACAACCTGCGCCAGCGCGCCTTTGAGGCGGGGGTGGAGGACGCCTTCAGCTACCCCGGCTTCGTGCCCGCCTTTATCCGCGACTCCTTCTGTGAGGGGCGTGGCCCCTTTCGCTGGGTGGCGCTCTCCGGCGATCCGCAGGACATCTACGCGACCGACAAGGCGCTGCTGGAGCTGTTCCCCGAAGACGAGCGGCTGCAATCCTGGCTGACCTACGCCGCCGACCAGATCGCCTTTCAGGGCCTGCCCGCCCGCATCTGCTGGCTGGGGTACAAGGAGCGCGACAGGGCCGCCAAACTGTTCAACGACATGGTGAAAGATGGCCGCGTGAAGGCCCCTATCGTCATCGGGCGCGACCATCTGGACGCGGGCAGCGTGGCGAGCCCCTACCGCGAGACGGAGGCGATGAAGGACGGCTCGGACGCCGTGTCGGACTGGCCGCTGCTGAACTTTGGCGTGGGCATCGCGTCGGGCGCCTCGTGGATGAGTTTTCATCACGGCGGCGGCGTAGGCCTGGGCTTTTCGCAGCACTCCGGGCTGGTCATCGTGGCGGATGGCACAGATGAAGCTGCCAAAAAATTGAGCCGGGCGCTGACCAACGACCCCGGCATGGGCGTCATCCGTCACGCCGACGCCGGGTATGACCACGCGCTGGACGTGGCACGCGAGCGCGGTATTGACTTGCCGAGTCTGGGCATCAAGGATCACGCGTGAGTGAATGGGGCCACGTGGCTGACCCCCGGCCTCACCCTGTCGCCACGCCGACATGCTCTCCTCGGCGCATGTCGCTGCGCGCTGCCCTCGGCCTGACCCTGCTGCTCTCTGGCTGTGCCCCGACCCAGCAAGCCGCCCAGCCCGGCCCGGAATTTGTCCGGCTGCAACAGGCTTTCGCGGGACTGCGGGGTACGCAGGCGGTGACCGGCCTTCAGCTCAAGCCCCAGGCCGACGGCGGCACGCTGGCGAGTGGTCAACTGGCGGGCGCGCCCTTCGTCCTGCGCTTTCCGGCGCACTGGAATCAGGAATCGCTGGTGTTCGCGCACGGCTACACCTTTGTCTCACCGGAGGCCGACCACATCCCCGCCGACCCGGTGGCGAACGACGAGACGGGCGGACTGCTGCCCGCTGCCTACGCGCAGGGGCTGGCGGTGGGTCAGAGCGCCTACGACAAGCGCGGCTTCGCGGTGGAAAGCGGCATCGAGCGCACGGCGGCCCTCTCGCGGCTGCTGACGGCACTGGGCGCGCGGCGGGCGTATGTGGCGGGCGCTTCCGAGGGCGGCAGCATCGCGCAGCTCGCGCTGGAACGCCACCCACAGCAGTTCGCCGGAGCGCTGGCAGCCTGCGGCGTGGTGGGCGGCTGGGTGCCGGAGCTGAACTACACCACGCACATTCGGGCGCTCTACAACGTGTTCGCAGCGGGCAGCGCCTACGAGTTGCCCGGCGTGAAGGACGTGACGCGCAACGCGGGGGGCAGCGTCAACAAGATTGGCCTGACGCTGCTGCGGCTCTACTCGGCGGCGGTGCTGCGGCCCGGCGGCGAGGCCGACCTGATCATCCGGCGCACGGCGAGCGCGGTGCCGGGCGTGCAGGCGCAGAGCGACATCGGCACCCTCGGCTCGGTGCTGCTGACCCAGCTCACGGGCGCCGAGGATTTCTGGGCGCAGGCGGGCGGCGTGTTCGTGGACAACCGCGCGACCGTCTACCACAGCCCGCTGCTCAGCGACGCCGAAAATGCTGAGCTGAACCGCAAGATTCAGCGGTACGCCGCCGACCCACAGGCCCTGGCACGGGTGCAGGAACGCTGGACGCCGAGCGGCCACTTCACCGGCAAGCTGTACACCCTCCATAACGCTTACGACCCACTGGTGCCCACCGAGCATGAGGGCTGGCTGCGTTCCATAGTGGCGTCGGCGGGCAACAGCGCCCAGCTCGCGCAGGCACTGGTGCCCACCGCCACGACCCGCTTTCCGACCAAAGCGCTGGGCTTTCAAGCGACGGCGCACTGCGGCTTTACGCCTGGGCAGACGGCGCAGGCCTGGAACACCCTGCGCGGCTGGGTCGAAACGGGCGTGACCCCATGAGCGGGCCGGCCCACCTGCCCTACGGCGGCATTCCGACCTTCGCCCGCGCCCCGCTGGTGCAACCGGACGGCGACTGGCAGGCGGACGTGGCCGCCCTCGGCGTCCCCTTCGACATCGCCCTCGGCTTTCGCCCCGGCGCCCGTTTCGCCCCGCGTGCGCTGCGGGAGGCGAGTCTGCGCAGCGTGCCCCCCTTCACCGGTCTGGACGGCAAAACCCGCTTGCAGGGCGTGACTTTTGCCGATGCGGGCGACGTGATTTTGCCCTCGCTTGAACCCCAACTCGCCCACGACCGCATCACCGAGGCGGCGCGGCAGGTGCGGGGGCGCTGCCGGGTGCCGGTGTTTCTCGGCGGCGACCACTCGGTGAGTTATCCGCTGCTGCGCGCTTTTGCCGACGTGCCCGACCTTCACGTCGTGCAGCTCGACGCGCACCTCGACTTCACCGACACCCGCAACGACACGAAATGGAGCAACTCCAGCCCCTTTCGCCGCGCCTGCGAAGCCCTGCCCAACCTCGTCCACATCACCACCGTCGGCCTGCGCGGGCTGCGCTTCGACCCGGAGGCGGTGGCGGCGGCGCGGGCGCGGGGCCACACAATCATTCCGATGGACGACGTGACCGCCGACCTCGCGGGCGTGCTGGCCCAGCTGCCACGCGGCCAGAACGTGTATTTCTCGGTGGACGTGGACGGCTTCGACCCCGCCGTGATTCCCGGCACGTCCAGCCCCGAGCCCGACGGCCTGACCTACGCGCAGGGCATGAAGATTCTGGCGGCAGCGGCGGCGAATAATACGGTGGTGGGCCTCGATTTGGTCGAACTCGCCCCCAACCTCGACCCGACGGGCCGCAGCGAACTGCTAATGGCGCGGCTGGTGATGGAGACGCTGTGCGAGGTGTTCGACCATGTCTGAGACGCTTTACACCGGAATTTCCCAGCTCGCCACGCCCCGGCCCGGCCCCCAGCGCGGCGCGGCGATGGGCGACCTTCACATCATTGAGGACGCGGCTCTGCTCGTGCGGGGTGGCGTGATTCAGTGGGTCGGCCCCCGCGCCGCAGCCCCAACCGCTACCCATGTCCACGATCTCGGCGGGCGGGCCGTTGTGCCGGGCCTCGTTGACCCGCACACCCACGCGGTCTGGGCGGGCGACCGCCTGAGCGACTGGGAAGCCAAGTTGCAGGGCGCGACCTACGAAGAAATTCTGGCGCGGGGCGGCGGCATCCGCTCGACCATGCGGGCCACCGCTGCGGCGGACGTGGCTGAATTGGTCGCGCTGGCCCGTCCCCGCCTCGCCTCGCTGCGGGCTTCGGGCGCCACAACCACCGAAGTCAAAAGCGGCTATGGCCTCGACTTTGACGCCGAACTGCGGATGCTGCGGGCGGTGCGCGAGTTGCAAGCCGAGTTCGAGCTGCGGCCCACGCTCCTCATCCACGTTCCGCCGCAAGAGGGCCGCGCCGAGTACGTGGTGGGTGTCTGCGCCGAGCTGATTCCGCAGGTGGCCCGCGAGGGGCTGGCGGAAGCGCTGGACGTGTTCTGCGAAAAAGAAGCCTTTAGCGTCGAGGAAACCCGCACAATGTTCGCGGCGGCCCAGGCGCACGGGCTGCGGGTCAAGCTGCACGCCGACCAGTTCCACGCCATCGGCGGCACTGAACTGGCGTGCGAGGTCGGGGCGCTGAGCGTGGATCACCTCGAAGCGAGTGGCGCGGCGCAGATTGCCGCCCTGGCTGCCTCCGAAACAGTGGCGACCATCCTGCCGGGCGTGACGCTGCACCTCGGCTTGCCCGCCGCGCCCGGAAGACAACTCATTGACTCAGGGGCCATCGTCGCCATCGGCACCGACCTTAACCCCGGTTCCTCGCCGCTGTTCAGCACGCAACTCGCGCTGGCGCTCGCGGTGCGGCTGTGCCTCCTGACGCCCGCCGAAGCCCTGAGCGCCTGCACCGTCAACGCCGCGTACGCCCTGGGCCTGAGCGACCGGGGGAGCCTCAGCGCCGGGCAACGCGCCGATTTCCTCGTGCTGAACGGCCAAGACTGGCGCGAGGTGGCGTATACGCTGGGCGGCAACGCGGTGGCCGAAGTTTATCTGGCAGGAGCTCAACTATGATTTTGGACCGAGATTTAAACCTGGAGCAGTTCATTTCCGTCGTGCGGCACGGCGAACAAGTCGAGCTGTCCGCTGCCGCCCGCGAGCGCATTGCCAGAGCCCGCACCGTCATCGAACAAATCGTGGAGGGCGACACGCCCATCTACGGCGTCAACACCGGCTTCGGCAAGTTCGAGAACGTGCAGATCGACCGTTCTCAACTCGCGCAGCTTCAGCACAACCTGATCGTGTCGCACGCCATCGGGATGGGCGAGCCGCTGCCTGCTGAAGTGGTACGCGGCATGCTGCTGTTGCGGGCGCAGTCGCTGTCGCTGGGGCATTCGGGCGTGCGCGTGGAAGTGGTGGAACTATTGCTTGCACTCCTCAACGCCGACGCGCTGCCGGTCGTGCCGTCGCAGGGCAGCGTGGGCGCGTCGGGCGACCTCGCGCCGCTGGCCCACCTCGCCCTCGGTTTGATCGGACTGGGCGACATCGAGTATCAGGGACAGGTGCGCCCCGCCGCCGACGTGCTGGCCGAACTCGGGCTGAGTCCGGTGCAGTTGCAGGCCAAAGAGGGGTTGGCCCTTATCAACGGCACGCAGCTGATGGGCAGCCTGCTTGCGCTGGCGCTGCACGACGCGCAGGTGCTGCTGGGGACGGCAAACCTCGCCGCCGCCATGACGGTGGAGGCCCGCTACGGCTCGCACCGGCCCTTTCAGCCCGACGTGGTGGGCCTGCGCCCGCACCCCGGCGCGCTGGCGGTGGCCGCCGAGCTGCGCGAATTTCTGGCCGGTTCCGAGATTGCGCCCAGCCACCTGACCGGCGACGGCAAGGTGCAGGACGCCTACTCGCTGCGGGCGGTGCCGCAGGTGCACGGGGCGACGTGGGACGCGCTAGCGCAGGCCGAGCGTGTGCTGGCCGTTGAGTTCGCCTCGGTGACCGACAACCCACTGATTTTTCCCGAGACGGGTGAAGTCGTTTCCGGCGGCAATTTTCACGGGCAACCGCTGGCTGTTACCATCGACGCGCTCAAGGTCGCGGTGGCCGAACTCGGCAGCATTTCCGAGCGGCGCACCGAGCAACTGCTCAACCCGGCGCTCTCGGGCCTGCCGGCGTTCCTGACGCCCAATGGCGGCCTCAACAGCGGTTTCATGATCGCGCAGTACACGTCCGCCGCGCTTGTCAGCGAGAACAAGGTGTTGAGCCATCCGGCGAGCGTGGATTCCATTCCCACCAGTGCCAATCAGGAAGACCATGTCAGCATGGGCGCCCACGCGGCGCGGCAGCTGCGGCAGATCGTGGCGAATGTGCAGACCGTCCTGAGCATCGAACTGCTGTGCGCGGCGCAGGGCCTCGACTTCCAGCAATTGCGGGCGGGACGCGGCGTACAGGCAGCGTATGAATATGTCCGCACCTTCGTCCCCACGCTGACCGAGGACCGCTACTTCCGCCCTGACTTGCTGCGGCTGCGAGGTGAGCTGGTCAGTGGCGAGCTGCTGCGGGTCGCGCAAGCGGCGGACACGCAGGCCCCAGCGCCCGCCAAGTTGCCCGACAGCGGCGACGAGGACCGCGACACGACCTCACGGCACTAAATGTAAAAAAGAAGAGGGCGGGCCACCGGATAACTTCAGTGGCCCGCCCTTCTTTAACCAGGACTTACTGCGGAATTTCGCTGATGTCCCTGGGTTCCACGCGCGGCTGCACGTTCATGGCGTGACGGAAGGCCGTGGAGGATTCGTAGGCCTTGATACGCACGCGCATGATGGAGCCGAGCGGCTGGTGCTCGGGCAGGGCGTGCCAGGGGTTGAACTCCAGCTTGTCGTCGGAAAAGACGCGCCGGGCCGGGCTGTAGGCTTCCTGCTGCGGAATGATGAGGCGGCCAATCGGCTGCTGGGGCGAGAGCTTTTCGTCCCACTCGACCGAGGCGTCTTCAATCGGCATCTTTTCGAGGTCAGTGCACAGCTGGGCGCGCAGCTGGTACTCGGCGCCGTGCTTGTGGAAAAAGTCTACCAGAGCGTCACGCTGGGCCGAAGGGCTCTTCTTGGTGTCCAGAATCTGACCTTCGAGCGCCTTCACTTCGGGCGAGAGCGGCGCGGCGCTGATTTTGGCGATGTAGTCGCCGTAACGAATGGCCGCCATGGTGTGGTAGGTCTGGCCGAGCAGGTGCTCGTTCTCGGCAGCGATGCCGTCCAGCGTGGGGTCGCTGATGCCGAGCAGACCCAGCACCTTCTGCCCGCCACGGGCGAGCGCCGCAAAGGCCCGCTGCCCTTCTTCCGAGGTGCTGTCTTGCAACGCGACCACGTTCTGCATCTTCAGGTACTGCTCGACATCACCGAAGGGAATGACCGGCATGGTCACCATCAGGAAGTCCTGCGTCACTTCGTCCTGCTTGTCGGGCAAAATCTTTTTGCCGGGCACGCCGATCACCTTGACGGCCATGCCGTGCGGTACCGGCACGCTGTCGTCCTTGAGTTCGCCGGGCGCGCTGGAAAACCGGATGACCACCGGGTAGCTGCCGGGCTTGGCGAACAGGCCCTGGGCGAGGTGCTCAGGCAGTTCGGGAATTTCCAGCGTGCCGACCACCGTGCCGTGCTGCTTGGCGTGCGCGTCGCGGATGCCGTGGCGGTGCTTGTCGAAGGCCTTGACGTTGGCCGCGTGCATCATCTCGACAATCTTGTCGATCTGCTCGTCCTCGTTGGGCTGCTTGACTTCGATGTTCGGGGTATATTTGACGTAATTCATACTTCCTCCTGTTGTTGAATGGGCTTGAACCTTCAGCGGCTTTACTTCAGTTCACTCAGCCACTTCAGCGCCGAGAGGCTGGGCATGAAGAGGTACTCGCCGCCGCGCAGCACGTTGAACGTGTCCATCCCGCGCAGGCGCTGGCGCACCGGCTCTTTGGGCAGGGTGAAGGTCAGGTCTTCGTCCTGGAGGCCCACAATCGGGTCGCGCTCGCTGCCCTGTCCGATGAAGTTCGCCTTGTTGATCCATTCCTTTTGCAGGAACTCGGTGGTGTCCATCGCCTTGGCGCTGATGAAGATGAAGTACAGGCCACGTTCGACCTTGTCTTCCGCCAGGCTGTCGGCCTTGGGGTCATAGGCGGGGCCATACGCCGTGGCGCGGCGAATAATCCGGTGGATGTTCACGTCGGTGAGCAGTTCCAGCTTGGTGTCACGCGGGTTCATGCGGCGGATATGCGAGCCCAGCGGCACTTCCAACCCTTCCGGGTCGTTTTTGTAGGTGAAGTCGTTGTTGCGGTTGGGGTCGTGGCCCAGCTCGGGGTCGTCTTCCTTGGGAGCCAACGTCAGGGGCGCGCCGCTGCGCCAGCGTCCGACCAGTTTGGCGGCCAAGAGCTCGGCGTCGCCGCCGGTGTACTCGGCATTTTCCTTGAGGTAACGGTTGAAGCTGCCCGCGTTGGTGTGGTACTTGCGCAGCGCCACGAAGGTGCCGTTTTTCCCCAGCACCTCGGGCTTGGGCATCCCCAAAGGTACGCCCGCTTCGCCGGGATAACCTAGAACGAACTCGCCGGGTTTGATGGCCGGCCCCTGCCCAGGGAATGGTTTGATGCCGCTGCCCTCGATGGCCGGGTTGCTGATCATGTCCTTGTAGCCCAGCGAGTTGCGGCTGTCGGGCTGCGCGCCGAAATCCTCGCGCATCAGCAAGGTCACACCTTTGGTCGCCTCAAGCTCGTGCTCGGCGATGACCAGGGCCTTTTGCCAGTTCTCTTCGTTCTCAGCGAAAATGGTCAGCGCGAGGTGAACCTGTCCGGTGCCGAAGGGCTTTTCCCAGTGCTTGGGATCGTTCTCGCCCACATCGAAGAGGTGCTCAGCGCGGCCTGCCATTCCCACTTTGAACGACTCGGGAAAGCTGTCGAGCGAGTCTTGCGGCACGCCCAGCTTTTTCAGCCCTTCGTAGCTGATGGCGGCGGCGGTCCAGGCATATTTCACGTCCCACCACTTCTCGGCGGAGGCGATGTGCGGCAGCAGGCGCTTCAGGAGCTCGCGCCCGCCTTCCGCCGTGTCGAAGCGCACCATGGCATGGGTGCCGTAGTAGGGCTCGGGCCGCTCGCGCAAGACGGTCGCCTGAATATCGTCCAGATCGAGGTCGATCTTGTCGTTGTGATGAACCAGCTCACGCAGCTTTTTGAACAGCGTCATCTCAGGCAACCCCGCTGCTGGCGGTCCCTACCTTCTGCAAGAACTCCTGAAGCTTCTTCTGGCTTGCGCGCAGTTCGGCTTCGCTCATGTCGTCTACCGGCTTGGCCGTCTTGCTGTACTCGTCCATAAAGGTTTCGAGCGCCTGCTGGTTTTCCTGTACGCGGCGGGTTTCGACCACCGTCAGGTAGGGCGCGTCCACGTACCAGCCGTCGGCGGTGAGCTGGTGGCTGGCGATAAAGTCCTTGACTTCGGGCGAGTGGATGCCGGGCCAGCCTTCCACGTTGGCGAACAGCAGGTCCATCAGGTCGGGAATCTTGGTAGCAAAGTCCTCGATGTAGGTGTCCCAGTCGCCGTCGTAGGCGGTGCAGAACAGGATTTTCTTGTCGTCGTCGAAAATCACGAAGCGCATGTCATGCACGGTGCCGACCTTGCGAGCGCCCGACATGTTGCCGCCGATCAGTTCCAGAATGCGCCGCAGGTGATCCGCGCCGCCGGGTTTCAGGTCGGCCATGGCGGTCAGCTCGGAGACCTTGCCCTGCTGACGGCCCACGCGACCTGCCGACTTCACCGCGGGTCCGGAATCGGAATCGTCGCGGTTGAACAGGTTTTCCAGCGCCACTTTCGCCATGATGGGCGCGTCGCGCAGGTCGTTCTGGAGCGCCAGCTTCAGCGCCGCCAAGCGTTCGCTGGCCGATTTGTCACCGGTATCACTGGATTTCTGGTTCTGACTCATGATCAATCTCCTTTGGCAGTGAGGGGCGGAGACGTTCCGCGCCCTCAACCTACCCTTGGGTGACTTGGGTGTGACTTGGACTTCTTGTAGGAAACGCAGGGGTTATTTCAGGAAGTCGGCGCTCTCGAAGGCCGGATTGGGGTACTTGTAAAAGCCCTCGCCGGTCGCGGTGCCCAATTTGCCCTTGTCGATGTAGTTTTCCTTGATGTATTTGGCGGCGGCGGCGCTGCCGGGATTGGTCTCGGCGCTCGCCATGTTGATGTTGTAGGGCGTGGTCAAGCCGATCACGTCCAGGAAGGCGAACGGCCCACGCGGCGCGCCGGTCGCGATCATCCAGGTCTTGTCCACCGTCTGCGGGTCGGCGATGCCCTTGACGACCAGTTCCAGCGCGGCGCCCAGCAGCGGCACCAGCAGCGTATTCAGGATGTAGCCGGCCTGCTCCTTGTACATGGGCAGCGCCACCATGCCGATGTCCTTGGCGAACTGCACCACCGTGTCGAACACGGCGTCATCGGTCCTGGGCGTGCGCATGATTTCGGCGGTGTTGAACTTCCAGATTTCGTTGGCGAAGTGCAGCGCCAGGAACTTCTCGGGGCGCCCGGTTTCTTCCATGAACTGGCTGGGCAGCAAGGTGCTGGAGTTGGTGGCGAAGATGGTGTTCGGGTCAGCCACCTCACCTAGCTGGTTGTAGAACTTGCGCTTGATGTCCATGTTCTCAGGAATGGCTTCGATAACGAGGTCCACACCCTTGACGGCTTCGGCAATGTCGGTGAAAAAGCTGATGCGCGCAAAGGCGTCGCCGGTCTGCTGGGCGTCCACCTTCAGGTCCTGCTGGTAGCGGGCCTGCAACTTGCCGAGCGTTTCGCGGGCCTTGGCGATGGCGGCGTCGTTGATGTCGTAGAGGTGAACGTCGAAGCCGTGAAAAGCGGTCTGAAAAGCGATTTGCGAACCGAGAACGCCGCTGCCGCACACCGTAACTGTCTTGATGCTCATGCTGCTCTCCTGTCTTGCACCACGTGGAAGGGAGGCAAGTTCACCGGGCGGCTCCACGAAAGCAGCCGGTGAACGACTGGGTGTGGGCCGCAGTTTCGCTAACCACACACCGTGTAACAAACCCAACCTACTCCACACTCGGAGGCGCGTCAAGGCGGCGCATTCTTGCCCGAATTTGCCGAATTCAGCGTCCCAGACGCCTCTTCTGCTGTTAAGGTAAGGATGGGTTAAGATTTATTCAACACTGTGTGGTAAATTAGTGGACATGGCACGTCCTCCTGCCGGCGCCCCCTTGCTGAGCGCCGAGAAAATCACTCGTCAGGCTCTGGATACGCTGCACCGCGACGGGCTCGACGGCCTGAGCATCCGCAAACTGGCTGCCGAACTGGGCGTCAGCCCCAAGAGCCTCTACCACTACTTTCCCACCAAAGAAGACCTGCTCCAGGGCGTCTACAGCGAGATTTTGCGTGAGCTGGAGCTGCCCGACCTCAACGAAGGCAGCTGGCAGGAGCGCTTCAGCCGGCTGGCCCACAGCCTGAGGCGCAGCATGGTGCGGCACGCCAGTTTTATCGGCTATTACTTTCGCGGCCACCGCGTGAGCAGAGAGGAACTCGACGTGTACGAGTCGCTGTACCGGCTGCTGCGTCAGGTCGGGCTGCCCGAAGAGGTCATCACCAAGTACGGCAGTGTTCTGGTGATTTTCATGGTCGGCTTCTGCTACGCCGAACTCAACGGCAACTTCGCCCCCAGCGCCTTCGCCCAGCGCCGAGCCTTCGCCGAGCGGCAGCCCGAGCGCTTTCCCCTCGCGCTGAGTTTGCCGATGCCCGCCGCCTCAGAAAACGAGGACGATTTTTTTGAGGTGGCCCTCGAACTGATGCTGGCCGGCATCAAAACACAGATTCAGGAGCAGGAAAAGCAAGCGTCTCTCGATTGAACTTTGGCAACGAAGCTGCCATTTTCGTTTTGTCATTAATCGAGGGCAAAAAAGATTCGCCGGGTAACAAAAGTAGAGAGCTTTTGACAGCGTGCCAGCCCCTGACATCTTAAGGCCAGCCCAATGACACGAACGGAGCTGGCGCATGTTACATTGCCCGCATGGAATTCAGGAAACTCAGTGAAGTTGTGATGGAACTTGAAAACCCTCAGCAGAGCGACCGCTTTGTGAAGATGTTTCGCAACGCTGTGCGTGAGGGTGATATTGACGCCATCGAACTCAAGGAACGTTTTACCCTGCCCAAGCAGTACCATCGCCGCGGCGCTGAAGGCAGCTATGAACGTGATACCCGCGACATGGTGTTTCAAGTGACGCCCAAGAGCGACAAGTGGATCAAGCAGGCCAGCGAAGACCTGGGCAAGATCAATACTCGCGGCGGCAACTCCAAAGTGGTGCTCAGCCTGGAAGCAGTGGAAGCGGGCGAAGTCGATTTCAAGGCGCTGGTGGAAGAAACCCGCCGCAGCATGGAATCCAAATACAACCGTGGGCAACAGCTCGGCAACTCGCGCAAGCAGAAGAGCCTGAAAAAGAAGTAAGCCCGAGTCGTTACAAAGAGCACATGATACCGCGTCCTGCACGCGGTTTTTTCTTTGATGGTCCGAAGGTATTAAACAAGCTGGAAAAGCAGCTTTGATCCGTGAAAAGGAGCTCGTCCTCGCCTCCATTTCCGACGCAAACCCCAACGTTGTCTTGAGCTGGCCTGTCCCCAAAAGCGAATCGCAGCTTCTACGCTGAGCACATGACTTCTGCATCTTCATCGGGACTGTTGCCCGCCGCTTTGCCGCGCACCATTGACCTCTCGTACCCGTCCAACCGCTGGGCGATGCTGGGACTGCTGGGCGGCGTGGCGCTCGGGCGGCTGCGGGGGCGCTCGTGGGTGGGGAGCGCGGGCACGGGCCTGAGTGCCTTTGCGGCCTGGGCATGCGCGCGGGAACTCGACCCGGACCATGCCGTCACCGCCAACGCCGCGCTGCCGCTCACCCTGGCGCTTTCGCTGCTGAGCGAGGACAACAGCGACGCGGCGGTGCTGAGCGAGGTGCTCGCGGCGTTTACCGCGCTGAGCAGCGTGCGGACCCTGAGTGCGACCACCGGCGCGGCGGCCACAGCAGGCGACGAAGCGGCACTCGGCGCGGCGGCGGCCATGTGTGCCGGAGCGGGGCAAAAAGCAGCGGCCTTGCTGCCCGGCGCGGCGCTGGCCCTGTCGAGTCAGCAGGGCGACGACCTGGCGCCCCAGAGCGCGGTCAGTGGTCCGGCAGCCCTGCTCGCGGCGCTGTTGCCGACCATCGCAGCGACGCGGGAAGGCGGGCGACAGTCGCTCGGCAGCGCGGCCATCGCGGGCGCTCTGCTGCTGGCCCCCAGCCTGCTTGAACCCGAGGACGTGACCACCGAAACCGACCGGGGCGACCAGACCATCTCCACTGAGAGGGTACAGCGGTCCCGGCAACTGGCGCTGGGCGGCCTCGCGCTGAGTGCGGTGCTGGGCGGCACCCGCAGCGCCCTGCCGCTCGCGTGCGCGGCGCTGAGCGTGGGGGCGCGGCGCCGTCTGGGCCGGCCCTGAATGTGAGGACCGGGGCATAAGCGGGGCAAAGACGCTCTACACTGAAAATGATGCCTCAGTCGCTTTCTATTTTGCTGGTCGACGACAACCCCGCGGACCTGATGCTGGCCCGCGAAGTCTTCGAATCCCACGAAGACTGGGTCAACGTCGCCTCCTGCTCCAGCGGCAACGAAGCCATCAGCCATCTCAAAGACCCCAATTATGCCCTGCCCGACGTGGTCATCACCGACCTCAACATGCCGAGCATGACGGGCCTGGACGTGATTCGCGCCATCAAATCCGACCCCGAGCTGCGTCATATTCCAGTGGTCGTGCTCTCCACCTCGGATGCCCCCGACCAGATCGAGCAGGCGTATAACCTGCACGCCACCTCGTACATGGTCAAGGCCACCGGCTTCAGCGAATTCGTGGACCAGATCGAAGCCTTTTTGAATTTCTGGCGCTGCTCCAAGCTGGCGCGCCGCGAACGGCAGTCGTTGGATACGGCAACGCTCTAGAGCATTTGGCAGAAAAAAGACACCCTCACCCCTGCCTTCGGCAGGCCCTCTCCCATCAAGGTAGAGGGTCAAAACCAGAACGCATTATTTTGTTAAATGTTCTAAACACACTCTGGCAGGCCCTGAACACAGCAATCAGTTCTGGGCCTGCCCCGCCGACTCTTGAGCTATTCGCCCGCTGCCCAGGGTGTCAGCCCGCGCTCCAGCACCCGCAAGGTCCAGTCGCACAGCAGGGCCAGCAGCGCCACCGGCACCGCGCCTTCCAGAATCAGAGCGAGGTTGTCGGCGCCCAGTCCGGCGATAATCGGCACGCCCAGCCCGCCGGTGCCGACCAGCGGGGCCAGCGTGGCCGTTGCCACCGTCAGCACCAGCGCGGTGCGGATGCCCGCCAGGGTCGAAGGCAGCGCGGTGGGCCATTCCAGGCGCCACAGCCGCTCGCGTTCGCTGAGGCCCAGGCCACGGGCGGCGTCCTGCACATTTTCGGGGACGCTTTGCAGGCCCAGAATCACGCCGCGTGTCACTGGCAGCAGTGCATAGGCGAACAGCGCCAGAATCGCGGCGCGGGGGCCGAAGCCCAGAATCGGCAGGGCCAGAAACAGCACGGCCACCGGGGGAAACGTTTGCCCCACCGTCGTCAGGTTGTTCACCAGCGGCAAAAAGGGCTGACCGCGCCGCCGGGTCGCCCAGATGCCGAGCGACAGGCCGACGAGTAGCACCAGCGCCATAGAGAGCCCGGTGAGTTGCAGATGTTGCAGTGTCAGCGCGAGCAGCGTATCGCGCTCGTAGATGGGGGTGCTGACCTGGGGAAAGAGGCGCGAGAGCACCGTTTTCCAGCCCTGCTGCGCCGCAACCAGCACGAAGAAGGCCAGCCAGCCGGCCAGCGGACCCAGCAGCGGCAGCCAGCGGGTCATGCCGCCCCGAAGTCCGCGAGGCTCAGCGTGCCCACCACCGCGCCGCCCGAGTCCACCACGTTCAGCGTGCGGTTGCCCGCGCCGAGCAGCCGCGAGAGGGCCTGGTCGGCGGGCAGGTCGGCGGCGACGGTGCCGAGTGCCTGACCGTCGCCTGCCCCAGGCCGCATCAGCGCACTGACCGGGCGCAGGCTCAGACTCCGCAGTTCGCGGCCCTCGCCCACGAAGCTCGCCACGAAGTCGTTCGCGGGGTGACGAAGAATCTCCTCCGGCGCGGCGTACTGCTGCACGGTCCCGTTGCCGAGCACGCAGATACGGTCGCCGAGGCGCACGGCTTCGTCCACGTCGTGGGTGACGAAGACGATGGTTTTGCCGATTTCACGTTTCAGCGTCAGAAACTGCTCCTGCAAGCGGGCGCGGGTGATGGGGTCGAGCGCCGAGAACGGTTCGTCCATCAGCAAGTATTCGGGATCGGCGGCAAGGGCGCGGGCAATGCCCACCCGCTGTTGCTGCCCGCCGGAGAGCTGCCGGGGATAGCGCCCGGCGTACTGCCCCGGCTCCAGGCCCATCAGCGACAGCAGCTCCAGCGCCCGCGCCGCCCGCGTTTCCCGACCCACGCCGCTGATGCTCGGCACGAGTTCCACGTTTTCCTGCACGGTCAGGTGCGGGAAGAGGCCCACGCTCTGAATCACGTAGCCCAGCCGCCGCCGCAGCGCCACCGGGTCCTGTTCCAGCACGCTGACCCCGCCCACCCGGATGTCGCCCGAGGTCGGTTCCAGCAGCCGGTTGACCAGCCGCAGCAGCGTGCTTTTGCCGCAGCCCGACGGCCCGATCAGAATCACGAGTTCGCCGGTCGGCACCGTCAGCGAAATGTCTTGCAAGACGGCGGGGCCGCCGAAGCTCTTGATGACGTTCTGGAATTCAATCATGGGAGGAGGAAGTTATGGAGGAGAGAGGTATAAAAAACACGGACCAGAGCGAACTTTTCATCTTATTCCTCTCCTCCCTCGGCTCTGAGGCCCCTGGGCGTGAGCCAGCCGGCGAGCAGGCGCAGGCCCTCGCTGAGCAGCAGAGCAATCAGGACGATGGGCAGGGCGCCGAGCAGCACGAGGTCGGGCACGTTGCCCTCCACCCCGCGCTGAATAAAAAAGCCCAGCCCGCCCGCCCCAATCAGCGCGGCGATAGTGGTGATGCCGAAAGTGAGAACCAGAGCGCTGCGCAACCCCTCGAAGATGTAGGGCAGCGCCACCGGCAGCTCGGCGCGCCACAGCACCTGCGCCGGGGTCATGCCCAGGCCCCGCGCCGCGTCGGGAATGCCGGGGGGCACGCCGCGCAGCCCCACGAAGGTGTTGACGACGATGGGTAGCAGCGCGTAGAGCGTGAGGGCGAAGAGCGCCGGGGCCGCCCCGATGCCGCGCACGCCCCAACTCGCCAGCGGGGCCGAGAGCGAGAAGGCGTCCCGGCTGAGGCCGTCGCCGCCGAACCATGCGCCTTGCAGCACTTGCAGCAGCCCCAGCCCGGCGAGCAGCAGCAAGGCCTGAGCCCCGAGCAGCGCGAGCAGGCCGCCCGGCAGCGCCAGCCGCCGCACCCGCGTCAGCGCGAGGCCCAGCAGCAGGGCGGCGCCCGACCACGCCAGAAAGGCGCCCACGCTCACGCCCCGGCCCAGCGCCGAAAAGACCGGCAGCAGCAGACCGAACAGCGCGACGCTGGGAATCGTCTGCAAGAAACTGGCAAAGCCCAGGACGCCACCCGCCAGCCGCGTATTGCGGGCCGCCGCAATGCCGAGCGGCAGGCCGAGCAGCGCGGCGAGAAGGAGCGCGATGACGCTGAGCGCCGCGTGGGTGCCGAGCTGCGGCCAGAAGGTGTCGGCCACGTTGCGGTATTCCTGCACCAGCCCCAGGGTGTTCCACTTGCCGAGCAGTGGCGGCACAGCGAAGGCGAGCGCCCCGGCCACCCCCGCGGGGCGCCACACCCGGCTCACGGCGAAACCCCCGATGTAGAGCGCGGCGATGCTCAGCCACAGTCCAGCGGCGGGCGACACCCGCGCGAAGGGGTTGTCCTCGCTGACGAGCGAAGCCGCCGCCGCGCCGAGCAGCCAGCTCACGGCGTAGGCGGCCACCACGTACAGCAGCGGCGCCAGCACCCGTTGCCAGCGGGCCGGCAGCCAGCCACTGGCAAGCAGCGCGGCCCAGGCCGCCGGCAGTGCCCACCACAGCGGCAAGGCGAGCGCGGCCAGGGTGCGGCCCTCGCCCAGCACCAGCCGGTTGGGGCGAAAGTTGACCCAGCCCAGCGCGCAGGCGAGCAGCCCCAGCACGCCGGCCAGCACCAACACCGGACGCACCAGGGTCCGAGGAAGCACGCCCAGCACAGGGGCCGGCGCGGAGGCCAGTGCAGGGGCAGGGGTCGGCATGGCCCCACTGTCGGTTGCTGGCCGGGCGTGCGGCATGAGGGACTCTTGGCCGCGCCTTTATCTGACGCTGGCAGTGTGCGGCGTCGAACACAGTCGCCGGGCGCCGGGCGGTAGGGTGGAGAGGTTGACGCCGGGTCGGCAGAGGTCGGATAAAGCTCTGCCGGTCCAATGTTTTCGCTTTTTCCCCCGCCTTTTGGAGGCTTCCATGAACCGACTGCTGACCCTGTCCGCCCTGTTGCTCCTGCCCACCGCGCTCGCCCAGAAAACCGTTACGGTGGGCAGCAAGATCGACACCGAGGGCGCCTTGCTGTGCCAGATCACCAAGCAGGCGCTGGAGCGCGGTGGTTTCAAGGTGAACGACAAGTGCTCTACCGGTGCCACCAACGTGGTCCGCAAGGCGCTGCTGCAAGGCGAAATCGACCTGTACCCCGAGTACACCGGCAGCGCCATTTACCTGCTGACCGAGGCCGGGCAAAAGATCGATCCCAAGGTGAGCCGCGACGCGGTGAAGGCCTACACCACCGTCAAGGCGCTCGACCTCAAGGTGAACAAGGTCGTGTGGCTGTCGCGCGCCCCCGCCAACAACACCTGGGCGGTGGCGGTGCCGAGCAAGCTGGCGCAGGCGAACAACCTGAAGACGATGGCCGATTTCGCCCGCTACGTGAACTCGGGCAAGCCGGTCAAGCTGGCTGCCAGCCAGGAATTCGTGGACCGTGACGACGCGCTCAAGGCGTTTGAAAAGGCCTACGGCTTCAAGCTCTCGCCCGCGCAACTCGTCATCGTCCCTGGCGGCAACACCACCCAGACCGAAACGGCGGCGGCGCAGGGCACCAGCGGCGTGAACGCGGCGATGGCCTACGGGACCGACGGCGCCATCGGTGCGCTGGGGCTGGTGGCACTCAGCGACCCCAAGGGCGCGGTGGCCGTGTACCAGCCCGCGCTGACCGTGCGCCAGAGCGTGGCGCAGAAGTACCCCGACATCGCCAAGATCATGAACCCGATTTTCGCCAAGCTCGACGCAGGCACCCTCGCGCAGCTCAATGGCCGCATCGCCGTGGGCGGCGAGAGCGCGGCGGCGGTGGCGAAGTCCTGGCTGGCGAAGCGCTGAAGTCGAGGTGAGGAAGGAGGCTGGGCCGCGTGCTCGGCTTCTTTTTTGCTTGTGCTGTGGCCTGCTCAGGCGGCACTCACGTCATTTAGAGCAGTTCTCCGAATTACGCGTGCGTCGGAACAGCACCGCCACCCGCTCCATTCTCTGCTTCGCAGCTTTGCAAGTCCGTTCTGCTCGGTATTTTGTACTCGCTCCGCTCGCCAAAAAGCTGTGCCATCTTTTTGTCAAATGCTCTAGTTTGTCTACTGGCATGCCGAACGGCTGACAGGCGCGTGGCAGGGTAGGGCGCATGTGTGCCTTTTCACCGGAGCTTTCCGCGTCGGCAGCCCAGGGCCGGGGGGCGGCGCCGGACTCACCGCTCTTTCCCAGCTTTTTTCTCGGCGGCTTCGAGTGCAGCAGCCACCGCCGGCCCTCGGGGCGCCGCATCGACGTGATTGACGCCACCCGGCACGACCACTTCGCCGCGCAGGACTACGCCCGACTGCGGGCGGTGGGCATTGCGGGCGCCCGCGACGGGCTGCGCTGGCACCTGATCGAGCGCTCGCCCGGCGAATACGACTTTTCCAGTGCCCGTGCTCAGGTCCGGGCGGCCCGCGAGCAGGGCGTGAGCGTCATCTGGGACCTGCTGCACTACGGGTTTCCCGATTTCGTGGACCTCTTCGCGCCAGAGTTTCCGGCTGTGTTTGCCCGCTTTGCCCGCGCCGCCACGCAGTTTTTGCGGGCCGAGACGCCCGGCACGCTGTGGCTGTGCCCGGTCAACGAGATTTCCTTTCTGGCGTGGGGCGGGGGCGAGGTGGGCTACCTCAACCCCTTTGTCCGGGACCGGGGTGAGGAGCTCAAGGCGCAGCTCGTGCGCGCGGCCATCTCGGCCATGGACGCGGCGCGGGAGATGGACCCGGCGGTGCGATTCGTACACGCCGAGCCGCTGATCGTGGTGGACCATCACCCCGAGCGCCCCTGGCAGGAAAAGCGCGCCCGCGAGCTGCACGAAGCGCAGTTCGAGGCGCTCGACATGCTGAGCGGGCGGCTGCGGCCCGACCTCGGCGGCCATGAGCGCTACTTGGACGTGATCGGCGTCAATTATTACCCCTACAACCAGTGGCGCCACCACGAAAACGAGGAACCGCGCGAAACGCTGTTGCCGGGCCATCCGGCACACCGGCCCCTACCCGAGCTGCTGAGCGCCGCAGCGCAGCGCTACGGGCGGCCCCTGCTGATCGCGGAGACCGGCACCGAGAACGCCGAGCGCGGCGAGTGGCTGAGCTACGTGGCTGGGGCCGCGCTTGATGCCCGCCGCGACGGGGTGCCGGTGGAGGGGGTGTGCCTCTATCCCATCGTCAACCACCCCGGCTGGGACGACGACCGCCACTGCCACAACGGGCTGTGGGACTACCCCGACGCGCAGGGCGAGCGGCCCGCCGACCCCGTGTTATGGGAAGCGCTGCGGCAGGCTCAAACGTGGGACTGGGGCCGCGCCGAAGCGACTGTGGCTGAGACGCAGGCGGCTTTCCCCACACCGCCGCGCACGCTGGCCGAGGCACTGGCCCGGCTCGACGCTCTGGCGCCAGTGGTGCAGGCCGAAGCTCCGCAGGCTGACGCCGTGCGGGCTTTCCCAGTGGCGGCGTTTGCGGCTTTGCAGGAAGCTGGTCTGCTGGTGGCTACTTTGCCTGCGGCCCTCGGCGGCGGTGGGCTAGGCACCCATGACCGTGTGCCCCTGCTGCGGCGGCTGGGGCGGCTGAGCCTGCCGGTTGCGCGGCTATACGAGGGGCACGTCAACGCCCTCGACCTCGTGCTGCGCTTCGGCACGCCTGAGCAGCGGCAACGGGCCGCCTCAGACGCGCAGGCCGGGGAACTCTTCGGCGTCTGGAACACCGAGGAAGCGCCGGGGGTGCGGCTGCCTCACAATTCGGAAGGCAGCGGCGGTGTGCTGAGCGGCCACAAGACCTTCGCGTCAGGCGCCGGGCACGTGACCCGCGCACTGTGCCCCGCCGAGACAGACGCGGGCCGGGTGATGGTGCTGCTGCCGGGGGCGCCCGCGCCGGAGCGCTTCGACCCGTCTTTCTGGCAGCCTGCCGGGATGCGGGCAACGGTCAGCGAGCGGGTGGACCTCGGGGGGCTGCGTGTAGGCGTGAAAGACATCATTGGTCAGCCGGGCGACTACTACCGGCAACCGGACTTCAGCGGCGGCGCCCTGCGGTTTCTCGCCGCGCAGCTCGGCGGGGCGGACGCGGTGCTGGACGCGGCGCGGGCCACCTTGCAGCGGCTGGGGCGGCAGCACGACGACGTGCAGCGCCTGCGTTTCGCCGAGGTCGCGGCCCGACTGGAAGGCGCGTGGCAGACGGTGTTGCGGGCACAGCGGCAGCTTGACACGGCGCAAGGCAGCGACCTGGAACGCTCCCTCGCTTACGTCTCCATCGCCCGTGTGCTGACCGAGGACGCCTGCCTGCTCGCCTGCGAGGCGGCGGAGCGGGCGGTGGGGGCGCGTGGCCTGCTGCCGCCCGCGCCCACCGAGCGGCTGCTGCGCGACCTGCGGCTTTACCTGCGCCAGCCTGCGCCCGACGCGGCGCGCCTCGACCTGGGCCGCTTCGTGCTGAGCACCGAGGACAGCGAGCTGTGGGACTGGGAGTGAGATGACGCCTCTCGACCCGCTCGCGCTGTCCGGCCCGCTGTGGGTGGTGGCCCCGCACCCCGACGACGAGGCGCTCGGCTGCGGGGCACTGCTGGCGGCACTTGCGGAGGCGGGGCGCGAGGTCTGGGCGCTCCTCCTGACCGACGGCGGCTTTTCCCACCCCGCTTCAAAGGCTTACCCCCGGCCCCGCCTGAGCGCTGTGCGGCTGGCAGAGTGGCGCGAGGGCCTGAGCGTGCTGGGTGTGCCCCCGGCCCGAACTGTCGCGCTGGGGCTGCCTGACGGGGCGCTGGGGGAGCACCTCACCGCTGCCGCCCGCGCCCAGGTGCGGCAAGCATTCGCGCAGGCCCGGCCCGGCACCGTGTTGCTGCCCTGGGAACGCGACCCGCACCCTGACCACCGCGCCGCCTGGCACCTGCTGCGCGGCGTTCTTCCTTCCGACACCCTGGCCCTGGAATATGCCGTCTGGTTGCCCGAGCGCGGGGCCGACGCCGACTGGCCGCGCCCCGACGAGGTCGAGGAATTGACCTTCGCGGTAGGCGACTGGCGAGATGCCAAAGCCCGCGCCATTGCCTCGCACCGCACACAACTGGGGCTGATTGCCGACGACCCGGACGGCTTCGTCCTTGCGCCGGAGATGGTGGCGCGGGCGCTGGCGGGGCCCGAGCGGTATTTCCGGCGGTTTGACGGCGGGGCGTCCTGAACAGCCGCTACAGAGCTTACTTTTCCGGTAAAGGCCGGACACCGACAATCTGCGCCGAATCGGCGAACGTCTGCGCGAAGTTCGGGTTGTCGCGCTTCCAGAGGGTAAACGCCCGGTCGAGCAGGGGCTGGACCCAGGCCGGGTCGTTGCCCTCATACAACGCGATTTCACAGTGGGCTGGGCGCCGCTTGGTCGCTGCGACATAACGCACGTCTGCCACGGCGTGGCATTCCAGGCCCATATTGACGTTGCGGCACAGCAGGGTAAACAGATTGTCTTCGGCCCGAACGGCGGTGCGCCGGAACAGCAGGTCGGCGTTAACCTGCACCTGCGCGCCCGAAGTGAGCGGCGAAACGTGCTGCCGGAAGTTCATTTCGCGGGTGCCCTTGAGGTTGTTACAGACCTGGCACAGCAGTTGCAGGTTGTCGAGGTCGTGCGTGCCGCCCGCATAGCGCGACTGAATGTGATCCACCTGCAACTGGGTCCGCTTGCCGCAGCACAGGCACACGCGGTCACGCTTGCGAATGGCTTTCTTGACCTCAGCCGACACCTCGGCGGGCTGAAAGTCGTCCTCTCCGTCACCGAGCACCGGCACGAGTTCGGGGTTTTCGCGCAGGTACAGCAGGCGATTCACGCTGGCGTCGTACTGGCGCTTGAACTGGTCGTAGTTGCGGTACAGCGTTCCCCAGAGTCGGCCCTCATCGCTGAATTCCTGGCGCAAGGCCGCGTTTTCCGCCACCCGCGACAACTGTTCGTCGAAGGCGAGGCGTTGCGCCAGGGCGTCAATGTCGTGGTTTTTACGGGCCTCGAAGGGGGTGAAGGCCGGCCAGCTCCCGTTGATGGCGCGGTGACGCACCACCGACTGCACGTCGTCTTGCAGGCGGGTCAGCCGTTCGCCCGCCGCGAAATACGCCTGCACCCAGCCCCGCACGTTTTGCTGGGCGGCCTCGCCGAGTTCAACCTCTCCGAAGTCGTCGAGCCGCACCTGGTCGAGTTCCTGAAACATCCGCAGGTAGCTCGCCTGGTCCTGGCTGTAGACCGGAATGAGCTGGCGCACCGTCTCGATATCGTCGCCCGGTTCGGCCTGCTCGGCGTTTTCGTCTTCCGGGGTGGCCTCTACCCTGGGCTGGACGGCGGCGTCGTAGCTCACGACGTACCAGCCGAGCGGCAGCAGGGTCAGGAAGGGCACCTCCACCAGGTCCTGCGGGTCGAGTTCGCGGGCGAGGTGGGCGATGAGGTCGATGCTGACGAGTTCGACGGGCAACCTTGGCGCCGCCTCGCGGGTCTGGTCGTCCACCTCCTGACTGAGCAGGTCGTCCCAGCGCGCCCAGTTGATGTGCTGCTTCCAGTCGTCGATAAAGGACACCACGTAGGCCTCCTCAGTCCCGCCGAATTTCGGGCCCCGCAGCGCCCGCCCGACCATCTGGGTCAGCAGGATGCGGCTGGTGGTCTGCCGGGTCAGAAACACCGTCTGGGCGCCCGGCACATCGGTGCCCTCGGTCAGCATGCGGATATTGACCAGCACGTCGAGTTCGCCGCGTTTGAACTGGGCCAGCACCGTCTCGTTCTCGTCTGCCGAGCGGGCGTTGCGGACGTCCACCGTGCCGGGGTCGGCGTCCCGGTGGGTGAAAATCGCGTCGGCACGCACGCCCCGCTGACGCAGCAGCTCGACCAGCGCCGTGCATTGATACCAGCGGTCGGCGAAGATGATGGTCTGGCCGTAGCGCTCGCGGTTCTGGGCGTAGGTGTCGGCAATCAGGGCGTTGCGGGCGCGGTTGCTGGCGAGGTGGGCAATGACCTTTTCGGGAAGGTCGCGGTAGCTGCCCTGCCAGTCGCGGTACTCCTGCTCAGTAAAGTCCGGGCTGATGTGGGTGGCGGGTTCCTCGACGATGGGCCGGGCGAGAATGCCCGCCAGCATCAGCTCCTGCGGGCTGACCTGATAGAGGATGCCCTGAGGAAAGAGCTTTTTCAGCAGGCCCTGTCGGCGCTCGTCGGTGTAGGTGGGCGTGGCGGTCAGCCCCAGCAGGTGCAGCTCGGGCACCGCGCCGCGCAGGCCCTCGATCAACCTGCGAAAGGTGGGGGCGGGCGCGTGGTGGCACTCGTCGAACACGACGGTTAGCCCAGTCTGGCGGGCCTCGTCCAGAAAGCCGCGCAGGCCCGCGTGGACCCGGGCGTTCAGGGCGCGGGCCAGGGTTTGCAGCGTGATGATGAGCACGTCGTCGGTGCGCTTGATTTCCGCGACCTTGCCGTGGCCGAGGGTGCCCGACACGGTCCGCAGGGTGAGCCGCTGCTGCTCACCGCCCACGTGACCGATTTCGTAGCGCCCCGCCGCGTCCGGCCCGAAGCCCCCGAACGCCTGATCGAGCAGGTGGTGGGTGTGGGCCAGCCAGATGACCTTGTGACCCCTGGACAGCGGCCCCTCAGTGAGAAAGCGGGTGGCCGTGAAGGTCTTGCCCCCGCCGGTGGGCAGGACCAGAATGCCGCCGCTGACCTGCCGCTGAGCACTCGACCACCGCCGCAGCGACTTCAGGGCGTCTTCCTGATGCGCGGCGGGCACCTTGTGTGAGGGATACAGCCGCGCTTCGGGCAAAGGATAGGTGACGAAACCACGCCGGTGGACTCTGGTCATCTTGTCAGTATTCAGGATGGAGACCGTCTCTGCATCACCTGTCGGGTGGGGCTGAGCGTCGGCGCTTTGTCCCAACCAGCTTTATTTGTCCCAAGCATCCCTATTTGTCTCAGTCGCCCGCATGCGCTAACACCTAGCTATGACCCTGCCCCCCAGCTATTTCGACGATGTCTACGGCGCCAGCGACGACCCCTGGGAGTTCGAGACGAGTCCTTACGAGGCGGCCAAGTACGCCCGCACCCTCGCTGCGTTGCCCCGGCCCGAGTACGCGCGGGCGCTCGAAGTCGGCTGCTCCATCGGCGTGCTGACGGCGCAGCTCGCGCCCCGAACACGCGAACTGGTGGCGACGGATGTCAACGACAAGGCGCTTGCCCGCGCCCGCCAGCGCTGCGCCGGGCTGCCGCAGGTGCACTTCGAGCGCCGGGGGCTGCCGGACGACCTGCCCGCCGGGCCCTTCGACCTGGTGCTGCTCTCGGAGGTGCTGTATTACCTCTCCCCCGCCCACCTGGAGCGGGCGCTGGACGCCGTGCTGGCGCGGCTGTCTCCCGGCGGCACGCTGCTGCTGGTTCACTGGACGCCCACCGTCCACGACTATCCCCAGACCGGCGACGCGGTGCATGAGGCGGCGCTGCGGCGCGTGGGCCACGGCCTGCGGCACCTGCACGGCGAGCGCCACGGCGATGAGACGCAGGGCTACCGGCTCGACCTCTTCGAGCGCGAGGGCGCGGCGGGCTGAGCGCCGGACGGTGCCTGGCTCGCTTTTGCAGCAGGCCGAACTGCGGAAGATGAGGGCACCAGGGGAGTCAAGGATATGGACGAAACACTCGACGATTTTCTGTACACCTGCGCCGCGCTGAGTGCCGAAGGTGCGGACCGAGCAGGCGAACTGGTGCTGGCGACCCTGATCGACGCGAGCGGCTCAGGCAAGGCGCTGGGGCGGCGGGCATGGTTTTTGCCCGGCGGCGAGATTCGCGGCTCGGTCACGCTGGGCGGCTGCGCCGACGGCAAGCTGCGGCAGGTGGCCGAGGACGTGCGGCGGGAGCGCCGGAGCCAGCGCGTCCGGGTAGACCTCGGCAGCGACGAGGCCTACGAGTTCGGCATGACCTGCGCCGGGCAGGCCGAGGTGCTGCTCTGGCCGATGTCGCCCGCCGACCCCGTGTGGCAGGCCGCCGCCCGGCGGCGCGAGGCAGGTGAGGGGATGCTGCTGCTGACACCGCTGGGCCGACCCGGGCCGACCGTGCTGGCCCCCTTGCCGGAAGGCGCCGGCGAGCAGCGGGTCGAGCGCGTCGGCAGCGGCGAGGACGAGCAACTGCGCGAAGTGTGGCCGGCCCCCTTCCGGCTGCTCATCGTGGGCTCCGGCCCGGTGGCCCGCCCACTCGCCCGCCTTGCCCGCACGGTGGGGATGCGGGTGGCCCTTACCGACGACCACCCCGAGCGGCTGACCCCCGAGCGCTGGCCGGACGTGCATACCTTTTACCCGGTGGAGAACGGTCAGGAACTCGAGCTGCCGCCGCTCGACGAGCGCAGCGCGGCGGTGCTGCTGGTTCACGACTACGCGCACGAACTCTCGGTGTTGGGGCGGGTGCTGGAGACGCCCGTGCCGTACATCGCGCTGCTCGCCAGCCGCCGCCGGGGGGGCGCGGTACTGCGCTTTCTGGAAGACACCGGCCTCGACGCCGCGCAACTGGAACGGGTGCGGACCCCGGCGGGCCTTGACCTCGGGATGTCGTCCCCGGCGGGCATCGCCCTGAGCATCCTCAGCGAACTGGTGCAGGTGGTGCAGGGCGGCAGTGCCCAGCCGCTCGCGGCGCACGACTGGCGGCGGCCCGCGCCGACCGGCTGACTGCCTTCCCATGACGCCGCCTGCGCCACCTGCCCCGGTGCGCCGTGAGCTGGCCGCGCTGCTGGGAACCCTGCGCGGCGCGGCGGGCCTGAGCCAGAGCGAACTGGCGCGGCGGGCCCGCTGCACCCGGCCTTACGTGAGCCAGCTCGAAGGCGGCGCCCGGCAGCGGCCCTCGCGGGCGGTGGCGCTGCGGCTCGCCACGGCGCTGGGGTTGCAGGGCGAGGCGCGCCAGGAATTTCTGACGGCGGCGGGCTGGCCGGACCTCGAACAACCGCTCAGCGACGCGGGGGACGCGGCACACACCCTGGCGCGGCAGCTGGTGGACGGGCTGCCCTACCCGGCGGCGCTGCACGACAGCCGCTGGATTGTCGGCTATACCAACGGGCCGCTCGAACGGCTGTTTGGGGTGCTGGGCGTGCCGATGCTCGCGGGCGGCTCACTGCTCGAGGACGTGTTCGACCCGGCCCTGCGCGCCCGCTTGCCCGACTGGGAGGGCTGGGCGCGCGCCATGCTGGCGCAGTTCAAGCGCGACAGCGGGCACCTCAGTCACACCCCCGCGCAGCAGGCGTTGCTGGTGCGGCTGCACGCCCTGCCCGATTTTCCCCGGTTATGGCGGCATGTCGAGGCGTCCGCCGACACCACCCCGGCGATGCCGCTGGCACTCAGCCTGCCGGGACACGGCCCGCTGCACCTCGAAGTGCTGCGGCTGCAAGTCGTCGGCCTGCCCGAGCTGTGGCTGGTGACCTTTTTGCCGGTGGGCGCGGCGGCGCAGCGGCTCCTGGCAGCCCAATAAGCAGAAGACCCGCTGACTGGTCGGCCCGGTAACCAGTTACCTTGCCGCTCTCCAGCCGTCGCTTCTAGAGTGGGGCACCCCAACTTCATCATGTGTTCGCCCGGCCCCGGCGCCTGGCTACTGGCCCTGTTGCCGGTGTGTCGCGCCGCCTCTCCGGACGGCCAGGAGGTCCCTATGACGGTTCCCGACTCCTCGACTCCAGCACCACTGGCCCCGGCTCCACTAACCCCAGTCCAGCAGGCCACCCTGCGGGCGCTGGCCGACACGGTGCTGCCCGCGCTGCCCGGACGCGGCGACGTTCCCTTCTGGCAGCTGGCGGCGTCCGACCTGGGGGTGCACCTCGCCCTGGAGGGGTATCTCAATACCCAATTGCCCCCCGAGGCCCGCGCCGGGCTGCTGGGGCTGCTCGACGCGCTCGCCTCGCTCAGTTTTGCCGCGCAGAGTCAGGCGGTGCGCGAAACGCTGCTCCGCACGGTCTCCGGCATCGCGCCTGAAGCGGCGGCGGGGCTGGGGGCGCTGCGGCAGCTTTCCTTGCTGTTCGGCTACGGCATGACCGACGAACAGGGCCAGAACCCGCTGTGGGCGCAGTTCGAGTACGCGGGATTCAGCAGCCCCGCGCCGCAGCGCAACTCAGCCATCACGCCGTATGTTCCGCAAGACGGTGAGGTGCTGGAAGCCGACGCCGTGGTGGTCGGCTCGGGGTCGGGCGGCGGAGTCATCGCGGCGCGGCTGGCGCAGGCGGGCAAACGGGTGGTGGTTCTCGAAGCAGGCGGGCACTACCACGAGGCCCACTTTCAGGGCCGCGAACTCGCCGCCTACCAGACGCTGTACTACCGGGGCGGCTACCACCCCACCGCCGACGGCAACGTGACGCTGGTGGCGGGGGCCAACCTGGGCGGCGGCTCGACGGTCAACTGGTCGAACTCGGTGCCCCCACGCGACGACATTCGCCAGCGCTGGGCGAGCGAGCACGGCCTGAGCGACGTGGCCGACCCCGGCTATGACCGCCACATCGACGCGGTGCTGGAGCGCATGGGCGTCAGCGAGCAGTGCAGCGACCACAACGGGCCGCACCAGCGCCTCGTTGAGGGGGCCGACAAACTCGGCTACACCTTCGTCAAGGCCGCCCTGAACCTCAGCCCCGAGCACTACGACGCCGACAAGGCGGGGCACGCGGGCTTCGGGGACCAGACCGGCGCCAAGCAGGGCACCCTGAACACCTTCCTGAAAGACGCCTTTGAGGCCGGGGCGCGGATTCTGGTCGGCACCCGGGCGCAGCGCGTGCTCGTCGAGGACGGGCGGGCCGCCGGGGTCAGCGCCGTGACGACGATGGGGGACGAAACGCGCCAGATCACCGTGCGGGCGCCGCAGGTCGTGGTCGCGTGCGGGGCGCTCGAAACGCCCGCGCTGCTGCTGCGCTCGGGCATCGGCGGGCCGGCGGCAGGTCGGTACCTGCGACTGCACCCCGCCGGACTGGTCGCCGGGATTTACGGCGAGGACCAGCGGGCGTGGTGGGGCCCGCCCCAGAGCGGGATTCTCAAGCAGTTCGCCGACCACGAGAACGGGCATGGCTTCATCATCGAGGGCGTGCAGTACGGGCCTGCGTTGATGGCGTCGGGCCTGCCCTGGACCGGCGGCGAGGCGCACCGCGACCTGATGAGCAAGTTTCACCGCATGGCGACCTTCGTGAGCATCGTGCAGGACCGGGGACACGGGCAGGTGACGGTGGATGACGAGGGCAATGCAGTACACACCTACGCCCTGACCGACGACCTCGACGCCCGCAACTTCCGGCGCGGCGTGACCGAGAGCATCCGGCTCCACGAGGCCGCCGGAGCCGAGGAAATCGTCGCGCTCGCCCCCGGCGTGGCTCCCTGGCGGCGCGGGGACGACCTCGAAGCTTTTATCGGGCAGGTGGCGCAGGTGCCGCTGGGCGCGGGCGGGCAGACGGTCTTCAGCGCCCACCAGATGGGCTCGGCGCGCATGGGCAGCGACCCCCAGACCAGCGTGGCCGACCCCGACGGACAGCTCCACGACGTGCCGGGCGTGTGGATCGGTGACACCAGCGCCTTTCCGACTTGCAGCGGCGTGAACCCGATGGTGTCGTGCATGGCCCTCGCCTCGCGCACCGCCGAGAAGCTGCTGGCGGCGATGGAGGGTGCAGACGGCGGAACGGGTTCCGGCCTGCCTCATCACCACAGCGCCGGGCTGACCGCCGAAGCCGGGGCGCCGCAGTGAGTTTTCCCGGCCGCCCTTTCCTCACTGTCCCCACCTTTTCCCCCTTCCAAGGAGCCCTGCGATGACCGCTGAACCTCAAGTTTCCCCTGCGCCCACCCCGCCGCCCGCCGCGCCCCTGCTGGTTCGTGACCGCCTGTTTATCGGCGGGGAATGGGTCACGCCCTGCGGTCAGGGCACCCTGGAAGTCGTCAATTCGGCCACCGAAGAAGTCATGGGCACGGTGCCCGAAGGCACGCCGGAGGACGCCGAGCGCGCAATTCTGGCCGCCCGCGCCGCCTTCGACTCGTGGTCGCAGACCCCCGCCGAGGAGCGGGCCGCTCTGCTGGAGCGCATCAGCCGGGGCCTGAACGAGCGCCAGAGCGAAATTGCCGCGCTGGTCGCGCAGGAAGTCGGGATGCCGTTCGTGCTCAGCAACGTGATTCAGGTGGGGCTGCCCGCCGTCACCTTCATGTCGATGGCCGAGGAAATCCGGCAGCTGCCCGCCGAGGAAACGCTTGCCAGTTCACTGCTGCTGCGCGAGCCGGTGGGCGTGGTGGCGGCCATTACCCCCTGGAACTATCCGCTGCACCAGATTGCCGCCAAGGTCGCTCCGGCGCTCGCCGCTGGCTGCACGGTGGTGCTCAAGCCCAGCGAAGTGGCGCCGCTCAACGCCTTCGTGCTCGCCGAAATTATCGAGGCGGCGGGCGCCCCGGCGGGGGTGTTCAACCTCGTGACCGGCACCGGCCCGGTGGTGGGCGAGGTGCTCGCCGCGCACCCCGAGGTGGATATGGTGTCGTTTACCGGCTCCACGGCGGCGGGCAAGCGCGTGAGCGAACTCGCGGCGCGCACCGTCAAGCGGGTCGCCCTCGAACTCGGTGGCAAGAGCCCGTACCTGATTCTGGACGACGCCGACCTGAGCGGTGAGGCGCTGGTGCAGGCCGTCATGAACGGGATTCAGGGCTGTTACCTCAACTCCGGTCAGACCTGCTCGGCGCTCACCCGGATGCTGGTGCCGCGTTCGCGTCTGCCCGAAGTCGAAGCGGTCGCGCAGGCGGTCGTTTCACAGGTGAAGGTCGGCAGCCCCTTCGACGCCGCGACCACCCTGGGGCCGCTGGTGTCGGACGTGCAGCGCGAGCGGGTGCGCGGCCATATCCGGCAGGGCGTGGCCGAGGGCGCGCGGCTGATCGCGGGCGGCGCCGAGTCGCCAGAGGGGCTGGAACGCGGCTACTACGTGCAGCCCACCATCTTCTCGGACGTGACGCCGGAGATGACCATTGCCCGCGAGGAGATTTTCGGGCCGGTGCTCGTCATTCAGCCTTACGAGGACGAGGAAGACGCCGTTCGCATCGCCAACGCCACCCACTACGGGCTGGCGGGCGGCGTGTGGTCGAGTGACCGCGAGCGTGCCGTGCGGGTCGCCCGCCGCCTGCGGACCGGGCAGGTTTCGATCAACGGCGGCGCCTTCAACCCGGTGGCCCCTTTTGGCGGCTACAAGCAGTCGGGCAACGGACGCGAATTCGGGCGGCTGGGCCTGGAGGAATTTATGGAGGTAAAGGCCCTCCAGTTTTGAGCGCGGCCCCTCTCCCCGAGCCCTCCACCTACAGCAATCCCGCCTTGCGAAGTTCGTCGCGCAGGGCGGGCAGCCGGGAGCTTTCCGGGAAGGCGGCGGCGACCAGTTGACGAGTTTCACGCTGGCCCAGCCGCCCCAGCAGGGGCTGCAGCGCAGTGGCGGCTTCGGCATAGGCGCGGCGGTGGCGCCCGGCGGCGAGGCGCTGCGCGACCTGCACTGAGAGCAGGGCGGCGCGCTCGTCGCTCAGGCCGGGAAGGGCCGCCACCTGCAAAGCGAGTACCGGCGCCAGCGTGTCTCCCGCGTCGCTGACCAACTCGAACGCCTGATCTGCCAGCCCCTCGGCCAGCAACAAGTCGAGCAAACGCTGCTGAGCACCCCGCTGCCCACGCAGGCGGGTGATGAGCGTTTCACGGTCAGCCGGCCAGTCCACGCTGCCCCGCTTAAGGGCGGCCAGCCACTCGGCGCGGTTGCTACTCACCACTTCCTGCCACGCCAGCGCGTGGGCTTGCTCACGCCGCCCGCTGCCGAGGTACACCCTGTGCAGCCACAGCCGCGCCTCGTCACGGCCCACGCTCGTGCGTGAGAGGGCAAGCTGTTCCAATTCGGCCAGCGCCCCCGCCCGCTCGAACGGCCCGCGCAGCTCGGCAAAGGGCAGAGGCCCCCGCACGGTCTGCAAGGTCTGTACTGCTTCCCCGGTCCGCCCGCGCTGCGCTAAAAACAGGCCCAGCCGACTCGGGCTGTGTCCGGCCCGCAGCAGCGCTTCCTCGTCCGCGTCACTGCGGGGGCCGCCGCGCAGGTCGAGCAGGCCGCGCAGCGCGGCGTGTTGCCGGGGACCGCTGCCGCGCGAGAGGGATTCGAGCAACTGCTGCACCTCGCGCTGCTCATCGGGGCGCAGCACCAGCACCCAGCCGCGAAAGTCCTCGTCGTAGGCCACGCGGCCACTCGTCATTTCCAGCCGAATGGCTTCGAGCGCCTCTTCGCGCACGTCGCCCTCAAGCTCGGCGTGGGTAAAGAGGCTGTAGAGCCCCGCCAGGGCCTCCTGCGCCACCCCGTCGAGGCCAAAGTCGATGTCGAGGCGCTCATAGAACGCCTGCACCCCGTCCAGCAGCGCGAGGTAACCCTGGGCCAGCGCTGCCGCCTGCTCCTCGTCCCCTTCATCCAGCTCTTCAAGCAGGGTCCCGAGTTCGTCGAGCAGCAGGTCGAGCTCCTCGCTGGCAGGCTCTTCTTCCAGGTCGAGCAACTCGTCCAGGGTCAGGCCCTCGGCGAAATCGGCAAACGCGGCCTCGATGCGCGAGGTCAGGTCGTCGGCGCTCGTCAGGCCGGCCTGGGCGTAGACCAGTTCTTCGAGTTCCGGAGCCCGCGCCAGCAGGCGGCGCACCAGCCGTTCCAGCGCGGGCCGGTCGAGGGCGCCGAGCACGCTGCCGAGGTCCTGGTCAGCGTCGAAGGCCGCCGGGTCCTGGGCCACCTGGGCCAGCAGCGCCGCCACATGCTTGCACGCGCCGCTGCCCACCGGGCAGGTGCAGCTCGCGTCGAGCACCCGGCCTTCCCTCACTGTGGCCGATACCCGGTAGCGCCGCTGCCCCTGAGCTACGGCGCGGTATTCGGTGCCCCGCGCCGCCTGACGCTGGCTCAGGTCGTCCAGACGGCGCAGGTACGGCTGGCCCTTTTGCCACTCGCGGGGGCCCACCCAGCGGCGGGCGGCCTGCTCGCTGAGCCTCGCCACGGCCCTCAGTTCCCGCTCCGGCGGTCGCGCCCGGTCCGCAGTTGCCGGGCTTCCTGCGCGCCGCCCTGGGCGTGGGCTTCGGCCCAGCGCGCCGCCGCTTCCACGTCGTAGGGCACCCGGCGGAAGGTGACGTTCCAGGCGTCCCCCTCGCCCTCCAGCAGCACCCAGCGGGCGAGGGGCGAGCCGTCTTTTTGCCGGCTGACCGCGCCGCAGTTGACCACCGTGAGCGCCCCGATTTGCCGGAGATGCTCGAGGTGCGAGTGGCCGACGATGACCACGCGGGCTTCTCCCACGTCCCCCAGCCGCTGCATGACGAGTTCGTCGCTCGCCCACTCTTCGCCGTCGCGCAGCAGGTATTCCCAGGGGTCACTGGGCGTGCCGTGCCCGGCGAGCACCGCGCCGCCCGCCAGAGTCGCGCTGGTCGGCAGGGAACTCACGTGCTTGCCGGCGCCCTGCGGCAGGGTGGCGTGCAACCAAGTCAGCATCCCGAGTTTGTCGGTGTCGGGTGTCAGCGCTTCGCCGAGGCGCTCGTCGGTGTTGCCGCGCACTTCAAAGGCACCGGAGTGCTCACGCAGCCGCCGCTGCAAGGCCCAGGCGCCTGCGGGGTCGGCTCCGCCAAACAACTGGTCGCCCAGGTTGACCCAGGCGTCCGGCTCACAGCGCTCGATGTCGGCCACCACCGCTTCCAGCGCAAAGCGGTTGCCGTGTACGTCTCCGAAAACAGCGATTTTCATGGGGTCTCCTGGGGGAAAAGGGGGCGAACGGCGCACATGTTTGGAACAGTCTAGGAGGTCAGGCGCTGACCGCTGGGCTCGCCTCGTAGCTGGCCGGTGCCTCACGCCCCGCCGTCAGCGCGTCCACGAAGGCGCCGAACTGCGCCTGCATCTGGTCGCGCACCTCGCGCCACCGCTCCAGGCTGCCGCCCGAGGGGTCGCGGAAGGGATAGTGGCGGCGCTCGGTGTGGCCGGGATACACCGGGCAGGCGTCATTGGCGCTGTCACACACCGTGATGACGTAATCGAAGTTCTGCGGGTCCGGCACGTCGTGCAGCGTTTTGGACGTGTGCTCGGAGAGGTCGATGCCGAGTTCGGCCATCACTGCGCGGGCCTCGTCCTTGACGCGGGTGGCCTCGGTGCCGGCGGAATGCACGTCGAGGTCGAGCCCGGCGCGGCGGGCGGCCTCGCGGCTCAGGCCCTCGGCCATCTGCGAGCGGGCGGAATTGTGGGTGCAGAGAATCAGGACACGCTTCACGACTGCCCACGATACAGAGGGCAGGCGCCGTTCTCCCCCACCGGGAGGCGACTCGCTAGGATGGAAAGCGAACCGACAAGCCAACACACCGCTCTGGCCGCCGCGCCGAGCGGAGACCCCCTATTCCAAATCCAGAGGAACCATGCTGACCGACGAACAGATCAGGGACGCCGCCCACCGCTTGCAGGAGGCGGAAACGAACCGCCGGCAAATCGGGCACCTGTCCCGGCAATACCCCGACATCACCATCGAGGACGCCTACCGCGTGCAGGACGCCTGGGTCAGCCATAAGCTGGCGCAGGGGCGGCGGGTGTACGGCCACAAGATCGGCCTCACCTCGCGCGCCATGCAGAAATCGAGCAACATCAATGAACCCGATTACGGCGTGCTGCTCGACGATATGGTGTTCGCCGAGGGGAGCGAGATTCCCGCCGGACGTTTCATCGTGCCGCGCGTGGAAGTCGAACTCGCCTTCCTGCTCGACAAAGACCTGAGCGGCCCGCACTGCACGGTGTTCGACGTGCTCGGCGCGACGGCTTATGTGTTTCCGGCCATCGAAATCATCGACGCCCGGATTCAGCAGCTCGACCCGGAGACGAAGGCCACCCGCAAGGTCTTCGACACCATTTCCGACAACGCCGCCAACGCGGGCATCGTGACCGGCGGGCGCCCGGTGCGGCCTTTCGATTTCGACCTGCGCTGGCTGGGCGCGCTGCTCTACAAAAACGGCGTCATCGAGGAAACCGGCGTGGCAGCGGGCGTCCTGAACCACCCGGCGAACGGCGTGGCGTGGCTGGCGAACAAGTACGCCGCGCACGGGCGACGGCTGGAAGCGGGGCAGGTCATCCTGGCCGGGTCGTTTACCCGCCCGGTGGAAGCTGACCCCGGCGACGTGTTTCACGCCGACTACGGGCCGCTGGGCGGGGTGACGCTGCGCTTCGGGCGCTAGCCGTCAGCGGGCCCCCTCAGCCCAGCACGTCCTCCAGCGCCCCGGCGAGCAGGGCCAGCAGTTCGTCCACCTCGGCAGCCGTGATGCTCAGCGGCGGCCCGAGCAGCAGGTGGTCACCCCGGCCATTCGGCTCGGCGCCGCTGCCGGGGTAGGTGATGAGGCCGCGCTTCAGGGCCGCCGCACCGATACGTGAAGCGATGCCCGGCGTCTCGAACGCCTGCCCGGTAGCGAGGTCACCGAGCACCACGCCGAGGAGCAGCCCGGTGCCGCGCACCTGCATCATCTGCGGAAAGCGCGCCTGCAACGCCTGCAACCCGGCGAGCAGTTGCGCCCCGCGCTCCTTCGCCGCCCCCGTCAGGTCCTCGCGTTCCACGATGTCGAGGACGCTCAGGCCCGCCGCCACGCTGACCGGGTGCCCGGCGTAGGTGAAGCCGTGCATGAAGGCCCCCGAGCCGCCCATGACCGTCTCGTACACCTGCGGCGCGGCGAGCAGGCCCGCCAGCGGCGCATACCCGGCGGCGAGCCCCTTGCCGAGCACGGCGATGTCGGGCGTGACCCCGCTCCAGCGCGAGAGCGCCAGCGGCGACCCGCAGCGGCCCATCCCGCTCATCACCTCGTCGGCGATGAAGATGATGCCCGCCTCGTCGCAGATGTCGCGCACCCGCTCGTAGTAGCCGGGGGCAGGAGCGAGCGCCGCGTCGGAGGCCCCCACCACCGGCTCGGCCATGAACGCAGCGACGGTCTCCGGTCCTTCGCGTTCGAGCAGGGCGCGCAGGCCCTCGGCGTCCTCGGCCCCGTTCCGTGCCGGGTCAGGCTTGGGCAGCTTGGGCCAGGCTTCCGGGCGCATCAGCGGGGTATACAGCTCGCGCCGCGCCCCCATCCCGCTCGCCGCGAGACTGCCCAGCGAGGCGCCGTGGTAACTCGGCACGCGGGTGATGACCTTGAAGCGCCCCGGCTCGCCGCGCTCGACGTGGTATTGCCGCGCCAGTTTCACCGCGCTCTCGGTGGCCTCCGAACCGCCCGACACTGCCCAGAAACGGAAGGTTGGCAGCCCAACAAAGCGGGCCAGTCGCCCGGCGTACTCCTCCAGCACGTCGCTGGAAAACTGCGACCCGTGCACGAAGGGGAGCCGCGCCGCTTGCGCCGCCATGCGCTCCCCCACCTCGGCGCGGCCATGCCCGATGTTGGCGACGAGCGCTCCCGAGGAGCCGTCGAGATAACGGCGGCCCGCGTCGTCATAAAGAAAAACGCCCTCCCCACGCACGGCGACGGGGTAGGGCTTGCTGGAACGGTAAAAGACGTTGGACATGGGGACTCTCCTCCAGGCCGCTTCTCATCAAACGGCTCTCAATTGAAAGGTTGGTCCCCAGACTACTTCAGTGGTGGCGGTTAGGCTTCCTTCTGCGGCGTCATGCCCGCCGCCTGAGCGAGCAACCGGTACGACTGCTGGCGCTTAAGCGGGTCGTGGGCGTAGGTCGTGACCAGCATTTCCTGGGCGCCGGTGCTTTCGCCGAGTTCCTGCAAGCTGGCCCAGACCTGCTCCGGCGTGCCGATGCGGGCTTTTTTCAGCAGTTTGGCGGGGTCGGTGTCCATCTCTTGCAGCCACTGCCGGGCCTCTTCGGGCGAGCGCAGCACCCCGCGCTGTCCACTGAGGATGCCGAGCGAGAGCGCCGCCGAGGTCAGCGAAAGGTCACGGGCTTCGTCCTCGGTGGGGGCTGCCAGCGCATTGACGCCGAGGATGGCGTAGGGCTCGGCGAGCGGGCCGGGGCGGAAATGCCGGTGGTAGGTCTGCACGGCCACGGCGGGGTCTTCTTGACTGAAGTGGTAGGCGAACGCGTACCCGACCCCCAGTTCCCCGGCGAGCTGCGCCCCGTAGAGGCTTGAGCCCAGAATCCACAGCGGCGGCAGCTTCACACCGCGCGGCTCGGCCAGCACGCCGTCAAACACCGACCCGGCGGGCCAGGGTGTTTCCCCGGCAAAGGCCCGCAGCAGCGCGATCTGGGTGGGAAAATCGTCGGCGGCCAGCGCTTCCCGCGAGCGCCGCAGCGCCAGTGCCGTGCGTCCATCGGTGCCGGGCGCGCGGCCCAGGCCGAGGTCAATACGGCCCGGAAACAGCGCTTCCAGACTCATAAAGTTCTCGGCCACCTTCAGCGGCGAGTGGTTGGGCAGCATGACGCCGCCCGAGCCGACGCGGATCCGGCCTGTCCGGGCAGCGGCGAGCGCGATCAAGATTTCGGTGGCCGCGCTGACGAAAGCGCCACTGTTGTGATGCTCGGCAATCCAAAACCTTGTGTATTGATACGAATCGGCAACTTCCGCCAACTCCAGCGTGTGCCGCAGCGCTTCGCCCGGCTGCTGGCCGGTACTGACCGGCGTCAGGTCGAGAACAGAAATAAGAGGAGCCATAGCCCAAGTGTGCGCTCCAAACTACGCCCTGCAAGTGGGGATAACCGCTTTCTTAAGCGAGGCCCTTGTCACTGTGGCAAGCACAAGAAAGCCTCGTCGTAAGGCGAGTACGAATCTCAAGCTCTAAGCCGGGCACCGTTCCAAGTTGAGCGCCAGCAGCCGTTCCAGCACTTGATCTTCGTTCAGGGGCCACTCCCAGCCGTAAGCAGTGGCCACCGCCTGATCAAGCTTGTCGTGGGCTGTTGCCAGCGCGCTGACCGGGTGAGCCGCGTCGGGTGAATTCCGCAGCTTCTCCAGCTGGTTGTAGATGCCAGTCAGGGTCCCCTTTGCATCTTGGTTTAGCAGGTGTTCGCGCAGCTGCACGATGTACTTGGCCCACTTCTCGATTTCGGCACGTTGTTCGTCGGTAGGCGCCGGGACGGGGAAGGTCTCGAAGCACGTGGAGGGGGTGTAGCGCAGGTCGTTGCCCACGCCCATATACGTCCCCTGCATGCGCGCCCATGAGCGGTGAATCGTCGAGGCCAGCACCCCAAAGATGAAATCGTCGTCACGGGCGATGACGACCACTTGGGAGTCGGGCAATGTCCCTTCCGGCAGCCAGACCGGAAGAAGGTGCTTTGCAACGCGGGGAATGCCGATGAAGCGGTCTAATTCAATGGTCGCTTCTCTAAGTTCTGGTCTCGAACGTTGGTGTAGCCACCACCTCTCCCGTGAAGGACGATCTGAGTTCGTTGCCCGCTCGGGTCTGATCTTCTGCTCTACATAGGCCATCGGTTGCAGGTACTGCCTGGCTTCCCCCTCATCCATCTGCGCGAAGTCGATAATCCAGCGGCCACTGGGGCGGCGCGTCAGATCCATGCCATTGACCCAGGGCTTCAGAACATCGGCATTACTGACCCTGTCTGGATTCGGGACGCTCAGCCATGAACGCGCCAGGTCGCCCGGAATGTCGAACGCGCCGCCCTTCTGGGTCCCGATGAAGCTGACTCCAGCGTTCTCCGGCAGCTTCTGCGCCTGCTTGACGTCTGTTCCAGCGTTCAGGTCCGCGTTGATGACGCCGACATGCCCGTCATTCAGCGTCCGCAGCGTTTCCGTGCCGTTGTCGAACCCGAACAGACTGACACGCACGGCCGCGCCATTCTGCTGCCACGGCTCGTCAGGCCAGGCCATAAACAGGTCGCCGGTGGCCTTGATCCGCTCCAAAACCACTCGGTTCTTGCCGCCCCGGATGCTGTTCGTCGTAACGAAGCCGGCGCGGGTGGTCACGCCTGCTTCGATCAGGGCGCGGGCCTTCTCCGGCCAGTAGCACACCAGGTCGCTCTGGCCGGGCAGTCGGTCCTTGAATGTCTCCCTGAGCTGCGTGGTGTAGGCCTCACCGAGTTGCGAGCGCATCATCTTGTCCCCCAGGAAGGGCGGGTTACCGACGATGAAGTCGGCTCGGGGCCAGGTGGCCTCGGTGCCGTCTGGGTTCAGCAGGGCGTCCCGGTTCTGGATGTTGTCGAGTCGTTGCAGGATGGGCGTTTCCCAGTGCCCGCCGTGCGCCCGCTTCCATTGAAAGTAGCCCATCCAGAGGGTGATGCTCGCTAATTCGTGCGCGAAGGTTTCGATCTCGATGCCCAGCATCTGTTGCGGGTGCACGAGCGGCGGCATCTCGAATTCGCCGATGTCATTCATCACCGCCGCCATGCGAACCTGATATTCCAGATCGAGCAGTTTCTTCAGCGCCACGAACAGGAAATTCCCGCTGCCACAGGCCGGGTCGAGAATTCGCACGGCGGTCAGGCGGTCCTGAAAGGCGAAGAGGCGTTCGAGCCGCACGTTCTTCTTGAGCTCGGGCAAGCTCAGGCGTAGGGCGTCCCATTCGGCCCACAGTGGCTCCATCACCACGCGGTCCACGATCCGCTCGATGTCGTTCACGCTGGTGTAGTGCGCGCCGCGTCGGCTGCGGGTGTCCACGTCGAGGCTGTTCTCGAACAGGGTGCCGAAGATGCTTGGCTCCACTTCCGACCAGTCGAGCTTGGCGGCGATGATCAGGGCCGCGGCGTCCTCGGAGGTCAGGGCCAGGGCGTCTTCACTGTCGAACAGGCCGCCGTTGAAGTGTCGGATGTCCGTCCCCCAGAACTCTCCGCCGCCCTTCATGGCTCCGAACAGGTCCTGGAAGTAGAGCTGGTCTTCTCCGGGTGGAGCCGCGCGCGTTCCAGCAGCCGCGTCACGATCCCGCGCTCGAGCATGCCAGTGTCCTCTGCGAACAACGCGAAGACGACCCGCATCATCATGTGCGCAGCCCTGGTCCGGCCCTCGCGTTCGCCCAGTCGCCGCGCCACGAGACCGACCTGCCGGGTCGCGTCCGTCGTGATCCTCTCCCGGAAGAGGCGCGGGTCGAGATCGTACGGCTGATGTAGAGCCGAATGAAGAATCTGGAGCGCTGGCACGTCGTTGCCGCCGACTACCCGGTTCTCTGCAATGTCGTCAAGGGTGATCAGGTAGCTCTTGGGACTGGTTCCCGTGAACGCCGTGTTGATCTCGATGCGCTGAAAATCGGATGTCAGAAGCAGTGGCGGATTGCCCAGGTCACGGGAATAGAGGGTGGCCTGCTGAAGCGCCGCGCCGAGGTCGCTGCCGGGCCGCTTGTACTCTGTGATGAAGTGGGCCTTCTTGAAGACGTCGGCAAACCCTTTGTCCTTTGTGCCGACCTTCGTGACCCTGCGCTCGAACTTGTAGTCGGGATCTGCCCCTGGTGCCTCGTGGTGCAGCAGCTGGCAGAGGTCCAGCCAATGTTGAACGTAAGAGTCGCGCTCGGTGGCCTTGAGGGCGCGGCGCGACCAGGTGTCCGCGAACTCCTGGGGGTGCATATCAGCTCGCAGGCTAGCGCAGCAGCAAAGTCAGTCGGAGAGGGCAGTTGGAAAGTTGAGGAAAGCAGGCGTGTGTACCAGGTGCCCCGCGACGTTGCGTGTGCGCAGGAGTGGGCCACAACAAAAAAGCCCCCGCCCATCAGCCGTAGCTGGGGTGGGGGCTTTTCGTCGGCAAGGCCGAAATGGTCAATGTCCGGTGTCGAGCACGACCTGGTCGTCGCCACGCTCGACGATCACCGTCGCCCTGGGGTTGATCGGCTCGGGTGCCGGACGCAGAGGCGGCGGTGCAGGCAGGGGCGCGTCCGGGCTGGCTGGGGTCGGCAGCACCACTGCCGGTGCAGTCACCACGGTCGTCGGCGAGCGTACCCCCGCCATCCAGCTCAACACGGTCTTCAAGCCGTCGCGCCCGAAGATGGCTGCCATTCCCGCCACCAGCCCGAACACCAGCACGCCCGGCCAGCCTGCCAGCGCCAGCGCTGCCTGCCCTGTCACGAGGTGCAGCAGCACACTGACCACCAGCCCGGCTCCCAATGCCAGCCCCCGCCAGAGCCACGGATTCCAGACCACTGGGGGCACGCGGCGTTCGAAGTCGCGCTTGACCGTTGAGACCAGCCCGAAGATCAGCACCCCCAGCGTCACCGGGTCATTCGCCAGCGACAGCAGCCACTGCACGTTCACGCCACTCAGGTCCAGGTCCTGCGCCTGGGCTACCCCGCTCAACACCACCAGCATCATCAGCAATCTGATCATTCCACCCTCACCTGTACCTTTTCGGGGTCCGTGGCGTTGATCACCACAGACTGTGCGCCCGTGATCTGCACCCGGGCGTCAGAGATGTCTTCGAAGTCGCCCCCAAAGCGGCTCAGCACCACCCGGCGGGTGACTGCCGGCGCAGGGGCGGGCGGCGGCACTTTGGGCGGCAGGGCGGGAATCGGCGGCGCGCTGTCTACCTTCGGCGCCGAGCGCAATGCCCCGATCACCTTGCGGTACCGGGCGAGGCGGTCATCCAGGCCGTTTTGTCCGCCGTTGATCTTGCGAGTGATGCTGACCATGTCACCCTGGTCGGCCAGGGCGTTACACCCCGCCTGCTGCCAGAAGGCCCCGCAGACAAGCGCCGAGATCTCGGGCGTCATCATCTGCCCCGGATTGCCCACCAGATCCACGCCGGTCAGCCGGGTGTAGTAGGCGTAGTTGTCGCGTCCGGTGAGCTGCGGCCAGCCCTGACCCCGGTAGAGCCAGCCGTCGTCGCTGCCGGGCCGGTTGCCCATGCGCCCGTTGTAGACCCGGTTGGCCAGGGCGCGCGGGTTGCTCGCAAAAGGCTTGGCTGCCGCCAGAGTGGGAAAGCGGTTCGGCCACACCTGGGTCAGCCGCTGGGCGCTGTAGCTGAGGTTCTCGGCAAGGCAGTTGAAGTTCGATTCATGAGCCCATTGAGCCAAAAACATGCCCACGCGCTCGGGGGTGGCGCTGATGGCGTAGGTATCGAGCACCGGCTGGAGAAGGGCGGCGACCAACACCGGGTCTTTGCAGGCCGGGGCCACCATGCGGACGTGGTCTGGAGCGAGAATTGTCTTCACTTGTCCTCCCTCAACCGCTTCACTTCGTTCTCTGCGGCGTCGGCCCGCGCGATGGCATCTTCAAGCTGCTGGTGGATCGTCGGGCGCGTGGTCAGGCGCCACGCCAGCCAACTGAGGCTGATCTGGAGCAGCAGGAACGACACGGTGGCCGGGTTGCCGGAATAGACGTTGCGGGCGTAGTTCATCATCACGCCCACGGCAACCCCAGCCCAGGCCCAGCGCTGGGCGAGTGGGGCCTGCCGGACGTGCCAGAGCATCCAGCCGATCAGCGTCACCAGCAGCATCCGCATCAAGGCGAGCAGCAGCCCGCTCTCACTGATGTCCAGGGCCGGGACCCAGCGGTCCTGGCCGATGGTCGTGCTGCCGATGTCGGCCATCAGGCTCGGCACGAAGACCGTGAGCAGCCCGGCCACGATCACCAGCAGGATGGGCAGCACGTCGGCCCAGCGCCAGGCGGGGCCGCGCCGCAGCTCGGCGCGCTCGGCTTGCCGCTTAAGACTTGTCGGCTTCGACACCATCACTCGCCTCCTTTTTGGTCACGGCGTAGCGGCCCTGGGCCAGCCCCGCCAGGAAATCCCAGGCCGAGGGACCGACCGAGCCGTAAAACATGGCGAGGGCAATGGCGGCCTTGATCGGCAAGGCCTTGACGCTGTCTTGCATCAAGAGCAGCGCGAGGGCCGCAAGCGACCCGTAGAGCGCGTCCCACAGCATTTCGCCGGTGGTGGTCAGCGGTTTGCCGGCCACGCGCTGGACGCTGCGTTCCCTGCCGACGCGGGCGACGGAGACGAGGAAGGCCATCAGCACTGCCGCGCCGTAGAGGATGAGGTTGCGCAGGCTGAGCAGCTCGGTGAGTTCGGGTGTCATGGGTCATGGCGCCTCCTCGCGCACGCGGTAGGGTTTGTTCGACGCGCTGAGCCACTCCACGTGCCACCAGGGCAGCGCCACGCGGCGCAGCGTCTGACCGGGGCGCAAGGAGTAAGCGCCGGGCGGGTCGTCAGGCAGGTGGCCGCCCAGAGCGGAGGCGAGCCGGACGTAGGCCACACCGTGGGGCGGGCAGTCGGGGCGCAGCTCGATGGTGAGGGTGCGCTGCATGTTGCCTCTCGGGGTGCTGGTCACCAGCACCCGGCACAGGAGCACAGGTGCGGCCGGAGCGGCTGGTGCCTGGGCGAATTGAGCGAGCGCGGCCACCGGAAACAGGCAGGCCGCGCTCCACAGGAAGAGCCGGAGTTTGTGCATGGTCACCTCGTAAGGCGTTCAGGTGGCGTGACCACCGAAGCGGCCACAGCACGTGGGTCCGGAGCCTGAGCGCAATGGGCGTACTCGTGCGCCGCGACGCGGGCGAGCTGCGCCCGGCTCTGCGCGAGGTCCACGTCGACCACGCAGTTGGTGCCCATCCGGAACCAACTGGCATAGCCGAGGACGTTGCCGACCTTGATGCGCCCGAGGCCGCCAGGGCTGGTGGCCCGCCAGGTCACCGGGACGTTGTGGGGGGAGGTCTGCCACTGGGCGTTGTCGCGGGCGGGGGCGACGATTCCGCAGGAAGCCAGCAGCAGAAGCGGCAGGGTCAGAAGAGGGCGCTTCATGCCTTCAGGGTTTCAGGGGGGATGACACCCGGCGAGCATGGAAAGGCCCTCGCCGTGGCGAGGGCTGATGTTTTTGCTGTAGGTGGGGGCCGATACTGTGCCCGGTACTGTGTGGTTAGCAACAAACCCCACGATTCCCTTTGCCGACTTGCTCACTGTTCAAGTGCTCGATGCCTCTCAAGGTTTTACTCTCTAGCTTCGAGCAGCAACAACGGTCGTTCTCCTTTTTTTGCTGAAAACAGAGGGTGGCCACCCAGTTCACTGGTCTGATAGACGACCTGCAAACAGGGTGCGAAGCCCAGGGCGCGCCCGTCATCTGCTGGAACGATAACGAGCATATCTGACGGCCAATTTGATAGCTCAGCGATAAGTTCCTGGACCGTTTTCATGTCTCTCCTCAGAGGGTAACATCTACGTCTGCATCATCCAGTTTTGCGCGGACTAAGCCGCAGGCGTATCTGCAATCCCAAAGCAGTTCCGCGTCACCAGTGTCGCGTTGGGCGCCGCCACGGCATTGAGTTCCGTACCGGCCCCCTCAAGGTCTACGCCCAGGCAGCGCACACTGGTCCCCGTGTTGGCAACCACGCCGTAAATCTTTTTGCCGCGGACACGACCACCCACCAGGGACACGGCAGCCGTGTCCCCTGCTTCGATTTGGGTGTCCCCCGCTTCTACACCGTTGTTTTCAATGTCGCAGTTGAGTAGGCTCACCCGCGACGCCCCACCGGCCCCAACGCCTACCTGTTGATTTTCCTGCACCAGGGCACCGTTGAGTTTCAGGAGCGCTGCACCCAGAGCAGAGACGCCCCGGCCACCATTCCCCCGGAAGGTGCCCGACACCTGAACCTGGCCCTGAGCGGCGAGCAGGCCGTCTCCCGCATTCCCGAAGACCGTGACGCCGCGAACATCGATGCTCCCTGGAACCTCGACATAGACGCCGTGGCCTTTGGCGTTGCTGACCATCACCCCGTCTACCGTGACATCGGCCACGTCGCCAATTAGAGAGATGCCGTGTGTACCAGATGCCTCGCCATCGGCATGTCGTCCTGCACCGTACACCTGCCCACCGCTGAGCGTCACTTGCGTGACCCCATGCGTCTTGTAAACGTCGTCCTTCAGGATGAAGATGCCTGCGGCATAGGTCGTGTCGACGATGTTGCCGGTCAGGTTGATGCGTGCTCCCCCGGCCACGATCATGCCGCGTGAACCCGCGTGCTGAACGGTATTCCCAACAATTGTGATGTCGTGGCAGAGGGGGGCAGCGCTGCCCCCCTGGGCATAGTCCAGGTTCCAGTCGTTCTCGGGCCAGGTCAGGTAGCTGACGACCGGAATTCCGTCATCTCCAGTGAAGCGGACGTTGTTGCCCGTGATGGTGCCGCGAGCGGCACCGTAACAGGAGTGGATGCCGTCCCCCATGCACACGTCGACGTTGCAGTTGGAAATGGTATAGCCGTTCACGCCGATGAGCAGGATTCCCATGCTGGCAACCTGGCTGACCATGCAGCTGTTCACCGCCCAATCCGCGCCGTGTGTAATGAGAATCCCGTGGCCCCCAGGGGTGCGGCGGGAGTCGGAATGATTGGCCGGAGGCGCCGTGCCAATGCCCTGGTGACGCACCATCAGTCCGGCAATAGACCCCCCCTGGAAAGCCAGGTACGCTTCGAACACAGGCCGCTTCGTGTCGGTGCCAATCAGCTTGGCACCGTAACCCACGATGTGGACCGGGCGCTGAGGGCGCTGGAGTTTGACGTGGCCCACCGCCTCTGTCCCAGGCAGCAGGGCAAACTTGCCGCCATGGGCGTTTGCGTAACTGCTCCAGGCATCCAGGGCAGCCTGGTCATTGTCGCCCGCGTCAGGAGTAACACCCCACCATTCCAGGGCCATGACGCCGTCAGGTGACACCTGGCGACGGAGCTTGCGGCCATCCTGACGGAGCACAACGATACCGCCGTCTGCGGGCGTGTCGTCTGCGACCAGATCGAACGTGCCACCGCGCAGGCCCCCAATAATGTGCCGGGGGGCCAGACTGGTGCTGGCAAGGGCCGCGTCAAGATCGGGAGAGTTCAGCGCGCCGAGCTGCTGCTGGGTGGCGGCCTCAAGCTCTGGGCGGCGCACAGGGGCGCCGCCCTCTTCCTTGACTTCCCAGACTTGCCCGGCCTCCTGGCCGCTGACGACGTTATAGAGGCCCGCCGCCGCACCAATGAGGGCGACTTTGAGAGCGGTGCGGCGTCCGATGTTCATAGCAGTCTGGGCATTGTTGCCTTCCTGCTGCTGAGAGAGCTGAGACGCGGTCTGCGCGGTATCGCGCTTGATATCGGCCCATTCCCGTTGCGTTCCCTGCATCGCCTGCTGCGCCGCCTGGGTGGCCGCCGAGCTGACACTGGAGTTCAGGTTGCTGATGGCCGCGCTGGCCTTACCCTCAGCAGCTACAGCCACAGCAGAGGCACCTTCAGCCCGCTCAGCAGCCAACAGCCCCCGCTCTTTGAGCAGCGCCAGGCTGGTCCGCTCTGCTGGCGTGATCACGTCCATCCCACCACTGGCGTCATCGATGTTGCTCAGGTCCCAGATGCCCGGCGCATCGGGCGAGCCCACGGGCAGGCCGGACAGGATGATCGGCGCCACAGTCGCGGAACCTGCCGGGTAGATGCGCAGGGTCACGCGGGCAGGCAGCCGGCCCCCGGCCTCCCGACCTGCAATTTGCAGGGGGCTCTTGCCGTCCAGCGCAGTGAGCTTGGCAAGACGCCCTTGCACGATCACGGCGCGGCCCTGGTCATCCCCGGAAGCGACTACCGGCCCCACGGTGGTGCCGTTGTAGCTGATCTGCACAGTTCCGCCCGTCGCCCCGTCCGGCAACATGACGAGCGTGTCCTGGCTGATGGTAAGTACGGTCATGTTCAAAACCCCTTGAACGCCCCGGAGGGCGCTGTCGCCGGGTTGCGTACCCGTGCGGGAATGAGTGTGATGGTGACGGTGGCGACGCTGCTGTCGTCGTCTACGGGTGCCCAGATCAAAGAGCTGCCCCGCACCTCGTCAGGTGGGCGGTCGCCACGTCGGTACTCGGTGCACCCGGTGACGAACCAGGTCCACCAGTCCAGTTCAGAAGAGAGCAGCTCTTCATAACCCGTGTCCCACAGCCCTGTGAGCTGCACAGGTACAGGGTCTGGCAAGCCATCCGCGAGGTTGTGGATGACCGTGTGTCCCCGCGCTCTAACCAGGTTGCCGCTTGTCGGAGCAGACGCTCCAGCAGGCCGCATGGTGGGGGGGAGATCTCGCCAGCCTACGGCGCTGTTGTAGAGGTAGTAGAGGTCAGCCATAGCCCAGGGCTCCTGTGGTGATCAGCGTGCTGCACTCGCCCCGATTCCAGGTCACCACTGCCGACGCCGCCGGTTGGCCTAGCACCGTCAGCGGCGGAATGTGCCAGCCAGGGACGCGCACCTCGTGACGGGCCTCGGTCACGAAGGGCTTTTCCCACCCTTCGGGCATTTGCACCCCCTCTACGTTCGGCGCCGTGTACTCAATGGCAACCTCCAGGGGCCGGAAGGCAATCGTGAGGCTGCGCCCTGTGTCCTGTTCGATCAGCTCGTAGCGCACCCGGAAGTTGGCGCCCTCACCGACCTTGCCGACCTCGAAACTGACAGCTTGCTCCAGTGCAATGTCCTGTTCCTTGAAGACGTGCGCGGTCGTGTCCAGCACCTGGTCGCCGTCGTCGCCCATGAGATACAGGCTGATGAGCAGCTTCAGCTCCCCGAAGCGCGGCGTCCCGCGTGGCGTCCGGCGCGTCTCGTCGGCGGCTTGCGTCTGCCGCTCAATCCTGAAGACCCGGTTCTCAGCCGCATCCAGGCGCTGCGCCAGCTCTTCGTTCGTCGGCGCGGGCTTAATCGGGTCGGGCGTCTCTCCACTGCCCCCACCGCTGTCCCCGCCACCCGTATTGGACACGAACACGACCGGCACGGGCGGCGGGTACGCGGCGATCGCGGTCACGAGGAACGGGCAGCGCACCTTCACCTTCTGGTTCCGCCGCACGTCGGTGTCCTTCGGCGTCGAGAAAGTCCAGTTGCCCACGTCGCTCACCGTCTCGGTCTTCGTACTGTCCTTCTCGGCGTACATGCGCTCCACGCCATCGGCTTCGATCAGGTCGCTGAAGTAGTGCGTGACCTCGCCGGTCGTCACGGGCGAGGAGTAGCCGCCCACCCGCGTCACCGGCACGCCCGTCTCTTCCTTCGTGATGATGGCAGGGTCGGCCTTCGCGCTGGCCGTGCGCCGCAGCGCGTAGGGCGGGCAATCGCGCTTGTATGCGTACTTGCGCCAGCCGTCGCCAGGGTCGAACACCGCGTCAGTCACGGCATCCGGGTAGGCCGGGCCGATGTAACGCACCTCGTAAGTCTCGTCTGCGCCAACGCTACCCCCACCGCCTGGCACCTCAGCCACTTCGGTGCCGTCAGGTCGGATGCCGATGTCAGCCTCGGGCATAGACCCCAACTCGCGTTCAAGTGCGGCAGAGAGGGTCTCAAAGGGTCCGGCCTGTACCCCGGCGAGGCTCTCCCCCAGCCCGCCCAGCCGGGGCCGGTGAGGGGCCATCAGGCTGATCTGCGCGAGTTGGCCGTCGGCGTCGCTGATGCCGTCAGGAATGCCCTGGAACACCTGCCAGCCTCCCAGGCGAAACTCCCAGTTGGCCGCTCGCCCCCCGGCATAAGTGTTGACAGGCCGAATGGTGGCGCTCTGACAGGTGCCTGCGCCCCCATACGTGAACTCGGCGCTGATGATCTCGTCGCTGCTCGGCGCTCCCCAGCCGAGGGCGGTCAGCATCATTCCTGTTGTGTCCCGAATTTGCATTTCTACCCCCTTACAAGCCGCGCAGGGCGCGAGTATCGGGCCGCAGTTCGGCGCCGCTGAGCAGACGTTCCAGGCGGTCCACCTGCGCCCCGAACACCCCGGCGCCGCGTTCGAGCGCCACACCGCCGTTCTCGATTCGGGGCGCCGCCCGCTCGACCACGGTGGCGAGCGTGCCCAGTACGTCGAAATTCATGGAAGCTGTGACGTTGGGCATGTCGACTTTCACTGTGCGGGTGGTGTCCTGTGGTGCCGTGGTCGTGGGGCCGGACGACGCCTCGGGCTTTACGGCGGTGCCCAGCATCCCGAACTCCTGAGCAATGGGCGCGAGGACATCGTTGTAGAACCGCTCAGCCTCGCCACTCGCCGCCTGGATGGCTGTGCGAAGTGCCGCTGTATCCCCGGTTCGCAGGTAAGAGTCGATGGCCGGGCCGATGATCCTGGCGATGATGGCCCGGTTGATGAACGACTCCATCAGCCCGTCCAGAACCGCTTTCCCCACCGAGGACTTGAGCGACTTCTCGAACAGCGAAAAATCGTTCTGGGCCAGTGCCTGGGTGAACCCGTCCTTCATCCCGTTGATCCAGCCACCCTCCAGCGCGAGCGCGATGTCCCGTTTGAGGGTGTCGATCTGCTCGGTGTAGTGGGTCGTCTCCCAGAACAGGAAGCCGGTCGTGTAGCTCCCCGTGGTCCGGCTGCCGTAGTTGTCGCCCGCAGTCCCCTGCGCGAATTTGAACTGCTCGTTGTATTCGCGGGTGGCCTTGGCGGCTTCTTCGGCGGCCTTCTTGTTTCGGTTCCACCAGTTCAAGACGGTCGTGAAGAACTGGATGGCCGCGCCGATGTAATCCCCTTTCGCAATCGCCATGCCGAAATTCGTGATGTCGCTGACCATGCTGCCGAGGTCAGAGGCCCACTGTCCGGCCACCTCACTCGACGCCCCGCCCAGCGCTTCCATCGCGCCGGTAACAACAGGAATGAGGTTTTTCGCGTAGGTGGACCATTTGTTGATCGACTTTTCCAGGCCCTGCTGCTTTTCGGTCTGCTCTTGCAGGCGGGTGTAGGAGGCGATCAGCTTGTCGAGTTCCGCCGCCACGACCCCCGGCTTGCCCCGCAGGGCTTCCAGGGCGGCCAGCTCGGCGGCGAAGGGCCGCGCACCCCCGGCCTGAATCTCGGTGAGCTTCTGGCGGGCGGCGGCGAGCGTCTCGGTGTTCTTGGCGGCCTCAGTGGTACGGCGGCTCTGCTCGGCCAGAATTGCCGTGAAATCCTCGGCGTTCTGGGTCGAGGACGCCGTCTCCAGCATCAGCACGAGCTGAGCGTCGCTCATGCCCTTGAGGCTTTCGGCGTACCCGTCACGGTCGAGCTTCCCGATAACCGCGTTCCAGCTTGCTTGGGCCCTGGCCGCGTCGTCGGTGCGCCGCTTCATTTCAGCCAGCACAGCGTTGAACCCGTCGAGGTTCTCGGCGGCGGTGGCCGAGGCCAGGGCACTCTGAAGTTCCTCGTCGCTCAGGTCCCGCAGGCTGTCCACCCACGTGCCGCGCTCGATCTTCTCCAGGTTCTGGACCCAGGCTTCGTGCTTCTTGCTGGCATCGTCAACCCGGCGTCCCTGCTCGGCCAGCACCGCGTTGTACTCCGCGATGTTGCCCGCAGCCGCCGCCATGCCCAGCATCACGTCCAGCTCGGCGTCGCTCATATTCTTGAGGCCCGCCGTCCAGCGCGAGAAATTGAGCTTGTTGACGTTGTCGTTCCAGGCGTCCTGGCTCTTGGTGGCCTCGTCCGTGCGCCGGGCGAGTTCGGCCAGAACTGTGTTGTAGCGGGCAACGTTCTGCTCGGCGACGGCAGCGCTGAGGGCAGCCTGCAACTGCGATTCGTCGAGGTCCCGCAGGCCCTTGACCCAGTTGCCCTCTCCAATCTTGTCGAGGTTGTCGAGCCAGGCATCCTGCTTTTTGCCCGATTCGTCCAGGCGCCGGAGCATCTCGGTCAGGACCGCGTTGTAGCGGCCCACGTTCTGCTCAGCCTCAGCGGTTGCCAGTGCCGAGAGCAGCTGCTCGTCGGTGAAGTCGTGCAGGCCCTTGGTCCAGTTGCCCTCGCTGAGTTTGACCAGGTTGTCCGCCCATGCCTCGGTCTTTTTGGTGACCTCGTCGGTGCGGCGTCCCTGCTCGGCCAGGACGGCGTTGTACTCGCCCACGTTCTGCCCTGCCTCGGCAGAGGCGAGCGCGGCGGCCAGCTGCTCGCTGGTCATGTCCCGCAGGCTCTTGACCCAGGTGCCCTGCTGAACCCGGTCGAGGTTGTCGAGCCAGCTGCGCTGTGCCTTCTCCACCTCGTCGGTGCGGCGCCGCTGCTCTGCCAGGACCGCGTTGTAGTGAGAGACGTTCTCCCCTGCCTGTGCTGTCGCCAGTGCCGAGGCCAGCTGAGCGTCGGTCATGTCCCGCAGGCTGCTGACCCACCCGCTTTCGCTGAGCTTGTCCAGGTTGTCGGCCCAGGACTCGTGCTTCTTGCTCGCCTCATCGGTGCGGCGGGTCTGCTCTGCCAGGACCGCGTTGTACCGGGAGACGTTGTGCTCAGCCTCAGCGCTGCTCAGGGCGGCTGCCAGTTGGGCATCGTTGAGGTCCCGCAGGCCCTTGACCCAGTCCGACTCGGCCAGGCGGTCGAGGTTGTCGCCCCACGCTTCCTGTGCCCGGCTGGCCTCGTCGGTGCGGCGCTTCAGCTCGCCCATCACGTCGCCGTAACGTTGCTGGTTTCCAGCAGCTTCCAGCGAGGCGGCAGAGGCCCGTAGCTCCTCGTCGGTCAGGCCCTTGAGCCCTTCCTTCCAGGCATCGTACTCACGCCCTTCAGCGATGGCCTTGCGCCCCTGGGTAGCGGCTTCGGCTTCCCGGCGCGAGGCTTCAGCGGCCTTCTCCTGGGCGTCGGCAGCGGCGTCAGTGCGGCGCTTCTGCTCGGCCCGGATCAGGTTGTACTTCTCGATCTCGCCACCAGCGCGGGCGGTGGCGAGGGCACTGGCGAGTTGGGCATCAGTGGCCGAGCGCAGGCCGCGCACGTAGCGTTCCTGCGACTCACCCGCGACAATCTGGGCACGGTTGTCGGCCAGCTGCTGCTGCTGACGGCGGGTGGCCTCAGTCGCCTTATCCTCAGCGTCCCGGACAGCATCAGCACGGCGCTTTTGCTCGTCACGAATCGCGTTGTATTTTTCCACCTCGCCGCGACTGCGGGCAGTTTCCAGGGCCGAACGGAGTTGGGCATCAGTGGCCGAGCGCAGCCCAGCCAGATAGCGCTCTTGCGCCTCGCCAGCGGCAATCTGGGCACGGTTGTCCGCGACTTCTTCCCGGTGGCGCCGCGCCGCTTCCGTCGCCTTTTCCTGAGCAGCGGTAGCCGCGTCGGTGCGCCGGCGCTGTTCGTCGCGGATTGCGTTGTACCGCTCCATTTCGCCCCGGCTCCGGGCGGTTTCGAGCGCCGAGCGGAGCTGAGCGTCGGTGGCTGAACGCAGTCCGAGAACATAGCGTTCTTGTGCCTCGTTGGCAGCGATTTGGGAACGGGTGTCCGCCACCTGTTCCTGGTGCCGGCGCACCGAGTCGGTGGCCTTGTTCTGGGCAGCGGTGGCCGCGTCGGTGCGGCGGCGCTGCTCGTCACGAATCGCGTTGTATTTCTCGGTTTCGCCCCTGGCTCTGGCCGTTTCGAGCGCCGAGGCCAGTTGCGCCGAGGTGGCCGAGCGCAGGCTCCCCACGTACTGCTCCATCGCCTCGCCGCGCTCGATCTGTTGACGGTTGCGGGTCAGCTCGTCGGCGAGACCCTTGGCTGATGCCTGAGCGCCGCTGCTCTTGCTCTTGACCGCGTCCAGCTCGCTCGTCACGGTCTGGAGCGCCTTGAGCCAGGCAACATAGGCAGGGGTGCCCTCCTGCACTGTCTTGAGCTTGCTGCGCAGCTGCGCGGCGGCCTGCTCCAGCGTGCGGGTGTAGGTGGTGAGGTCCACGTTGCCCACCGACCGTTCCAGCTTCAGGTCGCTGAACGAATCCAGAAACGCTTTGGCTGTCGCTTCGGCGGCCTTGCGAACGCTCGGCACCTCAGATTCCAGGCCCATCACGAAGCCCTGACCCGTGAACTCGCCCAGCTCTTTCATCACGCGGGAGGGTGACTGGATGTTGAGGACACCCTTGACACCCTCAATGACCTTGCTGCCCAGGTTGCGGGCGGCGGCGAGCACCAGGCGCGGCCCGGCCAGGATGCCGTTTACCAGGCCCTGCACGATGTCGAGGCCCACGCCTTTCATGTCCACACCGCGCAGGTAGGACATGGCCCCATTGATAGCGTTCTCGACGATGCCCTTGATCTGGTTCCACGTCTTGTGCGCCCAGGAGACGACCTCATCCCAGTTGCGGTAGAGCGCCACGCCCGCACCGACCAGGAGGCCAATGGCCGCGATCGCCAGACCGATGGGACCCGTCAGGAAGGCGATGGCCGCGCGGAGGGCCACACTTGCGGTGGTGGCCGCTGTGGTGGCAACCGTCCAGGCGGCTTTGGCGACGGTCACCGCCACGACTCCGGCGCGGTACAGCCCGAACGCAGCAGCACCAGCCCCCACAGCAGCTGTCAGCGGAATCAGGACTTCCTTGTTCCGTTCGATGAAGCTGCTGAGCTTCTGCACCGTGACCACGGTGGTTTCAATGGCAGGCTTGACCGAGTTGTAGACGTTGACGGCAGTGGCCCCGAACTGTTTGGCCGTCTCGATCCCGCTCTTGATCATGCCAGGGAGCTTTTGACCCACCTGGTCGAACGCCTTGGTCAGGTAGGGCACCGCCTCGTTTGCCATGCCGAGCAGTTCTTTGCCCACCGGCAGCAGGGCGACCTGCACCTTGCGCCACATGCCCTCAGCGAGGCTGCCAAAGTTGTTGTACTTGGCATTCAGGGCGTCGGTGGCCCCTTGCAGGTCTTTGAGCTTGGTTTTGGTCAGGTCGATTCCGGCCAGCCCCGCCGCCATGTCCTCACCAGCCCCACCGAATACGGCGGCGCTGATGCGGGTCTTGTCGGCCACTCCCTTGACCTCGTTCAGCTTCTTGGTGACCAGCTCGAAGGCTTCGGCGGTGGTCATCTTGCCGCTGTTGATGTCGGCCACGATCTTGCTGTGGCTCAGGCCCAACTCGGCGTAGGTCTCGGTGCTGGCGTCGGAAACATCCGTTACGGTCAGTCCGAATTCTTTGAAGGCGTCCGCGATTTTATCCGTCCCCAACGCGCCTTTCTGCGCCCCGGTTTCGAGCATCGAGAACAGTTGGTCAGCCCCGATCTTGGATTTCTCGAACTGCGGACCGTACTCCATGAGCGTGTCCAGGAAGTCCCCGGAGGTGTTCAGCCCACGCTGGAAGCCCGCCGCGATGAAGTCGGTGGCTTCCTTGGCGCCGACGCCAGTCGCCTGCATGACGGCCTGCACCGACGCGGCCACGCGCTGTTGCTCCTCGTCGAAGTTTTCCGCGATGGCAACAGTGGCTCCAGTGACTCCGGCCAGTTCCTCATCGGTCAGGCCCTTGACCTCCCGGCGCACATTGGCGACGGCCTCCCCGGCCTCAGAGAGGCTGCCGGTCCAGTTGTCGCCAAAGACCTGCTCGGCGACGGTTCCCAGCTTTTCGGCTTCCTCTCGGGACGCGCCCAGCTTGGCCTGGAAGTCGTTGACGTTCTGCGCCGCTTCCTGTGCCAGCCCCACGGTGCTGCCCACGACGGCAGTCACCGCTCCCGTCAGGGCCAGGAGGCCGCCAGCGGCGATGGTCAACCCGGCGCTGAATTTGTCGCCGAAGCCGGAGCCTGCCCGCTCACCTGCGTCACCGGCACCAGATTCGACCTCGGCTAAACGGCGCTCGAATTCATCGAACCGCCCGACGAGATCGACGTAAACTTCTGCGGCCTGTCCGCCCGTGCCTCCACCTGATGCCATAGTTCACCCCCTTGCCGCCGCCCGCATTTCGCGCAGCCGCACGGCCTTCTGTGCCCAGCGGGGCAGCTTGCCTGCCTTGTGCAGTGCCAGTAGTTCCCGTGCCGCGGCACCTGGGACGCGGTGCTGCAGCTCAGGCAGGTTGTAGTCCGACATGAACGCCACGAGGGCGTCCCGACTGATCTGTTGCTCTGCCGTGAGGCGTCCGTTCTTGGGCGATTCCGGCGGCTCGGCCAGACCTTTGCGGGCCTCCTCAGGCAACTTGTAGAAGTGATATTCCCGCATCGCCCGGTCCCGCAGGTAGAAGACCGTGGACAATTCCACGTCCAAGTCCTCGATGTCTTCTTTGGTCAGGTGGTCCCATTCCCAGGGACGAACGCCGTAGAAGGCGGCGAAGACGGCCTTGAGGTAGCTGCGAGGGCGTCGAGCGTCCTTGGGGTGAGTCGGGCCGCTGTCGCCTGGACGGCCCGCTCCAGGGCTTTTCCCTCGGGAATGACCCCGTTGACATAGGCGTACTGAAGCTGGTTCAGGGCGGTCTGGTCGGCGTCCTCCAGCACTTCACGCACGATCCGCCGGTCGGTGCCCTCGTCCATGCGGGTGAGCAGCAGGTCGGCGAGCAATTCGCGCAGGTCATCCTCGGACTTGCACTTGCCCAGCGCGGCCTGGAACTTCTTGCGCTCACGCCCGGTGGCCGAACGGAGGTGCAGCACCAGGTGCTCCGGCGCCTCGATCTGCTGCTCTTGCAGGGCCTCGCGGGCCTCTTCGGTGATCGGGTAAGGGGTGGGCGTGCCCCGGCTGCCCCATTGCAGTTCAGCGGTCATAAACCTCCAGCCAGACCCGCGCTGTGTTTGCCCCTCGCTTGAGGTGCAGCGCGTCCTTGGGTAGCTCCAAAACGAGCTTTTCTTTTGTTTCGGTGTCTTGAAATGTCCAGCGCCGCCGGGTCAAGCCGGCCTGCACAACCAGCAGCCCCGCATACAGGCGCCCACCATCGCGGTGGGCACCCGTGATCAGGGCCACTGGCTCGCCATTGCGGCGGGCCAGGGCGAAGAGAGGCACGTTCAGGCGCCGGGGGCGCTGGGGGCGTCGGGAGCGGCCTGATGCGGCCCCTTCAGCTCGCCGGAGATGCCCGCCGTGAAGCTGTAGGTGGTGGCGTTGTCCGAGGGGCTGGGCAGCGCCGCGTTCGTCAGGGAGGCGAAGCCGCCTTCCCATTCGGCAGCGGGGGCCTCCTCGTCGAACGCCCGCTCCAGGTAAATCTGGTCCCCGTTCAGGATCGCCTTGCGGAGGCGGTAGACGGGTTCGCGCAGCGCCTTGTCCTGGGGCAGGTCCCCGCTGACGGTGAACGTCACCGTGGCGCCGGTGCCACGAGTCGCCGTGCCGCCGTTGGTCTTGTAGTACTTCTTGGTGACGCTCGACGCCGAGATGGGGGCGTCGCTGGTGGTCACGTTGGGAAGCGAGAAAAACGCGGCGGTGGCCGGACGCGCGGACGTGCCTTTGGGCACGATGGCGAAGCGGACGGCGTTGTTGTCTCCAATATGGAAGTCAGACATGGTTATCTCCGGTAGTCGGCTCTCCAGCCGAACTGCTTGGTGTCGGGGTCGCTGAGTTGCCCGCCGCCGTCCGGTCTGTACCGGAGGCCCACGAGCCGCTCCCTGGCCTGCTGGTGCAGGCTGATGGCCGCGTCCAGGCTGTTCGCCCAGACACTGACCTGAATGCGGGTGAGGGCGGACGCCGAGCCGTAGCGGGCGCGGTCGGTCCAGCCGATGAGGTCCAGGCGGATGAGGGGAGTTTCGTCGTCAGGTAACGACTGGTCCGGCAGGTAGACCCGTTCGGTCAGTTCCAGCAGCGCCGCATAAGCATCAGCCAGCACGTCGTAAGGCCCGCTCACGGCGCACCACGCTCACGCTCTTTGTCTGCTGCCGGGCGCAGGAACGGGCGGGGGGCCATGCGCCGTGTGCCGAACTCCAGGTGCAGGGCGTAGTCCACGTTTGTCCCCACCCGCCAGTTCATCGGGCTGATCCGCAACGCGGTGATGGACTGCCGGAGTCGGCCCGTATTGACCGCTGGAGACTCGCCGGGGGCACTGGCCTGGTGGGTGCTGTGGGGCGCGGTGCGGTGGCCCGTGCGGTAGGTGCGGCCTGTGCCGGGGCGGGAGAGTTCCTCGACAATGCCATTTCGCAGGCGCTGCGCCCGATTGGCGAGTTCCTGCTGAAGCACGTCTATTCCCGCTTCTCGAACACTGCTGAAGTCGGCTGGCACTAGTTCACTCTCCAAATGGAAAACTGCCCATCTCTGGGCAGGACACGCGGCATCCGATTCGAACGGATGGTCATGTGGAGTATTGAGCCGTTCCTCACTCCCATGACTCATAACGGCTATAGGTTTCAGCCTCTCACCCAACCGCGTCACAAGGATTTTAGCGGATTTCCTCCGCAATCACCTTGGTGTAGCTTGTCCGCACTTCGACCAGCGCGGCCTTCCATTCCCGGCCCCGGAACCGCAGGCGGTCCCCCGGCACGACCAGGACGCCCGCAGGCAGGCGCACCCGCCAGCGCTGCCCGGTGGCCGTCAGCCCCAGCTTCACGGCCTGCTCTGCACCCAGATTCGTCACCAGCGCCGTGTGCGTCTCACCAGGCGTGTAGGTCGGTGGACTGACCTCGCCGCCCAGCCGCCCCTTCTGCCCAGGCACCTGCACCAGCAGGGTCACGGCCTCGTCACGGAACTGAGGAAGCAGCATTACCAGCCGCCCCAGGTGATGGTGCTGTCCCAGGTGTCGGCGCTGACCGCCTCGGGTGGGATGCGTCCCGCTACCCACTCGGCATCCAGCTCGCGCAGGTTTTCCACTGTCGCGGTCAGGTCGCCGTACTGCTCGGACACGTCGCCCTCAACACGAGCGGTCACGCGGGGGCGCAGCAGGTAGGCGATCGCCGTTTTGTAGGGGCGGTAGAACATCTGCTGCACGCCCTCTACCGGGCGCACGGCGCCGTCGTCAGTGAGCTGCGCCTGCCACTGCTCCGGCGTCCAGCCGCCCGCGTCTCCGACCTGCCGCTGGGCGAGGGCGATGCACGCAGGGGCGTCACGCGGATTGGTTTGGCCGGCCATCAGTCGGGCTTCTGCGCCGCTTCGGCTTCGAGGGCTTCAGTCAACAGCGCCTGGAGCTTCTTGTAGCCGGTGTTGGGCTGGTACTTGATTTCGCGCTTGTCGAGTTCCATCTTGACCGCCGTTTCCGGGTTGATGGTTTCTTCCAGCTCCCGGTTCTTGCGGGCGTCCGGCAGGAAGCGGCCCGACGCCTCGAACACCTGCCCGCTGTCGCGGTGGCGGAACCAGGCGCTGTCTTGTTTCTCATCGCTCATGAGCACCTCAGGGAACGAAAAAAGCCCCCCGGTCAGGGAGGCTCAGTCGGTCCAGGGGGAAAATTACTTGCTGATCTGGCCCTTGTTGAAGGTGCCGACGGCGAAGCCCTTGGGCTGAAGGTTCTTGGCGCCGTAGACGTGCAGGCCCTTGACGCCGGTGCCGAACTTGCGCTCGGGGCGGTAGGTTTCAGTCTTCACGATCTGGTCGGCGAAGGTGATGTAGTCCTTGCCCATCATGATCTTGTACTTCTCGCCGCCCACGTTGGGCACGTTATTGGACTGGTAGATGGTCACGCCGTCGAGCTGCCCGGCCATACCGTCGAGGGCGATCTTGTCGCCCAGGCCGCTGCCCCGGTCCCCGAACTGCGCCTTCAGGGCGCGAATGAACCAGGGCGGCAGCACCACGCGGCGATCCACGGTGGGGATGTTGGCCTCGTCGAGCTTCTGAGTCAGGTCGAGGAAAGCGTCGTAGGGCTTGGTCTGCCCGCCTGCGAAACCGACCACGACGGGCGTGGCGTCGGTGCCGACGAGGTTGGCGGCATCGACGGCGCTGTGGAAACCCGCCACGTAAAGGTCACGCACGTCGCTCATGGCCTGAGCAGCACGCTTGGAGCCTTCGTCCACCAGGCGGATGATGCTCTGCTGCGCTTCCACATCGTCCACGACGAAGTTGAAGTATTTCTTCTGGTCGATGACCAGTTCGAGCGCGGCGTCGTTGAGCCCTTCGGGGTCGTTCAGGGTGCCGGTGTAGTCGCTGATGCTCACGTCACCGACCTGGAGGATGCGGACGCTGGTGCCCGCGTCCTTGATTTCGCCTTCGTAGTTGCGATTGGTGAAGGCCGCGCCGTAGACGAAGGTCTTGTCCAGATGGGCCAGCAGGCGGGCCGACCAGATTTTGGGATTGCTGAGTAGGGTCACGGTGACACCTCGGAGAGAGGGGGCTTAGGGCCGGAGGCTTACTTGGCGGGCGTGAGCGCCGCGTCGAAGGCCGCGTTGATGTCGGCCAGTGATCCGCCCTGAACGGCGCGGTCGAGCGACGTGGCGCCCGCCGCCGTGCGCTGGCTGCCGCCGCCGCCGTCGGGCGCGGTGGGCGTGGTGATGCCCGCCGGGGCGAGTGACGGGAAATCGGTGTAGAGCGCGTCGGTCTTCAACGTGCCGTCGGCGTTCAGGTGCTTTTCAGGGTCGAGCACTCGCAGGGCGAGCTGCACGTCGCTGACCTTGCCGTCGAGCAGCTTGGTGCGCTCGGCAGTGGTGTCGCGTTCCTCGAACGTGCTGACTTTGGTCTTCAGCGTCTCGTTCTCGGCCTTCATGGCGTCGAGCTGCTGCTGCAACTCGGCTTCTTTGCTGCTGTTCACTTTGACCTCCAGGTCAGTGACCTGCCCCTTGAGCTGGTCGCGTTCGGTCGTGACCGTCTGCAACTCCGCCGCGAGGCGGGCGTTCTCGCGGGCGAGGGCCAGCGTTTCCGTCGGCTGGAAAGCCGGGGCATTGCTGGGTGCAGGAGCGGGGGGCGGGGTGGTGTTCTCGGGTGCCGTCATGGGTTCCTCCAGAAATGACAACGGGAGGCGTTTTAAGCCCCCTCGTCTGGTCTGACCGCAGTGCTATAGCCCCCCGGCCTCCGCTGAGGCTCAGAGAGGCCCAACGTTCGCTTGTTGGGGCGTGGGCGGCAAACACTTGACCCCCGCTTCGCAGGTCGGCGGGGGTCAGAGCGCGTGAGAAAAATCCGCCCGCGTGTTACCGGGGCCTGCCACACAGCGGGACGCCAGCACACTACCGGGGAGGTAGCGGCTGGCGTGTGCAGGGCTGCAACGAGGTTATTTGCTGCGTTTGAACAGGTAGGTCGTCATCTTAGTGGGTGGTGTCTGCTCCATGTTGGTGCTGACCAGTTCCCAGCCCCTCTTGCCGACACAGTTGAAAAAATCGCTGTTGTTGACAATCTTCAGGCTGCCACAGTTGGCCTTCGCCCCCAGCTCGTCACGGGTTTTGCCGGTCGCACTGGCTCCCATCCCGTCTTTGTCAGGCGAAATCCAGAAGTACATTTGTGGCGTACTGGTCGAGATGACGGTTAACTCGGCGTACTCCCAGGTCGTGGCCGCATTAGCCACGCCTGAAAGGAGCAGCGCTCCCAACAGGATTTTTCTCACCTGCCAATTCTACTCACCCGGAATCACAGCCAGGGCCACGCACCGGCAGTTGATCGGCTCGCCGGGGTGCCCGTCCGGCGGCGGGTCGTCCCAGGAAAAGCGCTTGCCGTCCCGCTTGGCGTGCTCGGGCCGCACGCGGCGGTCCTTGGCGCTGCGCCAGATGTACTCCGCGCAGCCCGCCTGCGCCTGGCTCTTCTGCGTGGCGTAGGCCGCCGCGTTGCCCACCTCGTTGCGGGCAATCAACGAGGCCCGTGAGCGGCTGACCCCCACCCGGTCCTGGATGCGCTTGCTCATCTGGTCGATGCCCTGACCGCGTTTCAGTCCATCCACAAGCGCGTCGTGGATTTCCTGCCGAAAGCGGGCCGGCTCGTTGCCCCAGAACTCGCGCATCCGCCGCTCGGCATCGTCCATCCATTCGAGTTGCAGCGTGGGCGGCACGGTGAAGGCGCTGGTGACCGTCTGCGAGGCGGCGAACATCTCCGCCGTGCCGGTGATGCCGGACTCGACCGCACTCCGCACGGCCTGCACCAACCCGGCGGGCGGCTCGGCCAGCTCCGCCGCCACGTCGTCGAAGATGCCGAGCAGCTCGTCGGCGTACCCCAGCCGAGCCAGTGGACTGTCCAGTTCGGTGGCCGCCCGGAGCACCTCGATCAGCTCGGCCAGGTTCAGGTCCTCGTACAGGTACTGCACCACAGCGAGACCCCGCGCCTCCAGGTCGTCGCCCCGCTTGCCCAGCTCGCGGATGATGCGGTCAATCACGGCGTCGGTCATGCGCCGTCAGGCCGGGGCAGGGTGCCCGCCTCTTCCTGCGCCAGGGCCGCGTTGATGTGAGCTTCGGTGACTTCGGTGACCCCGAGGTTCTGAAGGCCAGACAGCCACGCCGAGAGCGGCAGGCCCGCCTTGTAATCCTCGCGCAGGGCGACACGGGCGGACTCCACATCGCGGGTGAAGTGAGGCTTCAGGGTCACCCGCCAGCCTGAGCGCAGTTCAGCCGGGCGCATGGCCGCCGCCAGCTCGTGGGCCTCGGTCAGCGCGTCGGCCACGCTGTTGCCCAGGCTGGTGGTCGTCTCGGTGTAGGACTCGCGCTTTTCGGCCAGGGCTTCACCGCTCAGGTCGGCCCCGTCCACGTCGGGCATGTAGAGCGCCCCACGCACGTCGGCCTTGGCGTCCCGCTCCTGCTCACGGTATTCAGCCAGCTTGACGGGTTCCAGGCGGTCGTAGCTGCCGCCGGAGTCCATGACGCGGACCTTGTTCGGCCCCACCTGCTTTAGCTCGCTCAGCAGCGGGTTGTGGGGATCGCTCTTGGCGATTTGGAACAGTTGGTCACTCTTGGCGACCCGTTCCTCAAAGCCCCCCCGGTGGGCGATGAAGGCGAGCAGCACCGTCGCCTTCACGTACCGCCGGAAAGCGGGCAACGCGGTCATGGCGAGGCCCTCGGGTTCGCGGTTGGCGTCCCGGCCCACCACGCGGAAAGCGATGGGGAGCCGGTCAGGACAGTGCGGCTGTGGGAACTCTTCGCGCTGCCCGGTGGCGTACTTCTGCCAGTCTTCCAGGCCCTTGAAGACTTCCATCATGCCAGAGCTGAAGCGGCGCACCTGAAAGAGCGTCTTGCCGTCTACCACATAGCTGGTGACTTGCAAGACGGCCTGCACCTCGCTCGCGTCTCCGGCCTCATAGATGGGCCACAGGAACCCGGTCAAGGTATTCAGGCGCAGCCGGTTGTCCGGGCCGATGTAAGGAAAATAGGCGAACTTGCCTGTGACCAGAGCGTCGGTGGTGGCGTCCTGCACCAGGTCCCGGCCTGCAATGTTCAGCAGTACACCAGGATTGAGGTCAGGCGGGTCGTTCTCCCCGTCCCATTCCCAGTTCAGCGTGCCCCGCGTCAGCGCCCGCACGTAGCGGTTGACCCCTTGCTGAAGATGGTTCACCACGTCCTTGTTGGCGGTCAGCAGCTGACCGTCCACACCGGGGAAGAGTTCGCCGATCATCTGTTCCAGGCCCAAGCCGCTGATGGCGTTGCGGGCGTCCACCTCGTTCTGGCGAATGCCCGCAATCTGCGCCAGCTGGCCCGTGATGAGGGCCGTCAGAATGTTTAGGTCCATAGTTTGGCCCCCTTCAGAGCGTGATGATGCCGCCGCCTACGACGCGGGTACTCGCCCGCCGTCCCAGCGCCGCCGCCCAGAAGCGGTCAGCGTGGCCGTCCGCGTCCCGCTCGCCCTTGAACAGCACGTTGCCACTGGGTGACACGGTGCGCCGAATTTTCTTGAAGTCGGCCCGGACCACCGCTGTCCCTGGCAGGCGCAGGCTGCTGTCTTCCAGCGCGTTCTTGAAGCCCACGGCGAGGTCTTTCTTTTCCTTCTCGTTGAACGTCACCTTCGTGACCTTCTCGGAGCCGAAATCTTCCTCGGCGTCTTCGGCCAGTTGCGCCCCCAGGCCCGTTTCGTCCATCTCGGCGTGGGTGGTCATGGGCAGCAGATGCTCCAGCCAGCGAAACTGATAACGGAACTTGACGATGTGCAGCTCGACAACGGCCCGAGTCCAGAGCGTGTCTCCCACCTTTTCCCACACCCACAGCACCGTCAGGTCGCGTTTGCGCCCGATGTCCACGCCCAGGTAGAGCTGACCGCCTGCCCGCTTGAATTGCAGGGCAGGGCGGTAGTCGGGCAGGGGAATGTCGTGAATCTCGCTGCCCAGAATCACGATGGGGTCGGGCACCTCAGCCGCGACATTGGCATCGAACAGCGCGTGGCTGATGTAGGCCGCCGTCCCGTCCAGGGGGTTGCACATGAATTCCTGCTGGAACGTCTCGTCGTCGCCTGCAATGGCCCGACACTCGGCCAGGAACGCTTCCACCTCGGCAGCGGTGGCCGGACGGTCCAGGTTCATGATGCGCTCGACCAGTCCGTCACGGATGGCGTCCACGATGGTCACCGAGTGCAGCGTCCACTTGCTGTCCGCCTGCTGCGCCTCCTGCACCATCTGGTAGAAGCGGCAGTCCTTGCCGTTGTGCGAGGAAAAGACCCGAATGGGGTAGCCCCACAGCACCGACGGCGCGGCGGCCCGCCAGAGTTCATCAGCGTCTTCGTGGAAGGCGAACTCGTCAAGCACGACCTTGCCCCCCTTGGACCGGAAGCCCTTGGGGTTGCTCGACAGCGCGGTGATGCGCTTGCCGTTGGCGAAGGCCACCACGAAGGCTTTGATGGCACTCTCGCCTGAGCCTTCGAGCACCACTTCGCCCAGGTCGGTGGCGACCACGTTCAGAATCCGTGCCCACATCTGAACGTAGCGGATGTACTCACGGGCGGCGGTCAGGTCAGCCGAGCTGAACCACACGTCCATGCCGCCTTCCTTGGCCGCGTCCCGCACGTCCTCGTAAGCCTGGGTGTAGGTCCAGCCGATGCGCCGCGACTTCTCGGCAATCTTCAGGCGGCTGTCGTCGTTGAGCCACGCCACCTGATAGGCGAGGAAGTAGCCCCGCTGAGCCGCGCTCACCGCTTCACGCCCAGCAGCTCGTCCATCATGCGGATGGTGTCTTCAGACACGCCATTGGTCCTGAGTTTGCCCTTGGCCTCTTCGAGCTTCTCCTTGCTGAAGGCGACTTCCTGCTTCTTGACTTTGAGCAGCACTTCGATGCCCCTCACGACGGTGCCCAGCCACTTCCCATCATCTGCGAGTTCCTGCTCCCCCAGCTTCCGCATGGCCTTGTTGGTCAGCATGTTCAGGAAGGCCGTCTCCATCCCGAGGGTCTGCCCCGTTGCCTGGGCAATCGCCTCGACCTGGCGCTGCGCTTCAATGGCCCCCAGCACGTCCGGCATTAGGTGGTCGGACTTGTGACGGCTCAGGCCCGCCTTGCTGATGACCAGGCCGTGCGCCGCTGCCCAGTCGATGATCTGGTCGTAGCTGTAGCGCTCGCCGTCGTCGTCGGTCTCCTTGCCCATCAGCCGCAGGTCGATGTCCTGGCGCAGTTGCGAGCTGCACACCTTGCACTTGGGCCGGAGCAGGGCGCTGTAGTCGTATTGGTCGGACACGTCGCCCCTCCTACCGTTTGTGGGGGGCCGTGTCCGGCGTCCCCTCCTGCAACTGGTCCACCTGCTGCGCGGCCTGCTCGATCTGCTGCGCCTGTTCGTTCGACTGCCGGACGAGTTCGACGATCAGCGAGCGGTTGGAGTTGGCCGTGCTCACGGCGTACCCGGCGAGCAGCAGCGCCACGCAGGCCAGGACCACCACCGAGACGAACATGGCGAGGATATTGACGTTCTGCTTTTCGGCGTGTCGCAACTCGCTTTTCACCTCGCCAAACTCGCGTTCGACGGTGGCGCACAGCCCGTTGAGGCGGCTGACCACGTCTCTGAATTCGCGCTCCATCGGTTCATCGCCGGGGCTGGAGCAGGATGCCGGGTTCGCGCTTTCTGGCATTTTTGTCCTCGTACAGGTCGATGCCCTTCTGGGTCAGGGTCACCGACTCGAACCGGGTGTGGTCGTCCATCGCCCAGTCCACCTCGATGTACCCGGCCCCTTCCAGCCATTGCAGGCTGTTGATCGTCATGGCGTCGGGCGGCAGCAGGCCGTTGGCCCCCAGGCCGTCGATCATCAGCCGGTTGGCGGTGCGGGGCGTGGCCGGGTCGCACAGGCCCTTGTCCTGAAGGATGTAAAGGTGGGTGAGCAGGGTGCCCCGCGCCATGCGGCGGGCGTATTGCTGTTCCTGATTGGTCATGTCGGCTCCAAAAAAGGGGGGCTGCCACAGCCGCCCCCCTTGCGATGATTGTTTATTCCGCGTTCAGCACACGTTCGATAAGGTCACTCAGCAGGCGGATCAGCTCGACAGCAACCTCTTGCTTGTTGGAGGCGTTGGCGACGAGGAACTGGATAGCGTCAACCGTGTCATCGACGGCATCAACGATGTGAACGGGGGTTTCGGACTGAGCAAACTTCGACATGTAAGGCTCCGAGGTGATGCACGCTGGCCAGGCGTCATCGGTGAATTAGGCACCTACCTCCAGAGTGCAATCTCCCGGGGTGACGAATCTGGAACTTCGCGATTTGGCACCCCCCCCACTGGGTGTATCCCCTTCTGCGTCATGTCGGTTTTCTTAGCCATCCCCGCTCAGCCAGCACCCGCCAGAGCTGCTCGGCCAGACCCTGATCGGTGAGCAGCCACTCGTCCCGCTGCACAGCCCAGCGCAGCCGCTGCGTCACCTCCGGCCCAAGCAGCAGCAGGGCGGCCTGGTAGTCCCGGTCGGTGACCTCGTACACGTCCCCGACGTTCAAGACCCGGATGGGCGCGGGTGAGTCACACTCCACGGCGCCCACCAGCTCGACCTGGGCGATACGCCAGCGGCTGGACCGCAGCGCCTGCATCAGCAGGACCGGCCAGTTGACACGGACCGGGCGACAGGCGGGCGGGTCAGCCAAAACAACTGGAGAAGCCTGTGGGGGCTCCTCCAGTCCTAGAACTCGTCGAACAGAGATGGATGGGAACTTTTTTCGGGCGGAAGGTACGGATTCAGTTGTGCTCTCTCCACCGTGATCGGCGGGCCGTCCTCTGGCAGATACGCTTCCAGCGACGTGCGGCGCTGGCGGTAGCGTTCGCAGTTCGGATTCACGCAAACCCTGTACCTCCTGTAGAAGAGAATCCCAGCCGCGTCCTCTCCCACGGTGCCGAGGGGAATCACGATGGTTTCCTCCTGGCAAACGTCACAGGGCAGCCCGGCCATCAGCGATCAGGTCCCCGTGTGACACGGCTGGATGCTGGCAGGCTACCGGGGAGACTCGCCCCGTCGCTTGCAGCACTGAAAACTGCGCTCTGATCAGGTTGTGCGGATGCCTGCACGGTAGCACGGGCCTGAGCGAGCGCCTCAGCGACGTGCGGCCCGGTGCCGAGGGTCCAGCCCCTGGGGTGCTGCACAGCGAGGTCAGTGCGGCTCAGGGCATCCACGATGCCGGACACGGCGCTTTCCTTCAGCCCAGTCGTGCGGGCGAGGCTGTAGACGCTCCTGGGGTTGCCACTCAGCGCCAACAGCACGGCGGCGCGGCGGGTGCCGGTGCGGGCGCTCACTTGACCACGCCCCAGGCCATCAGGTAGGCGATCAGCGCTGCCGTTCCAGGGTGTCGGCTCTCTCCCAGGCCAGCCCGACCACAGCAGGGGTTCTCCCACTCGTCGCTTTCGAAGGGCATCCGTTCGCCCAGCGTGACCGTGCAGCTGAAGACAGTTTCCAGGTACGGCTCGCCCTTCTCCGGGCGACGTACCCGCTGGAGGGTGGACAGGGTCAGTTTTCCCTCGGTTTCCTGCACCCGCCCAGTAATGACCATCAGCACCTTGCCGTCACCGTCTTCGAGAAACCCGCATCGGTAGGCCGGAATGATGCGCGGGGCGTACCCTTGCGCGTTCGCTTCCCAGCCCGGTGCGTATTGCACACCGTCATCGGCCAGTAGGACCCCGACTTGCCAGCGCCGGGTCGTGAAGCCGTCCGGCGTCTGCCTGAGCAACTCCAGAAGCTGGTCCAGATGAAACTCCGGTTCATCGTCCAGCGTGCTGAGGTCGAAGGCCACCATCACAGTCCCTCGAATCCGAACCGTTCTGCCCGGACCACCAGTTCGTTCATGCGGCCCACTTCCTTCTCTTCCAGCCCCCGCCCCGGCAGCAGCACCAGGTGGTGCAGGCCGTCGCCCGGCTTCATGCTGACGGTCACTTCCTGGTCGTGCAGGATGCCGCTCAGCATCGCCTTCATGCCGAGCCACTGTTCGATGACGCGGACCTGCGAGCGGCGGGCGGTCAGCTCGACCAGCTGGAAGTCGGCAGGCAGCCACAGCAGCAGCGTCAGTTCCTCCGAGCAGACGGGCGGCTCGCCGTTCTCGCCCCAGTCGGCAAAGCGGCACTCCTGGCAGGGGCCGTATTTGCTGCCGTCCACGCACTCGGGGCGGGGGTCGGGGTTCAGGCTGCTCGGCCACAGCACGCGGCCTTCACGCTGGGCGAGGACAACGGCGGTGATCTCGGTGAACTGCTCGCCGGTCAGGGTGTTGGTGAAGGTCCCGGCTGAGTAGTCGAGCGAGAAGGCGGGGAGGGTAGGGCGGGTGTCCGTCATAGGAATCTCCGTTGTTTGAGGGCCACGCGGTGGGCGCGGCTGACTTGATCGACGTAGCGGGCGCGTTTGGTCAGGTGCCAGTAGCCGCAGTGGTTGCAGAGGTACGGGCGGTGAGGGGGGCGCAGGCCCCGGCCCCGGAACAGTTGCCCCATGAACCGGGCCTGCTCCAGTGCTTCAGCCCGTCCGTGAAACGACTGCTTGCCCGTGATCGGGCAGTTCGGGCACATCGGGCACCTCCAGGAAGAAGTTCATTTCAGCGGCGCACCCGTCGCAGATGGTGTCCCCGGCGAGGTCGGTCTGCGAGCAGCCCAGGCAGACCGAGCAGTGGCAGACGTAGCAGGTCAGCGGCTCCAGCACGTCGCTGTCGCACAGGGCACAGGTGTCGGGCCAGATGTCGGCCTGTGGCACTTGGTGGAATTGGCTCACGCGGGCACTTCCTTCTTCAGCATCGTGATGACCTCGGCCAGCGTCTCGCGGCGCACGGCCTGCGCCCCGGCTTCCCAGGCATGGCGGACGGTGGGCGGCAGATCGGCCCACATGGGCATGGGGTAGCCGTTCCAGGTTTTGCCGCTGGTGTGGTCCCGGTAGCCGTCGTAAGCGAGTTCACCGGGGGACTTGATGTTCAGCTCAGGCATCTTCTTTCACTTCCTTCAGGGGAGCGAACGCGGCGGCCAACCTGTCCCGCTCGTCAGGTAACAGCGCGTCCAGCATGGAGGGGCGGGTGCTGATGCGGGCGTCGGGCCGTTCGTTCTTGTAGAGGCGGGCGTACAGCGCCGTCAGGTTGTTGTTGACCTGGAACAGGTCGTCACCGGCATGGACCACGCTTTGCCAGCGCAGGACGTGGCAGATCATGTCGGCGCTCAGGCGTCGGGCCGGGTCCCCGGCGCGGTAGGCGTCCGCCGTCTGCCGGAACTGGCGATACATGTCCGGGTGCGTTTCGAGGTGCCAGACAAAGTAGCCCAGCGGGTCGGTGGTGAAATCGGGCGCGGTGACACGGCGTTCCAGGTCGATGGTCACGGGGTCAGCTCCTCAGTCCCAGAGGGACAGGTCGTCCTCGGTCACGGGGACCGGCGGCGGGGGCACGGGCGGCTCGATCACCTGCGTGGGCGCGGGCTGCGGCGGCGCGTCGGACTGGACCCGCATCCGGCCCCACTTCCGCCCACCGTCGCGGCTGTACTCGTGCTGCCGCTCCCAGTTGCCCTTGCCGGTGATTCGCATGTGGGTGATGCCGTTGTCTTCGAGCCACTGCTTGAACTTCAGCAGGGTGCGCTTGCCGTTCTCCTCACGCACCAGCGGCGAGAGGATCAGGTGGACGGCGCTGAAGTTCACAGCGGGGAAGGGCAGGCCGCGCACGTCGAAGGTGCCGGACGCCCGGCCCATCTGCCGCATCCACGCGGTGGAGATGGCGGCGAGGTCACACTCGACCCGCTCGTACCAGGGAATGGCCTCCAGCAGGTCACGGGCCGTGGCGTAGGCGTAGATGTTGGGGCCGGTCATTGTTCGCCCCAGCCTTCCGGGATGTTGTCGGGTTCGTCGGCCCAGCAATGACTGCCGCCCGTGCATTCGCCCGTGTCCGACAGGCAGCAAGGCAGACCAGGGCGCAGACTGTTCAAACGCTCGGCTAAGGGCAAGCTCTCATCGGCAACGTCTTGACGCATGGCTAGCCTGTGGAGATATTCCCGCACACTGCCCCCGCTCACGCTTCCAGCCCCCTCACCCCGTGCTGCCGGACCCGCACCGGCGGGTGCTCGCGCTGCCAGCGAGCCTCGGCCAGCCGCACGCGGTCCCGCACGTTCTGCGCCTCGGCCAGGTCCTGAAGCAGCCGGGCGCGGGCCACGTCACCACGCTGCATGGCGTCGTCGGCGTCGCACACCAGGTCGTCGCTGGTGTAGGTGGAGTGGTAGACGTGGGTGACCACGCTGTCGCGTTCCACCGCGCAGTCCCGCCAGGCGGCGGCCTGGGGCGCGAGGATGCGGCGGGCAGAGACCAGGGCGAGCAGCAGAATGCAGGCCAGGGCCAGAACGACGATCAGCAGCAGGATGTTCACGCGGGTTCCTCCGTGGGGAAAGCGGGCAGCGCCAGAAGCAGGTCCAGCGCCAGGCGGGGGCTATGGGCCGAGGCGTTGGGGACGTTGTCGGTGCAGCTCCAGGGACCGCCCACCGGGTAGGCGTGCCACCACTCGCAGTCCCGGTAGAGGGTGATCTCGCCGGAGTCCTCGCCGAGCAGCACGGCGCGGTCCATCGCCTGCTCGACCGTGGGGCCGGAGAGAAGCCCGGCGGCGCGGGCCTCCTCGACGGTGGTGACGGTGTCGGGGCCGCTCATGCCAGTAGCCTCGACCCGATGGCCGTGATGAGGTCCCGATCTTTCATCAGTTCCTCGGTCTTGGCGACGATGTAGGCGTAGGCCCCCGCTTGGATGGCCGCGCGGGTCCGGCGCAGGTGGTCCCGCTCGGTTTCCTTCGAGCGGATCATGCCGTTGAGCTTGTCCAGGCGCTCGGTCTTGGCGCTGTACAGCTCGTCGTCCTCACAGGCGACGATCAGCGCGGCCTTGCGGTCGTCGGCGTTGGTATAGCCGCCTTCCTTGCTGATACGCAGGCGGTGCCGGGCTTCCAGCGCGTCGAGTTCGCGGGTGACCTTGGCCTTGTCGGACTTCAGACCGTTGATGGTCTTCTCGACCGCGAGAATCTGGTCCGGCAGGTCGAGCAGTTGCCGGAGCTGGTCATTCGTGGGTTTCGTCATCGGGGGCCTCCACAGGCAGAGCAGCGATGAGCGCTGAGAGTTCGTCATGCAGGTCCCGCAGGGCCTGAATGCCCGTCGGCGTCAGCGAGTAGAAGTGCGGGCGGCCTCGGCCAAGGCGGCCCGGGCTCTTCACCAGTCCGGCCTTGAGCAGTGGCCGGATGTCCTGACTGAGCTGTTCGTTGGACAACGCGGGGAACGCCCGTTGAATGTCGAGCGTGGTGGCAGGGGAGCGCTCAGCCAGAACGGCCAGGAGGGCGCGGCGGGTCATGGTGCTGTAGCAGCGGGCCGCCGCCTCCAGGTGCTGGTGGCGCTCGTCGGACAGGAGGCGCATCAGTTCACCTCCAGGTCGTCGGCACTCAGTTCATTGGCTTCCTTGCCGCTCAGGACCGGGACGCACAGCAGCGCCCGCTTGGCCTGCCCGTAGCAGCCTTCGTGCTGTTCAATCTCGAAGTCGGTTTCAATGACGCGCACCGTCTTGGTCTGCCCCATACCGTGGCCGGGACGCATTTCCTTGATGCGGAAGGTGCTGCCTTCCACCAGGTGGGTCACGTCGTAGAGCAGCGTGATTTCGGCGCGGTCGGGCCATCCCCCGTCAGGCGTCGCCAGGCAGACAAACGTCCCCGCGTCCTTGGCAGCGGGAATCCGCGCCTCGCGCCCGTCCGGCATCTTCACGAAGGCAAACCGCTTGCTGTTGCTGCCCTCACCGCTGGCGCGGCGGCGCTTGCCTTCCACCTTGAGGTCCTGCTTGCGGCGGCTCACGACAGCACCTCATCGGCCACGCCACGAACGTGGTCCGGCGTCAGGTCAGCGCGGGCCATGCCCGGCGTCCCGGCGATGGCCTCGTCGAGGTGATCGAACAGCGCAGTGATGGACCGCATCACGCCCTTGGTGACCTCGTGCACGGCTTTCAGCACCTTTTTGCTGTAGCCCATCGGCTCGTACAGCGCAGTAAAAGCGTCCAGCTCGATCGGCTTGACCCGCACACGAACCCACGCCCGGCTGGCGATGTCGGTGTGACGGTCGATCACCCGGTCGAGCCAGGGCGAGCCGAGCAGCACGAAGGTCACGCCTGCCGTGTCCGCGACGTACTTGATCATGTCCAGGGCGCGGTAATCGAGCCGCTGCGCCTCGTCGATCAGCACGGTGTGGGGGTGTTCCTGCAAGTGGGAAACTAGGACGCTGGTACGCACGCGCCACGCTTCCCCGGTGCGGATGCCCAGCTTGTCGCACAGGTCCGCCACGATCTCGCGGGCGTTGTACTCCGGTGGGGCCTGCCAGTAGAGGGCGCGGGGGTTGGAATTGGCGTAGAGCGTGGCCGCCGTGGTTTTGCCCGCGCCGTGCTCACCAGACACGATACACAGGGGGCTCCCCCGCTTGACGGCGTAGGCAATCCGGTTGACCACCAGGCGCACGGCGGGCGTGCCGAGGATGGTGGGGGCCGCAGGCTCCGGCGCGGGCTGCACGGGCGGCAGGGTGATGGTGGGCGCGGCCACCGCCTCCTGCATGATGGTTTCAGCCAGAATCTTGCCTCGGGTCACTCGTTTTCCTCCTTGATCTGGCGCAGCAGCGCGTCGAGGTCGTCAGCGGGTTTCAGGAACGCTTTCCCGAAGTCGCCCAGATCGGGCTTCGGGGGTTCGGGGTTGAGTTGGGCGCGGGCGGCAGGTTGCAGCGGCGTCACGGCCTGCACGGGCAGTTCGCGGCGCAGCTGCTCGGTCACCATCAGCGCGGGGTTGGTGTACTCGCGGGCCAGTTCGTCGGCACTCCGCAGGGCAGCAGCTTTTTGTGCTTTCTGGGCGCGGCGTTCCTCACCGGCGGCGATGCTGGCTGCCACGGTGGGCGCGGGCACGGCGGTGCCGAGCATTTCCAGGCGTCCGGTGCGTTCGTCCTGCCAGACGATGCCCCGGCGTTCGTCGCCCAGCGCGAACTGGTCTTCGAGCACCAGCACCGGCAGTCCCCGGTACTGCGCCAGCTTTCCGCCCGGAATCGTCCAGGCCACGTTGCCGATGCTGACGGTGCCGTCCGGCCTGACCACGCGCTTGGTGCGGCGGGCGAACAGCAGCAGCAGCTCTCCAGCGTCCAGTTCCAGCAGGCTGGATTCGGGCGCGGTTTCGCGGAAGTGTTCCAGGCGGGTCTTGCCGTCCACAAGGCGCTGGTGGTATTCGACGATCAGCCACGCCAGAACGCTGTTCTGGTATTCGTGGATGGTCTGGTGGCGTTTGCCGGGGCCGGGGTCCACGCCCGTATCCAGCCACCGCTGGGTCGCCACGCGCAGCTTCTTGAGTTCCTCGCTGGAACGGTCCACGGCGTTCTGACCGACGTACCCGACCATCGCCCGCTCCAGTCCGTGCAGGGTTCCGAAGAAGCGCTCGACCGCACCGCGAGTGTGCGAGACACGGGGCAGGCTGTGAATGATTTCGATGCCCAGCCCGGCAGCAATCCGGTGGAAGTGCTCGCTGGAATAGGTCTTGCCGTTGTCGATGTAGAGCCGCTTGGGCAGCCCGAACAGCGGGTAACGGTCGGCCAGCGGGCCGGACTTCCGCATCAGTGCCCGCATCAGCGCAAGGTCCGCCTGGGTCTGGTCCTCAGATTCGGAAAAGGCGATGCCCATGATGCAGCCGCTGTAAACGTCGATCACGGCCTGCACGCGGGGGCGATAGATGCGCCCGGTTTCCGGGTCCACGACCTCCACGTCGCAGCGGGTCATGTCGAGCTGCCACATCTCGTTGGCGTGCAGGGCCACGACCTGCCCGGTGTAGGAGCGCAGGAATTCCTTGCGGTCATCGGCATTGGCGAACAGCAGGCGCATGACCGGGTGGTCGAGCATCATGCGCTTGACGCGGCCCACCGTCACGGCAGTCACGGTGATGGTGCGCCCGTTGCCACGCGGAAGAGTCATGGCGTCCGGCACAGCCCGGATCAGCGTGCGGTGAATGAAGGCCACCGACGTGGTGGGCGGGTTGCTGACCAGCGCAGACACCACCAGTTGCAGGGTTTCCAGCGGAAGCCGGAAGCTGCCCGCATCGGCCCGCTTGTGACGCTTCAGCCCGTCCAGGCCCCGGCGCTCGACCTTCTCGACCTCGCGGCGGATGGTGCGGGTGCTGACGCCACGCTGCTGGGCAAGCTGCTCGATGGCCTGGGACCGGGCGGCGCTGCCCACCGGGGTCTGGAGGACGGGCAACAGTTCCCGGTGTTTCTCCAGAGCGTCCCCGGTGTCGGTGTAGGTCCCACCGGAGAGGTCACCGTGCTGGGTGAGCAGGATGGCCGCCGGGTCGAAGCCGGGGGCTGTCACCATCATGTTTTGTGATGGAGACAGATCTGCAACATCCCCGTCACTGCTGACGCTTTCCACCGTCTGTGCCGACAGTTTTGGGAGTTGATGGAGACTGCTGGTCGTGATGGAGACAGGTGATGGAGACAGGGGGCTGTCACCATCACCCAGAATTTGATGGAGACAGCTTGAGGGCACCTCCCAGCCCAGGGTGGTGGGGTCGTAGTAGGTCACCAGCACGCCCCCCTTGCTGTGGCGTTCCGAGACTTTCTCTGTGTAGGCGGGCGTGCCAGTCTTCCGCAGCTTGGCAAGCTGGCGTTCGATGGTCGGCTTGGACTTGTCGTAGAGCCGCATCAACTCGGTCATGCTCAGCAGCGCCCCACGGCTCTTACTCATGTGCGGCACCCGTTTCCCTCCCTTCCCGGCCAGAAATGCGACCAGATCGGCTTTTTTGTTTCGCATTTGCGAATGAGGAAGCGAAAAAAATAGGCTCCACTTCGAGTGCTTTTGCCAGATTCAACATGACATCGGCACCCAGTCGCCCCCCGCGCCTCCCATTGAGCAAATCGCTGACGTAGCCGCGAGAAATCCCGGCCCGGTCAGCGAGCTGTGAGCGACTTAGCTTGAGCTGCCGCATTCGCCTTTCGACCCGTTTTGTGTTCAGGGCACTCAGATTGCACCTCCTTGAGGCACTCAGTCTAATTCGCTTATGCGAACATTTCAATACGCAAATGCGAATCCTAGTGCTAACGTTAGCCCTATGGGACGCACCTCACTTGCTACCAGCGCGGCGAAGGCGAGAGGGCCACTGAATGGCCTGATCGCAGAACGTATGCGGCAGCTCAACCTCTCCACCGTCAAAGATTTCGCTGACTACGCCGGAATTGGGCGTACCAGCATCCATGACCTTGTACGGGGCCGTACCACCACCAGCGGCACCTGGACTAAACCCAGCTTCGACACCCTGACCAAGCTCGCCGTGGCGCTCGACAAGCCCACGCACGAGCTGCTTTATCTGATCGACCCTGAAGCCCCTGGTGCCAATCTGATGTTCGACGTGCAGCAGGTCCCGGTCTACATCGCCGGTCAGGTGGGAGCAGGCCCGCAGCAGCTCTGGGAGAGCAGTGACGTGGTCTATGTGGAGCGGCAGTTTGCCGAAAATCGTGACCTGATCGCGTTTACCGTGGTCGGTGACAGCATGGCCGGTGGCCGACACCCCATTCACGACGGTGACGTGGTCATCGTGGACCAGCGCGTCGGGGGAGAGGTCAACTTCCCGGTGGTGGCCCGCCTGAAGGATGACGGCCACGTCGTAAAGCGCCTGCGGCCCGGCGGCATCCTCGACAGCGCCAACCCGGACTTCGTGGACCCTGACACCTCAATCATTGCCCCTGACCGTATCGCCCACCTGGTGGGACGCGTCGTCCGGGTGATCGGCAACCTCACCACCGCCTGAGCCTCTGCCCCAGTCCCTGCCCCTGCCAGTGCGGGGGCTTTTTCGTTGACACGTAATTCTTTACAGGAGGGTCAGTGAAACAGAACCGGCAGATTTCAGGACTCAGGCCAGAACCCGGAACACCCGGAATCAGAAAAGCCCCTCAGAGACGCATTCGTTCGCTGAGGGTTCCACTGTGTTGAGCTTGGTTCCGGTTGTTCCGTTGACATCTAGCACCTTTCAGGGAGTGACAGGTATCAGAGAACATCACACTCCGCTCGGATTAAATCGCCAAACTACGCGATTCAACCGAAATTCATATCAGCCAGCACCTCACTCTGCCAAGTTTGTATATCTGAGCAGGTCTTCAGATATACTGAGTCATGGAAGCTCACGGCACCCGGCTCAGCTATTTCGTGGAGGGCATGGACTGCGCCAACTGCGTCGCGCGGGTCGAAAAGATGGTGGGCGGCCTGCCCGGCACGGGCGAGGTGAAAACCAGCTTTACCCGGCAGACGCTCACGCTGGAGCTTGACGAGACACAGACGTCCCGCGCCGCGCTGGAAAAAAACCTGCGCAGCCTGGGCTACGGGCCGTCGCTGCTGCCGGACCGGGACGCGCCGCAGACGGGCGAAGGGGCCCACACACACGACCACGCCGACCACCAGCACGCGGGTCACAGCCACAGCCATGACCCCGCCGAACAGGGTAAGCCCTGGTACCGCACCGGGCAGGGGCAACTGGTGGTCGCGTCGGGCGTATTGCTGGCGCTGGCGTGGGTGTTCGGGCGGTTCGAGCCGGCGTGGGCGCAGTGGGGGTACGCGGCAGCCGCCCTGCTTGGCGCGTGGCCGCTGGCGAAAAAGGCGTGGGCGAGTGTGCGCCTCGGCGACCCCTTCAGCATCAACCTGCTGGTGACGCTCGCGGCCATCGGGGCCGTCGCCATCGGGCAGGCCGCCGAGGGCGCGGTCGTCGTGTTTCTCTTTGCAGTGGGTGAGCTGCTTGAAGGCGTGGCGGCAGGCCGGGCGCGGGCGGGCATCGCCACGCTGGCGGCGCTGGCACCCAAAACGGCGCTGCTGGTCGAGCCAGGCGGCGTGCGCGAGGTGCCCGCCGACACGCTGCAAGTCGGGCAAACGGTGCAGGTCGGCCCCGGCGCCCGCGTGCCCGCCGACGGCACCATCACGGCGGGGCAGTCGAGCCTGGACGACAGCCCGGTGACCGGCGAAAGCGTGCCGGTGAGCAAAGGCCCCGGCGACCATGTCTACGCCGGCAGCATCAACACCGACGGCGTGCTGACCGTGCGGGTGGACCGCGCCGCCGCCGACAACACCATCGCCCGCATCATTCATCTGGTGGAGGAAGCCGAGAGCAGCAAGGCGCCCACCGCCCGCTTCATTGACCGCTTTTCGCGTTGGTACACGCCCGGCGTGGTGGCGGTGGCGGCCCTGACCGCCGCGCTCCCGCCGCTGCTGCTGGGGCAGCCCTGGTATCCGTGGCTGTACAAGGGCATCGCGCTGCTGCTTATCGGCTGTCCCTGCGCGCTGGTGCTGAGCGTGCCGGCGGCCATCACCTCCGGCATCAGCGCGGGCACGCGCCGGGGCCTGCTCATCAAGGGCGGCGCCGCGCTCGAAACCATCGGCAGCGTGCGAACCATCGCCTTCGACAAGACCGGCACGCTGACGAGTGGGCGCCCGCGCGTCACCGACGTTTTGGCCGACAACCCGGCGGAACTGCTGCGTCTCGCCGCCGCCGTGGAAACAGGGAGCAGCCACCCGCTCGCCCAGGCCATCACCGCTGAGGCGCAGGCGCGTGGGCTAACCGTCCCGGCGGCCAGCGAAGCCCGCGCCCTCCCCGGTCAGGGGGTCACGGCGCTGGTCGAAGGCCGCCCCGTGCAGGTCACGTCGCCCATTTTCGCGGCCAGTCAGGCGACGCTGAGTGCCGAGCAGCAACAGACCGTCGCCACGCTGGAGCAGCAAGGCCGCACGGTAGTCGTGGGGCTTGACGGGGGCCGCGTCCTGGGGTTGATTGCCCTGCGCGACGAACCCCGCGAGGATGCCCGCGAAGCGCTGGCGGAGCTGCGCCGCCTCGGCATTCGCCCGCTGATGCTCACCGGCGACAACGCCCGCACCGGGCAGGCCGTCGCCGCCGACCTGGGGTTGGACGTGCAGGCCGAGTTGCTGCCTGCCGACAAGCTGAACATCATTGACGAATTGCGCGCCCAGGGCGGCGTGGCGATGGTGGGCGACGGCATCAACGACGCCCCCGCGCTGGCCCGCGCCGACGTGGGCATCGCCATGGGGAGTGGCACCGATGTGGCGCTCGAAACCGCCGACGCGGCGCTGCTGCGCGGGCAGGTGCAGGGGGTGGGCGAACTCGTGCAGCTCTCGCGCGACACGCTGGCGAACATCCGGCAAAATGTCGCCTTCGCGCTGGGCCTCAAGGCCATTTTCCTCGTCACCACGCTGCTGGGCTACACCAACCTGTGGATGGCGGTCCTGGCCGATACCGGCGCCACCGCCATCGTCACCGCCAACGCCCTGCGCCTGCTGAACTGGAGGCCGCGCCATGCCTGAACGCTCCCCCGCCCCCGACATCACCGTCTACACCGTGCCCGACTGCCCCGACTGCGAGGCCGTGCAAGCCCTCCTGCGGCGCCGGGGTCTGACCCCCACCGTCAGAAACGTGCGCGGCGACCCAGCGGCCCTCGCCGAGATGCAGCGCCGGGCGGACGGCGTGCGGATTGCCCCCGTGACCATCATCGGCGAGCAGGTGTTCTACGGGCCCTTCGACGAGCAGCGGCCCCGGTTGCTGGCCGCACTGGAAAGGCAAGGAACGCAGTGACGGTTCTGGACTCAAAGCCCACCGAGGCGACCGACGTCTGCGAGATCAACTGTGTTCACCCGGAAGCGGTGGCCCAGGCGCGGGCGGCGCTTCCCGGCGAGGCGCACACTGCCGCCGCGACAACCTTCCTCAAGCTGCTGGGCGACCCCACGCGGCTCAACCTCCTGAGCGCGCTGAGCCGCACCGAGCTGTGCGTGTGCGACCTCGCGGCGGTGGTGGGCCTGAGCGAAAGTGCCGTGAGCCATCAACTCCGGCTACTGCGGACCGGACGGCTGGTGGCGTTTCGCAAGGAGGGCCGGGTAGTGTACTACCGCCTCGCCGACGAGCACGTCACCACTCTGATTCGCAGCGCCCTGGACCACGCCCGCGAGTAGGGACGAGACCTTACTGACTCGCATCCAGAAACGAATCGGTATTGCGCGTGATGCCCCGCACCCCGGCCTCCCCCGGCTCCGCGAAGGCCAGCACCGCCAGCGTGCAGACCTGCCCCTGCTCGCGGACGCCCTCGGCAGCGGCCTCCGTCAGCAGGCGGCTGAGGTCGGCAGCGAGTTGCCGGTAACGCTCAGGCGAGAGGCGCAAGGTCAGCACGTCGGCGTGGGTGGGATAGGGCTCGTCCGGCTCCTGGGCCGGCGGGGTAAGGGCCAGCGGCGCGGGCCGTTCGGGGGTGCCGAAGGTGAACACGTCCTCCTCGCCCGCGTGCATCGCCGCCCAGGACCGTTCATAGGCCCGCAGAAAGCCCGCGCTGAGGCTGCTCATCGTCTCCGAACCGTTGCCGCCGTCCTCGCCCGGAGGCAGCAGGTCGCTCGGCACCCGGAATTCGCGCGCCGTAAGCTGGAAGTAGACCCGGCCTCCCTCGCGCCGCTGCTCGAACAGCAGGCCGCAGCCGACCAGTTGCCGGGCGTGGTGGTGCGCCAGGTTGGGCGCCATGCCCACCGCCCGCGCGGCCTGGGTGGGCGAGCGCGGGTCGGCAAAGAGGCCCAGGAACCCGGCGTGCTGGCGCAGGGCACGGGCGGCGGCGAGGTCGGTGACGGTCAGAGAATCTGAGGGCTCAGTCATGCCCGCAGTCTGCCGGGCAGCATTTCAGTGGGCTATGGGGCAGACTGAAACCCGCCGGTTACTCCCCGCCTTCCCCCTGCCCCTTCCCGTTTTGCGGCGGCACGACGAGTCCCGGCGGGCGCCCGCTGCTGAAGCCCGCGCCGAGCAGGTCCACCGGGGAGCGGTCGGGCACGATGTCGCCCTTGAGGCCGCGCTCCGCCAGCAGCGGCAAGAAGGCGTCCATCACGTTCACCTCGCCGTGAACCAGCCACACATGCGGCTTGCCGGCGGTGTCGAGGAAAGCAAGCAGGTCGTCCTGGTCGGCGTGGGCGGAAAAGCCGCCGATGGTGTGGACCTGCGCGCGCACCGCCACGTCCTCGCCCATCAGGTGCACGGTGCCCTGCCCCGCCACGATGCGCCCGCCGAGGCTGCTCGGCGACTGGTAGGACACGATAATCAGGCTGGTCGAGGGCTTCCAGAGGTGATGCTTGAGGTGGTGCTGGATGCGCCCGCCGGTCATCATTCCGTTGCCCGCCATGATGATGGCCGGGCCGTCGTAGCGGTTGAGGCGCTGCGACTCGGCGCTGGTGGTCACGGTGTGCAGCGTGCTGGGGCGGAAGGGGTCTTCACCATTTCGCAGGGCCTCGCGCACCGGGGGAATAAGTTCGTCGCCGTACTCGAAATACTCGTTGGTCGCCCGCGCCGCCATCGGCGAGTCGAGGAAAACCGGAATGCGCGGCACCTCACCGGAATCCATCATTTCCTTGAGGGTGTGCAGAATGGTCTGCGCCCGCTCGATGGCGAAGCTGGGAATCAGGATTTTACCGTTCTGGCGCACGCTGTCGCGCAGGGCCTGGGCAAACTCGGCGCGGGTTTCGACCCAGCCCCGGTGGGTGCGGTTGGCGTAGGTCGTTTCGATGACCACGGCGTCCACTGCCGGCGGCGGCGTGAAGTCGAGTTGCAGCCCGCTTTCCCGGTTGCCGAGGTCGCCCGACATCAGCAGTCGGCCCTCGGGCGCTTCGAGCAGCAGGTAAGCGCTGCCGAGGATGTGCCCAGCCCGCTGCGGCGTGACGCGCACCCCCGCCACGGTCACGGTTTCGCCAAATTCGAGCTGAGGCCGCAGCAGCGCCAGCGTGCGGTGCACGTCTTCCTCGTCGTAGAGCGGCGGGGGCACTTCGTCCTCGCGGCCCTGACGGCGGGCGCGGCGCAGGTCCTGGCGGTAGCCTTCCACCTGCAAGCGCGCCGAGTCGAGCAGCACCGTTTCGGCGAGCGCGGCGGTGGGCGGCGTGCAGTACACCGGCCCCCGGTAGCCGAGCCGCACCAGCAGCGGCAACCGGCCCACGTGGTCGAGGTGCGCGTGGGTCAGCAGCACCGCGTCGAGGCTCGCCGGCTCGAAGGGAAAGCTCTCGCGATTGCGCCGCTCCAGCTCGTCGCCGCCCTGAAACAGCCCGCAGTCCACCAGCAGGTGCCGCCCACCCAGCGTGAGCAGGTGCATGCTGCCAGTGACGGTACAGGCCGCGCCGAAACTCTGCATTTGCATGGCGAGAGTGTAGAGGATGCCACGATGCGGAGTTGCCACGATATGGGGCTAAAGGAAAAAATTTACCGACCTGCCCAGCAACCTAACGCCCGTTAGGCAAGCTGCGTTACACTGTTCCCACCATGAATAAGGAATATCCAAGTGCTGCTGAGGCGCTGAGGGACATCGTGCACGACGGGCAGACCGTCGCTGTGGGGGGCTTCGGACTCTGCGGCATTCCCGAGCAGCTCATCGTCGCGCTGCGCGACAGCGGCGCCAAAGACCTGACCGCCGTCAGCAACAACGCGGGCGTGGACGGCTGGGGGCTGGGCCTACTGCTGCAAACCCGTCAGATTCGCAAGATGATTTCGAGCTATGTCGGCGAGAACAAGGAGTTCGAGCGGCAGTACCTTTCCGGTGAACTCGAACTCGAGTTCACCCCCCAGGGCACCCTCGCCGAGCGGATGCGCGCCGGCGGCGCCGGCATTCCCGGCTTCTACACCAAAACGGGCGTCGGCACCCTCGTCGCCGAGGGCAAGGAACACAAGGATTTCGACGGCGAAACCTACATCCTGGAACGCGGCATCCGCGCCGACCTCGCGCTCGTCAAGGCGTGGAAGGCTGACCGCGCCGGGAATCTCGTCTACCGCAAGACCGCCCGGAACTTCAATCCGCTGGCCGCAACTTGCGGCAAAGTCACGGTGGCCGAGGTGGAAGAGATCGTGGAGGTCGGTGACCTCGACCCTGACCACATCGACACCCCCGGCATCTTCGTGCAGCGGGTGGTCGTCAATGCCACGCCTGAAAAACGCATCGAACAAAGGACGGTGAGGCAGTAATGCCCTGGACCAGAGACGAGATGGCCGCCCGCGCCGCGCAGGAATTGCAAGACGGGTACTACGTCAACCTCGGCATCGGCTTGCCCACGCTGGTCGCCAACCACATCCCGGCGGGGATGAGCGTGTGGTTGCAGTCCGAAAACGGACTGCTCGGCATTGGTCCTTTTCCGACCGAGGATGAGGTCGATCCCGACCTCATCAATGCCGGGAAGCAGACGGTGACGGCGTTGCCGGGGGCAAGCTTTTTTTCGAGTGCCGATTCGTTTGCGATGATTCGCGGCGGACACGTCAACCTCGCCATTCTGGGGGCGATGCAGGTGAGTGAGACGGGCGACCTCGCGAACTGGATGATTCCCGGCAAGATGGTCAAGGGGATGGGCGGGGCGATGGACCTGGTGGCTGGGGTGCAGCGGGTGGTGGTGCTGATGGAGCACGTGGCGAAGGGGGACGCACATAAGATTTTGCGTGAATGCACCCTGCCGCTGACGGGGCAGGGGGTGGTGGACCGTATCATCACCGACCTCGGGGTGCTGGATGTGACGCCGCAGGGCCTGAAGCTAGTCGAACTCGCGCCGGGCGTGACCCTCGACGAACTGCGCCAGAAAACTGGGGCCGACATCCACGAGTAATTACACTGGGAGGTATGACCTCCCCCTCTTCTCTGAGTGGCCGCCTGCTGTTGCCGGGCGGCTCTTTCGTGTCCGGCACCCTGCACTTCGGCACCCACATCACGGCACTGGAGGAGGGGCCGATAAACGGCCCACTCATCCTCCCCGGTTTCGTGGACACCCACCTCCACGGCGGGGGCGGCGGCGACGCGATGGACGGCGCGGAGGGCGTCCGCACCCTGGCGCGGCTGCACGCCCGGCATGGGACGACGACCCTGCTGCCCACCACGATGACCAATCCCTGGGACAAGGTGCTTGCGGCCCTGCGCGGCGTGCGCGAGGTGATGGACGCGGGTGGCGTGCCCGGCGGCGCCGACGTGCCCGGAGCGCACCTCGAAGGGCCGTTCATCAGCCCCCAGCGCCTTGGGGCCCAGCCACCCTGCACGCTGGCGCCGACGCCTGAGCGGGTGGCCGAAGTGCTCGCGCTGGACGTGGTGAGCGCCGTCACGCTGGCACCCGAAGTGGAGGGCGGCCTGGCCGCCGCACTCACCTTCGCGCAGGCCGGCGTGCGCGTGGGCATTGGGCACACGGCAGCGGACGCGGACACCGTGCGCGCGTGCTTGCAGGCGGTTCACGCGGCGGGCGGGCGCACGGCGGGCACCCACCTCTTCAACGCGATGGGCGGCATTCAGGGCCGCGAACCGGGGGTGCCGGGGGCGCTGCTGGCCGACCCGCACGCCTTCGCCGAGATGATCCTCGACGGCTTTCACCTGCACCCGCTGAGCTTCCTGCTCGCGCGCGCGGCGGCCTCGGAGCGCATCCTGCTCATCACCGACGCCATGCGCGCTGCCGGGCAAGGCGACGGCGAGAGCGAACTCGGCGGGCAGCCCGTCACCGTCACCGGGGGGCGTGCAGCGCTGGCCAACGGCAGTCTGGCCGGTAGCGTCCTGACGATGGACGTGGCCCTGAAAAATGCTGTGTCAGTGGGCGTTCCCCTGCCTGAAGCGAGCCGGATGCTCAGCCTCGCCCCCGCCCGCTCGCTGGGGCTGGAGGACCGGGGCGAACTGCGGGTGGGCAAGCGCGCCGACCTGGTGGTGCTCAATGACGACTTGGAAGTTCAGGAAGTGTACGTCGGCGGGGAGCGGCTGGCCCGCTAACTCCCCACCGAGAAAGCCAAAAAAACTCCCCCCGTCACCGGAGGGAGCGGTCAGGGACGAACCCGCTTACAGGTTGCCCTTGAGGGTGCTGGCGACCTTGAATGCGACCTTCTTGCCGGCGGGAATCTGGATCTTTTCGCTGGTGCCGGGGCGCACGCCGGTGCGGGCGGCGGTTTCCTTGACCGAGAGGGTGCCGAGGCCGGGCAGGCCGACGCTCTTGCCGCTTTGCAGAGCGCTGACCACGCACTCGAGCATGGAGCTGATGGCTTCTTCGCTCTGCTTCTTGGTCAGGCCGGTCTGGTCAGCCACCATTTCGACCAGCTGGGTCTTGGCGACCTTGCCGCTGTCGGCGGCAGCGCCGCGCTTGGCGGCAGGGGCGGCTTTGGCGGCGGGAGCAGCCTTTTTGGCAGGGGCCTTGGTAGACTTTTTCGTCATGGTGAGCAGCATGACATATCTCTTTGCGGCTGTGAAGGGGGGCAAAGGGGGATAGAGCCCCTCTGGGACGCCTTCATTAAGGCCAGGGCCTCAAAATTCGCCGTCAAAACGCCGTTTCCCCAGGACCCGAGCAGTCAGAAAAGGGATAGTTCCGCGCCAGGCACTGTTTTTTTCGCTTTAGGGGTAGGTTTACCGAGAATGCGCCTCATGCCCCCCTCAGCGCGGCGGTGTATGAGGAGAATGTGAAGATCGTGCGTCTGCTTTCCCTTTCGCTGCTGGCCGGCCTGGCCCTCACGGGCTGCGGAGCCAACGGCTCTCAGTCTCCCCAGACGCCTCCGGCGGGCACAGGCGGTTCGGCGACGCCTGCGCCTGACGCGGCAACGTGTCGCCCGGCGAGTGCCCTGTACTTCACGGCGGCAGGGATAGGCGGTGCAGGGGAAACGGCGAACGATGGGGCGGCTGTCAATTGGGAGGCGCCCCACGTGCCCGGCGAAGTGCTGGTGTTTACGGGCCGCAACCTCAGGGCGCAGGCGGTGTCGGCGCTGAGTGGCGTCTCCACACTGGAGGTCGGCCAAGGCTTGTTGCTGGCCCGCACCCCGGCGGGGGAAAGGGACGCCACCTTTGCCGGGCGGCTGAGCGGCGCGGGGCTCCGCACCCAGCCCAATTACCGCTACTCCTCACTGGCCGCGAGTGACCCCGGCTTTCCCGGCAACCGGGGCGTGAGGGTGGGTGACCGCACCTACGTTCAGTCCTACCTGACCCGCATCGGCGCGGACGAGGCGTGGCAGGCGCTCGACGCGGCGGGCCGCTCCAAAAACGGCGTGCTGACGGCGGTGCTCGACACCGGGGCCGACAAGAATCACCTCGACCTGACGGGGCGGCTGCTGATGGGCTGCACCTTCGACAACCAGGGCGGCTTCGCGGTGGGCGCGCCGGAAGTGTCGGCGAACAGTTCGCAGGGACGCGGGCACGGCACCAGCAGCGCGGGGCTGATCGGGGCGACTACAGACAACGGCCTGGGCCTGAGCGGGCTGCTGTGGCACGGCACTCTGCTGCCGGTCAAGGTGCTCGGCGAGGACGGCGCCTCCACCGTCTCGCTCATCGGCGGGCTGAACTACGCGGCGGCGCAGGGGGCGCGGGTCATCAACATGAGCCTCGGCATTCCGGGCAAGCTCAGCGATCCGGCGCTCAATCAGGCGATTACGGCGGCGGCGCGGCAGGCGGTGCTGGTCGCGGCGGCGGGCAACACCAGCAACGACGGCATCTACTTTCCGGCGAGTCACCCCGACGTGATTGCCGTGGGGGCGCTGGGCCGCGAGGACCGCCTCGCCTGCTACAGCGCTCGCCCCGGCGCCGCGAGCGGGTCACGGCAACTCGATATCGTCGCGCCGGGCGGCAACGCGGGCACCAGCGCCAGCGTGACCAGCAGCGCTGCCGGTTGCCTGGTGTCGGGGCCCGACGACCTGCTGACCCTGAACACCACCGAGCAAAACGGCTACGCGCTGCGGGCCGGAACGAGCGAGGCGGCCCCCCTCGTCAGCGGCGTGGTCTCGCTGATGTGGGGCGCCAACCCCAGCCTCAGCGCCGCCCAGGTCCGCGCCCGGCTGCTGGCAAGTGCCCGGCAGGTGGACGGCCTGAAGGTGCTCGACGCTCAGGCGGCGGTAGAGGCGGCGTTGAGATAGGGAAACGGGGCCAACGGATGGCTCGAACACCTTCTCCTCCCCGGCCCGGCAGTTCCCTGGCGCCGCTGCGGCTATGCTGCCCCGGGGAGGCGAGCGATGGCGCAGGGACGTTGGTGGAGTGGCAGCCGGGCGTGGTCGGCGCAGTGGTGGTGGGTGGTCATTGCCGTGGTGGGCCTGGGGCTGGCGGCCTGGATCAATTCGCCGCTGGTCGCCCGCTGGTTCGGGGGTGAGCGGCAGGTCGCCAGGCTGGCAGGCACGCCTCCCTTCCGCGCCGGGCAGCGGGTGCTGCTGCTCGCGCCGCACCCGGACGACGAGACGCTGTGCTGCGGCGGCACCGTGCAGCAGGCGCGGGCGGCGGGCGCCGAGGTCTTTATCGCCTGGATGACGGCGGGCGACGGCTTCGAATTCGACGCGGCCCTGACCGAGCATGTGCTCGTACCGCGTCCCCACAACATGCGGGCGCTCGGGCAAACGCGGGCAGGCGAGGCCGAGCGGGCGGCGGCGGTGCTGGGCGTGCCTGCCGACCACACCTTCATGCTCGGCTACCCCGACGGAGGGCTGTTCCGGCTGTTCACCACCAACTACGCGACGCCGTTTACTGCCCCTCGCACCCAGGCGAGCCGGGTGTACGTGACGGGCGCGCTGACACCCGGCCACGCCTTCACCGGGCGCAATCTGGAAACCGACCTGCGCCGCGTGCTCGACCGGGTGCAGCCCGATGTGGTGCTGGCGCCGGCGCCGCAGGACTTTCACGCCGACCACCACACGCTCTCCTACATCGCCCTGCGGCTGATGGGCGAGCGGCAGCAGGAAGACCGGCTGCGCTTCTGGGTCGTGCACGGCGGGGTGGAGTGGCCGCTGCCCAAAGGCCTGCACCCCACGCTGGGGCTCACGCTTCCGCCGCGCGCCGCCCGCTTGCCCTGGCAGAAGGTGGCGCTGACCCCCGAGCAGGAGCAGGTCAAGCTGAGCGCGGTGAACACCTACCAGACCCAGACCCGCGTGATGGGCCGCTTCATGCGGGCGTTCGTGCGCGAAAACGAGCTGCTCTCGCCCGCCCCGCTCCCCGAGCACCCCACCCCCGCCGAGGAAACCACCCCGCCGGGCGAGGTCGGCCCCGAGGACAGCGGGTTTGGCGTGCTTCAGCCCTGAAGCCCCCCGGCCAGTGCCGTTACAGGATGCGGCCCATCACCAGCTGCCGGGTCGGGCGGCCCAGCCAGGGCGTCCAGAGCGGCGTGCGGGCTTCGCTCAGGACCGTGAACCCGGCTTTGCGGTACAGGTGCACGGCGGCGACATTTTCCTCGGTGGTGGAAAGCTGCACGCCACACGCCCCGCGCCGACGCAGTTCGTCCAGATAGGTGAGCAGCAGTTGCTCGCCGAGGTGGTGCCCCCGCGCCTCGGGCAGCAGGTTGAGGTGCAAGTGGGCCGGGTAGCGCGCCGCGTCTGCGTGCGGCAGGGCGTAGCGGGCCGAGCGCAGCAAGAAGCGCAGGCTGGGCACCACCTCCTGCGGCGCCGGCCACGCTTCCCACAGCGAGTGAGGCACGGTGCGCCGCAGGGCGCGGGCGTAGGTGTCCCAGGACGGCGATCCGATGATGTAGCCCACCGTCTGCCCGCCGAGCTGCGCCACGAAACCGCACGGCGGCATTCCGCGCAGGTAGGGCGTGACCCACAGCCGCCCGAACAGTTCGCGGGCCGGAAAATAGCGGGCGGCGCTCGCCCCGAAAAACCCGGTGGCGTAGGCGACCGCGCTCACGGCGGCCTCGTCGTCGGGGCGCACGGGACGCAACAGCGGCGGAGTGCTCATCCCCCTCAGGGTAGTGCGCTCCGCCGCTCAGTGCTGGCTTCTTGGTTGCAGTGCGGCTGAACCCCTCAGCCCTCGCTGGGCGGCCCCTCGCTGACGGGTGGAGCTGCCGGAGCCGGGCGGCGCAGGTCGAGGCGGCGGTCAGGCAGCATCAGCACCGCGAGCAGCGCGAGCACCATCACCCCGATGCCGGCGCGGAAAATCTGCGCGATGGCGTGGGCGAAACTGGTGCGAATGGCGAAGCCCACCGCGTCAATGGTGTCTTTGGTTTGCCGGATGGCGGCCTGCCGGGCGGGCTGTATCCCCCGGCGCAGGCCGCTGATGACCTGCTCCTGGCCCTGCGGCGAGCGAATGGCCGCGGCGGGAATGCGGCCTAGGTTGGCGCGCACCTCGGGGCTCAGGCGAGTATCACTCTGCAAGGCACTCAGGCGCGCCGGGTCACCGCTCCGCACGGCGGCTTCAATGATGGCCGTCTGCCGGTCAAAGGCGCTGGCGACGCTGGCTGCGGCCTGGGCTTTGGTCTTTTGCACGTCGAAGCTGCCCTGCGAGCGCCGCGCCCCGCCCTGCGGACTGAACTGCTGGAGCTGCGCCTGAAGCTGCGGCGGCGCGTCGCGAACCACGGCGGCCAGGTTGGTGCTGAGCTGGCTGCTGAGGCTGCTGGTCAAAATGGCGCCGAAGAGGGCAATGCCGATGGTTCCGCCGAGCTGCTGGAAAAAGGTGCCCACCGAGGTCACCACCCCTATTTGATAAGGCGCCACCGCGTTCTGGGCGGCGAGCGTAAAGAGCGACACCGACGGCCCCAGCCCCAGGCCCACCAGGAACATGCGCGCGGCAAGCAGGCCGTAGGGCGTGTCCACCTGCACCGTGGAGAGCCACCAGAAGGCGAGCACCGCCACCACATACGCGCCGACGAGCAGCGACTTGTAGTGTCCGCTGCGGGCGGCGAGCAGGCCCGATCCCTGGGCACCGATGACGAAGCCCAGCGTCAGCGGCAGCGTGGCGAGCCCGGCGCCGGTCGCGCTGAAGCCCGCCACGTTGACCAGATACAGCGTCAGAAACAGCACCGCGCCGAGGAACCCAGCCCCCAGCAAAAAGCGCGAGGTCATCGTCCAGGCGATGGTCGGGTCGGCAAAGAGCGTCAGTGGCACGATGGGGCTCTCATGCCGCCGCTCCCAGAAGATGAAGGCCAGCAGCGCGGCGAGCGAGGTGCCGAACAAGCCGAGCATCTTCGCGTCGGTCCAGCCCGCCGTGCCGTCGGCGCCCCAGGTGAGCGCGAGCAGCAGCGGCACGGTAAAGATGACGATAAGCACGGCGCCCAGATAATCCACCGAGCCCCTCAGCCCGCTGGCGAGCCGGGGCATCCTGGCAAAGATGACGGCGAGCGCGACGAGGCCGATGGGCACGTTGACATAGAACACCCAGCGCCACGACAACTGGTCGGTCAAAAAGCCGCCGAGCAGTGGCCCGACCACACTCGAAAGGCCGAATACGGCGCCGAAGAGACCCTGGTATTTGGCCCGCTCACGCGGCTCGAAAAGGTCGGCGACGATGGCGAACGCGACGGTGGCGAGCGCCGCCGCGCCGATGCCTTGCAGCCCGCGAAACACGACGAGTTGCATCATCGGGCTGCCGAAGAGGTTGCCGAGAAAGGGTTCGCCGCTCAGACCGCACAGGGCGCTACCGATCAAAAACACCACGATGCCAAACACCAGCACCGGCTTGCGCCCGTAGAGGTCGGAGAGTTTGCCGTAGATGGGTACCAGCGCGGCGCTTGAGAGCAGGTAGGCGGTCGTCACCCACGAATACAGGTTCAGGCCGTTGAGTTCGCTGACGATGCGGGGCAACGCCGCCGAGACGATGGTCTGGTCGAGGGCACTGAGAAAGAGCGCCAGCAGTACGCCGAAGACGATGAACTTCTTGGTCCGCAGGTCGAGCAGCTCGGCGTAGTTGATGTAGTGGGCCGGGTCAGCAGCGGGACGCGGGGTGGGCGCTTGGGTCATAGGGTCCTCGGGGGGTCAGGGCGCGCGGGGGCCGGGCAAGAAAGAAAACAAACGGCGGGAGCGCCCCTTCTTCTGGGGGAACGCTCCCGCCCGGTGAAGCGGATGTTACTGCTCCTGCCAGAAGGCGTCGAGGGCGGCCCTGACCTCGGGCAGCTTTTCCCACTGCGGCAGGCCGTCGGTACCGGCGATACGCGCGGCCCGCACGCCCGGCTGCTGGGCAAACAGCGGCAGGCGGTCAAACGAAACGAAGCCGTCTTGGTCGTACAGCACCAGCGTGGGCGTCTTGAGCGGGCGGTACAGGTTCTGATAGCCGTCGCGGTCGAAGAGGCGGCCACTCACGAAGTACACCGGCGCGTACTTGGCGCCCGGCTGCCGGCTCGTTTCCATGCTGTAGTCGATGACTTCTTCGGGCACCGGCCCCCGGAAGCTGCGGCTGAGGAAGTAGTGGATGCTGGGCCGGGTCCGCAACGTGCCGTAGAGCAGGTCGTCAATGCGGCGCAGACGGCTGTACAGGCCCTTGCCGCCGTCGTCAGAGGTGGCCTGCTGCGAGGGCCCCTTGGGCTGACCCAGACCGCTGGGGCTGATGAGGACGAGGCTGCGGATGCGCGGTTCCTGCAAGGCGGCGCGGGCGGCAAATTCGCTGCCCAGCGACAGGGCGACCACATCCACGTCGGTATTCAGCTCGGCCACCAGCGCGAGCAGCGCCTGCGACATCAGCTCGGGGGTGTAGGTGGCGTCGGGACGGTCACTCTGGCCGAAACCGGGCCATTCCAGCGCGTACACCGGACGCTTGCCCGCGTAGGTGTCCCACAGCGGCTTGACTTCGTAGGCGCTCGCGGCGGCGTTGACGGCGTGGGTCAGAATCAGCGGGCGACCACTGCCGCGCGTATCGGCGTAGTAGCCCACGCGCCCGAAACCGAGGAGGGTCAGGAACCGCTGCTCACCGCTGACGGCAGGGCGAAGCTGCGAGGTCGCGGCGCCGCCCGCCTGAGACTGTTGCAGAGCGGGAGCGCAGGCGACGAGCGCGGCGGCCACCCCGACCAGGGCCAGGACCCTAAACAGAGTGCGGCGTTTGGAAGAGGAGCGGCGAGAAGCGGGGCGGTTACGTCGGCGTTGCATGGGATCATCTCCTTCTGAAATCAGTCACCAGCACAATAGTCAAAACTAACTAATTTAGAATGAGGATATGTCACCCGAATCTTCATCCCTTCCCCCGCTGCCGGAAGACGAACGTGTGCTGCTGCTGCTCGGGTTGCTGACCGAACAGGACCGGCACGGTTATGAGATCAACGACTTTATCGAGCATACCCTGCACAACGTCATCCGGCTCAACAAGGCGACGGCCTATCAACTGCTCGACCGGCTGGAGCAGCACGGGCTGGTCGCGAGCCGCCTGGAGCAGCACGGCCAGCGGCCCAACCGCAAGGTCTACCACCTGACCCCGGGCGGCCAGGACAAGTTTCAGGCCATGCTCGCCGCTCAGCTCGCCGCCGAGGAACCCCTCATCCTGACCGGCAATGTCCCGGTGATGTTCAGCGAGCATCTGCCCCGGCCTGAGGCCCTGGCCGCGCTGCGGACCCGTTTGCAGGAACTGGAGCAGCGTCTGGCCGCCTACGAAGCCATGCGCCTGCCCTGCACGGCGGGGGTCGGGTTGGCCCTGGACCGTATCTACCACCTCACCCGCGCCGACCGCGACTGGCTGGCGGGCGTGGTGGCGCGTATGGCGAAGGAAGAAGAGACGGCTGAGATGACCCAGGGCGAGACACCTCCGATGGACGAGTAAAAGCAGTGCGCGGTGAGCCCGCTCAAAACGGGCCGTATGCTGTGTCAAGTTCCAATCTTTCGTCTCCGCGCCGACGGCAGCACTCGCCGCGCAAATTGAGAGCGGAGGTTCGCGCAAGCTTCGTCGTGGGTTTTGTTGACCTTAGAGCGAACCTAGATAGAAGCTGACGGGCAGCAAATCATTCCTCCAGATTCAATCTCGACTTCGCTTTGATAAGCTTTAAAGCCGAAGTACACGACAAGTCAAAGGCGAAGAGTCCATGTCTTGCAACAAGTCTAAAGGCGGCAAGACCGTCTCCGCGCCCTGACGGAGGAACGACCCATGAAAAAATTGCTGCCGCTGTTCGCCCTTGCCACCCTGAGTCCGGCCCAGGCCGCCACCTCCCTCCAGGACTACATGCAGGGCAGCGGCGGCAAGCTCCGCGTTGAAGACGGCATCGTTGTGGTCAGCAAGCGCGCTCGTGACCTCAAATACCTTCCCCTCGGCGTCGCCACGATGGGCCAGACCTCACAGGGCCGGCTCAACCGGGTCGGTGTTTTTGCCTTCAAAGACCGCCTGAGCGCCGCTGAGGTCGAGCTGCTTGCCACCAACGTGACCCGCATTGCCAGCAAGTGCTTCAACATCAACCCGGAGCGTGGCAACGCGGTGGCCGCCTGGCTTACCCGTGAGAACCAGACGCTGCTGCGGAACACCATCAGGAGCTTTGGGCCGCTGGACGCGACTTTCGTGCGGAGTGTGACCAAGGACGGCAACTTTTTCACCGCCGTTCACCTGCAACGCAGCGGGCAGCCGGGCGCCGCTCCCTGGGTCAACTACTGCGTGAAGTAAGGTGTGTCCTGCAAAAGACCCTCTGCCTTCCCGTTCTCCTCTTCTTCTCTGACAGCGGTTTCCAATAGAAGCGAACTTCTTGACGCTGAATCGGCTAAGGCTAAGACAGGGAATGGTTGAGTGCACAGGTTAGGGATGGAAGACAGTCAAACAAAAGTTGCGTCAGAGAGCCGCTGGACGCCCCGGCATGGCTGGCGGCGATGGGCGCCGGAGGCAAAAGAACAGTGATTCAGCATCTTCAGAAAGGTCAGCGCCTTCCGCTCGCGCAGGTGCTCAGCGGCACGCAGCTCACGCTTCAGACAGAGCTGGCGGGCATGGGAGAAGTCGATATCAGTGTCTTCGGCCTGGACGAGCAGCGCAAGCTCTCCGACGAGCGGTATTTCATCTTCTACAACCAGACCAGCAGCCCGGAAGGGGCCATTCGCCTGGACCTCAATCAGCAGACATTTACCCTGGACCTGGAACGGATGCCGCTGGGAATTCACCGTCTGCTGCTGGCCGCGACCAGTGACGACCAGACCTTTGCCGACCTGGGCAGCGGCACCAGCCGGGTGATGGACGGTCAGGGCGGCGAAGTCGTCTTTGAGCTCACGCCGGGCATGTTCAGCACCGAGCAGGCCGTCATGTTGCTGGAACTGTACCGTCACCAGGGGGCGTGGCGGGTGGCGGGCGTGGCTCAGGGCTTCAGCGGCGGACTGGCGGCCCTGCTGCAATCGTTCGGCGGCGAAGTGGCCGAAGACGCGCCGCTTATAGGGGCGACAGTTCCAGCGGCCCCGGCGGTGGACTGGGAAGCAACCCTTTCCACCCTCACCACCCTTTTCGGTCAGCCCGCCCCGACCGGACCCGAAGTGTGGTTGCCGCTGACCTCCGCGCCGCTGGACCCCTGGCGGGAGCGCAATAGTTGCCAACGCTGCGGGCGAAAACCGGGACTGGGCGCCCGACTCAATGCCCAGGGCCTGTGCAAGTCCTGTGCACAGGAGGAAGCGGCGAGCTTACAGAACTTCCGCACGCGCTTTCTGGCGGCCTGTGCGGACGGAATTCTGGAGCTGCGCGAATGGGAAGATTTGCAGCGCACCGTTGACCGCGAACGCCTGGACGCCAGAGCGGCTCTGGAGTTCGTGCGCCCGGAAGCGCTCTCCCTGCTGGAACGCACGCTGGCCATTGCACAGTCCGATGGAGCGGTCAGCGAGCAGGAGGAAGAGGTGTTCGAGCGCTTGGTCGGACTGCTGCAAATGCCGGACCCGATGGTGCGTCCGCTGCGCGCCCGAGTGGCCGAACTGCGGACCGTCAGCCGCCTGCGGCAAGGCCACCTGTCGACCATCGACAGCACCCTGATTCTGGACGCGGGCGAGGTGGCGCACCTCGAAATGCCGGCGACTTTCCGACACGTCACCGCCACCCGGACCCGAGACATCACAGGGCGAATCGTCCTTACCAACCGCCAACTTCACTTCGTGGGCAGCGGTGAAGGGGGCTGGAATATCCAGTACGGTAAGGTGCTCCGCGTCGAACAGCGACCAGATGGCATCAATCTGGAACTGGGCGTGAAAAAAGGCAGCGGCACCTACCATGACGTGCCTCAGCCGCTCATCCTGGCCGCGACGCTCGAAGCCCTGGTACGTATTCACAAGCGCCTGCTGCTGATGCCGCAGGGCGAGAAGGCCAGCCGCAGCATTCCACAGAAGGTGAAACTGGAGGTGTGGCAGCGCGATCAGGGCCAATGTGTGGAGTGCGGCGACACCAATTATCTGGAGTTTGACCACGTGATTCCCCACAGCCTTGGCGGGGCGAGCAGCGTCGGCAACCTGCAACTGCTCTGCCGACGCTGCAACCTGGCCAAGAGCAACCGAATCTAGGAACCTATAAAAAAGACTTTGCTGTTCGCCTGCCCTGCCCTCTTCGCCTCTGCCAGTGCGGGCAGCATTCCCGGCACTCAGGTGTCCTACAAACTCGCTCAGGACGCCCTGACCCACGGCAACGCCAGCATGGTGTTCGTGGACGCCAGCGAGGACCCCACCGGCAAGACCTATATGGCCCTGGTGTGCGATCTCGGCAAGACGACTTTCCGCTTTTACAGCAAGGAGAGCCTGGGCAGCCGCGCGGGTGAGAAGGTGCTGTTTTTCTTCCGCGCCGACGACCAAGGTCTACGAAACGCTCACGGCACCTTGCGCGAGTATTACAAGACGGGCAATCTGAGTGTGCTCGATTTTTCGTACGACAGCTCGGAACTCTTCCGGACCTTCGCCAGCACCCAGAAGAAAGTGGTGGTTCGCGTCAACCGCAACGGCATGGCCTCAATGACACTAACCTTCCCGGTCAAAGGCTTCATGGTCGCTTACCGCGCGATTGGGAGCTGCGGGTAAGGGGTTCTTTGCCTGCACCGTACTCAGCTCGCAAACTTCATAACAAAAAGACCCGCACCAGGCGGGTCTTTCTTGGTGGCGACAGAGAGACTTGAACTCTCGACCTCACGATTATGAGTCGTGCGCTCTAACCAGCTGAGCTACGTCGCCGCTTTTTGTTCACCCTTCATGGGTGCGGCGAAGAATCTACCATCCTTTCGCGGGCAGATCAAGTCCTCATTGGCTTTACCCCAGATTTGCTTGAATCTCCTCTCGCCCTGGCATCGCCGGCTGGGCGCCCTCACGGGTGCAGGCGAGGGCACTGCCCGCCACCGCCCAGCGCAGCGCAGCGGCGAACGGCTCTCCTCGGCTCAGCGCTGCGACGAGCACGCCCACGAAAGTGTCACCCGCGCCGGTCGTGTCGCGCACCGGCACGGGCAGGGCCGGCAGCTCGGTCCAGTCGTCGCCGCTCAGTGCTAGACAGCCGCGTTCTCCCAGGGTGACGACCACCGTGCGCGGGCCACTCGCCTGGGCCTGCCGCACGCCTGCGCGCAGGTCGGTGGCCCCGATCAGCGTCCGCAATTCACCCTCGTTGACGATGAGCACGTCCACCAGCCGCAGCAGTTCGGGGGGCAGCGTCCGGGCGGGCGCGGCGTTGAGCACCACCTGGGCGCCCGCCTCCCGCGCCGCCTGAGCGGCGGCCTGCACGGTCTCCAGCGGGATTTCGAGTTGCAGCACCAGCCAACCCACCCCGGTCAGCGGGGGCAGTTGCTCGGGGCGCAGCGTGCCATTCGCGCCGGACGCCACCGCGATGCAGTTTTCGCCCGCCTCCGACACGCTGATAAAGGCCGCGCCTGTCGGGGTAGATGCGCGCACAGTCCAGTCCTGCACCCCACTTTCGCGCAGCGAGGCGAGCAGCGGTTCGGCGAAGGGGTCCGTGCCCAGCGCCCCGCAGAAGGCGACTGCTCCCCCGGCGCGGGCGCAGGCCACCGCCTGATTCGCCCCCTTGCCGCCGGGCGCGGTGGTGTACGACTCGCCCAGTACGGTTTCACCGGGCGCGGGCAGGTGCGACAGCCTGGTCACGAAGTCGAGGTTGGCGCTGCCGACGACCAGCACGCGCGGCAGGTCAGTGCCCTCAGAGCCGGACATCAAAGTCCGCTCCGGTGCTCGCCTGCACGCTTTCGAGCGTCGCGCCCGGCTGCAACTCGGTCAGCGTCAGGCGCCCGTCCACGAACTCGAACACCGCTTGCTCGGTGATCACCATGTCCACCACGCCCCGCGCCGTCAGCGGCAGGGTGCATTCCTGCACGAGTTTCGGCGTCCCGTCGGGGTCGGTGTGGTTCATGGTCACGATCAGGCGACCCGCTCCACTCGCCAGGTCCATCGCGCCGCCCACGCCCAGCAGCGGTTTGCCGGGCACCGCCCAGTTCGCCAGGTTGCCGGCCTCGTCCACCTGGAGGCCGCCCATCACCGCCACGTCCACGTGCTGCCCGCGAATCATGGCGAAACTGTCGGCCGAATCGAAATAACTCGCGCCGGGCAGCGCCGTCACGGGAATCTTGCCCGCGTTGACCGGGTAGTCCATCGCGCCGCCGCCTTCCGGGGCCGGGCCGACGCCGAGCATCCCGTTTTCGGTGTGCAGGTTGATGTTCATGTCTTCCGTAATCAGGTCGGCCACCAGCGTCGGAATCCCGATGCCGAGGTTCACCACGTCGCCGGGGCGCAGTTCCTGCAGGGCGCGGCGGGCGATGTTGAGGCGGGCATCGTCCACCTTTTTGGCGCCGCTGCGGACATCCGCCGAGCTGCCGAGATCGGCGGGCGTGAGCGTCGCCTGCACCAGATAATCCACGAACAGGCCCGGCGTGTGAACGTGCTCGGGCGCGATCTCGCCCACTTCCACGATTTCTTCCACCTCGGCAATCACGAGGTCTGCCGCCGTCGCCATCGCCCGGTTGAAGTTCTGCTCGGTCAGGCGGTACTGGAGGTTGCCGGCGCGGTCGGCGCGCCACGCCCGGACGAAGGCCACGTCGCCGCGCAGCGCGGGCACGAACACCATCTCCTGCCCGTTGAGCGTGCGGGTTTCGGCGTCCTCAGCGACCACGGTGCCGGCGGCGGTGGGCGTGAAAAAGCCGCCGATGCCCGCGCCCCCGGCCCGCAGCGCCTCGGCGAGCGTGCCCTGCGGGATGAGCTGCACGTCGAGCTGGCCGCCCTGATACGCCTGCACCGCTTCCCGGTTGGAGGTGAAATACGAGCCGACGGCCTTTTTCAGTTGCCCGTTTCTGAGCAGCCGCCCGCCGCTGAGGCCCGCTTCCCCGACGTTGTTGGCGACGTAGGTCAGCTCCCGCACGTCCGTCTCGGCGAGCGCGTGGACGAGATGCACCGGGTTGCCGGTCATCCCGAAGCCGCCGACGAGCAGCGTTTGTCCGCTTTTCACCCTGCTCGCCGCCTGTTGGGCGGTGAGGACGGGAACCGCTTTCACTCCGCGACCCGCTCGATCAGGGCCGCCTCCCCCTGCCCGACGCCCACGCACAGCGTCGCCAGGCCGTAGCGCCCCTGTCGCCGCCCGAGTTCGTGGGTCAGGGCAACGACCAGCCGCGCCCCGCTCATGCCGAGGGGATGTCCCAGGGCGACGGCACCGCCGTTGACATTGACCTTCTCGGGGTCGAGGTCGAGTTCACGCATACACGCGAGGGCCTGCGCCGCGAACGCCTCGTTGAGTTCAATGAGGTCGAGGTCGTCCTTCTGCACCCCGGTGCGCTCCAGCAGCTTGCGGGTGGCGGGAATGGGACCCAGGCCCATCACCCGCGCCTCGACGCCCGCCGCCGCGCCGCCCACCCAGCGGGCCAGCGGCTTGACCCCGAGGGCGCGTGCCCGCTCCGCGCTCATCAGCACCAGCGCCGCCGCCCCGTCGTTGAGGCCCGAAGCGTTGCCCGCCGTCACGCTGCCGCCCTTGCGGAAAGCTGGTTTAAGACCGGCGAGCGTGTCCGGATCGGTCGCCAGTTCGTAGCTCTCGGCACCTTTTTTCATGCGCGGGTGCTCGTCGGTGTCGAACACGGTCACGCCCTTGCGGCCCTTGATTTCCACCGGCACGATCTCGTCCTTGAACTTGCCCGCGTTGATGGCCGCCACCGCCCGGCGCTGCGACTCCAGCGCGAAGGCGTCCTGCTGCTCGCGGGTGATTTCGCCGCCTGCGTAAGCCCCCTCGCGGCTGCGCCCCACGATGTTTTCCGCCGTCTCCCCCATCGCTTCGAGGGGAAAGAGCGCTTCCATCGCCGGGTTGGGGTAGCGCCAGCCGAGGGTGGTGTCGTAGGCGGTCACGTTGCCGTTGGCGAAGGCCGCGCTGCCCTTGGGCATGCTCAGCGGAGCGCGGGTCATGCTCTCGACGCCGCCCACCACGTACACGTCGCCGTCCCCGTTGCGAATGGCGCGGGCGGCCATGTTCACCGCTGCGAGGCCCGAGGCGCACAGCCGGTTGACCGTCACGCCGGCCACCGTTTCGGGCAGCCCGGCGAGCAGCGCGGCCATGCGGGCGACGTTGCGGTTGTCTTCGCCGGCCTGGTTGGCGCAGCCGAAGATGACTTCTTCGATTTCAGTGGCGGGCACCCCGCTGCGGGCCACGACCTCACGGATCACCAGCGCGGCGAGGTCGTCGGGGCGCACGGTGGCGAGCGACCCCCGAATGGCCCCGATGGGTGTGCGAACGGCAGCGACGATGACCACGTCACGATCTGAAGTTGGAGGCATGATCTCTATTCTAGGGCAGGTGCTCCCTGCGTCGGCGACCTGCCTGACCCGGCGCGGGGGCCGCAACTGACCCGCTGGACAGCCAAAAAGAGCGGGGAAAGGCCCCCAGCAAGGCAACGCGTGATAACGTGCTCCGACTCATGATCATGAAGCTTTTACAAAGGGAGACCCTGGACCTGCACCGCGAGGTCGAGGCCCTGATGCCCGTGATGAGTGAGACGCTGACCCGGCGGGGCTATCTGGAGGTGCTGCGGCGCCTGCAAGCGGTGGTCGCGCCGCTGGAAGCACAACTCGACGCCCTGCCGCTGCCGGACGAGCTGGCGTGGCCCGAGCGCCGCAAGGCCCATCTGCTCGCTCTGGACCTTGCCGTAATGGGGGAAGGGCCGTCAAATCAGCAGGCGCCACTGTCTGTGCCCGAGCTGACCACTCTGGCGCAGGCCTTCGGAGCGCTTTACGTGCTTGAAGGCGCGACGCTAGGCGGACAGCTCATCAGCCGCCATCTCAGGCGCACGCTGGGGCTAAGCCCTGAGCAGGGCAGCGCCTATTTCTCCGGCTATGGCCCCCAGACCGGCCCGCGCTGGCGCTCGTTCGGGGAAGTGCTGGAAGCCAGCGTGCCGGCAGAAGACGCGGCAGAGGTCGTGGCGGGAGCGCGGCAGACCTTCGGGGCCTTCCGCCGCGCCTTGCAGGGGCTGTCGGAAGCTGAAGCGGTCCAAGTGCCTGAGGTCGCCCACGCATGAGCCGGGACCCGTTGCCCTTTTTTCCACCGCTTTACCTTGGTGGCCCGGAAATTACCACCGAGAACTGCGAGCGCGAGCCGATTCATATTCCCGGCAGCATCCAGCCGCACGGCGCCCTGCTCACTGCCGACGGGCACAGCGGCGAGGTGCTCCAGATGAGCCTCAACGCGGCCACTTTTCTGGGACAGGAACCCACAGTGCTGCGCGGACAGACCCTCGCCGCACTGCTGCCCGAGCAGTGGCCCGCGCTGCAAGCGGCCCTGCCCCCCGGCTGCCCCGACGCCCTGCAATACCGCGCAACGCTGGACTGGCCTGCCGCCGGGCACCTTTCGCTGACGGTGCACCGGGTCGGCGAGTTGCTGATTCTGGAATTCGAGCCGACGGAGGCCTGGGACAGCACCGGGCCGCACGCGCTGCGCAACGCGATGTTCGCGCTCGAAAGTGCCCCCAACCTGCGGGCGCTGGCCGAGGTGGCGACCCAGACGGTCCGCGAGCTGACGGGCTTTGACCGGGTGATGCTCTACAAATTTGCCCCCGACGCCACCGGCGAAGTGATTGCCGAGGCCCGCCGTGAGGGGCTGCACGCCTTTCTGGGCCACCGTTTTCCCGCGTCGGACATTCCGGCGCAGGCCCGCGCGCTCTACACCCGGCACCTGCTGCGCCTGACCGCCGACACCCGCGCCGCCGCCGTGCCGCTCGATCCCGTCCTCAACCCGCAGACGAATGCGCCCACCCCGCTGGGCGGCGCCGTGCTGCGCGCCACCTCGCCCATGCACATGCAGTACCTGCGGAACATGGGCGTCGGGTCGAGCCTGTCGGTGTCGGTGGTGGTCGGCGGCCAGCTCTGGGGCCTGATCGCCTGCCACCACCAGACGCCCTACGTGTTGCCGCCCGACCTGCGAACCACGCTCGAATACCTGGGCCGCTTGCTGAGCCTGCAAGTTCAGGTCAAGGAAGCGGCGGACGTGGCGGCCTTTCGCCAGAGCCTGCGGGAGCACCACGCGCGGGTGGCCCTCGCGGCGGCGCACTCGCTCTCGCCGCACGACACCCTCAGTGACCCGGCGCTTGACCTGCTGGGCCTGATGCGGGCCGGGGGCCTGATTCTGCGTTTCGAGGGCCGCTGGCAGACGTTGGGTGAAGTGCCGCCTGCCCCGGCGGTGGACGCGCTGCTGGCGTGGCTCGAAACCCAGCCGGGCGCCCTGGTCCAGACCGACGCGCTGGGCCAACTGTGGCCCGCCGGCGCCGATCTCGCCCCCAGCGCAGCGGGCCTGCTCGCCATCAGCGTGGGCGAGGGCTGGTCGGAGTGCCTCGTCTGGCTGCGGCCCGAACTGCGGCTGGAGGTCGCCTGGGGCGGGGCCACTCCTGACCAGGCGAAAGACGACCTCGGGCCGCGCCACTCATTCGACACCTACCTCGAAGAAAAACGCGGCTACGCCGAGCCCTGGCATCCCGGCGAAATCGAGGAGGCGCAGGATCTACGTGACACATTGACCGGGGCGCTGGGCGAGCGCCTGAGCGTGATTCGTGACCTCAACCGGGCGCTCACACAGTCGAACGCCGAGTGGCGGCAGTACGGCTTCGTTATCAGCCACCACATGCAGGAGCCGGTGCGGCTCATCTCGCAGTTCGCCGAGTTGCTGACGCGCCAGCCCCGCGCCCAGGACGGGTCTCCGGACTCTCCGCAGACCGAGCGCATCACCGGCTTTCTGCTGCGCGAAACGTCGCGCCTGCGCAGCCTGACGCAAGACCTCCACACCTACACCGCGCTGCTCTCGGCACCGCCGCCGGTGCGCCGCCCCACGCCGCTGGGCCGCGTGGTGGACGATGTGCTGCAAGACCTCGAACCCCGCATTGCCGACACCGGAGCGAGCATCGAGGTGGCGCCCGAGTTGCCCGTCATCGCTGCCGACGCTGGCCTGCTGCGCGACCTGCTGCTGCATCTGATCGGCAACGCGCTGACGTTTGGTGGCCCGGAGCCGCGTATTGCCGTAAGGACCGAACGGCAAGGCGCGGGTTGGTCTATCGCGGTCAGTGACCAGGGCGCTGGCATCGCGCCCGAGTATCAGGAACGAATCTTTCTGCTGTTTCAGCGGCTCGGTTCGCTCGATGAGGCGCTGGGCAACGGCCTGGGCCTGCCGCTGTGCCGCAAGATCGCCGAACTGCATGGCGGCACCCTGACCGTGGAGTCCGCGCCAGGCGAGGGCAGCACCTTCCGTTGCTGGCTGCCCGATGCTGGGCCTCTTCCGGGAGCCGCCGATGCCTGAGCGCGCCTCTGTCCCGCTGCGGCTGCTGCTGGTTGAGGACAATGCTGCCGACATCTTCCTGATGGAAATGGCACTGGAATATTCCTCTGTCCACACCGAGCTGCTCGTCGCGCGTGACGGCCTGGAGGCGCTGGAACTGCTGGAGCAGGCCAAAACGGGCGGCCCTTTTCCCGACCTGATTCTGCTCGACCTCAACATGCCCCGGGTGGACGGCTTCGAGCTGTTGCAGGCGCTGCGGGCCGACCCGCACCTCGCGCATCTACCCGCCATCGTCCTGACCACCTCCAACGACCCCAGCGATGTCAAACGGGCTTACGCCCTGCAAGCCAACTCGTACCTGACCAAGCCGAGCACCCTGGAAGACTTCCTGCAACTGATCGAGCGCCTCACGGCCTACTGGTTCGGGACGGCGGCGATACCGCAGACGTACCAGCCGCAGTAAAAGCAAGTGGCCTGGCTCTCCCGTAGACTTCGCTCATGTCTTTTCAGAGCCCCCTGCAACTGCGCGCCAAAGCGGTCGAACGTGTCTGGGGCGGGCAACGCCTCGTCGACTCTGCTCAGCCGGTCGGTGAGCTGTGGGCCATCGGCGAGGACAACGTGGTCGCAGCGGGACCATTTCAGGGTCGCACCGTCGCCGACCTCGCCGCCGAATTTCCCACTGAACTGCTGGGCAGCGCGGCGCAGGAATCCCGCTTTCCTCTGCTCATCAAGCTGCTCGACTGTGCCGACTGGCTCAGCTTGCAAGTGCATCCCAACGACGAACAGGCCGCGCGACTCGAGGGCCCGGGGAGGCTGGGCAAGACTGAGGCGTGGCACATTCTCGACGCCGAACCGGGCGCCCGCTTGATCGCCGGTATTTCCCCTGAGACGGACTCTGAAGACCTGCGCAGCGACATTCTGGCTGGACAGGTGATTGACCGTGCGGTGTACGCGGAGGTGCAGGCCGGCGACTCGTTGATGATTCCCGCCGGCACGGTGCACGCACTGGGGCCAGGGCTGCTACTCTATGAGGTTCAGCAGAGCAGCAACCTCACCTACCGCATCTATGACTGGGACCGTCCGGCGACGGCAGGCCGTTCCTTGCATCTCTCCCAGAGCGCCGAGGTGTCACGGCCCATTACCGCCGAAACGCGTCCTCTGACTACTGCTGTTGGAGCCCAGGAGTTGCTGCGCTGCAACTACTTTGTGCTCGAAAGACTGGCTGCGGCTGACACGGCTCTAAAACGCGACACCGCCGGCCAGAGCTTTCATGCCCTGACCGTCATTCGTGGTGAGGCCACACTTCGGGTGGGTAAGCAGCAGTGGTTGCTGCAACAGTACGGGTCGGTGCTGCTCCCCGCTGCTCTAGGCCGCTATGAACTAAGCGGCAACTTTGAGGCGCTCAGCAGCCGGCTGCCCTGAGGGCGCTTTGAACGGTCGAGATCAGGACATGGGGTCAAAACTGCGAACTCGCTGCACAGCTTCGGTCAGTACAGCCTGTACCATCTCCGGCGTTTGCGCCTCTACATAAACGCGCACCACCGGCTCGGTGCCCGAAGCGCGGAACATTACTGAAGCGTCGCCCGCGAGCGCCAGTTTGACGCCATCGGTGGTTTTGATTCCAGTCACCGCCTGACCCGCGACTTCCCGGTATCCCTGCGCCGCCTGCATCAGTGCCGACTTGTCGAAAGCCTCGCTCAGGTGCAGGTCAGCACGGTCGTAGACATGACGAAAGCCTACCTCACGCTCAATTTCGGCGAACAACTCGTCGAGGCTCTGACCGCTCGCCGCCACCGCTTCGATCATCAGGAGGCTGTTGAGCAGGCCGTCCCGTTCAGGAATGTGTCCGCGTGAAGACAGGCCGCCAGATTCTTCGCCCCCCATGAGCACCGCTTTGCTCTCGTCTTGCTGCCCTTCCAGAAAGGCGTCGGTGATGTATTTGAAGCCGACGGGCGTTTCCAGCAGTTCCAGACCGAGTGTTTCCGCCAGCAGTTCGATCACTCGGCTGCCCGAGACGGTCTTGACCACCCGGCCCCGAACACCACGGCCATAGAGATGCTTGATCAGCACCGCGAAAATCTGGTGGCTGTTGAAGAAATGGCCGCCTGCCGTGATCGCCCCGACCCGGTCGGCATCCCCATCGGTGATCACGCCGAGGGTGGGCGCACTTTCGCGCGTCAACCTCTCCGTCAATTCACCGAGGTTCTGAGGGATCGGCTCGGGGTTGACCCCGTAAAACAGGGGGTCGGGGCGTCCGTGCATCTCCTCCAGTTCGAGCTGAAGGCCCGCGTGCTGGGCGTAACCGGTCAGCCAGCCGCAGGCCGCGCCGCCCATCGGGTCATGGATGACTTTGCCTCGATACTCGCGCAAGGTCTCCAAATCAAGCTGCCGGTCGAGCTGCTCGTAGTACGCCTGCCGGATGTCGAGGGGCCTTATCTCGCCGCGTGGGCCATCGTAGCTTTCCGCCGTCGCCAGCGCAGCCTCGACCTGCGCCACGACTGCTGGGGTGGCGCTGCCCCCATAACTTCCTTTGATTTTGTAGCCGCTGTACTGCGGTGGGTTGTGCGACGCGGTGATCATGACGCCGCCTCCCGCACCGTGATGAACCACCGCAAACGACAGTGCGGGCGTCGGCAAATAGTCCTGTGCCAGCCAGACGTCGAGTCCCTGCGCGGCCATCACCTCAGCCACCACTCTGGCAAACGCCTGTCCCTGGAAGCGGGTGTCGAAGCCCACCGCCACCGAGCGGGCGCCTGACGACCGCAATACCTGGGCATGAGCCCGCGCCACCGTCCGCACATTTTCGAAGGTAAAGTCCTCAGCGATGATGTCGCGCCAGCCGTCGGTTCCGAATTTGATAGGCATCGTGTCTCCACGCCGAATCTAGCAGAGGCACCCTCGGCAGCGAAAAAGGTTCAGGGAAACGTATACTCGGCCATGTGAGCGCCTCTTCGACGCGGCCCGCCTCGTCGCGGCGCCTGCCCCGCTGGGTCAGTGGCCTGATTGCCCTGGTCCCTGTTTTTCCTCCGCTTTACCTGGCTGCCCTGGCTTGTCTGGGTTCTTTGCGCACTCTGCCGCAAGCGGCACGCGGCGTCCTGTTTTTCTTTGCCGCCACCCAACTGATCGCGGCCCTTTTCACTCCGGCACCGCTGTTGTCGGTGGGATTGGCCGCTGCCCGCACGCTGTTGATCCTCGCGATGGTGGCCGCTGGCGTCTATCTACGCGACAGCCGGCACTTACGACCGCTGCTGTGGGGCCAGCTGATCATCTTCGTCACGGCCTGGATCTATACCCTCAGCACCCAGGGCGTGGCCGGGGTTCAGGAAAGGCTGGGACATCCCTACTATTACATCGTATCGCTGGGGCTGGTGGCGGTGGTGGCACTGTGGATAGTGATGTTCTGGCGTGGCGCAGCGGCGTGGTGGCGTTGGCCCGCCGGACTGCTAGCGCTGGCGACATTTGCTGCTGCCGGGAGCCGGGGGCCGCTGCTCGCGCTGGGGGTCGGCTCACTGGCCGCCCTTGCCTTCGGAGGCCAGCGTCGGCGCGTCTGGGTCATGCTTCCCGCTGTGCTGGTGATGCTCGCAGCGTTTGCGACGACCAGCCTCAACGTCCCCTTCAAGCCCCTTGACCGCCTGCTCAACGACCAGACCAGCGGGCGTGAATATGTCTGGCAAGACGCAGTAAGCGGCTGGGAAACGTCACCTCTGGGCGGTGTGGGACCGTACCAGGGCGGGCCGTACCTAACCTACCTGTTCAAGGACGGCTGTCAGCTCACTCCCACCTTACAGCGCAACAAGATCGAGTGTCCTCAGCAACTCAGCCGCTGGTCCAGCGTGTGGCTAATTGCCCACAACGCCTGGCTGCACTGGCTGCTGGAAAGCGGCATCATCGGCTTGAGCGGCTTGCTTGCCATTATGGTATATGCACTGTGGCGAGCCATTCAACTGGGCGACCCCTTTACCCTGGCGGTGCTGTACGGCTTTACGGCCATGAATGTAGTGGACGTGGTCATCGCCGTGCCCAGCCCGCACTTCAGCGAGTTGTGGTGGGTGTGCGTGGGGCTGGTGCTGATGGCGCATCGGAGGACCTCATGAGCAACACGGTGCCCACCATCAGCCCAGACTCACCTGGCCTTCAACTCGGAAATCTCGGTGGCTTTCGCGGTCAGGAGGACTGGGGCCGCTGGACGCTGGGCAAGGTCACGTCGGTTGAGCTAAAGGCCGCACAGGCCGGCTGGGCCGAGGTCCGGCTGAATTTCGACCTGCCCTCCCCCCGGCAGCATCTAAGCGTGTTTCTTAATGGTCGCAAGTTGACAACGCTCAGGACAGCGCACCAACCTCAAAACTTTGACCTTGCACTGCCATTGAACCTTCTTACCGGTCGCAACGAGCTGAAGCTGGTCACCGACAAGAGCAACCTCGACCCGCACCTCAAGCCATTCGCGCCGCAGGACCTCAGCGATATAGCCGTGTCCCTCAAGCAACTTGAATTCGCTCCTCTACAGGTCTTTACCGCAACGCGGCCAGGGCGTATTTACAACGCGGTCCAGCCGCCCTACCCCTTGGCCTATCAGCAGGCGACGGGAAGACAGGTCGACTTCTTCGTACAGGCCGCCGACCCACAAGTGCTGACATACCGCTTGCTCAGTTCAGCCGACCGACAAACCTTCACGTTGCGTCTGGGGGACCAAACCCTACGCACCGTAACTGCAGAGCGGCGCGGTACGCTGGTCAGCGGGCGAGTGCCACTGAGTTCATCAGACGAGGTGCAGCGCTTCAGCGTGGTTTCCTCGCCGCTGGGCAAACGACATGAGGTAGATGATAGTCTGCAAACCATCGAAAAATACACTGGCGCCGCTACGTTCTATGTACAGGAATTGCAGGTTGCTCCGGCCTACCGCTGGCAGAAATGGGAACAGCCCCTGGCCGGACTGGGCGTCCTGCTGGGGCTGGGGCTGCTGCTGTGGTGGCTGTTCGGTGGGCGTTCGAGTCATCAGCGCCCAGCACACTAAACCTCAGTCACTAAGTTGCGCCCGAAGCATTTGCCAGCGTCCTGTCTCCAGGCTCACGTCCCCCGGTAAGACCACGCCAGGAGCCTCGGCACGTCGCCCTTCCTGCACGTCGGGCTTGCGCCGCTTGGCGAGTTCGTAGACGCTCTTACGCTCGGTGACGATGTGCAACACCTCGTCATCAATCTCTAGAGCATGTTTGACTGCCAGGGCAATCTCCGGTGCGATGATGTCCACATAGTCCTGCCCGGTGTACACGTCGGAAAAAGCCACCGGATACTGAAACTCGCGTGGGCGGAAACTGGTCCGTAGGATCAGGTGCTTCTGCGCGGCGCGGGCGGCCTCTTCAGCCACCAATTTGGTCAATGAGTAGTAGTTGACCACCGGCCCTGGCGTGTCGCTCTCGTGGTAGCCGCCCTCTTCTCCGCTGAATACGTAGTCGGTGCTGATGTGGACCAGTTTGGCCCCCACCGCGTTGGCTGCGGCCGCTACGTTGCGGGTACCCACCACATTGGCATTCCAGCAGGCTTCGCGGTCCTTTTCGGCGCCGCCCACGTTGGTGTACGCGGCGGCGTGAACGATAATGTCAGGCCGCTCGCGCTGCACAACTGCCAGCACCTGCGCGGCGGCGGTCAGATTCATCTCTGCGGAAGAAGGCGCGACGATCTCAGGGATCACGCTACGAAGCTCAGTGCCCAGCCGCCCGGAACCGCCCGTCAGCAGCATTTTGGAGTGCAGTTGGGTCATCAACCCATGTCCTCGGCCCAGAGGTCATCTCCGAAGAAGTTCCAGGGCAGGCGGCCCTCGTTGGGGTCTTCAATGTTGAACTGGGCGTCCATGGTGTAGAGCAGAGTCGCGCCATTCTCGCCAGCCTGATACCCGTGGGCCACGCCACTAGGAATATGCACCATCATCGGCTGCTCACCGCTAAAGACCAGTTTGCGTTTGACACCTACCGTCGGGCTCCCTGCCCGGCAGTCCACCAACCAGATGGTCAGCTGGCCCTGCAGCACGCACCAGATCTCGTTCTGCTCTTCCTTGACGTGAATGTGAAAAGCGTTGATGCGCTTCGGCGCCGCCCAGGACACGCTGATCTGGCGGGGAACGAGCTGACCCGGCAGGTTCTGTACACCATTTTCGTCGAGACGGACATACTCCATAAAAGCGCCGTTCTCGCTGCGGTTCTTCTTGAGGGAGTGAAACCATACACCCTCAATCTGCGGCTGGGCCGAGTAGTTCTCAAAGCCAAGCGCCTCGGCGTATTCGGGAGCCAGTTTGATCTTGTGGTCAGCCATGCACTTTCTCCTGGGCAATCTTGATGAGGTATTTGCCGTACTGGTTCTTCTTCAACCGTTCGGCCTGTTCGAGTAAGGCCTGGGTTGAAATCCAGCCGCTCCGCCAGGCGATTTCTTCGGGCGAGGCCACTTTAAGCCCCTGGCGCTGCTCGATGGTCTGGATAAACAGGCTGGCATCCAGCATGCTCTCGTGCGTGCCGGTGTCGAGCCAGGCAAAGCCCCGGCGCATCAGCTGCACGTCGAGCGCGCCTTCTTCCAGATAGACGTTGTTCAGATCGGTGATTTCGAGCTCACCACGCGGCGAAGGCTTGATGCTTCTGGCGATCTCCGACACCCGCTCGTCGTAGAAGTACAGGCCGGTGACCGCAAAATCGGATTTGGGCTGAGCAGGCTTTTCCTCGATGCTCAGGGCCCGGCCCGAACGGTCGAAATCCACTACGCCATAGCGCTCAGGGTCACGCACCTGATAGGCGAACACGGTGGCGCCGTTTTCTTTAGCGTTCGCCGCCTGCATTAAGTCCGACAGATCGTTGCCATAAAAGATGTTATCGCCCAGAATCAGCGAGCTGGGGTGGCCTTGCACGAAGTCCTCCCCGATCAGGAAGGCCTGCGCCAACCCCTCGGGCTTGGGCTGCACGGCGTACTCCAGCGCAATCCCCCACTGCGAGCCGTCGCCCAGCAGCTGCTTGAAGCGCGGGGTGTCTTCCGGCGTCGAGATGATCAAGATCTCGCGCATGCCGCCGAGCATCAGGGTGGTCAGCGGGTAGTAGATCATCGGCTTGTCGTAGATGGGCAAGAGCTGCTTGCTGACGGCCAGGGTGGCGGGGTAAAGCCGGGTGCCGCTCCCCCCTGCCAGAATGATGCCCTTACGCGGCGCAGTCATTGCTGCTTTGCCTCAGTAGATTGGGCCGCAGCAGGCTCCGCACTGGCGAGACGCCCGGCATACTGCCGGTTGTAGTACTCACGGAACTCGCCGCTGCGAATCGGTTCCCACCACCAGCGGTTACCCTCGTACCACCTGGCCGCCTCAGCCACGGCCTGTTTGGGATCGTATTTGGGCTGCCAACCCAGGCTCCGCAGTTTGTCTACATTCATGGAGTAACGGCGGTCGTGTCCGGGACGGTCGGTCACATGCTTGACGAGGCTATGATCCTTGCCCAGTGTCTCCAGCACGATGTCCACCATTTCCAGGTTGGTCATTTCGCGACCAGTGCCAACGTTATAGACCTCGCCAATATTTCCCCTGAGCAGCACCGTTTCGATCCCGGTGCAGTGGTCATAAACGTGGGCGTAGTCGCGCATCTGCTGGCCATCGCCGTACACGGGCAGCGGCTCACCCAGAATTGCATTGGTGGAAAACAGCGGCACGGCTTTTTCTGGATACTGGTAAGGCCCCACGTTATTGGCCCCGCGCGTGATGGTTACAGGGATACCGTAGGTAATCGCATACGCCTGCACCAGTTGGTCGGCTGCTGCTTTGCTCGCTGCGTAAGGGCTACGGGGCGCAAGTTCATCGGTTTCGACGCTCTGATGCCCGTCCTTGATGTGGCCGTACACTTCGTCGGTGCTGATGTGATGCAGGCGGATGCCCAGCTCACGGGCGACTTCGAGCAGCACATGGGTACCGCGCACGTTGGTTTCGGTAAAGACCAACGGCCCCAGAATGCTCTGATCCACGTGGGTTTCAGCCGCGAAGTTGACGATCAAGTCGACATCATTTTCCTGACAGGTTCGGCGCACTAAATCCATATCGCCGATGTCACCGACCACCAGCGACAACGCAGGGTTATCCCATAGATCATGCAGATTTTCTTTGCGCCCGGCGTAGGTTAGCTTGTCGTAGACAACGACCTTGCTCTCGGGATGCTGTCCCAACCAGTAGCGCACGAAGTTGCTACCGATAAAGCCGCAGCCGCCGGTCACGAGAAGAGACTTCCACTGCTGTTTGTCAGAGGGTTGGTTGCCTTGAGTCATAAATTAGTTCTCCTGTTCACGGCGCTGTAAAGCAGAGTTAATTTGTTGACGCAAACTCGCCCGGTAAGCCGCGCCACTAAACTGCTGTGCACTTTGAGCAATCAGCTGAGGCGAAAGCCAGTCTAGCCGCTCAAACTGTTCCACTGCTGCATTGAGAGATTCAGATGACCGCTTGGCAAACAGCCAGCCATTTTTGCCATGTTGCACGGTATGCCGTACTCCGCCTTGCCCCCAAGCGATCACTGGAGTTCCAGACGCAAGGGCTTCAACATTGGCAATACCGAAGTCCTCTTCCGCCATCGCGAGATAACCGCGTGCCCGACTCAGAATCTCAGCCACCTGAGGACTACTTAGCTTGCCAGTAAATTCGATATTGGGGCCAGCCATGGCCCGCAATTCATCAAGCTGAGGCCCATCACCAATCACAATCAGCCGGCGTCCACTTGTAGTAAAAGCCTTAACCATTAGATCTATACCTTTGAGCGGCACCAAGCGGCCAACTGTTACGTAATAGTCGTCGCGTGTCTCAGCTGGCGCGAACTGCTCGGTGTCCACAGGTGCAAAGAGGATTTGCGCTTCACGGTGGTAATACTTCTGCAAGCGCTGCGCACTGAAAGGCGAGTTGGCAAGCACTAGGTCTGGCCGTTGGAATGCTGCCAGATCCCACAACCGCAGGTAATGGTAACCGAGCGATGCCGCTAACCGCTTAATTCCCCCGCCTACCCCGAAGGCTGCCAGGTCCTGATGATAGGTGTCCCAGGCATAGCGCATGGTCCGGTTTACATAGGCCATATGGAGTTGATCAGGCGTACTGATCACGCCATGAACGATGGCAAACGTATTGGAGAGTACGAGATCATAGCTTGTAAGGTCAAACTGCTCGGCGGCGTAGGGCATTAAGGCGATCAACTTGCGGTGGTCTCCGATTGGCAGGCGCTGCAATCCCGATGTGCGAATCTGCTTGCTCTCTATAAGCGGTGACTGGCTTCCGAGCTTATGGAGTAGAGTATAGATGTCAGCCTGAGGGAATAGCGCCAACTGCTCCTCCAGCACCTTCTCTGCCCCGCCGTAGCTCACCAGCCAGTCATGGATAATGGCAACTTTCATATCCCTAACCTTCGGGCTGCCTGCTCCAGCACCTCACGTGTCTGTAAGGCTGTACGTTCCCAACTAAACTGCTGAGCACGTTCTAGGCCGGCAACACGGAGTTCATCTCGAAGCTGCCCATCACTCGATATGGTCTGCATAGCCTGGAGAATAGAGACATGTAACTCAGGGTTGATAAGTAGGGCTGCCTTATCTGCAACTTCTGGCATAGATGTTACATTGGATGTTATGACAGGAGTCCCACATGCCATTGCCTCTAGAATGGGAATACCGAAACCTTCGTAAAGGCTCGGAAATAGAAAGGCGACTGCCGATGAATAGAGCTTTGGTAGTATCTCGTCGCTTACTTTATCCATAAATTGAACGCCTTCAGGCACATAATCTAACTTAAATGATGAGAAGATACTCTCTCTGGAACCTATAATAACTAAGCCTAGATCATCAGGCCGTCCTGTCCTCTCCCAGGTCTTCCAGACTTCTAGTACACGCCTAAAGTTCTTTCTCTCTTGCAGTGCACCAACCATCAAGAAGTACCTCTCCGGTAATTTTAAAAGCTGTCTCTCGTAATTATTTAGAGGTATAGGACGAAAGATTTTGGAGGCCGCCAAGGGAGTTACAGTAATCTTATCAGGTGAAACTCCCAAGTGGCTCACAATTCTATTCTTTGAGTACTCCGAAACTGTCAGGATATGCCCGACCCTGCGTGACAGTTGCGGAAGAATCATCTGATATGCCTTAGAAAACCTTCTATCGAACCACTCTGGGTGCTCAAAAGTTGCCATATCATGAATAGTTACAACTTGTCGCTCCACTGTTATAGGTCCAGTATTTGAAGGACTCCAAAGAAGTCCTTTAATTCTAGCTGGCAAAATTAACTGTTCCCACAAATGTCCTCTGATTCCATTTTGCCAATGTGGAGCTGGACTTATCGTCGTCTGATCGGATAAGACACTGGTTATCTCTCTGGCGTATCGTTGTACACCCGTCACTCCACGATCAACGAAACTGCGCCCATTAATATCTATCATTATTTATATCCTAATATCAACTGATTATAATTTCGGTCCTTACATGAAAAATTTGTCATATCATATTCCTCACAACCATATATAAGGTATTCTTCTAAATTCTCTTCTTAATAGACTTACAAAAGTCTTCCCTAGTTGCCTAATAGCTATAGGTAATAATGGGAATGGTGATTCCTTTAAAAAGAATTTACGCATAGATCTAAAAATCATTCTGGTCTGAGCGTAGCTTTCCTTATTTACCGATCCGCCCTCTTTGTGGTAGACGTTAGATTGCTTAGCCACTTTTAGAAAATACCCTTTCCTTCTAGCTCTGATGCAAAATTCTGTATCTTCCCAATACATAAAGAAATCCTCATTCAGTAAGCCGATACTTTCTAAGGCCTCTCTGCTTACTAAAATACTAGCCCCAAGTAAGTAATCCAATTTATCTACATCATCAAAAGTCTTGATATGCCTACCAGTACCAGTCAAAAAATTTATAGTACCGCCACCAACAGCTTGCACACTCCAGGGAAACTCAATGTCCCTAATAATAGAACCAACAATTGCCTTCTTGTTTCTCTTTATCTCTTCTATCATGTTCGGTAAAGTAGTTTTATCTACAATGGTATCATTATTTAGTAGCCATACATAGTTATATCCACTTGATAGGGCTGCTCTGATACCAACATTGCATCCGTATGCGAATCCTCCGTTCTTTCCGCTCTCGATAACTCTTACGTCCGTAAAGTGTTCTTTAATCACATTAATCGATTCGTCTTGAGAGTCATTATCAACAATGATAATATCGCATTGTCGGATTTCGGCAGCAATTAGAGACTCTACACATTTAACAGTATCTTTGGCACTTCGCCAGTTTAGTAATACTATTGCAGTACTGTTCATTTTTATGTTCCCCTACTCCACTTCGTCAGAAGGTCTACATATTTTCTTGGCTGTAATATCCAAACAAAGAGTCGCCAAGTGCCGTTTTTAAAGAACCCTCTACTTAATATAATTGTAATCCGTCTTAGAAGTGTAACATGATCTAATTGACCAAATTCTGCTGCCGATTCAGATTCCTGTCGTATAGGAAACCTTCTTGCATAATGAAGTGCAGTGTTATAGTAGTTTTTACGCTCTAAACCTTCTCTTATGACCATCTCATTATTATTACTCAATGTAAGTCGCTTAATTATAAATCTATAGTTATATCTATGAGCACCTACAACATTACTTGTATGCTGACGATAGTTTGTTACTACATCATTTACCCATACTACTCTTCCCTGCCCACAAGCGACCAATGCAAGCCAATGATCGTGCATACTTATGTCGCTAGGCACCGGTAGTGCCCTATTTAAGAGCTCCCTATTAACTATCATTGCACAGCCAGTAACAACATTCTGAGTAAGTAATAAGTTGAATTTGTCTCCCCATTCGGGTTTTAAGTTTTGGTAATCCCAAAATGAATCAGAAATGCACTCACCATTTTGATTAACTACCCTGAGGTTGCCATGGATAAGCAATGGAACATCATCTCCATACACACTTTCGTAAAAGCAAGCCCAGGATATGAGTGTCCTTAAGCGTCCAGCTGGCCATACATCATCCTGATCAGCGCATAAAACATATGGAGCATCTGTTAAGCTAAGTAAATAGGAGAAGTTTTTGGCAGCACTCCCACAATGTGGAGCGTAGATTAACTTCACCCTACTATCCACCTTCGACCATGACTCCAATATAGCAACAGAATCATCTGAAGAGCCATCGTCATGGATAAGCAGTTCTCCATCTTCAAGCTGTGAAAGTATGCTTGATATCTGACTATTTAAATACCGAGCCCCATTATAAGTTGCCATTACTACTTGATATGTAGGTCTAGAATTTTTCATCTACCCTCCTTACAACCGATACTCTACCTATACAGTAAATAGTTACAGCCGCAATAAAGAAGTAAGGCATCCTGGCTGAAAACATGCCAGCTGTCCTTAGTTGATCTAAAAGTAAAATATAAGCGGCTGGAAATAACAAAATTCCCATCTGACTACCTTGATAAAAAAGATTGTAAAGATAACTACTAATAATAAATACAAGTAGGATCAATAAGATTCCAAATAATCCAGCATCCAATTGCATATAGGCATAAATCCCAAGTGTATTGTATCCAGGATCCGCACCCAAGGCAGCGACATAATTGAAGTCATCTTCCCTGCTCTGAATGGGCAAACTGCCAAACAAACCCTCGTAAACTGCTCTAAAACCTAAAAGGTTATTAATAATCGGTAATCCGAAAAGAGAGCTAAACGTCCAGTATAGCGGTTCACGCTGTAGATCACCAACTATGATATTGGCTCCTTGATTCAAAGAGATAGTGTAATATTTTAAAAGAATTTCGCTGCCTTTAATAATACCTCTTTCGCCAAACCTAATGGCTTGAAGATAAGACATACCTATAAAAATCGAAACAGCTAAAAATAGCATAGATGCGATCTTTCTAGCAGAAAGACTCACTCTAGTACACAGTACTATAATACAAGACAGAAGTGGTTCCAGAAAAAGAGTCCTAGCTCCGTAAAGACTAGCTAAAAAAAATGTTATTCCCAGACCTAAGGCTAGTATTATATACTTCTCCTTTCTCTTCATCAGGATCACAGGTACCACGACCACCGGTAAAAAGAAGTTTACGAAGATAAGCTTCCTGATATTGTCTGGGCCATCCCTTTGAAGGAAAGTCACGATATCAGCTGCACCCATATTATTTAAAGCACCGCCAACGCCTCCATAATAGGGTACTATATTTGATATAAGCCATATATTGCACACGCTGATTCCTATGATCATACCCACACCAAAAATCTCTTGCGCCCTAGAGAATCCTACGTTGCGCATATTACTTAATTTACTAGGTTTTCTAATATAGAACCAAACAGTGTAATACACGACGTATACTACATAGGGAGCAGTAATATAAAGTATATAGTGCCAATCATTATAGTATCTATCCTTGACAAGTAAAACTGCCATTAGCGTTTGAATTCCTATTAGGATTACTGGGTTAAATATAGATGAAAGTTTCCTTTGTTTATACTCCTGCATTTACGCCTCCATCATTTACGCCATTATCTTTCTTCGCCAAAAGAGTAAGTTTTAAATATAACTCCCTATTAAAAGTGTCTCATATATACAATTAATTGTATAATCCAAAATATAGTTGGTCTCCATGTAAAAGGAAAAAGTTGTTCGTAGTCACCTAATAGGAAAAATGCCTTGTGATTCTTTTTCAATCTTTATTGAATATATCCCAAGCTGGAAGAGAGCTATAACCTCAGGAATGACTACAGCATAAATCATACCTTTGCCCCCCATGGTTGGCACCAATAACCCAATTAGAATAAGAGCAAGAATGCTAATCAATGCATATATCCTAGTCACTAAGCGTTCTTTACCACTAGGTATAAGAATATGATATACGATTACTGTGTTTATAGCAGTTAACGGAAATAATACTAATAAATGGCGAATATATATTAAGGATTGTCCATATTGAGACCCGAATAAGAGTTTTACTGCTAATGGAGCGAAGAGCCAACCGAGAAAGAGTCCCAATATTCCGATAAGAGAGTATAAATACAGGAGATGTTTAGCTAGGGAGAAACCTTTAGATGGACTTTCTGCAAAAGCGCGAGCTGATTTAGGGAGCAAAATCTGGTTGAGGGGTCCTAATAGGCTCAGCCCAGATCTGACCAGCCTGTCTGCATTACCGTACTGCGGAACTAATCCAGCTGGCGCAAAAATACTGAACAGGAATGTGCTAGCTGCTGTATAAATACTTGTTAAAACGGTAAAACCGGAAAGAATAATTCCTTCTCTAAGAGCATTCCATCCCCCTAGGAAAGATAAAATAAAGCCAGATATTTCTCTCCAAAGTCTAACTAGAGTAATCGTATGTACTATTAAGAGAGCAACGACCTGCAGGAACAAGACCATATATGCATCTGCTGTACTTTTAATTAACCATATACTTAAAATTATATAGAATAGACGTCCCATAATCTCTATGGTTGAGAAATAATACATTTTTTCAACAGCTTGATAATACCACAAAGGACTAAAGCTCTGAGCTGCAGCCCATGCTAAAGCCCACCACGCTAAAGCTGGGAAACGTTCCAGTAAACCGAATTGAGTAGTCAACCAACAAATAAAGGCAGCTGGAATCAATAACATCAGCTTAGCGCTATATACATTACCCACATCCACACGAACCTGCGTCAGGTTTTCTCGGTTGATTGCAACCTTACGAGATAAAGAAAGGGTGAATCCAAAATCTATCAGAACAATCAGCCACATAGCCAAAGCCTGTGCAGCTAGCACCCCACCCCAGGTAGCCGGCTCAATAACACGAGTAAATAAAGGCAATAATAGGATGAATGAAAAGGCTCGTAGGAAAAATGCACCGTAAACCACCACGGCACTCCCTCCCCTACAAATCAATTGTCGACCACTTGACACGCTTAGTACGCCCCCTTACCCATCAAAACAACACGTACTGTTTGTATTAAGATAAGTACATCTAACCAGGGTGTCCAGTTGGCAATATAAAATCTATCCATATCCAAACGCCTTTCAAATGTACTCTGACTGCGTTCATTGACCTGCCAGTAGCCTGTCATTCCAGGGTTGACCAAGAGAATTTCCCGAGCCATATTTCCCATTTTTGATTGTTCACGTGGAAGATAAGGCCGAGGACCGATCAAACTCATCTGTCCTAACACTACATTGAGGAGCTGTGGCAATTCATCCAAACTCGTTTTTCGCAAAAAGGCACCAATTCGAGTCACACGGGGATCATCCCGCAGCTTATGAAATTTCTCATATTCTGTGCGGCGAGCAGCGTCAGCAGCAAGTAGTTCTACTAGCCGCTCCTCAGAATTCTGGTACATACTTCTAAATTTGTAACAAGGGAAAGTCTTACCATTACGGCCAAGTCGCTCAGCTTTATAAATAGCTGGGCCTTTGCTATCCCAACGGATGAGAAATGCTATGGCTATGAGGATTGGAAAAATAAGGAACAAACCAACAACAGACAGCATCAAATCAAGCGCACGCTTGATCAATCGCGCCTGTACGCTCTTAAGGTTATTTTTGATCTCTAGGGTAGCAATGCTACCAATATTGTGCGGTTGTAAAGCTTGGTTGGGTACCCAGAAAAGATCAGGTACCACCCAAGTGAAAGGATAAACAGCATAGACACTATTGACTACCCGCTGCTGCACTTCAGCACGGGCACCTGGAATAGAAATCAGAGCTTGGGCCGTACGCGGCACGTTCAGGGCGTCGTCCAGAGTGCCGACGATAGGCACACCTTCGAGCAGGGTTCCATGCAGCGCGGGGTTATCGTCGTAGGCGACCACCGGATTAAGCCCATAAGCCGGGTTGCTCCTGAGGTGGGCGATGGTCAAGGCGGCAGTTTGCCCAGCCCCGATGACACTGATGGCCCGCCCGTACTGCCCGCCCCGGATCAGCAGGGAACGCAGGCCATAGCGGATCAGCAGCGCGAGGACCAGAATCAAACCCCACTGGAGCACCAGACCAAGCGCACTGGGCGCCAGCTGGTGCACCGCAAAAGCCGCCGCCAACTGAGCGCCCAGCAGCTGCACGGTTCCGACCGTATGCAGACGCAGCTCGGTCTGGGGCGAACGGCCGTAGCCGGGGTAGAGCCCCTGGTAGGCCCGCCATAGGATCCAGAAGCCCACCCAGATCAAGCTGTCACTCCAATTGAGAACTGGGCGACCCGTGGCCCTCAGAAAAAGTGAGGTCAGTTCCAACGCCACCACAGCACTGAGAAAGTCTCCTAGCACCAACGATAGAGACTGGGGCAATTCGGACAGACGTAGGGAACGGGTACTCCGGTCAGGAGCCATCCCCAGAGTGGACGGAGAAGACGAGCGCAAGCCCATGCCGTTACTGAGCGCTCTGCTTGCGCGGGCTATAGCCGTAGCCGTAGCTGTAAGAGTCTCTACTGGACGCCGACACCTTATTGAGAATGAAGCCCAGCATGGGCAAGCCTGAGCCCTGAGCGCGGCGGATGGCCTGACGCACCATCTGCACACTGGTCCGCCCTTCTTCGGTGATCAGGAGGACGCCATCGACATGCTTGCCGAGCACCAGGCCATCGGCAATCGCCAACAGGGGGGGGCTGTCGATCAGTACCAAGTCATACGCTGCGCTCCAACGAGAGAGCAAAGCGCTCAAGTCTGTGCGGTTGAGCAAGGCCAGGCTGTCATGCAGGCCTGGCCCGGCAGGCAGGACGTGGACATTGGCTTCCGCCTCCATTACCTGCACGTGCTCCGGTTGGCGCAGGGCGTCCTGAAAAGTGCGTACGCCCCCCTCACCCGTAAGCTGCACCCAGTGTTGGTCGCGGTCGTACTTCTCCCAGACTTCCTGCTGGGTACCTCGCCGTAGATCGGCGTCAATGACCAAGACCCGCTGACCACTGCTCGCCAGACCGTCCGCCAGGGTAGCCGTCAGGCTGCTCTTGCCTTCACCGGGCGCAGTCGAGGTGATCATAATGCGTTGGCCCCGCCGCTCCGAGAGTTGAGAAAGCAAATTGACACGCAAAAAGCCCACGGCTTCGTAGAGTCCGGCCGCACGGGCCGCACGGACGATCCCACTCATGACGATGTCACGCTGACGTAGACGCGGGATATTGCCCAGCACTGGGAAGCCCAGTTGCAAGAGGTCATCCTCACCCCGCACGGTCCGGTCAGTGACGGTCCGCAAAGCCGCCAGTCCGGTGCCCAGCAAGAGAGTCAACAAGCCCGCCAGGACGGCGTTGCGGGTCGGACGCGGCGCAACAGGCCGCAGTGGCTCGACGGCAGGAGCAACCAGTTCCAGAGAGCCAGCCACCCCTTCGGTCTGGATCGACGCTTGCGCCAGGTTGCGTTGGGTGTTGGCCCGCGCGGCGATCAGGGTCTGACGGTCCACCTCATCGAGATCGCCGGCGCCCAGCTGACGGTCGATCTCCGCTAATTGAGCACGCAGGCTCCGTTCGGCGCGCTGCAGGCCTTTGAGGGCCCGGCCCCGGTCCCAATTGAGCAGCGACTCGGCCGCCGCGTCGGCCAGAAAGGTGGCGGCGCGGGCAGTCGGCCCCTTGGCAGTGACGGTGTACACGCCGTTGGCGGACATATCCAGTCGGGACGAGAGCTCGATGGTCCGAAGTTCACGCTCCTGCAGCTCTTTTTGCAGGTCCCCACCGATCTCCTGACGCACCGGCTGAGGAAGCTCTGTGGTCTTCTGCACCCGGCGAATAATGTCCTGCATAACAACAGGGCCTTGCAGAGCTTCTTGCAGGGTGCCTTCGGGCAGCGTGGACGCCCGAACCAACGACTCGCCAGCACCCGGAATGCCACTCGTCCCAGCCGTCACCAGACTTGATGAGCTCTCGTATACATCTGGTTGTGACTTGGACCAGAAATAGACCGCTGGGGTCACGAGGGCCGTCGTCAGCAGAATCCAGGGCAGGCGACGCCGAATACCCTCCCATAGGGCGCTGAGTTCGATTTCCTGCTCAGCATTCTCAATGTGCAGGTCAGTGTTCGAGGGTGAAGGGTTGACTTTTTGAGAGGCGGTCATGCGAAACGCTCCAGTTCGGGGTGGGCTTTGAGTTGCTGAACGACTTTCTTGATGTCCTGGGTGCGGTCCTTGCGCACCACCAGGGTCACGTCCTCAGCCCGCACCACCACCACGTCATCGAGGCCGATGGTAGCGATCAGATCATCGCCGTTGGTGGTGTAGAGGATAGCGCCGCCCGTGTCCAGACCCACATGACGGCCCACAGCCACATTGTCTCCCTCACCTTTGAGCAGCCTTTCCAGCGCGTTCCAGTCGCCCAGATCGTCCCAACCGAACTCGGCAGGAATGACGGCCACTCGGTCTGACTTTTCCAGAATGGCGTAGTCGATGCTGATCTTCTCTAACTGGGGGAAAGTGGTTTGGAGTTGAACACGCCGGGCTGATGCAGTGCCCGCTGACATGACTTGGTGTAATTGCTTATAAAGCTGCGGCTGGTGCTGCTCGAACGCCGCCAGAATGCTCTGCACGCGCCAGATGAACATGCCGCTGTTCCAGGTGTAGCGCCCGGTATCCAGAAAGGCCTGAGCAGTCACCGCATCCGGTTTTTCAGTAAAGCGTGTGACCGAGAAAGCAGGCAGTTCACCGGGCTGCAAGACCTCGCCCTGCTGGATATAGCCGTAGCCGGTAGACGGAAAGGTAGGAGCGATGCCCACCGTCACCAGCCGTTCAGACTCCTGCGCCACTTCTATGGCCCGCTGAATGACGCGCTCGAAGGCCTCGACGTCTGTTACCCGGTGATCTGCCGGAAAAACACCCATCACAGCCTGGGGATCATCCTGAGCAATCCAGAGTGCGGCGTAGAGGATAGCGGCGGCAGTGTCCCGCGCCGCGGGCTCGACCAGCAGGTTCTCGATCGGCATCTCCGGCAACTGCTCGAGCACCTGAGAACGGTAGTCGTTGCCGGTCACGACCACCACACGGTCCTGTCCCCCGCCCAGCCGCGCCAGGCGGTCACTGGTGGCCTGCAGCAGACTGCGTCCCGACTCGTCGAGCGTCAGAAACTGTTTGGGGCGGTGGCGACGCGAAAGCGGCCAGAAGCGCTCGCCGCTCCCTCCCGCCAGAATGACTGGAACGAAACTACTCATCTGAACAGCTCCTCGGCAAGCGGTCGGCACATGGCATCAACGTACTTTAATGCCTGCCTCAGCGAACACATGCATGAGAATTTCTCATAAATTCGTCAGCTTTGTGGGCCTGATACGGAGCTGAACTCTTCTTCAGAGATGTCGGAAAAGCGCCGCCATCTCTTCCGCGCCGCTCAGCTCCGTATTTTCTTTGACTCACCCCGTTCGGAAAAACAGTTTGATGATCCAAACTCTTTTTCAAAGTGGTCTGAGTGGGGGTCAGGCCAACTCGACTACACTGGCATCACTGATCGTCAACTTATGGGTTTTGGGAAGTGTCCGGCCCCCACGCACCTGGGCTTTGACGCCGATCAGGCAATCCTGCAGACGAGTCTGCACATTCTCAATGACAACCCCACTGTCCACCGAGCTGTGCTCTATCTCGGCGTTGCGAATCACAGTTCCCCGCCCGATGCTGGTAAAAGGCCCGATGTAAGCGTCTTCAATAATCACATCCTCACCGATGATGACAGGGCCCACGATCTTGCTGCGCAGCACCTTCGACGAGGCCGGCACGATTACGCGGCCGGTCATGCGGGAGCCTTCCATATCGCCTTGAACATCGGTTTCGATTTGCTCGAGCAGCAGCCGGTTGGCGTCCAGCAGGTCCGCCGGGCGACCCGTGTCTTTCCACCAGCCCTCGACCCTCTGACCGACCACCGTCTGACCCCGTTCGATCAGGCCCTGGATGCCGTCGGTGATTTCATATTCACCCCGCGCAGAGGGGGGCATCACGTCGAGTACCTCAAAAATCTGCGGCGTAAAGCAGTACAGTCCCGCGACAGCCAAGTTGCTGGGCGGGTCTTTGGGCTTTTCGACCAGGCGAGTGATTTGCTCACCGTCGAGCTCAGCCACTCCAAAAGCTGTGGGATCAGCCACCTTGACGAGGGCGATCAGGGCTGCCGGGTGCTTCTGATGAAAGCTCTCAATGAAAGGACGAGCACCAAACTCAAAAAGGTTATCGCCGAGATAAACACAGAAGTCGTCTTGTCCTACCCATTCACGGGCAGTCAGGACGGCGTGACCTAAGCCAAGCTGATCGTGTTGATTGATCAGTGTGAGCTTTACATCACGAATCTCGCGCACCGCATGCTGGATCTCGTCACGCGTCACATCAGAAACCACGATGCCGATGTCGGTGATTCCAGCTTCAGTAAGCGTCCGAATCGCGTGGCGAATAATGGGTTGTCCGGCCACTCGCAGCACTGGCTTAGGGCGAGTAAAAGTCAGAGGACGCAAACGGGTGCCCAGGCCAGCTGCCGGGATAAGAGCCTTCATGAAAAGTATGCTAATGCCTGACCGCAAGTCAGCCGCTTACGTTCAGGCCAGCTCAATAAAAGATTCAGAATGGTTGCCAGTTTCAAATTGTTGAAGCGGTCATCAACCAAACAGCGAAATTGCCCTCTGCCCCATCCGTCCTGCTGTGGATGTTAGGGCAAAGAGCAAAATCAAGCAGCTACTCAATACTTTTGCGCCACCGTCTTCGTCTGGAGGAACCAAAACAGGTAATCAGGGCCGCCCACCTTAGCGTTCGTGCCGCTCATGCCGTAGCCGCCGAAGGAATGCGAGCCACTGAGCGCACCAGTGCATTTGCGATTGAGATAGAGGTTGCCGACGTGCATCAGCCGCCGCGCCTCGGTCAGTTTGTGGGGGTCGCGCGAATAAAAGGCGGCGGTCAGGCCGTAGTCCGAATCGTTGGCGAGGTCAATCGCGTGCCGCCAGTCGTCGGCTTTAGCGAAGGCGAGGACCGGGCCGAAAATTTCCTCCTGAAACAGCGGGTCTTTCGCGTCCACGTCGGCGAAGATGGTGGGCTGGATGTAGTTGGCGCTCGCCTCGCCACTGTCTGCCACCTCCATTTCTCCGCCGCCGCAGACGAGGCGGGCCGTCCCTTTGCCGTTTTCGATGTACTGCCGAATTCGGTTGGCGCTCCCCTGGTGGATGACCGGGCCGACGGCGGCGTTGTGCTCGGGCAAACCCACCTTCAGCGCTTCGGTCAGCGTCTTGACCTTTTCAAGCAGTGTGTCGTACACGCTTGCCTCAGCGATGACGCGGCTGCACGCGCTGCACTTCTGGCCGCTGTAGCCGAAGGTGGAAGCGACGATGCCAGCGGCGGCGGCGTCTAGGTCGGCATCAGCGCAGACCACGGTGGGGTCCTTGCCGCCCATTTCGGCAATCACGCGCTTAAGGAATTTCTGGCCGGGCTGCACCTTCGCCGCCCGTTCGTAGATGCGGCAGCCGATTTCGCGGCTCCCGGTGAAGGCGACCATCCGCACGTCCTTGTGGTCCACCAGCGGGTCGCCGAGCACATCGTCGCTTCCGGTGAGGAACTGAACGCAGTCACGCGGCAGCCCGGCCTCGAACAGCAGGCGAATGAGCAGCCAGGACGAGAGCGGCGTCTCGCTCGCGGGTTTCCAAATCACCGTGTTGCCCGCCGCCAGCGCGCCGAGGGCCATCCCCAGCGGAATCGCGCTCGGATAGTTCCAGGGGCTGATGACGGCGACGGCGCCGAGCGGCTCGTAAACGGTGGTCACGTGCTCGTCGGGCATGGGATAGACGGGTTTGCCCTGCGCCCACTTCAGCGTTTCGCGGGCGAACACCTCGCAGTGGTCCACACACTCGGCGATTTCGCCGTCGGCCTCGGCCCAGTTTTTACCGTTTTCGAGGCTCATGACGGCGTTCAGCTCCATGCGGCGCGAGCGCAGCAGTTGCGCGGCCCGCAAGAAGATGCTCGCGCGTTGCAGGGGGTCGGAAAAGCGCCAGCTCTGGAAGGCCTCGTTGGCGGCCCTGACCGCCTCATCGAGTTGCGCCGCCGTCGCGTTCTGGAAGTGCCAGAGCTGTTCGCCGGTCGCGGGATTGGTCACGGTCAAGGTGCCGTCGCCCTTCACCTGCTGCCCGCCGACGAGCAGCGGAAAGGTCTGTCCGGCGTATTTCTGACGGGCCTGCGCGTAGGCGGCGGTTTGCGCCTCGGCCACAGCGGGGTCGGCAAAGTCGAAGTAGGGTTCGTGCTGGAAGGGAAGCAGGCCGTCTAAGAGGGTGGACATGGTGGAACCTCCGGGGGTGGGAAAGCGGGAGAAAGCACTGGCGCGGTTGCCCGGCCAATGCCTTTGCCAAAAGCGCTGTTATTTCAGTTCTTGAAACACCCCGCGCATGATGTCCAACCCCGTCGCCGCTTCCTCGCGCGTCAGGATGAGAGGCGGGCTGATGCGGATAACCGCTTCGCCGCAGTCCAGGTTGAGCAGGCCCTTTTCAAACATCATCATGCTGGCCTGGTCGCGCAGGGCGCCGTCGGGGGAGCCGTCGGGCTTCACGAACTCGATGCCGATAAAGAGCCCCCGCCCGCGCACGTCGCCGATGAAGGGGAACTCGTCCTGCATTCCTTTCAGCTCGCCCAGGATGAAATCGCCCACCTGCGCGGCGTTGTCCATCAGGCTGTCGCCGCAGCCCTCGTGCTTCACCTGGCCTTCGAGTAGGTCCAGCGTCGCGTGCGAGGCCGCCGCCGCGACCGGGTTGCCGCCGTAGGTGGAGCCGTGCGAGCCGACGGGCCACGTCATCACGCTTTCTTTCGCCAGCAGCGCCCCGAGCGGCATGCCCGACGCGATGCCCTTGGCCGAGGTGATGATGTCGGGCTGCACGTCAAAATGCTGGAACGAGAACATCTTCCCGGTGCGGCCCATGCCCGCCTGCACTTCATCGAAGATGAGCATGATGCCGTGCTTGTCGCACAGGGCGCGCAGCCCCGGCAGGAAATCGGCGGGCGGCACGATGTAGCCGCCTTCGCCCTGCATCGGCTCCACGATGATGGCGGCCACCTCGTCGGCGGGCAAAATCCCCACGAACAGGCTTTCGATGTGGTCGATGACGGCCTGACCGCAATTTTCGGGCGTGCTGCCGAGCGGCGGACGGAAGGGGTTGGGGTAGGGCACGTGCGAGACGGCGGGCAGCAGCGGGCCAAAGCCGCGCTTGTACTTCGTCTTGGAGCCGGTCAGCGTAATCGCGCCGTAGGTGCGCCCGTGAAAGCTGCCCATCGTCGAGATGATGTGCTGACGCCCGGTGTGGTTGCGGGCGAGCTTGACCGCCGCTTCCACCGCCTCCGCGCCCGAGTTGGAGAAGAAGACGCGCCACTTTTCGCCCGGACGCTCGACATGCTTGACCAGACGCTCGGCGAGGCTGGTGGTGATTTCCTGCGGGTAGTCGGTCAGGCAGACGTGGGTGAATTTCTCGATTTGCCGCTGCACCGCCTGCACCACATGCGGGTGGGCGTGCCCGGTGGTGGACACCGCAATGCCCGCGAAGAAGTCCAGCATGGTGTTGCCGTCCACGTCGGTGAGCCACACGCCCTTACCAAAGTCGGGCACGAAGGGGTATGGGCGCATGTAGGACGTGGAGAGGGTGGCCTGGTCACGGGCCATGATTTCGGCGGTCTTGGGGCCGGGGAGGGAGGTCTTGAGGTCGGGCTGACGGGGTTTGGCTTGGGTGGCGGTCATGGGATAGCTCCTTGCAGGTTGAAAAAACTTAGGCCTCGGCGCTGCCCTGCTCGCGGGCATCAAGTTCGTCGTACACGAAGGCGGGAAGGCCGTTTATCCAGCCTTGCGTCAGGGCGAACTCGTCAATCTGGCGTCCAGGAATGGGGCGCTTGAGTTCTTCGGGAATGGGCGTGACCACCGGGACATCGGCGTAGTCACCAAGTCGCCCGGTCGGGTCATAGCCAAGGTCGGACTCTGCGAACTCGCCCGCGAGGAACATCCGCTCAATCTTCTTGACGAGGTTGTAGGTGAGCTGCGCGTGGGCTGGAACCTCACTTCGGGCGGCGTACTGAACGTAATAACCCGCTGCCAAATTCCAGTACATCGCCAGGGCGACGGCGCGGTCACATTTCCCGCTCCGCACCATCCAGCGCAGGGCGTCCACCGCGAAGTCGTAGTTGGTGTTCTCTACGAAGGCGAGCCACATATCCTGCGGTTGCTCTTCCAGCCAGTCCACGGTGATTTGTAACGCCGGGTCAAGGACGAGGGGCTTGGCCTTTCTTGCCACGCCTCAGTCCCCGCTGACCGGCTGCGGCGCCTGCACCATCCCGTCCGGCGCGGTGTCGCTCACGCCGCTCGTCATGTCGCCCGCGTGGGGCGCGCTGCCCCCGATGCCGTGCGCGGCCCACTTGTCTTGGCGGCTGTTCAGGCGGTGCTGTGTGGCGCCGGGGCGGTGGCGGCTTTCGCTGAATTCGCGCGGCTCGATGGAAATGCGCTCGCCTTCCATCAGGCCGAAGATGCCGGTCTGGCCGGGTTCCTTGCGAATCCAGTCGTCAGGAATCGCCATGTCGGGGCCGGTGTAATCGGTGGGCTCCGAGTAGGCGGCGATGTAGCCCTCGAAGTTGCGCAGAATCAGCTTCTCAGGGCTGTGCGAGAGCACGTAGTTGGGCGCCACCGGAATCTTGCCGCCGCCGCCGGGCGCGTCCACCACGTAGGTCGGCACGCTGTAGCCGGAGGTGTGGCCGCGCAGCGATTCCATGATTTCCAGACCCTTACTGACCGTGGTGCGCAGGTGCCCAGCGCCGTGCACGAGGTCGCACTGGTAGATGTAGTAGGGGCGCACCCGAATTTTGACGAGCTCGCGCAGCAGCTTTTGCATGATGACCGGGTGGTCGTTCACGCCGCGCAGCAGCACGCTCTGGTTGCCGAGCGGCACGCCCGCGCGGGTCAGACGGTCACACGCCTCGGCCACTTCGGGGGTGATTTCCTTGGGGTGGTTGACGTGAATGTTCATCCACAGCGGATGGTGTTCGGCGAGCGTGTCGCACAGTTCCTGGGTCACGCGCATGGGCATGAACACGGGCACGCGGGTGCCGATGCGGATGATTTCGATGTGCTCGATTTTACGAAGTTCGGAAAGCAGGCGCCCCAGCACCTTCGGCGCGAGTGTGAGCGGGTCGCCGCCGGAAAGCAGCACGTCGCGCACCTGCGGGGTGTTGCGCAGGTAGTTGAGCTGCGCCTCATACTCGGCGGGATTGAACGTCTCGGTGGGGTCGCCCACGATGCGGCTTCGGGTGCAGTAGCGGCAGTAGCTCGCGCACTGGGTCGTGACCAGCATCAGCACGCGGTCGGGGTAGCGGTGCACCAGCCCCGGCACGGGCGAGTGCTTATCCTCCGCGAGAGAGTCTTCCATCATGGAGGTGAACGGCTGGAGCTCCTCCTCGGTGGGAATCACCTGACGGCGCACCGGGCAGGTGGGGTCTTCGGGGTCCATGAGGGACGCGAAATACGGCGTGATGTCGAGGCGGAAAATGCCCTCGGCGGACGCACCCCGGTACTCGGACTCGGTGAGGGTCAGGACTTCCTGCAACTCCTCCACACTGTTGATGCGGTTCTTGAGCTGCCATTTCCAGTCGTACCACTGCTCGTCGGGTACGCCTTGCCATTTGGCGGCGCGGTGCCCACGCGGCAGCATCTGCTGGGCGCGGACGGTGGACTGCGGGTGCAGCAGGCGGGTTTCGGACATAGGGCACCTCCGGGCGCAGGGCACGCACAGGGGCGTGGCCCCCGCCTGATTCGCGGGGAGAAACGTTGTTGCTTGTTGGCAAGTGTAAAGGGAAACCCTGGCATCTGTAAAGCTCGGGTCACCGGGGCAGGCTTACACCCGGATGCTCTGAAATCGGATTGAAACCGTATCAGAGCCTGAAAACCACTGCGCAAACCGTGCTCACGTCACGCTCCGCCATGTGGATGGACTGGGGGCTGGGCCGGGCGTTTTCTTGCAACGACGCCTGCCTTCCCACACTGGAAACCGGGGACAAACCGGTGCTGGGCAGCGGCCAAGCCAACTGCAAGCCAACTGGGACGAGGCCCTGCCGCTGTACCTTCGCCTACAGCCCGCTGGCTCCTACGGCCCGCTGGCCCCCGGCCGGTGCAGGTGTTTTTCATCTGCTGGGGCCAGCGCCCGCATGCCGCGAGCAACCCGTGGGCGACGGCATAGGCCTCGCCACTCCCCTCCATCTCCTGCGCCGCAGCTTTGCCACTCCGTCCTGCTCGGTCTTTGGGCCTCGCTCTGGACTCAGCTCTCCGAGTCCGCTCGCTGGGAAGCCGCGCCATCTTTTTGTCCAATGCTCTAGCGTTCGCCGCGCTCGATGCCCAGTTCGGCGAGCACCTCCGCCGTGTGCTGCCCCGGCGTGGGCGGGCCGCGCCGCACCGGGAGACTCTGACCGCCGAAGCGCCAGGGGGGCGAGGTGACGGTGGTTTCCTCCAGCGCGGCGTGCGGCACCCGGACGGCGACCCCGCGCGCCTGGACATGGGGGTCTTCAAAGACCTCGTGCATGTTGTTGACCGGGCCGCAGGGCACGCCCGCCGCTTCCAACTTCTCGCTGAGTTGAGCGCGGGTGAAGCCCATCAGCGCGGGGAACAGTTCGGCGTTCAGTTCTTCGCGGCGGCGCACCCGGCCCTCGTTGGTCGCGTAGAGCGGATTGGCGGCCAGCGAGCCGAAGCCCAGCGCGGCGCAGAACTTTTCCCACAGGCTGTCGTTGCCCACGGCGAGGTTGATCAGCCCATCGGCGCACTCGAAGGTGCCGTAGGGGACGATGCTGGGGTGGTCGTTGCCCTGCGGCCCCGGAATCTGCCCGCCAGTCAGGTAGCGGCTGACCTGGCTGGTACCAAGGGAAATGACGCCTTCGAGCAGGTTCACGTCCACCCGCGCGCCCTCGCCGGTGCGCTCGCGCTGGTAGAGCGCCGCCAGAATCGCCTGGGTGATGAGCGCCCCGGCGAACACGTCGGCCACCGCCACGCCCACCCGCTGCGGGGGGCGGCCCGGCTCGCCGTTGTAGCTCATCAGCCCACCGAGGCCCTGGGCAATCACGTCGTAGCCGGCGCGGTCGCGGTAAGGGCCGTCGAGCCCGAAGCCCGAAATGCTCGCCAGGATGATGCGGGGAAAGCGCGCGTGCAGCGTCTCCCAGCTGAACCCCAGGCGGTCGAACGCGCCGGGCCGGAAGTTCTCCACCACGATGTCCGCCGTGCCGAGCAGCGTCCACGCCGCCTCCACGTCTTCCTCGCGGCGCAGGTCGAGCAGCACGCTGCGTTTGTTGCGGTTCACACTCAGGAAATAGGTGCTTTCACGGGCCTCGCCATGTTGCTGAAAAGGCGGCCCCCAGGCGCGGGTGTCGTCGCCCTGCGGCGGTTCCACCTTGACCACGTCGGCGCCCAGGTCGCCCAGCAGCATGGTGCAGTACGGCCCGGTCAACACCCGGGTAAAGTCGGCCACCCGGACACCGGACAGCGGCAGGCCAGCGGAATGCTCAGTCATACAAAGACCCCTCGGAAACAGCTCGGATTTAACCACTCGAATTGGATGCCGGGCAGTCTACGCCCGCGCCCGCGCCGCGCTGTGACCGGGTGTCGTTTTACAACTCGAAAGAGGGGAAGGGACAACGGAGAAAAGCCGACTAGAAGGGGTAAAAGACCTTTACTAGACAGCCACCGCTCACTCAACTGGACTCAGACAGAAAAACGCACCCTTACCCCTCGCTTCGCTAGGCCCTCCTCCATCAAGTAAAGGGGCGAAAAATGCAAAATATTCTGTTCAGTGCGCTACTGCCCAGCTGACAGCGGACGCCGCTCCACCAGGCCGAACCCGAACCCCGTCCAGCGCCAGGAACTGACCGCCACGGGACGGCCTTCCCGGCCCTGGGCATAGGTGGTTTCCCAGGTGACCAGGGTGCCGCCCGGCTGCACGGCGAGCCGCGTGACGGGCCGGTAGAGGGCGCTGCCTACCCAGATGTTGCGGTACTTGCCACCCGGCAGCGGCTTGAGCACCGCCACGTGGGAACTGTCTCCCCCGGCGTCATGGTTTGAGGTGATAGGTGTGCCGGACGCCGACCAGCGGGCGATGGGCCAGTCTTTCCAGGGCCGCCAGACGCTCAGCACGCATTCCGGCGTCCCGTCGCCGGTCACGTCGGCGTAGGCCACGGCGCGAACGTCCCACGTCGCAGGCAGGTGCAACTGCGTGCAGGGGGTTCCCGGCGCTCCCCCGGCCAGCCCGCTGGACACGCTGAAGCACACCAGGACGGCCCCCAGGCCCCAGCGATTAAATCGTTGCATGCTGTTCCTCACTGGCTGGACACAGCGGGAGGCCGAGCCGCTCCCGAACCGCTGTTCGTTCGGCTGCTCTGCCCGGCTGTACCCGTCCGGCGCGGCTGAAGGTGGGGAAGGCGCACGCCTGCATTTTGCCCTGCTGGAGGGTGACATGCACCACCGCTCCGGCCCAGGTCGCGGGGTAAGGCTGGTCGAACAGCAGATTTCCGAGGCTGTACAGCACCAGAGCGCGGCCCAGCCACTCGTGCCCTTGCAGCACATGTGGCCCACTGCCGACCACCAGCCCGGCACCAGCGTCTACCAGCGCCCGGGCCTGCTGGCGCTGCCGCGCGGTCACGCCGTTGTATTCCGCGCCCCAGTGGGGCAAGACCACCACCAGGTCGGCCTGCGCTGCGGCCCGCCTGACCTCCGCGAGCGGCGGCGGGGACCGGCCGTCGTCCAGGTAGGCAAGCAGGGCGAGGTTGACTCCTTTCACGTTCAGCCAGGTCACCTGCCGGGACACCGGCACGAGGCCGGAGCCGCGCAGCACCTGTTCGTTTTGCCGGCGGCCAGCTTCTCCCCCGTCCCCGGCGTGGTTGTTCTCGGTGCTCAGGGCAGTGAACGGACGCAGCGCCGCCACGGCTGCCGGACTGGCGCGCAGGTCGATGCCGGACGTCGCTTTGGGCCGGTTCGTCAGCGGAGACTCCAGATTCGCCAGCACCACGTCCGCCCGGAGTGCCCCGGCGAGGGGGGCGAAGGGCTGGCCGCCCGGCTGATACGCCCCCCGCGCCAGGTTGATGTCCCCGCCAAGCGCGAGGGTGAGCCCCGCCGCCAGTGCTCCCCCGCCCAGACACAGGCCGCTCAGGCCGAGGCGGGTCAGCGTTCGCAGAGCCCTGGGGGTCATTTCACCCGCACGCCGTCCAGCCACGGGTGGGCGGGCGGGAGCTTGCCCCCGGAAAGCTGTTTGCGCCACGCCTCGTCGGTCAGGCGGCCAGAGAGCGGCACCGTGAACTCGTACTGGCTATACACACCGCCGTGCGCAACCTGAAGTTTGCCGTTCCAGTCGGGCACCAGCGCGTACAGGTCGTCGACGAAGCCGGTTCCCTCTTCGAGGGCCAACTCCTTCCCGTCGGTGGCGACGTCGGCCACCACGGCGGACATCGCGTTCTCGTCGAACTCGCTGGCTTCCTGGCCCGGCTCGGTGGGGTCGGCGCTCGCCATTTTCATCTGTTCCAGCCAGCCGCCGTAAAAGTGCAGGCGATCGTTCTCGTCTCTGGACAGCAGTTTGCCGCTCAGTTCAGAGGTGGTCGCCTTGTTCAGCAGCGCCAGCATGTCGCGCAGCTCGTTGAGGTTGTTGGCCGTCTTTTGCGAGAGTACGCCCTGATCTTTCAGTACTTTGCGGGTCAGGGCTTCCAGCGCGCTCAGGCGCGTCCACACCGCCGGATTCGGCTCGACGTAAGCGCGGGGATACTTGGGCGGTTCCCCGCCCGCGCCCATCTCGGCCATCGTCTGTTTGGCGTAGAGCAGGGTGTCGTGCCGCAGTTCGGTCCACGAGCCCAGGGCGGTCAGCAGCTCCTTGCGGGTCCAGGCGGGGGTGCGCATGAACGCCGGGTAGCGCGCGTCGCGCGGGTCAGGCTTCGCCAGGCCGGCCAGCACGTAAATCCAGCCGTTGTACACCGTGCTGTTCCAGTCGGCGGGCTGGAGGGCTTTGAAACTCGTCCGCACCTGTTGCAGCTGGGAAGAGTAATTCTGGTAGCTCGTCTCCCCGGAATTCCTGAGGATATTCAGCGCCGCGTCGCTGCCCAGCCCGGCCAGCAGGTCGAGCCCGCGCGGCAGCGTGCGGGGCTTTGCGGGCGTGCCGACCTCGCGGTAAACGAGGCGCTGAAAGGCGGCCCCGTCGAGCGTGAAGCGCTGGCCCATCAGGCGGAACCCCTGGGTCTGGCGCTCACGCACGTCTTTGCCTTCACCCGGCTTGGCGACGACAAACACGCTGTTGACTTGCGGCACCGGCAGCGCGGCGAGGGCCGCTTGAAAGCGCTTCAGGGTAGCGGCGTCGGCAAGGGCCCTCACCTGGCCGCCCGTCGTCTGTTTCAGGACGCGGGCATACTGGGTGAAGTCGAGGTCGTCGCTTTTGCCGACCAGCAGGGCGGTGGGGTTGTACACCCGGCTCCAGAGCTTCTGCGCCTCGGCGTTGTTGGTCAGCAGGGTGGTCAGCAACGCCGCCGTGCGCGTCTCACCGGGTTTTTCTACCCGCAGGTTCATGCGCCCGAGCCACTGCATGGTCCGGAAATAGCGCTTCAGGGCGTCGCTGCGGGTGTAGTGCCCGCGCGGAACGTACTGCGAGTAGTCCTCCGTCATTTCACTGGCCGTGAAGATGCTCGACGGGGCGATGCCTTGATGGGCCTCGATTTTGGCCAGTTCGGCCTTCACGACGCTCTGCACGGGTGCCGGAATCGCCGCCGCCGGGTCGCTGAGGCGGCGCGCCACTGCGAGGTACGCCACCGTGTTCAGCGCGTCTCCCTCCAGCGGTGTGCCCTTCAGTGCCTCCCACTGCTTCACCGCGTCGTTGAGCAGCAGACTGGTCATTTTCGTGGCCGCCGGTACGAGGGTTTCACGCTCCAGGTCGCGCAACATCTTGTCGAACACCAGGTGGTAGATGTGCAACATGCTGTCGGTCGTCACGAAGGCCGGCTGATCGGCGTAACGGCCCTGCTCGTAGGCCGCGTCGAACTGTCGCCAACGCGCCGGAGCAATCACGAACCCGTTGCGGCTGAGAGCCGACTGCTGAGCGGCGTTCAATCCGGGCAGCTCAAGGTCTTTGTTGCCCTTGAGGACCGCCGGGTTGCTGACCTGCCCGAGGTTGACCGGCAGGGTGTAGGCCGCAGCCTGGGAGTGGGCCAGGAGGCTACCTACGGCGAGCAAAAGCCACCGGACACGGACCGGAGTGAAGCGGGACATGCCGTATGATAGAGAGCTTTTGTCAGTGGTACTCACCGCCCAGCTCGGAGGACTTGTTGTGGATAAGCAGGGACGGTGAACTGGGGTAGACACCCTGGCTTAAGACACGTCTCCCCTCTGTCTGATTCTCAGTCACCTTAAAGTGTGTCCTATGCGAAAAGCACTTCAGGCGATGGTCTGTACGGTCTTGCTGAGCGGTCTGGCCGGTGCTCAGCAAGTCGTCATGGACACCCGAAAGTTCTATAACCCCATTGAGCTTTCAGCCAACCAGCAGGCCAGAATCCTGCGCGAGGTGCGGGCGTTCACCGGGACGAAGCCCTGCGGCAACGGAGAAGTCCGTGACGAGATCAAAGGCTCGTTTACCCGTGCAGGGGCCAAGCAGACGGCTTACCTCGTCATGCTCTGCGACACGTTCGAAGCTGTGCCCATGCGGACTGATTACGGCCGCCTGGTCGTCTACGAAGGTGGGCGCATCGTACGTGTCGTTAAAAATATCGGGGACAGCATTGGCAATGTGGGCGACCTCAACCTTGATGGCGTCGATGACCTGCTCTTCCTCGCTGCTTTTGGACCCCAGATGGGGGAATTCAGTGAAAACGCCAGCGTCGTCACTCTGGCTGGCGGCACCTTCAGGACGTTTCTTGACCTCAGTGAAGCTTTCCTGGACACCTGCGACAGCGGTAAAGCGAACAGCAGTATCTCGGCCCACCGCGTCACAGTTCAGAAGGGCGTCAGGCCGCTCTTCACCGATACGCTCTATCTGGCAAATTGCAACGCGCGCAGCAGCTTCCGTCCGGGTGTGCAGCGCCGGATCTGGAGTGACGTGAAGTGAGGCTGGGGAAGGCTGACAAAGGGAACTGCACTAAGCAATGGCGCCACCTAATCAATAGTCCGTGCAGTTTTGGAATTCAGCTAACCAAGCTGCGATAAACACGGCGTTTTTTGTCCCTCCCTCCTTGCGGGGGAGGTTGGGATGGGGGAGCGCAAATGGCGTCCTAGACAGCAAGATCTTGATCGCCCTCTGTAACGACCACAAAACTGCACGAACCATTGACCTAATGCCGCTCGGCGAGTCATCGCCATTTTGCCAGTCCAAAGTCACCGCTCCTTCAACGTCACCGGCAGCCCGCTCACCAGCAGATACGCCTCGTCGCTCGCGGCGGCGCAGCGCTGGTTGACCCAGCCGAGCACGTCGCGGTAACGCCGGGCCAGCGCATTGTCGGGCACGATGCCTAGCCCAACCTCGTTGGTGACGAGAATGGTGGTCGGGACGCCCGCGCAGGCGGCAAGCAGTCGGTCTGCCGCCGCCAGCATCGCCTCGTCGGTCCAGTCGGCGAGCAGCATATTGCTGACCCAGAGGCTCAAGCAGTCGAGCAGCAGCACGTCGCTGCGGAGCTGTTCTACTTGCCGGGGCACGTCGAGCGGTTCTTCTACCGTGCGCCACCCGGCGGGGCGGTCCGCGCGGTGGCGGGCAATGCGGTCCCGCATTTCGTCGTCGAAGGGCTGGGCGGTGGCGAGGTAGGTCACCTCTCCCCCGGCGGCAGCGGCGCGGCGCTCAGCAAAGGAGCTTTTGCCGCTGCGGGCGCCGCCAGTCACGTAAATCAGGCGGCTCACGCTCTGCCCCCGCTCCACTCCCATTCCAACGTCTGCGCCCAGGGCTGAAAGCCGAGCTGCACGTTGATGGCGAGCATGGCGGCGTTCTCCTCGGCATTGTTGGTGCGGACCCACACGGCGCCGGGGCACTCGCGGCGAAGTTGCTCCACCATCGCGGCCTTGAGCCACTTGCCCAGGCGTTGCCCACGGGCGGCGGGGCGCACGGCGGTGGCCCCCTGGTAAACGAGGGCGGCGCGTTCGGGGCTCCAGAACGTCTCAGTGTAGCCCACGAGTTCGCCGGTGCGGGTGTCCTCGGCGGCGAGCAACAGGCGGCGCTCACCCAGCGCGGCGCTCTCGGCTTCCTGCGCGCGCACCAGCTCGGGCGTGACGACCCAGTCGTCTTCCTGGTCGCTGCCGCGCGGGGCGGTGTTCATTACCATCATCAGGTCGGCGGTGCGGGCCAGGTAGTCATCGGGAACGGTGTCCCACAGGTGCAGGCGGTAGGGGTCCCCCTCCGGGCGGCGCTGCCAGTCGCGCAGAAGGTCGGACGGAACGGCGGCGAGCTCCAGGCGGCTGGTCCGGTTGTCGAGCCGCACCTGCGCCCCCAGTGAACGGGCGAAGGGTTCCCCCGCCGGCGCAAAGTTGGTGGTGAAAAAGACGATGGTCGTTCGGCCCAGTTCCCCGGCCCGCTCAGTGAGGGCCGCCGCCAGAGCCCGCCCCATCCCGCGTCGCCGCTCGTCCGGGCGCACAAGGAGCTGGGCCCGCGCCGTGTGCAGGTTTTGTGTCTGGCTGTAATTGAGCGCCGTGTAGCCCAGCGCCCGGGCCCCGGCCCAGCTCACGAACAGGTCGTTGGCCTCGTCGGGGGTGACTTGCAAAAGCAGGTCGGCCTCGCGCTCCGGCAGCAGCGGCGGGTCTTCGGGATAGGCGACGGCGTAACAGTCGGCGAGGAGTTGACCCACAGCGAGGCGTTGGGCCGCAGACGCGGCGGCGGGGTCGAACCGAACAGGGGGAGCAATCGTCGTCATGATCGCAGTGTGTCGCCTGGGCCGACGCGGGTGCATGAGCCATCTGGCGGAGGGGGCAGTCACCGGAAGGAGCTGACGCCGCGCTGAACCCAGGCTTTATACTGAGAAGGCTATGAAAAAATCCTTATTTCTGCTGACCGCCCTGCTCGGCGGCGCCGGCCTGAACACGGCCCTGGCGGCGCCGCTGACCGTCACCATCCTGCACACCGACGACCTGCACGGGCACCTCGAACCGACCAAGGTGGGGCAAAACACCTATGGCGGGTACTCGCGCCAGACCACGCTGGTCAAGCAGTTCACTGCGAGCGACCCCAACCCGCTGGTGCTCTCGGGCGGCGACACCTTCCAGGGCACGCTGTTTTTCAACCTGTACCAGGGCCTCGCCGACGTGCTGTTCATGAACTATCAGGCCTATCAGGCGATGGCGGTGGGCAACCACGAGTTCGACAACGGCCCCGCCGCGCTCGCCCGCTTTGCCCAGAAAGCGAACTTCCCGCTGCTCGCCGCCAACCTCGACGTGAGCACTGAGCCGCTGCTCAAGGACCTCGTGAAGCCCTACGCCGTGCTGAGCGTGGGCGGCGAAAAGATCGGCGTGATCGGCGCGGTGACGCCCGACCTGCCCACCATCAGCAGCCCCGGCCCCAACGTCAAGATGCTGGAGCTGATGACCTCGCTGAAAAACAGTGCCGACCAGCTCCGCGCCCAGGGCATCAACAAGATCGTGCTCGTCTCGCACCTCGGCTACACGGTCGAGCAGCAGGTGGCCGCCACCGTGCCGGGCATCGACGTGATCGTCGGCGGGCACAGCCATACCCTGCTCGGCACCTTCGACAACAAGGATTTCCCGCCGTCGGAAGGCCCTTACCCGACCGTCGTGCAAAACCCCGACGGCAACAAGACCCTGCTGGTCGCCGCCTGGGAATGGGGCAAGGTGCTCGGGCGCCTCAAAGTGACGTTCGACGACGCGGGCGCCGTGACGGCCTGGGAAGGCAACCCCATCCCCGTGACCAGCGACATCGCCGAGGACGACACCGCCCGGCGCATGATCGGGACACTCAGCGTGCCGATCGCCAACCTGCGCCAGCAGGTCGTGGGCACCACCGCCAGCGCGCTCGACGGCTCGCGTGAAGTCGTGCGCCGCCGTGAAAGCACCATGGCGAACGTCCTCGCCGACGCCGCGCTGCTCGCCGGGCAAAACGCCGGGGCCGAACTCGCGCTCGTCAACGGGGGCGGCGTCCGCGCCAGCATCGACCAGGGGCCGGTGACCTTCGAGGAAGCCATCACCGTGCAGCCCTTCGGCAACACCCTGACCGTCATCACGCTGACGGGCGCGCAACTCAAGGCCGCGCTGGAATACGGCGTCGCCACCTGGAGCGAAAACAAGGGTCAGTTCCTGCACGTCTCGCGCGGCATGAGCTACACCTTCGACCCCACCAAACCCGCCGGCAGCCGCGTGAGCGCCGTGACCCTCAACGGCCAGCCGCTCGACGACGCCCGCGCCTACAAGGTCGCCACCAACAACTTCACCGCGAGCGGCGGCGACGGCTTCACCATGTTCAAGGACGCGCCGAAGCTCGAAACCGGCACCCTCGACGTGGACGTGCTCGTCAACTACCTCAAGGCCAACCCCACGCTGAATGCGCAGCCCGAAGGCCGCATCGTGATCGTGAACGAACCGAAGAAGTAAAGAGCGTTAAAAAACCGCTGAGGCCCAAGTCACGGGCGCTCAGCGGTTTTTTTGATTCCAGAGATAGAAAAAGACACCCTCACCCCTCGCTGCGCGAGGCCCTCTCCCATCAAGGTAGAGGGTCAAAATCACATGGTCTCTTTTGTCAAATGCCCTAGCTCAGTGCCGGGGCGGACGCATGATCAGGCACGTCGTGGTCGCGTGAGCGTAGATGCGGCCCTGTTCGTCCACAATGCGGCCCTCGGCCACGCCGGTCTGCCGCGTCACATGCACGACCTCTCCGATGGCCTGCACTTCGGGGCCACCGGCAATCAGCGGGCGAATGTAGTTCACCTTGAGTTCGAGGGTCGTATACATCGCCCCGGCAGGCAGGGTGCTCTGAATGGCGCAGGCCACCGCCGAGTCGAGCAGCCTAGCATAGACACCGCCGTGCACGCTGCCGATGGGGTTGTACTGAAAGTTCTGCGGCTTCAGGCGAAAGACGACGCGGCCTTCCTGCACGTCTTCGAGCCGGGGCGTTTCCATCCCCAGCGTGGCGGCGATAGGCGCCGCCGGCATCTCGCCGCGTGCGATGGCCTGCAAGTATTCGAGGCCGCTGAGGTGTTTGATCTTTTCGGGATCGAACTCGGGGTCGGTCCAGCTGTAGGTGCGGGTGTGCTCGATCATGGGGAGGATGATGCGCCCGCACCGGCCTGAAAAGAAGCCGCGTCCCCCGCCGGGTTGCGGAAAGGACGCGGCGAGGGCCAGGACTTTAACGGGTATAGGCCTTCCTCAGCACCTCGGCCACTTCGGGGCGGGTGAACTCAGGGGGCAGGTTCTCCCCGGCACGCAGCTTCTCGCGCACTTTGGTGCCGCTCAGTACGAGGTGGTGCGAGGAGTCGTGCGGGCAGGTGCGGGGGCTGACCAATTGGCCGCAGCTCTGGCAATAGAAGGTGTGCTCGAACTTCAGAATGCGGATGCCCAGTTCCTCGGCGGTGTAGGTGTTGAAAATCTCCTGCGCGTCGTAGGTGCCGTAGTAGCTCCCGACACCGGCGTGGTCGCGTCCCACGATGAAATGGGTGGCCCCGTAGTTGCGGCGGCTCAGCGCGTGGACAATCGCCTCACGCGGCCCGGCGTAGCGCATGGCGGCGGGGTAGACACTCAGCAGCGTGCGCTCCTGCGGGTAGTAACCGCGCAGCAGAACCTCGTAGGCTTCCATGCGCGTCTCGGCGGGCACGTCGTCGCCTTTCGTCTGCCCGACCAGCGGGTGCAGCAGCAGGCCGTCCACCAGTTCCAGCGCGACTTTTTGCAGGTACTCGTGGGCGCGGTGGATGGGGTTGCGAGTCTGAAAGGCGACGGTCGAGCGCCAGCCGCGCGCCTCGATCACCTCGCGCACCTCGGCGGGGGTGCGGTGGGCGCGGGGAAACTCGCCGCGCGGCACCTCGAACAGCGTGACCGGCCCGGCCAGATACACGTCGCCCTGGGCGTAGAGCGCCGCCACGCCGGGGTGCGCCTCCTCCTCGGTGCGGTAGACCTCACGGGCTTCGAGGCTCTTCTGGGCGGCATACTTTTCCTCGATGTCGAGGGTCCCGACCGGCTCGCCGCCGTGGGTCAGAACCACCCGGCCACTCAGCCCGGCTGCCTGCTCCGCCGTGACCGGCAGCGTGATGGGCAGGCTCCAGGGCGTGCCGTCCGCCAGCCGCAAGTGCTCGATGATGCTGAGGTAATCGGCCTCGCCCACAAAGCCAGTGAGCGGCGAGTAGGCTCCCGTCGCAATCATTTCGAGGTCGGCGAGACTGCGGCTGCTCAGCTCCAGCCGGGGCCGGCCCGCGAGTTCAGCGGGGTCGAAGTCCTGACCGGGCCGCCAGATGCGGCGCACCAGCGAACCGCCCAGAGGCGTGGGAAGGGTGACGGGAGCGGTTTGGAAGGTCGTCATGCGGGGTCTCCGTTGATGGTCAGGGGAAGCTGATCGAGGGTTGATAGTTGATGGGAAAGGTCAATTGATCAGTGAAAAAGAAAGGCCTCTGAAAGCCGGGGCCCTTACAACTTGTTCTCGCCCTGCCACAGTCCGCATTCGGTCTTGCCTTTGCCTGCCCAGCGTCCGGCGCGGGCATCTTCGCCGGGTTTCACGGCGCGGGTGCAGGGCCAGCAGCCGATGCTCAGAAAGCCGTCGAAGTACAGCGGGTTGACCGGCAGGTCGTGCTCGGCGGCGTAGGCCTCGAGCTGCTCGCGGGTCCAGTGGGCCAGCGGGTTGACCCGGCGCCGGGCGCCGCCTTCCTCCACAAAGGGGATGTCGGCGCGGGTGCTCGCCTGATCGCGGCTGCGGGCGTTGAGGAGCGCCGAGGGACCTTGCTCCTTCAAGTAGCGCTGCAAGGGGTCCACCTTGCGGGCCGCGCAACAGGCATCGGGGTCGCTGGCGTAGAGATCGGGGGGCGTCTGTCCGTCATCCGGCGAGGCGCCCGCGTTCAGGGTCACGAAGGTCAGCTCAGGGTAGCGGCTTTCCAGCCGGTCACGGGTCGCCAGCGTTTCGGGAAAGTGGTAGCCGGTGTCCACAAAGACGACTTCGCCCCGGTAGCCCGCCTGCGCCGCGAGGTCGAGCAGCACCACGCCGTTGAGGTTGAACGCACTCGGCATCAGCAGGTCGGGGTGCGCGGCCAGCGCCCAGCGGATGATGTCGCGCGGGTCGGTTTCGGGGCCAAAAGCGGGGGCCGAAGCGTCGGCATGTCCCGGTGCGCTGCGGGGCGCGCGCGGCTCAGTCGTTAGAGGCCCGCCGCCCTGTTCGGGAGTTCTTACTTCAGCGGTCATCACTCAGCCTCCCCAGCAGTTGTTGCACCCCGTCCTCCACACTGATGCGGTCAGTCCGCAGGTGCAGGTCGGGATTCTCGGGCGCCTCATAAGGGTCGGAGACGCCGGTAAAGTGCGGGATTTCTCCGGCGAGCGCCTTGAGGTACAGCCCCTTCACGTCGCGCTCGGTGACGACTTCCAGCGGCGCGTCCACGAACACTTCCAGCGCGTTCGGCAAGCTGGCGAGCACCTCGCGGCGGGTGTCGGCGTAGGGGCTGATGGCGCTGACCAATACCGTCACCCCGTGCTTGGCGAGCAGCCCCGCCACGAAGGCGATGCGGCGCACGTTGGTGTCGCGGTCCTCCCTGGAAAAGCCCAGCCCTTTGGACAGGTTCTCGCGCACAGCGTCACCGTCAAGCAGTTCCACCGCTTCGCCGCGCGCCGACAGTTCTTCAAACAGGGCCGTCGCCAGGGTGCTTTTGCCCGCGCCGGAGAGGCCGGTGAACCAGACGACGCGGCCAGCCTTATTAACCCTCTCCCCCTGTGGCAGAGGGCCTTGCGAAGCGGGGAGTGAGGGGGAAGCGCTCACGCGTTCACCAGTTCCTTTCCACCGTCCAGCACGGTGTCCGGCACGAAGCGGTCGGCGCCCACCCGGTCGGCGTACTCCACGAAGCTCTCGCCCGGCGTCTTGTTGGCCTTGAAGTCGCTGATCACCCGGTCGGTGTACTCGGTCAGCCGCTCGGCGGGCACGATGCCCCTTAGCTTGGTGCCGGTGCGCTGCGCCTGCCCGATGCTGCCGGCGAGGTGGACGTTGTAGACCTCGTCCTCGCCGCCGGTCTCCTTGTTGGCCCGCAGCGCGCCCATGAAGCCCAGGTCGGCCACCTGATAGCGGGTGCAGGCGTTCGAGCAGCCGGTCAGGTTGATGACGAACGGCACGTCGAGGTCGTTGTGGCGCGGCTCCAGCACGTCGATCATGCCCGCCACCCGCGCCTTCGTTTCGGTCTGCGCCAGGCGGCAAAACTGCGTGCCGGTGCAAGCGATGGTGGTGCCGCGCAGGGTGGCCTTGGGCGCCAGTTCCAGCTCCTGCAACTCGGCCACCAGTGCGCCCACGTGCTCGTCGGGCACGTTGGGAATCATCATGTTCTGGAAGGCGGTGGTGCGCAGGTATCCGTTGCCGTACTGTTCAGCGAGGTCGGCCAGGCGGCGGGCCTTTTCGGGGGTGATGCGGCCCACGGTGGTGGTCAGCACCACGTAGTTGAGGCCGTCTTTCTGCGGGTTGACGCCCAGCACGTCGCTGCCGCCGAAGCGGGCGACTGGCGCGGAGGGGCCGTCACGCAGCGGGCGACCCAGGTACTCGGTTTCCACGATTTCGCGGAACTTGGCCGGGCCGAGGTCCTTGATGAGGTACTTCAGGCGGCTCTTTTTGCGGTTCACCCGGTAGCCGTGGTCGCGGTACGCTCCGACGATGGCGCGGCCCACTTCGACCACTTCATCGGGCCGGATGAACACGCCCAGCCGCTCGGCGAGGTGAGGGACTGCGCCCAGGCCACCGCCCACCCACACGTCGAACCCAATTTCGCCATCGACCTCATGGGCCAGAAAACCGATGTCGTTGATGAGGTGAATGCCTTCGAGCTCGGGGGTGGCGGTGATGCTGATCTTGAATTTGCGCGGCAGGTCCTCGAAGTCGTGGTTGCCGCTGAGGGTGCCTTCCATCGCGGCGGCGAGCGGGCGCACGTCGATCTTCTCGCGGGCGTCGAGGCCGGCCAGCGGCGAGGCGATCACGGCGCGCACGGTGTCGCCGCAGGCCCCCTTGGTGTGCAGGCCCACCGTTTCCAGCCGGTCCAGAATCTCGGGAATGTCCTGAATCCGCAGCCAGTGGAACTGGAAGGCCTGACGGTCGGTCACGTCGAGCAGCCCGCGCCCGAAGTCCTCGGAGATGCCGGCCACGACCCGCAGAGCGTCAGTGTGCAGCTCGGCGGTGGGCACCTTCACGCGCATCATCAGGAAGCCGTCTTCCTGCGGGCGCTGGGGGTAGACGCCGGCCCACTTCAGCAGGTCGATTTTCTCGGGGTCGATTTGCCCGGCGGCGGCGTACTGGGGAATCAGGTCGAAAATCTGGAACGGGGGCAATTCTTTTTTCAGGGCTTCGATATCGGACATGGCGGCTCCAGAGAAAGCGGCGAAAGAGGGGGCAAAGCCTCGCCTGGACAACTGCCCAGCGGCGCAGGGCCTTTGGTTGATCAAAAATGTAAACTTCCATTGTGGACAAAACAAGTCAACAACTTGAAGTTGTCTCGACGGGTACAGCCGCCAATGGTGGCCGAACCCTCATTCTGCTCGGTCATGGGTCGCATCTGAACGCGGATTCGGCGGCGGCAGTGCGCCGTCACGCCCGGGCAGTGCGGGCACAGGGGCTGTTCGACGAAGTGCTGGAAGGCTCCTGGAAAGAGGAGCCCTCGCTGCGGCAACTGCTGCGCCTCGCCCGCTTCCGTGACGTGACGGTGGTGCCGCTGTTCGTGTCGGAGGGGTATTTCACCGGCACCGTCATCCCGCGCGAACTCGGCTTTGAGTGGCGTGGGCCGGTGCCGCCGGGGGGCCTGACTGCGGTGATAGATGGCCACCGCGTGCACTACACCCGGCCTTACGGCGTGCATCCCGATATGGCCGAAGTCATCGCCGCGCGGGCCGCCGAGGTGTGCGGCGAGTGGGACCCCGCCCGCACCGCGCTGGTGGTCCTCGGCCACGGCACTGGGCGCGACCGCCAGAGCCAGCAGGCCATCGAACAGGCCGCCGCTGCCCTGCGTGGCCGTGGACGCTTTGCCGAGGTGCAGGCGCTGTATCTCGACCAAGCCCCGCGCGTGGACGACTGGGCCGCGCTGACCCGGGCGCCCGACGTGGTGATCGTGCCGTTTTTCGCCTCCGAGGGCTGGCACACCCAGGACACCATCCCGCACGACCTCGGCCTGACTGGGGCCGTGACAGAGTTTCCAGAGCTGCCGGGCGGACCGCGCCGGGTCTTTTACAGCCGTCCGGTGGGCACGCACCCGGCCGTGACCCGCGTGATTGTGCGGCTGGTGGAAGACAGCCTGGACGCGCCCCTCAGCCCCGAGGAACCCGCGTGGCGGGCGGCGGGTGCGGCCCTGCTCCGCGCCTCAAGTGGTGAAGCTGGCCTCGCCGTGGGTGAATTGCAAGTCACGCCTCTTCCCGATGGACGCTGTGACTTGCGCTCCCAAGTGGACGCAGGCCGCACCGATTTGACGACGGTAGCCCTCAGTGACCTATCGGCCTGGACGGGTCGCACAGCGGACGGCACCCACCGCCCGATTCGCACCCAGCGCTCGCTGCCGCGCGGCTGGTGGGCCGAAGTGGAAACCAGTGAGCTGCGGGCCGCCCTGCACGCGGTTTATCCTGCTGTGCTGGAGGAAGCCTATGCCTGGGAGAACGGCACCCTGCCGGTCATTCCCTGGACCGACACTGCCGAGCGGCAAAGCGGACTGTACGCGGCAGTTAGGCGCGCCAGCCCCGCGCAAGTGGCGCAGGCGCGGCACAAAACCTGCGCAAGCTGCCTCCGCACGCCGCTGTGGGCGGGCGAGCCGCTCAGCGCGACCTTTCTGACGGGCGACCCGCAAGCCCTCCCCTGCCCCGAGGCCTGCACGCTGCTGGTCGCCGCCGTTCGTGAAGAATTGGGTTCTCATCAGGAGACCCCCGCACAAGGAGAAGTCACCCATGTCTGAAGTTTCGTTGCCTGCCGCGCTGCCCGCTCCTTTCGTTTCGCTGGTGGGGGCCGGCCCCGGTGACCCCGGCCTGCTCACGCTGCGTGCCCGCGAGGTGCTGGCGCAGGCGGACGTGGTGCTGACCGACGCGCTCGTCAGCCCGGCGCTGCTGGCGCACTGCCCCCAGGCGCGGGTGGTAGAAGTGGGCAAACGCGGGTTCCTGCCCTCAGCCAAGCAGGAAGACATCAACGACCTGATCGTGCGCGAGGCGCTCGCGGGCGGCGGACAGCGGGTGGTGCGGCTCAAGGGGGGCGACCCCTTTGTCTTCGGGCGCGGGGGCGAGGAGGCGCTGGCGTGCCGGGCCGCCGGGGTGCCGTGCGAAATCGTGCCAGGGGTGAGCAGCGCCGTGGCAGCGGCAGCCTACGCGGGGATTCCGGTCACGCACCGGGGGCTGAGCCGCAGCTTCGCCGTGCTGACCGGCACCGACCGGCACGGGCCCGCCGCCTATGCCGAGATCGCCGGGGTGGACACGCTGGTGTTTCTGATGGGCGTGCGGCACCTGCCGCAGATTACGGCGGACCTGATCGCGGCGGGCCGTGACCCGCAGACCCCCGCCGCCGCTGTGCAGTGGGCGAGCACGCCGCAGCAGCGCACGGTGCGCGCGACCCTCGGCACGCTGGCGCAACGGGCAGCCGAGGCCGGCTTGGGCGCGCCCGCCGTGACCGTGGTGGGTGCGGTGGCCGCGCTGCACGACGACCTCGACTGGTTTTGCCCGGCGCCGCTGCCGCTGCAAGGCGCGCAGGTGGCCGTTACCCGCACCCGCGAACAGACGGGCAGCGAACTCGCGGCCCTGCTCAGCGGACGCGGCGCCCAGGTCAGCGAGATTCCGCTGCTCCGTTTCGTGCCGGCCAGCAGCCCGCGCACACTGGTGGGCGCCCTGAACGGCTTCGATGGCTGGGTGCTCCTGACAAGCGAACAGGCAGTGCGGGCACTCGCGCGGACACTGCTCGCCGCTGGGCGTGACTTGCGGGTGCTGGCCCGCGCCCGCATCGCTGCCGTGGGCAGCGGCACCGCCTGGACTCTACGCGAGTACGGCCTCGCTCCCGATTTCGTCCCCACGCGCTCCGGCTCGCGCCACCTCGGGGCCGAACTGCCCGCCGCGCCCGGTGAAGTTGCGCTGCACGTCGGCTCGCAGGACACCGACGCGGTGCTCGAAATGGCGTTGAGCGCGCGGGGCATCGAATACGTGGCCGCCGAAGCCTACCGCAGCGAACTCAGCGAGCTGACCCCGGCCCAGCGCGAGCAGTTGCAGGAGGCGCAAGTGGTGACTCTGGCCTCGGCGGTGGGAGCGCGCGCACTCGCGCAGGTGGCGGGCACCAGTTTTACCGCCGCCGTCATTGGCCCGCAGACCGAACTCGCCGCCCGCGAAGCCGGATTTACCCGCCTGATTCTGGCCGAGCAGCCCACCCTGGCGAGTCTGAGCGACGCGGTGCAGCGGGCGTGCCGGGCGGGGTAATCACGGTTGAGCCCCAGTCCACACTTCAGAGCCAGCCCCGCTCCCGCGCCTTTCGCGCCGCCTCGGCCCGGTTCTCGGCGCCGAGTTTGCCGATGGCTTCGGAGAGGTAATTTCGCACCGTTCCTACACCGATGCCAAGTTCGGCAGCGATGGCAGCAGTACTCCTCCCAGTTTCAGCGGCCCGCAACACCTGGATTTCACGCTCGGTCAACGGGCTCTGGGCATCCCAGATTTCCTCGGCGAGGCCTGCGTCTATGGCCCGCCCACCCGCGTGAACCCGGCGAATGGCGTCTGCCAGTTCGTGCGAAGGAGCGTCTTTGAGCAGATATCCCCGCGCACCAGCGTCCAGGGCCCGGCGCAGGTAGCCCGCCCGCGTGAAGGTCGTCACGATGACCACCCGCGTCTGGGGCGCTTCCTGCCGCACCCGCTCCGCGAGGTCGAGGCCGCTGAGCCGGGGCATCTCGATGTCGGTCACCAGAACGTCGGGCCGCAGCGTATGCACCTGCATCAGCGCCTCTGCCCCGTCCGCCGCCGTGCCGACCACGTCCAGGTCGTCTTCGAGCGAAAGCAGCGCGGCGAGCGCCCCCAGCACCAGGGTCTGGTCCTCGGCCAGCAGCACCCGAATGGGCGAAGACCCCGCGCCCGTCTCTGGCAGGGTCACGACGTTTTCTCCAGCAGCTCAGGGGCCTTGAGCCCGGCAGTTCCGGCACTCAGCGGCACGAAGGCTTGCAGACGCGTTCCCGTGTGCCCGTCGCGTTCAAAGGTTCCGCCCATGGCGCGCAGTCTCTCACGCATGGAGTTCAGGCCGGTGCCCTCGGGCGCGTCGCCGCCCCGGCCATCGTCCTGCAAGGTCAACTGAAAGCCGTTTGCCTGCCCGCGCAGGGTCAGGCGCAACTCGGAGGCGCCGGAGTGCCGCACCACGTTGGTGACCGCCTCGCGCAGCACCATCGCCAGGGTGCTTTCGAGGTCGGCGGGAAGTTCCGGCAGGGTGTCGGTGATGACCAGCCGAATCCCCGCCGCGTCGAGGGCCACCTTGGCGCGGGCGAGTTCGGCGGCCAGCCCGCTGCCCCGGTAACCCTGCACGGCGGCGCGCACTTCGGAGAGCGCCTCGCGCGAGATGCGCTCGACCTCGCGGATTTCGGCGGCGGCGCGCTGGGGGTGTTTTTCGGCGAGTTTGCCGGCGAGCTCGCTCTTGAGCACGATGACGCTCAGGGTGTGGCCGAGCAGGTCGTGCAGGTCACGGGCAATGCGCTCACGCTCGGCGTCGGCGGCCAGCTTTTCCTTTTCCAGTTGCACCTGGGCCAGCCGGCGCCGGGCCCGCAGGCCGCGGTAGGTGGCGTGATTGGCATAGGCCGATGCCAGAATGAAAAGGAGAAAGATGAAGTCACCCTGCGACCTCTCCGGCAACGTGAGGAGCCGGCCCACCATCAAAAGGGCGTTGATGGCCGCGCCGCCCAGGGCCACCCACTGCCGCCGCTGCCAGCCGATGAGGCTGCCGCCGTAGACCAGGAAACTCAGGGCGCTCGGCCCATACAGCCAGTCTCCCAGCGCCCACATCAGGAGGGCCGACAGCCAGCCAACATAAGCCCAGCGGTCGTCGGGGTCGCGCTTGCCAAAAGTAAAAACGTAGACGGCGACGAACGCAACCAGGGTTCCCCAGAACAGCACCTGCTCGGACCAAGGGCGCGGCTGCCCGGTAAAGGCCTGAATGGGCTAGACCAACCAGACCAACCACAGCAGCGGGAACAGGTCCCAGAACTGCGGCCTGCGCTGAGGCAGGCGCCAGTTCTTCAGCGGGGATGAGGCGGGGAGGCGCGGCACTCCTCAACCCTCGCGGCTTTCGTCACGCTTGAGCCCCCAGACCGCCAGGGTGCCGAAGACCAGGGTGAAGGCCGCCAGCGCCAGCCAGTGCGCCGGCTCGCTGGCCGTCTGTCCACTGACCGTGTTCGTGGCGATTTGACTGACGTGGTAGGCCGGCAGCAGGGGGGCGATCTGCTGCACAAATCCAGGCAGCTGATCAAGCGGCACAAAGAGCCCCGAAGCGAATGACATCACGACGCTCAGGATATTCGCCAGAATCTGCGCCGCCTGTGGACTCGCCAGAAACCCGATGCACAGCCCCAGCGCGACCAGCGGAATCATGCCCAGCAGCAGCTTGCCGGCGAGCAGCAGCGCGAGTCCCAGCGGCAGCGTGACCCCGCCAGCGAAATGAGCGAAGGCGTAGAGCAGGGCCAAGCTCACCGCCCCGAACGCGAGCGCCGCCAGCGTCTTGCTCACGAAGTACAGCGGCACCGGCAAAGGCGAGGAGCGCAGCAGCCGCAACCAGCCCCCGCTGCGCTCAGTGGCGACCGCCGCCCCGAAACTGAACAGAGCGAGACTCAGCAGCGAATAGGCCGCGAACTGCGTCAGGATGACCGGCCCGACGTGGGGGTCAGTCGCCCCGTACTCCTGAACGGCGGGCAGCCCGAACAGCGCAAAGAACATCACCGGAAAGCCGATGGCCCCGACCGTAAACATCGGACTCCGCAACAGGCGGCGCAGCTCGCCCAGGGTCAACTGTGCCAGAACTGGGAGGGCGGAGGTGCGGCGGGCAGGAACATTGGGCAGGGTGGTCATGGTGGGTTCTCCTTGGGAGCGCGGTGGGCGCAGGCTGTGTTTTTCAGAACGAAACGGGAGTGGGCGTTGCTGAGAACATCTTCCTGTCGGCGCCGGCCAGGGCGCAGTGCCGGGTGTCAGGCGCTGCGGGTGACAGCTGTCATGTCCTGCGGCCCGGTGAGTTGCAAATACGCCTCTTCCAGCGTGGCCCGCCTCACTTCGAGGTCGCTGAACGTGGTGCCCGAGCCGATCAGGGCCGCGAGCAGAGCTTCGGGGACGCTGGTTCGCAGGTCGGCCCGCCCAGCCGCGTCCACCTGCACCGCGCTCACCCCCGGCAGCCGCTCCAGCTCGGCCTGCACCAGATCGGAGACGAAGCTCACCCGGGCGCCGCCCACGCCCGAGCGCAGGCCCTGGGGCGTGTCGTCGGCCAGAATCCGGCCTCCATTCATTACCACCACCCGGTCGGCGGTGCGCTCGGCTTCTTCGAGGTAATGGGTGGTGAGCAGGATGGTGCGGCCCCGCGCCCGCAACCCGGTCACCGCTTCCCAGAACGCGGCGCGGCTTTGCGCGTCCATCCCAGTGGTCGGCTCGTCGATCAGCAGCAGCTCAGGGTCGCCCACCACCGCGAGGGCAAAGGCGAGGCGGCGCTTTTGTCCGCCCGACAGCTGCGCGGCGCGGCGTCCGGCCACCGGGCCCAAGTCCGCCAGTGCCAGCGCCTCGTCTACGCCCAGCGGCGCCGGGTAAAAGGACGCGAACAGCGTGACCGCCTCGCGCACCGTCAGACCCGCCGGCAGGGCACTTTCCTGCGGCATGGCCCCGATCCGCGCCCGCACATCGTTTCGCCGGGGATCGGCGCCCAGCACCCGGACCTGTCCGGCACTCGGCGCACTCAGACCGAGCAGCAGGCCGATGGCGGTGGATTTGCCCGCCCCGTTGGGCCCGAGCAGGGCAGTCAGTTCGCCGGTGCGCAGGGTGAGGTTGAAGTCGCTGAGCGCGGTGACGTGCCCGTAGGTCTTGCTGACTTGCTCGAAGGTGGTGATCATGCCCTCAGAGTGCCGCGGGCTCAGGGCAGGGCGTAGTGCCAGCTGTCAGGCGACCCGGATGACATTTGTCAGCCCCGTCATTTGTCAGGGCAGTCACGTCCCCTTATGAGACTTCACACACAGTGACACAGTGATCTATTGGACCGGCGGTCATCCCCTCAACTGCGGACCATGACGAACTGGAACAGGGAGCAGCCCGCCCCCCACGCGGGCGCGACGGGACCGAATTCTTCGCCAGGCGCCACCATGCAGCCGCTCGAACGCTCGCTGACGGGGGCGGTGGGCGCCGCGCTGGCCGCTGCGGGGCTGCGCAGCCGTTCAGGACTGGAAAAAGTGGTCCTGACTGGCCTCGGCGCGGGCCTGATCGCGGTGGCGGCGCGAGGGCAAAACCCGTTGGCGACGGCGCTCAAAATCGAGCAGAACGACGAAGGCGAAACTGTCGTGCGCGACGCCGTGACCATCGGCAAGCCCGCCGAGCAGTTGTACGCGGTCTGGCGCGACCTGCCGGGCCTGCCGCTGCTGATGACCCACCTGCGCAGCGTGGAAGTGCTCGACGACAAGCGTTCGCGCTGGACGGTCGAAGCCCCCGCGCCTCTGGGCACCGTGAGCTGGGAAGCCGAACTGACCGCCGACGAACCCGGCAAACGCATCGCATGGCGTTCACTGCCCGGCGCCCGCATCGAAAACAGCGGCGAAGTGCTGTTCCGTCCTGCTCCCGGTGCTCGGGGCACCGAAGTCGTGGTGCGCCTGACCTACCGTCCCCCCGGCGGCAGCGCCGGCGCCGTCATCGCCCGGATGTTCAATCAGGAACCCTCGCAGCAACTGCGCGACGACCTGATGCGCTTCAAGCGTGAGCAGGAACTCGGCCACGCCCCCACGGCCCAGGGCCAGAGCAGTGGCCGCGCCGCCCTCACCCCCCCCAACAAACGCGGAGACCTGGTATGAAAGCAATTGTCTGGCAAGGCGTCAACAAAGTCGGTGTCGAAACGGTTCCGGATCCCACACTGCTCCTGCCCACCGACGCCATCGTCAAAATCACTTCGACCGCCATCTGCGGCTCGGACCTGCACCTGCTCGACGGGTACATCCCCAGCATGGAAACCGGCGACATTCTCGGCCACGAATTCATGGGTGAAGTCGTCGAAGTCGGCAGCGAGGTCAGGAAGCTCAAGGTGGGCGACCGGGTGGTCGTGCCCTTCAACATCGCTTGCGGAGTTTGCGACCCCTGCAAACGTGGCTTTTTCAGCGCCTGCGACAACTCCAACCCGAATCACCGCATGGCAGAGGCTCTCTACGGCGCCACCAGCGGCGGGGCTCTGTTCGGCTACTCGCATATGTACGGCGGCTATGCGGGCGGGCAAGCCCAGTACGTGCGCGTGCCGTTTGCCGATGTGGGGCCGTTCAAAATAGAGTCGGGCTTGAAAGACGAGCAAGTCCTGTTCCTCACCGACATCTTCCCCACCGGCTACCAGGCCGCCGAGCAGTGCAACATTGTGCCGGGCCGCGACGTGGTGGCCGTGTTCGGTGCCGGGCCGGTCGGTCAGTTCGCTGCCCGCAGCGCGCAGATGCTCGGGGCTGCACACGTCATCGTGATTGACCGCGTGCCCGAACGCCTGGCGATGGCCGAAGCTGCCGGCTGTCAGACGATCAACTACGAGAAGGAAGACGTGCTGCTTTCCTTGCGCGAAGCCACTGGCGGACGCGGACCTGACCACGTGATTGACGCCGTCGGCATGGAAGCCCACGGCCACGGCCCCGGCTCCACCATGGACAAGGTGCAGCAGAACCTCAAGCTGACTTTTGACCGTATTACCGCCCTGCGCTGGGCCATCCTGAGCTGCGCCAAGGGCGGCACCGTCAGCATGCCGGGTGTCTACGGCGGCTTGGTGGACAAGATGCCCATCGGCGCGGCCTTCGCCAAGGGCCTGATTTTCCGTATGGGCCAAACCCACACCCACCGTCATATCCCCAGTCTGCTGGGCCGCATCGAAGCCGGGCAGATCGACCCCAGTTTCGTCATTACCCACCGCGCCTCGCTCGATCAGGCGCCCGAGCTGTACAAGACCTTCCGCGACAAACAGGACTGCTGCATCAAGGTTGTGCTCAACCCCTGGGCCTGAAGCCTTCAGGTGCTTGCCGGACGTCCCCTTTGGGTGGGCGTCCGGTTTTTTTAGGGGCCGTCCTGAGCGCCGGGAGTCACCTCAGCAAAGAGCTGCTGCGCCTGCGCCCAGGCCTCTGGGGTATCGATGTCGAGCAACTCAGCGGCCGGGCGGTCGATCTTCTTCAGCTCTCTTCCCAGTTCCCGCAGCAGCGTGCGCGGACCGTGATCGCTGGGCGGGAACTCATGCAACCGGGGCAGCAGGTCGCGGCGCAAAAGGGTCGGTGGCGCCGCGACCTCGCCGTAACGGGTGATGATCGCCGCAGGTTGCTCGGCGCCAAAGACCGTACCGAGCGCTTGGTGGGTGTCTCGGCGGACGAGGGGCATGTCCGCCAGAGTAAAAACCACTGCGGGCGCGGCCGACTCGGCCCACAACGCCTCGCCAGCCGCCTGAAAAGAAGACAGCAGCCCCTGCGCGGGCTGTGGGTTGGTCACCCAGCGCAGAGGCAGACCCTGCAGGGCAGCCCGCACCGCGTCGCCTGTCTCGCCGGGAGGAAGGACAGCCCAGACCTCACCGTAGCCAGCCTCAACCAGCGTTTGAGCAGCGTGTCGGCACAGCGGCATCCCACCAAGTGGCAGCAACGCTTTGGGTTGACCCATCCGGGTGCTGCGTCCTGCCATCAGCAAGACGGCAGCCAGTGAGGAGAGCGAGTTCATACCGGCAAGATAGGGCGCGAAGGCTGGGGCGCGTTGGCCCGATTGACGCCATTCCAGTTCACGATGGCCGCATATTAGAAGGCGCAAACTAGTTTTATTCCATCCTGCCTAATTCTTTTGACGGGCAGAAAGCGAGGTTGGCATGACCACCACTGATCTGAGAACAACTTATAGCTCCGTCACTCGCAGCCAGGCTTACTTTGACGGCGAATGGCGCAACGCGCCGCGCAACTTTGAGGTTCGTCATCCAGGCAATGGCGAAGTGATCGGCGAAGTCGCCGACTGCACTCCTACCGATGCACGCCAGGCCATTGACGCCGCCGAGGTAGCTCTGCGCGAGTGGCGGCAGGTCAACCCCTACGAACGCGGCAAAATCCTGCGCCGCTGGCACGACCTGATGTTCGAACACAAAGAAGAACTCGCCCAGCTCATGACCCTTGAAATGGGCAAACCGATCAGCGAGACGCGCGGTGAAGTGCACTACGCGGCGAGCTTTATCGAGTGGTGCGCTGAGGAAGCCGGACGCATCGCCGGTGAGCGCATCAACCTGCGCTTTCCGCATAAGCGTGGCCTGACCATCAGCGAGCCAGTGGGCATCGTTTATGCCGTGACGCCCTGGAACTTCCCCGCTGGAATGATCACCCGCAAAGCCGCGCCTGCGCTGGCTGCCGGCTGCGTCATGATCCTCAAACCTGCCGAACTCTCGCCCATGACTGCGCTCTATCTCACTGAGCTGTGGCTCAAGGCAGGAGGTCCGGCGAACACTTTTCAAGTCCTACCCACTAACGACGCTTCTGCATTGACTCAGCCTTTTATGAACGACAGCCGGGTCCGCAAGCTGACGTTCACCGGCAGCACTGAGGTGGGGCGCCTGCTTTACCAGCAAGCCGCTGGCACGATCAAGCGCGTCAGCCTGGAACTCGGCGGACATGCGCCCTTCCTTGTCTTTGACGATGCCGACCTTGAGCGCGCAGCGAGCGAAGTCGTGGCGAGTAAATTCCGCAACTCGGGTCAGACCTGCGTCTGCACCAACCGGGTCTATGTCCAGCGCGGGGTCGCCGAAGAATTTATCCGGTTGCTCACCGAGAAGACGGCAGCTTTGCAGCTGGGCGATCCTTTCGATGAGGCCACCCAGGTCGGTCCGGTCGTTGAGCAAGCAGGCCTCGATAAAGTCCAGCGGCAAGTGCAAGACGCCCTGACGAAGGGCGCACAGGCTACAACTGGCGGGCAAGTGAGCAGCGGCCTCTTTTTCCAGCCCACTGTCTTGGTTGATGTGGCACCAGATTCGCTAATCTTGCGAGAGGAAACATTCGGGCCAGTTGCTCCGGTGACTATCTTTGACACTGAAGAGGAAGGCCTGCGCTTGGCCAACGACAGCGAGTATGGATTAGCTGCCTACGCCTATACCCGCGATCTGGGCCGTGCCTTCCGCATTGCCGAGGGACTTGAATACGGCATTGTCGGTATCAACGATGGTCTGCCCAGTTCGGCAGCCCCACACGTCCCCTTTGGTGGCATGAAAAACAGTGGCGTAGGCCGTGAAGGCGGGCATTGGGGCCTGGAGGAATACCTTGAAACCAAGTTCGTCTCGCTTGGTCTTTCCTGAGCTGGGGGCATATTTTCCCAGCTGTTGAGAAGACGTATAAAGTCGAGGGTGATGCAGATTTAACTTGCGTCACCCTCGACTTTGTTCTTACCGGTAAGAACTGTTCAGCTCTGTTCGTCTATCGCCTGACGGACCCGCTCAGGCATTCGTGCCAGCCAGCGGTCGAGGGCTTCTCGCGTTGGTGTATCCAGACCCGATAGAAAACGCTTGCTGCTCAGGACTTTGGCGAAGTGCTCAGGAGTTACTGCGCTGGTCTGAGACGGCGTTTGCAAGGCCTGAAGCAGTTGAGAGCGGGACGCACCATTCTGGGCAAGCTTCAGGAGTTCGGCTTGACGTTCTGGGGGCGCACTCGCGACCACTGAGCCAAGGGTCAAGGGCAAACCAGCACGCAACGCTTCTAGCACAGGCTGAGGCCAGTTGAGGATACGCAGCTTATTTTTGGCAAAGGTCCGCCAGGTTTCCCCCATTGATCGGAACACCTGATCAAGTTGTTCATGCTCGTCGCCTGGGACGGCTCGCAGCAGTTGCATCAGGCGCTTGCGCGCTTCTTCCCTTTCCAAACCCAACGTCAACGCTATCAACTCAAGTTTCCCGTCCACCTCATCAATGACATTCAGGTTGTCGCGCTGCAAGTTTTCAATGAGGGCAGCAGCTCTGGCCTGCTCGTTGCTGAGCTGCCGAACGACGACCGGAACTTCAGCCAAGCCAGCCAGCTGGGCGGCTCGCCAACGACGCTCCCCTGCAACAATCTCGTACTGCCCATCCACCGAACGCACCAGCAGCGGCTGCAATACCCCATGCGCCCGGATACTTTCTGCCAGCTCACTTAGCCGCTCCAGATCAAAAGAGCGGCGGGGCTGGGTGCTTCCTACTTTCAGTTCATTAACGGGCAGGGCACGGATATCGTTGGCTTGACTGAGATCAACTGGCGTTTCACCCAACAGACCAAGCAGGTCGCGCCGACGCTCTGGACGACGCCGGGTCATGCGTTTTCCCCCGGATACGCTACGCCGATAGCGGCAGCTATATCAGCGGTCAGGCGCTGCACGTCGGCATGAACGGGTGTTCCCGGCGCATATTCGCTGACCGGGGCTCCCTGGGCCGTCGAGTCGAGCCAGACTGCTTCACGCTGCGGAACCGGGCGCGCCAGGGGAGAAAGGTGCGCTTTCAGATCGGCTAAGACTTCCTGATCGTGTCGACGCCGAGCGTCATAAAAGGTCGGAACGTACAGGGCCACCGTCAAGTCAGGCCGCACCTCACGGTATTCAGTCAGGGCGCCCTGTAACCCAGGCAAAGCATCTAGGCCTTTTTGTCGCGTCGGTACCGGCACGATCATCTGGTCAGCGGCCAGCGCGGCCAAGATGGCGAGCTGTCCAAGGCTAGGCGGACTATCAATGAGGGCTACGTCGTAGTCGCCGGATACCTCTGCTAAAGCGCGGCGCAGACGCCCCTGAGCACCGACTCGGCCCATCATCTGGCCTTCCGCCACGGCCAGACTGACATGTGCAGGAATAACGTCCAGGCCAAACGCCTTGACTGGGGAAGGCAGCGGCTGACCGTCCACGGCCACTGGGTAAACCGTCATCTCCCGCGTGACCCCAGAAATGCCCAGCCAGCCGGTCAAATTCGCCTGTGGGTCGAGGTCGAGCAGCAGCACCCGCAGCCCGCCCCGTGCCAGCTCATAGCCAACATTCAAAGTCAAACTGGTCTTGCCTGCGCCTCCGGCATGGTTGAACACCGTGAGTGTTTTCACAGCGCTCACCATATCCGAAAGGTCTGCAATCGACTGTTCCTCCTTGAACGTCAGGAAGTGCTGGACAACTGGTAGTACCGAAAAAATTAGATTGCGTAGAAACAGATGATTCTTCAGCACAAAAAATTTTCTTAATAGACCTGTAATTGTCTAGACGAATACCTGTGGCACTTTGTGGAGTTTGAATGACCCTGCCTGTGGCACTTTGTGGAATTACCTGTGGCACTTTGTGGAATTTGGGCCGTTTGCCTGTGGCACTTTGTGGAATTACCTGTGGCACTTTGTGGAGTTTGAGCGCCCTCGCCTGCGGCACTTTGTGGAGTTTGAATGCCCCTGCCTGTGGCACTTTGTGGAATTACCTGTGGCACTTTGTGGCATTTGGACCGTTTGCCTGTGGCACTTTGTGGAGAAAAAGGCCGTTTGCCTGTGGCACTTTGTGGAATTCGGGCCGTTTACCTGTGGCACTTTGTGGAGAAAAATCGAAAAACGCCGTCCTAGACGTGAGAACATGCCGCCCTATGATGATGATCATCATTTTTTTGTTTTTATCTTTAAAAGATTTGATCATTCATCAAGCGAGCAAACTTGGAGAGCTGAGTAGCGAGAGGGCAGGGTCTGGAAACGTGAAAATCAGCGTGTAGACTTTGGGTATGGCGAGCAAAGAGCTGGCACTCAGGCACGACGAGCCAAATCTGGCACGGCTGAACCTGGTGCTCGCTCCCAACCGCACCGAGCTCTACGAATGGGCCCGGCACATTGCCTTCGATGCCATTGGAGGCGTCAGCGTGCGCTGCACTGCGCCTCGTAACGCGTTGGTTCCTCATGGGGTGGACAACGATGTTCTCCTTGGACTCGTCAACGCTGTGGTGTTGCAGGGGATGCCGCAGGATGACACCGTTCGTCTGACGACCCGCGAACTTTTGCAGCTCAGCGGGATTACGCCCAGTGCCCGTGCTTATCGCAATCTGCAAGCTTCGTTGCGGCGATTGCAACACACCGCATACGACGTGACCGACAGCTGGTATGACGGCAGCCGCCACCGGTGGCGGAGCGTAAGCTTCAGTTTGATTGTCCGCCTGGGGGCTGAAGACAATACGGCGGATGTGACCAATGCCGGGCAGTGGCGTGCCCAGACACTTCTCGCTATCCGGCTTGACGACAGCCTGATCAGCAATATCCGGGCCGGACACATTTTGCCGCTCGATTTTGAGATGCTGGCGCGACTGAGTCAGCCTCTGACCCGCAATCTGTTCCGCACGCTGTCTTTTCAGCGGGATCAGGTCGGCCAGGAGCCGGTGCTGGCCTTCGCTGTGCCGCTCAACACCTGGGCGACCCATCTGGGGATGCACGAGATGCGTCTCGATACAGTCATGCGGGCGCTCAAGCCAGCGCACGAGGAATTGATCGCCATAGGTTTTCTGCGTGAGGTGGAATACCGGGGGCGAGGCAAAACGCGCATGGTGCACTACACCTTTGCCAGCACCAAAAGCGCGGCAGTCGACCCGGAGGCCATCGCCGTCCTGGCCCGCTACGGGGTCAGCGGGGGGCGAGCCCTCACTCTGGCCCAGGCATATGGCTCGGAGGCCGTCCAGAGGGCTGTGAGCGTCTTAGAAGCCCTGTTGCAGACTGACTACCGCTCCAAGATTCGTAACCGCGCTGGGATGCTCAGCGACATTCTGGAATCGCCGGACAAGTACGACACGCTGCTGACCGTGGCTGAAAAGACCACCGACGAAGCCCGTGCTCAAGCTAAGCCCACTCAGGAGACGAGCGAAGAAGGCGACTCGGAAACCAGTACTGTTCCCCGCAAAGCCCGCTCGGCGCATGTGATCTTGCTCGGCCAGTACGACGATACGGCGGAGCGCCGTGAACTGCGGGACCGCGCCGCTGCGCTCTATGTTGCGGAACGGGTGAGCAGTCTGGACCTCATCGGGCTACTTAACAAGGAAACGGCAGCCGCTCAGGCACAAATTCAAGCCTGGGAACAGGCCTGAGCTGCCTGCGGCACTTTGTGGAGTTCCTGCTCGCTCAAAACTGTGGGGCGGCGAGCTTCACGGTTTTTAGGTCTGAATTTGACGCCGAGCTCCACCTGGATTGTCTTGCCTAGTCCTCGCCTGTGGCACTTTGTGGAAAATTCTTGCCCTCCACGTAGATGTGGCAGCAGTCAGTGACGCTTATCTAGGGTTCAATCGTTTACAAAAACGCTCTTTTCCTAGTATTCCTGCCTGCCTGTGGCACTTTGTGGAATTGGATTTCTAAATGACATTGGGCCAGTTAAGGTCAATATTTTCTTTGTCTCTTTCCCATCTGAGCATCAAAGTGCTTTATTTCTCACATATCCCACCTTCTCATTTCAGCGCTTGCACTAAGCTCCTGACTGGAAGATGAGCCACGCTCTCCGTCCACTTTGCCCCCCACCTGAACAATTTCGCCCTCACGATGGAAGGAGGCCCGTTGTGGTCGCTTCATGCTCAACCCAGGCTCCGGCTTTGCTGGTGCTCTCGCATCTCCGCTGGAACTTTGTTTTTCAGAGGCCGCAACATTTGATGACCCGCGCCGCTCGCACCCGCCGGGTGTTTTTTATTGAAGAGCCGGTGTTTGGTGAGGACGCCGACAGACTGGAAATGGTGACAGATGCCAGCGGCGTGACGGTCTGCACGCCCCACGTCGAGTCTGGGCACAGCCCAGCAGAATCCCAGGCCCGCACCGCGCGGCTGCTCACGCAACTGGTACAGAGCGAAGGCCTGGACACCTACGACCTGTGGGTCTATACGCCGATGGAGCTGCCGGTGGCGGCGGGCCTCACTCCGCGCCTGACGGTCTATGACTGCATGGACGAACTTGCCAACTTTAGGGGCGCTCCTCCCGAACTGCGTGAACGCGAGCAGCAACTGTTTGAGCAGGCCGGCGTGGTCTTCACCGGCGGGCACCGTCTGTACGAGGCCAAGTGCCTGCAACACGGCAATGTGTATCCTTTTCCCTCCAGTGTGGAAGTCGAGCACTTCGCACAGGCGCGGCAAGATCTAGCAGATCCAGCGGACCAGCGTGAGCTGCCGCGTCCGCGTCTCGGCTTTTACGGTGTGATCGACGAGCGCTTCGATACCGCCCTGATCGGTGAACTTGCTCGCCGCCGCCCCGAATGGCAGATCGTGCTGCTGGGGCCGGTGGTTAAGATTGATCCCGCCGAGCTGCCGCAGGCGCCCAACCTGCATTACCTGGGGCAGAAGACCTATGCCGAGTTGCCGCAGTACCTCGCCCACTGGGACGTGGCGCTGCTGCCCTTTGCGCTCAATCCGTCCACCGAGTTCATCAGCCCGACCAAGACGCCCGAATATCTGGCGGCGGGCGTGCCGGTGGTGTCGACCGGCATTCGTGACGTGATCCGGCCCTACGGGGAAGGAGAGATGGTGCGCGTGGCGGACGGGGTAGACGCCTTCGAAGCCGCCTGTGCGGCAGCACTGGACGAAGCCGGCACCGCGCAGGCCACCGAGCGCCAGCAGCGGGCCGACGCCTACCTCGCTGGGCTGTCGTGGGACCGCACCTGGAATGAGATGCAGGCGGCGATGGAAAGCGCCGTTCAGACCCAGCAGAGCGCGGCCCCGGCCCCTCTGCGCGAGAGTGCCGATGACTGATTTGCCGAGCGCAGTGACGAACGAAAGGACCGAGCAGACGAACACAACGAACGAACAACAGGAGTCCAAAGGCTTCGATTACCTCATCGTGGGCGCGGGTTTTGCAGGCAGCGTGCTCGCCGAGCGCCTGGCCAGCAGCGGGCAGCGCGTCCTGATCGTGGATCGCCGGCCACACATCGGCGGCAATGCCTATGACTGCTACGACGACGCGGGCGTGCTGATCCACCCCTACGGGCCGCATATTTTCCACACCAATTCGAAAGACGTGTTCGAGTACCTGTCGCGCTTCACCGAGTGGCGGCCCTATCAGCACCGCGTGCTGGCGAGCGTAGACGGGCAACTGTTGCCCATTCCCATCAACCTCGACACCGTGAACCGGCTCTACGGGCTGAACCTCACGTCCTTTCAGGTCGAGGAATTCTTCGCGTCGGTGGCCGAAAAAGTCGAGCAGGTTCGCACCAGCGAGGACGTGGTGGTCAGCAAAGTGGGCCGCGACCTCTACAACAAGTTTTTTCGCGGCTACACCCGCAAGCAGTGGGGCCTGGACCCCAGCGAACTCGACGCCAGCGTGACCGCCCGTGTGCCTACGCGCACCAACCGCGACAACCGCTACTTCGCCGACACCTATCAGGCGATGCCGCTGCACGGCTACACCCGGATGTTCCAGAACATGCTCAGCAGCCCGAATATCAAGGTCATGCTGAACACCGATTACCGCGAAATTGCGGACTTCATTCCCTTCCAGCACATGATCTACACCGGGCCGGTGGACGCCTTTTTCGACTTCTGCTACGGCAAGTTGCCTTACCGCAGCCTGGAATTCAGGCACGAGACGCACGACACCGAGCAACTGCTGCCCACCGGCACCGTCAATTACCCCAACGACTACGCCTACACCCGCGTGAGCGAGTTCAAGCACATCACCGGGCAGCGGCACCACCAGACCAGCGTGGTGTACGAGTACCCCCGCGCCGAGGGCGACCCCTACTATCCGGTGCCGCGCCCCGAAAATGCCGAGCTGTACAAGAAGTACGAGGCGCTCGCTGACGCCGCCCAGGACGTGACCTTCGTGGGCCGCCTGGCGACCTACCGCTACTACAACATGGACCAGGTGGTGGCGCAGGCGCTGGCGACTTTCCGCCGCTTGCAGGGCCAGCCGGAACAGGGCAACGCGGAGTAAAGGCCGTGGAAGACATTCGGGTTGCCAGCTGGCTCGAATTGCTTGAGGTGCTCAACCAGAATTCCTGGAACGCGGAGCTGCGGCGTTTTCGCTCGCCCTACGTGTTTCGGGGCCAGGGCCGCGCTGCCCGGTTGACGACCTCGCTTCAGCGCCTCGCCGGGGAAACGCGCGATATCGAGCGGCATCTGGTACGCGCGTTTCGCAAGTACACGCAGGCGAACGTGCAGACCGAGAATGTGCTGTGGTACTGGCTGGCGCTCGGGCAGCACCACGGGTTGCCGACCCGGCTGCTCGACTGGAGCTATTCGCCGCTTGTCGCGCTGCACTTTGCCACCGCCGAGGAGCGCGACTACGACAAAGACGGCGTGATCTGGATGCTTGACATGGCGACGACCAACGCCGCGCTGCCGGGGCCGCTCTCGCACCTGCTGCGGCATGAGGGCAGCAGTGTGTTTAGGGCAGCAGTGTGTTTACCACCGACATGCTGGCGACGTTCAGCGCGGGGGAGAGGCTTCAGGGCCTGAGCTTCGACGCCGACATCCACTGGCTCGAACGCATGGAGCGTGAAAGCGGGCGCCCTTTCCTGATGTTTCTGGAGCCACCTTCGCTCGACCAGCGCATCGTGCAGCAGTCGGCGCTGTTTTCCATGCTGTCCAACCCCGAGGACGACCTAGAAACGTGGCTGGGCCAATACGACGGCGCCGCCCGGCGTGTGCTGCTGCCCGCCGAGCTGAAGTGGGAAGTGCGCGACCGGCTCGATCAGGCGAACATCACCGAGCGGACCCTGTTTCCCGACCTGAGCGGGCTGGGGCAGTGGCTGCGGCGCTACTACCGGGTGCGCGGCGACGAATTCCCCGATCAGGAGGACAACCGCACCCCCGAGGACAGCCGCAACCAGCACCGCTGAGTTCAGACAGAAAAAAAGCCAGGAGGATTTCCCTCGCTGGCCTTTTTATTGCTGCCGTGTCAGCCGTTGACCACGTCCCCACCGTTGGGGTGCAGGACTTGCCCGGTGATGTAGCTGCTGTCCTCCGACGCGAGGAACACGTAGCTCGGCGCGACTTCGGCGGGCTGGCCGGGGCGCTCGAGCGGGGTCTTTTTGCCGTGCTCGGCCACCCGCTTCTGGTCAAAAGTGGAGGGAATGAGCGGCGTCCAGATGGGGCCGGGCGCCACGGCGTTGACGCGAATGCCCTTGTCGGCGAGGTTTTGCGACAGGCTGCGGGTAAAGGCGAGGATGGCGCCCTTGGTGCTGGAGTAGTCGAGCAGTTCGGGGCTGCCCTTATACGCGGTGACCGAGGTGGTGTTGACGATCACGGCGCCTTTTTGCAGGTGTGGCAGGGCGGCCTGGGTCAGGTAGAACATGCCGAAAATGTTGGTGCGGAAGGTCCGTTCGAGCTGCTCCGGGGTGATGTCGGTGAGGTTTTCCTGCGGGTGCTGCTCGGCGGCGTTGTTGACCAGAATGTCGAGCTTGCCGAGTTCCTTCATTACCTGCGCCACCGCGTCCTGACAGAACTTGGGATCGCCAATGTCGCCAGCGATGATCAGGCCCTGGCGGCCCTCGGCCTGCACCATCTTCAGGGTGTCCCGCGCGTCCTGGTGCTCGTCGAGGTACAAGATCGCCACGTCGGCCCCCTCGCGGGCAAAATGCACGGCCACCGCGCGCCCGATGCCGCTGTCGCCGCCGCTGATGAGGGCCACCTTGCCCTTCAGCTTGTCGCTGCCCCGGTAATCGTCACGGATGACCACCGGGGCCAGGCTCATTTCGGCTTCGCTGCCGGGCTGCTGCTCCTGGGTTTCGGCGGGCACCTCCTGCGGCATGTTCTCGGTGGCGGCGGTTTCGGGCTGGCCATTGGCCTGCTTGGTCTTGTCGTCGTTGGTCATGAGGTCTCCTGCTGCCCAGTGTGCCGAAGCTGGGGGCGTGGCGGGTTGCAGGGGCCTTAAGCGAATTTTGTGTGGACCTGCCCGGCTGAGGGCGGCTTTACTTCCTGAAGCCGAACTCGTCTGCCAGCGCCGTTCGTGCCGCGTTGACCCCGCACATGCCGTGAATGCCGCCACCGGGAGGCGTGGAGCTCGAACACAGATACACCCCGCGCACCGGCGTGCGGTAGGGAGCCGCCGACAGCACCGGGCGCGCGACAAGCTGCGGCAGGGTCACCGCCCCGCCCGCCACGTCGCCGCCAACGAAGACCGGGCTAAAGCGCTCAAGCTGCGACGCGGTGGTCACCCGGCAGGCGAGCACCCGCTCGTGGAAACCGGGGGCAAAGCGTTCGAGTTGCGCTTCGACCCGGGGCCGCAAGTCGGCGTCCGAGCCGTTGGGGACGTGGGCGTAGACCCACAGGGTGTGCCCGCCCGCCGGGGCACGTGAGGGGTCAAAAAGGCTGTGCTGCGCGGCGAGGAGGTAGGGCCGCTCCGACTGCAACGACGCTTCGGACGCCACGATTTCAGCGGCGCTTCCGGCGATGTGAACGGTGGCCGCCCGCCGCAGCCGCTCGTCTTGCCAGGGCAACGGGCCGCTGAGCGCGTAGTCGAATTTCTGCATCCCCGCGCCGTAGCGGTAGCGGGACAGCGCGGCGCGGTAACTCGCCGGAGCGCGGTCCCCGAGCAGGCGGAGGAGCACCGCCGGGCTGGAATCCACCAGCGTCACACGGGCCGGGGGCAGGTCGCGCGGCTGGCTGACGCGCACGCCCGTAATCACCTCGCCTCCCAGATATTCCAGATACCTCCGCAGCGCGTCGGCCAGCGCCTGGGCGCCGCCTGCTGGAAAAGGCCAGCCCACCGCGTGCGCCGTCAGCGCCAGCACCAGCGTCATGGCCGAGGTGCCGGGCGTGGTCAGTGGCAACCCAGTGTGCGCGGCGATGCCGTTCCACAGGGCGCGGGCCTGCGGCGTGCGAAAGAGCGTGCGGCCCAGCAGGTCAGCCGGAGGCAGCGCCCGCAGGCCGAAGCGGGCGAGCGTGAACGGGTGGCGCGGCACGTGGGGGAGAGGCCGCAAAATATCGTCCAGCAGCTCTTCCCACTCCTGCACCAGCGGCGCGAAGAGGCGTTCCCAGGCGGGGCCGTCGGCGCCCAGGACCGCAGCAGTCGCGCTGAGGTCGCGCTCGAGCGTCACGCTGCCGCCGCCCGCGAGCGTTTGTCCCAGCGGTGCCGGCGGGTGAATCCAGCGCAGCCCGAAAGCGTGCAGCGGCCACTCCCGGAATGCGGGCGAGGCGGCGGCGAGCGGGTGAATGGCCGAGCCCACGTCATGCACGAAGCCGGGCAGGGTGAGTTCGGCGCTGCTCAGGCCACCGCCCACGCGCTCATGCGCCTCGAGCACCTGCACCCGCAGCCCGGCGCGCGCCAGGGTGACCGCCGCCGCGAGACCGTTGGGACCGGCGCCGACCACCACGGCGTCGAGCAGGGAAGAAGGGGACATGCCCCGCAGCATAGGGGTTCGTCTGCGGTCACCGCTCACTGTTCAGCCGTCTTCCCTGGCAGGCAGGCTGGTCGGGCCGCCTTCTTCCAGGGTTTGCAGCGCTTCCAGAATGGCCTCGGGGTCGCTCGCCTGTTTCAGCGCCTCGGCTTCGGGGTCGGGGCGGTCGCGCACGTTGGGCAGGTCGCGGCGTAGTTCTTCCAGCAGGGCGATGATCTTGGCGCTGCGCTGCTCGGTGAGCAGGACGATCTGCAACTGAAGTTGCGCCCGTTGCTCGGCGAGTTGCGCCTGCCGCGCCTGTGAAATTAACACAGTCACGGTGGTAATCAGGCTCAGCAGCCCGATCAGTCCCTGAAGCCAGAAAAACGGCGGCTCGTCCCAGGGCTTGTGGGTGATCACCTTGATGTCGAGGTTGAGCACGATCCACAGCAGAAACAGGACAAACGCCGTGACGACCACCGCCGGGCGGCTGAGCAGCACCCCGAGTTGCTCGATGGGCCGGTGAAGCTGCGTGAGCCCCAGCTCGGCCTGTTCGCGCAGCAGGCGGTTGATTTCGGCGTTTTCGCGCAGCAGCCCTTCGAGCTGAGCGGGGTCGGTGGACAGCTCGTTGCCGGGGGGAGAGGAGGGCCGGGCCATGAGTGAGGCGGACTCTAGCCGATTCGCCGGCCTGAGCGTCGGCGAGCCCTACACAGCTTTTGTCGTTTTCCCTGACTCCTCGGTCGGCAGCGAGCACAGCGGCGCTTATGATGTGGCGCATGGCCGCTTCTCCCGCTGCGGATGCCACGTCTCCTTCTTCCCAGTCGGCGCCGCCACGTCCTCCGACAGACGCCGGACCGGGCGACCCTTTGCTGGATGGAAGTGGTCAACCCGCGCCCCATGCCGAGGCGCATGTGTTCCGGGACGGCAAGGTGCGGCACCTTCCGCTGGACCTGAACCTCGCGCGTGGGCTGCTGGACGACCCGCAGGCGTTCGTGTGGTTCGATCTGGTCAACCCGGACCCCGCCGACCTCGAAGCCCTGCGCGAGCCGTTCGACCTGCACCCGCTGGCGATCGAGGACGCGCTCGTGGGTGGGCAGCGGGTCAAGGTGGAGCCCTACGACACCTTCTGGTTCGTGGTGCTGCACGGCGCCTCCTTGCCGTCGCAGGACCGCTTGCAACTGCACGAAATGGCGCTGTTTATCGGGCAACGGTTCGTACTGACCATTCAGCATCAGCCGCTGTTCGCCGACGAGGAAATCGTGGAGCGCTGGCAACTTGTCCCCGCCGCGTGGCGTTCCAGTGCCAGTTCGCTGACCTACGTGATTCTGGACACCATCGTGGACAATCTGCGCGAGCTGACCGACCAGATTGAGCGCGAACTGCGCGAGGTCCGCACGACGATGACGCGCAGCCAGGTCGTGCATCCCGAGCTGCTTCAGCGCATTTTTTCGCTTGAGGAAGTCACCCATGAGGCTTACACCGTCGCCCTGTCGCTGCGCGACACCCTGCCAACTTTCGTGCACGCGCCGGAGGAGGCGCCTGTCGGCGGCCCGGCCCAGGCGCCGTACTACCGCGATGTCCACGACCACGCGATAGGGGTGGTCGAACGCCTCGGCGCCGAGCGCGACCTGAGTCAGCGGGTGTTCGACGTGTACCAGTCGCTCGCCGCTCAGCAACAGAGTGAGGTGGCGCGGCAGCTCACGGTGGTGTCCACCATTTTTCTGCCGCTGACCTTCCTCACGGGGTTTTTCGGTCAGAACTTCGAGTACCTGACTCAGAAGATAGCGAGCGAGCGGGCGTTCTGGGTCTGGGGTTTCGGGTCTTATCTGCTGTCGCTGCTGGCAATCGCCTGGGTCATTCGCCGGGTGTCGCGTTGGGGGCGTGACGGGTAGGTCGTTGCCTTGAACCGCTGACTTCAGCCGAGTTTAGCCGCCAGATATGCCTTGAGCGCCGCCGCGTCGTTGGGCAGCACGTCGCAGAAGCGCTCCTTGCTTTCGATGCCGACAAAGCGTGTGGGGCGCTCGGGCACGCGGCCCACCGCCTCGCGCACCGTTTCCTCGAATTTAGCGGGCAGGGCGGTTTCCAGACAGACCATCGGCACGCCGCTGCGCCGGAACCCCTCGCCGGCCAGCACGCCGTCGGCGGTGTGGGGGTCGATCAGGCGGCCAAACTGCTCGTCCACCCGCCGGATGGTCGCCAGCCGGTCGGCGTGGGTGCTTTTGCCCGCGCGAAAGCCGCTGCTCTGAATCTCCGGCCAGTGCGCCGTGTCGCGCAGTTCCACCGGGCGGCCCGCGCCGACTTCGTCCCACCAGCCCGCCGTCTGCACCGCGTCGGCCCCGGCAATCAGGTAGAGGTAGCGCTCGAAGTTGCTCGCCTTGCCGATGTCCATGCTGGGGCTCGACGTGACCGCCACCCGCGCTGCCGGGCGGACGTGATAGCTGCCGGTGGTGAAAAACTCGTGCAGCACGTCGTTTTCATTGCTGGCAACGATGAGCTGGCCGACCGGCAGGCCCATCCGTTTGGCGAGGTAGCCGGCGAACACGTTGCCGAAATTGCCGCTCGGCACCGAGAAATCGGCCTCGGCATCCGCAGGCAGTCCCAGCGCAAAGTACGCCCGGAAGTAGTACACCGCCTGCGCGAGCACCCGGCCCCAGTTGATCGAGTTGACGGCGCCGATGTGGTACTTCGCCTTGAACTCCGCGTCGGCGTTCACCTCTTTCACGAGGTCTTGGCAGTCGTCGAACACGCCCTCGATGGCGATGTTGAAAATATTTGGCTCATTCAGGCTGTACATCTGCGCCTGCTGAAAGGCGCTCATGCGGCCCTGCGGCGAGAGCATGAAGACGTTGACCCGCGCCTTGCCGAGCATCGCGTACTCGGCGGCGCTGCCGGTGTCGCCCGACGTCGCGCCGAGGATATTCACGCGCTGGTCGCGCTTTTCCAGCACATACTCGAAGGCGTGCCCCATAAACTGCATCGCCATGTCCTTGAAGGCGAGGCTGGGGCCGTTGGAGAGTTCGAGCAGGTAAAGTCCCGACTCGCCCAGGGGTGTCAGCGGCGTAATGTCCGGGCTGCCGAACACCTCGGCGCGGTAGGTCGCGTGCAGCAGCGCCCGCAGGTCGGCCTCGGGGATGTCGGAGATGAAGGGCCGCATCACCGCGTAGGCGAGGTCGGGGTAGCTCAGGCCGCGCAGGGCCTCCAGCTCCGCCGCGCTGAAGGTCGGGATGAAAGCGGGCATCGCCAGCCCCCCGTCGGGCGCGAGGCCGGAGAGCAGCACATCGCAAAAGCTGCCGAGGTCGGTCTGGCTGCGGGTGGAGACGTACTTCATGCGGTCAATCTAGCGGGCTGTGCCGCGTGGCTGGAGGACGGGGCTAGGGTGGATGGGACACTTCGTCAGTTGCGCTTCATCTACCCTGACTCATGGTGCAAACGCTGCGTGCGGTCCCCTTTCCTCGCCGCCTGGCCTGGCTGTGGCCCGCGTTTGTCCTGACAGCGGCGCTGGCCCTGAGCGTGCGCTTTCCGCAAGACACGCCGCGCCTCGCGCACGCGGCCCTTTTCGACGCGACCCTCACCACCGCCGCCCTCGTTTTTCTGGTCACACCGCGCCAGGAACGGCACTGGCGGCCCCTGCTCGGCATCGTGCTGCGCGGCGTGGCGCTCGCCGGTCTGGTGTTTCCGTTGTTGCGGCACTCCCTGTGGTTGGAAGCGTTCGGCCTGCTGGTGGGCGCGGCGTTCGCGTGGCGCGGGCTGCGGACGCCGCTGCCGGAGGGGTACGCCGAACTGGATGACCTGGAACGGGTCTACGCGTACTGGTCGCGCTTTTCGGCGCAGCCACGCGGGGTCCGGCTGGTGCTTCAGGACATGCTGATGCTCAGCCATCTCGTGCGGCGGCCTCGCCTGCCCACCGGCCAACCGTTCGGCACCCGCCGGGGCACGGCGACTTCAGCCACCGTCACGCTGCTGCTGTTCGCCACTCTGGTGGAAGGCCTGCTGGCCCACGTCCTGCTCGCCCGCTGGAATGAGTCGGCAGCGTGGGGCTGGACCGTGCTGGAAGTCTTGGGCGCCATTTGGCTCCTCGCCTATGCCCGCGCCCTGAGTCTGCGCCCGGTGACAGTCGGAGGGCAGCGGCTGTACCTCCGCAGTGGCCTGCACTGGACCGGCAGCACCCCGCTGGCGAACGTAGCCGGGGCCGCGCCCTATTGCCTTGAAACCGACGGGGACGCCCTGAGGATCGCCATTGACGTGAAGCCCAACGTGACCCTGACCTTTGCCGAGCCGGTGCGGCTCTGGGGCCTCTTCGGCAGCGAGCGCGAGGCGCGGCGGGTCAGCCTGCATCTGGATGAACCGGACGACTTCATGGCAGCCTGTCAGGCGAAATGACGCTGCGCCGCATTGCCCTGACCTATGCCATCCTCACCCTGCTTCCCGCCAGTGCCAGCGCCGCGCAGCTCACCCTGCTTGCCCACCCGCAGCCGGGCCGGGTGGAAGTGCGCGTCGCCGAGGACGACCCCTGGGGCCAGCGCCCGGCGCGGGCAGAAGACAGCGCGGCGGTGAATGTGCTGCGGACCCTCTCGCAACTGCTGCCCAACCCGCTTGCCGGGGTGCCGGTGCGCTGCACGCCGGAAAGGGGAGAGACGGTGAACACCCAGACCGATGATCGGGGCCACGCCGCCTGCACGCTGCCGCCGGGGGCCGGAGCGGTGCGGGTGGAGGTGCCGGGCGCCGGGGCACAGGCGGCGCCCGACTGGCAGTTGAACAGGGCCGCTCACCTTACTGTGACCGACCTTGACGACACCGTCATCGTGACCGGCGTGCGGCAGGGCGGCGCGGCGCGCATCCTGCGGCAAAACGCGCTGACGCGTCCGGTGTTTCCGGGGGTGCAGGCCCTCTTGCAAGCGGAGGCGGCGCGGGGGCCGATGGTGTACCTCAGCAACAGCCCCGAAGGACTCGGCGCCCCATTGCAGGAGCTGCTGGGCACGCGTGGCTTTCCCGCCGGGCCGCTGCTGCTGCGCGATTTTCCCAGCGTGTCCGGCGCCCAGCACAAGGGACAGGCGCTCGATACCCTCGCCCGGCAGACCGGGGCCACCTTCACCCTGCTCGGCGACAGCGGTGAGCGCGACCCGGAGATTTACGCGGCGTTCGTCCGCGCCTGGCCGGGCCGGGTCGAGCGGATTCTCATTCGGGACGTGGTGAGCGGCGAACGCCACGCCGAGGTCGAGCGGCTGCTCGGGGGCCTCGGCGTGGCGTGGGAGTGGCTGCCGGGAGCGCAGCCCTGACGGGATTCAGGCTTGCAGGCTGGGCTGCCCCTCGCCCATCAGCACCACCACGAAGTGCTCGGGCAGGTTGTGAATCACCATCTCGTGCCCGCCGTAGCGGATGGTCACGTCCTGAATGTCCTCGCCGAGCATCTGCTTGCCCAGCACACCCGCCGTGTTGGTGAAGAAACGGGCGAACAGCTGGATGTTCTCGGGCAGCACGTTGCCGGTCTGACGCAGCGGCTGGCCCTGGCGGTCGAGCATCACCACGTCGCGCACGCGGGGGTGGTCCTCGTAGGTCTGGAGCAGGTCCGAGAGCGCGGTGAGCGCCGCGTCGTCCATCTTCTCGGCTGCCGGTTGTTCGGTGGCGGGTGCCGGGGGCTGCACCGCGTCTGCCGCGTGCTGGCGGCGTTCCCGCGCGTCTTCGAGGGTGCTCTGAACGAGGGGAATGAGTTCCTCGGAGCGGAAAGGCTTTTTCAGCAGGCCCTCGGCGCCGACCTGCTGCGCCTGTTCCTTGACCTCGTCGTCCACGTTGCCGCTCATCAGGATGACGGGCAGCGCGGCGTAGCGCGGGTCGGCCTTGAGTTCCTCGCACAGCTCCACGCCGCTTTTGCCGGGCATGATCACGTCGATCATCAGCAGGTCGAAGGCGCCGGGGTCTTCGGCGAGGCGCTCGAGGGCCTGCTCGGCGCTCACGGCGCTGGCGCTGGAGACGTTGTGGTTGCGAAGGGTGATTTCCAGCGCTTTACGCACGCTGATGCTGTCGTCGACGATGAGGATGTCAGGCATGAAAAAGGGCTCCAGTCGGAAGAGAAAACGTCAAGAAGGCGGGAAAGCAGCTTCAGTGGAAAAACAGGCGCCGTACGGGCGACACAATCAGTGCAGGCTGTGCCCGGCGGCGTGGTGGTCGAGGTCCACCGCCAGTTCGATCAGCAGCCGGGGCGTGGCCGCGTGCAGGTCGGGCGAGCGCACGTCGTCCGGCGCCTCGGCGAGGTAGAAGTGAAAGATGGCGTCGCGGTATTCCTCGATGGCCTGGAGCAACGTGAAGACGGCGGCCTTGCCACTGTGCCCGCCGCACTCGGCGTACACGAGGTCGCCCCCGCGCATCACCAGATGTCCGGCCAGCGGCTGCGCGGCGCCCTGACGGCTGCTGACCGTGACCAGCCAGTGCCCGGAAAAGCGCATTTCGGCCACCCAGTTCAGGAATTCGGGCAGGCTGAACTGCGAGAGGTCGCCGTGCAGGTGCGCCGGGGCGCCTGTCCGCAGCGGCACCGGGAGCTGAGCGGGTGAAAGGCCCAGTTCGGTCAGCACTTCGCCGAGCACCTGCGGGCTGGTGGGCAGCGCCCCGGCGTCCCCATTTCCAGCTTCCGGCAACTGCGGCAGCACGTACACCGGCACGTCGTGGGTGCTTTCCTCGGCGGTGACCACTTCGCGGAAGTCCTCGCCGCTCATGTCTTCCATCTGGGCGTCGCAGATGATGGCCGCCACCGGCATACGCTCGAGCTGCGTCAGGGCGTGCAGCGCCCCCTCCGCCTCGATGGTCGGCACCCCCGCCTGCCCGGCGAGGTGGCGGTACATCGCCGCCCGGTCGGGGTCGTTGAGGATGGTCAGAATCGGCAGGGCGGACACGAGTTCGGGCCGGGCCGGAGAACGGGGGACGGCGGTCACGCGCTCACCCCGGCCTGCTGCGCCTGCTGCAAGGTGCCCAGGCGGCGCAGCAGCAGCGCCTCGTTGACCGGCTTGGTGAAGTAGTCGTCGGCGCCGAGCTGGAAGGCCAGCCGCTGGTGTTTTTCCCCGGCGCGGGTGGTCATGACCAGCATGGGAAGCCCGGCGGTGGCAGGGCGGGCGCGGACGGCGGAGAGCAGTTCGTAGCCGTTGACGCGCGGCATTTCGAGGTCGGTGACCACCGCGCCGAAGTCGGCGTCCTGTTGCAGCAGGTCGAGCGCTTCCTGGCCGTCGCTCGCCGTGACCACCTGATAACCGCCGCGTTCGAGCATGCGGCCCACCAGCCGGCGCACGCTCAGCGAGTCGTCCACCAGCAGCAAACGTTGGTTGCCAGTCGCCTGGACTTGCCGCTGGGCCTGACCCAGCCAGGTGGCGGGGCGGCGGCTCAGGCGCAGCACGCCCGCCGGGTCGAGAATCGCCAGCACCTGTCCGGTCCCCGACACCGCCATCCCCGCGAGGTAGTCGAGCGGCGCGAGCAGGCCGCTGGGCGCGGTCACGGCGACTTCTTCGATGTCCCCGAAGTCGTGCACGCGCAGGGCGAGCAGGCCGGAAATGCTCGACACCACGGCGAGGTGCGCTTCGGTGTCCGTATCCTGCGGCGCGTGCCCCCAGATGGGCCGGGCGTCCACCACCGGCACCGGCTGGCCGCCGAAGTCGAGCCACAGTTGCCCGTCGTCGCGGCGCAGGTCGCCGAGCGGCACGTCGCGCAGCGAGCGGACGCTGCCCACCGGCAGGGCGGCGTGGTGGCCAGCCCCCAGGTCGAGGTGCAGCACGTCCATGATGCGCTGCGTGGTCGGCACACGCAGGGTAAACGCTGTGCCTACGCCGCGCTCGGAGCTGATCAGCAGCTCGCCGCCGAGCTGACGAACCGCCGTGGCGACCACGTCCAGCCCCACCCCACGCCCGGCCACGTTGCCGACCTCGCGGGCGGTGGAAAAGCCGGGAAGAAGAATCAGGCGCCCGAGTTCGTCGCTGCTGAGCTGTTCGAGTTCCTGCGCCGAACGCAGCCCGCGCTCCAGCGCCCGCTCGCGGATGCGGGCGTAGTCCAGGCCCTGCCCGTCGTCGGCCACCGTGACTTCCAGAAAGTTGCCCTGTTCGGCGGCGCGAATCCAGACGGTGCCCTGGGGGTTTTTGCCGGCGGCGCGGCGGCTTTCGGCGCTTTCGCTCGCCAGCCCGTGGTACGCGGCGTTGGTCAGCAGGTGCAGCAGCGGGTCGCTGATACGTTGCAGGATGCCGCTTTCGATCAGCACGTCCTCGCCCTCGACTTGCAGGGTCAGGTCGGCCTGCTGCTCGCGCGCCCAGCGCCGCAGGCGGGCGGTCGTTTGCGAGAAGGCCACGCGGCTGGTCTGGTTCACGTCGAGGCGCAGGCGGCGCACGAGTTTGCCGAGCTGCTCGTTTTCCTCGGACAGCTCGGCCGCGGTGTCGCTCAGGCGCCGGCGCACTTCGGCGAAGTCGGCGGACAGCTCGGTAATCGAGCGCGAAAGGATGTTCAGGTCGTTGTAGGTGTCGAATTCGAGCTCGGCGAACTGCTGAGAAAGGTCAAGGCCGCCCATGCGGGTCGTGGGGGCCGCGCCTTCCTCGCGCACCATGTCGGGGTTGAGGTAACGCTCCTCGAAGTCACGCACGGTGCGCTGAAACCGCTCCTGGCTGGCGGTCATGCTGCCCTGCAACTCGTCGAGACGTGACAGGAGCTGCGTCATGCGGGCGCGGGCGGTCACGAGTTCGCCGAGCTGGTCCATCAGCCCTTCGAGGCGCGCCGCCGGCACACGGATGCTGGTCGCGGCGGCGGGAGCAGGGGCCGGGACAGGAGCCACAACCGGAGCCGCCGCCGACATGGGCGGCACCGGGGTCTGCTCACCGCTGTGGGCCGAGCGCAGCCGCGCGGTGACGGCGGTGAGTTGCGCGGGGAGCGCCGCGCCATCGGCGCCAGCGGCCACCGTCAGCAGGTCGCCGATGGTGTCGGTGGCCTCGGCGAGCAGGCCGCGCACGTCGCTGCTCAGGCTGACCGCTCCCTCGCGGGCGGCGCCCAGCAGGTCTTCCATACCGTGCGCGAAGTCGCCCAGCGGCGGCAAGCCCACCATGTACGCACTGCCCTTGATGGTGTGGGCGGCGCGGAACATCACCTGGAGGTCGGCGTCCTCGCCGCGCCCGAGCTGTTCGCGCAGGCTGGCGAGGTGCTCGTGCACTTCGGGCGCGAAGTACTCCCAGACCTCGGCGTTGTCGCGCACGAAGGCCTGCACTTCCTGGGCCACCGTGAGGGGCGCCGGGGCGTCTTCAGCAGTTTCGGAAGGAGTATCACTGGGCGGCGCATGGTGCAGCCGCGAGGCCCGAATCTGGAAGGCGTCGGGCCGCTGCTGGAGGAGACGCTGCAACGTGGTGGCCCCGCCCGAGCGGGCGAAGAGCAGCCCCAGGTCGTGGTCGTCGCCCCCGGCCTGCAAGCGGCTCAGGCCCTGGCGCAGCGCCGCGTTGACCTGTTCGAGCAGGGTCAGGAATTCCTGGTGCTGCTCGCGGTCGAGTTGCGGGCGGGCGTCGAGCAGCCGCTCTTGCAGCGAGGCCAGGGTGGAGAGCTGCGCGTAGCCGTACAGGGCGGCGCTCCCGCGCAGGCGGTGGGCGAGCACACTCAGGTCGCCCAGGTGGGCGGCGAGTTCCGGCGTGTCGTGGGCGTGTCCGGCGGCCCCGCTCAGCGTCCGCAGGCCGGTGACCCCCTCTTCCAGGCCGCTCAGGACCTCGGCGGCCTCCTCTCTAAAGCTCTCAAGCAGTTCGCTGTGGGCCATAACCATCACGCTACCTTTCTGTTCGTTGCAGGCTTCTTACGCGCTGCCCGGCTCTGGCAGGCGGAAGCGGGCGAGGCTGGTGTCGAGTTGACGGGCGAGGTCTTCGAGCTGCTGCGCCGTGCTGCGTCCTTGCTGCACCGCGCTTTCCGAGCGCTGCGCCACTTCGGCGATCTGCTGCACCGCCGCGTTCACCCGCTCCACGCTCTGCACCTGCTCCTGGGTCGAGGCCGCGATGCTTTCAGCGAGCTGCGCCGAGCGCTCCGTCAGTTCACCGATGTCCTGTAGGCGTTGCCCGGCGCTGCCGGCGATGCGGTAGCCCTGCTCCACTTCGCGGGTGCCTTCTTCGGCTTCCACGATCACGTCCTGCACTTCGGCCTGCACGCTCTTGATCAGCCCCGCGATGCGCGTCGTCGCCTGCGCTGAGGTCGTGGCGAGCTGACGAATTTCATCGGCCACGGCGCCGAAGCGTCCGCCCGCGTCGCCCGCGCCCGCCGCTTCCACCGAGGCGTTGAGCGCCAGCAGGTTGGTGCGCCGCGCGATCTGGGAGATGGTATCGACGATTTCCTGAATCTCGAGCGAGCGGTCGCCCAATGTCTTGATGCGCTTGGACACCTGCTGCACTTCCCGCCGGATGTTCTGCATCCCCCCCAACGTCTCTTGCAGCGCCTCTTGCCCCTGCTGTGAGGCGAGCAGCGCCTCACGCGCCGTCTGCGCCGAGGTCTGGGCGTTGTGCGCCATCTGGCGAATCCCGGCGGTGATCTGGCTGACCTGCTCGGCCACCCGCTGGGCCTCGGCGGCGGTGAGCTGCGCGCCCTGCTGAATGGCTTCGGTGGTGCCGAGCATTTGCTTTGAGCCTCCGGACACGGAGGCGGACGCGGCCTGAACCTGCTGCAAGGTGGCGGCGAGTTCGTCGGTCATGAGGTTGATGGAGTCGACGACGTTGCCGAGGATGTCCTCGGTGACGACGCCGCGCTTGGTGAGGTCGCCTTCAGCGATGTCCATGGTGACGTCGAGGAACTGACCGATGTTGTTCTGGAGCCGCTGGGCTTCCACGCGCTCCTGCTCAGTGCGCTCGGCGCTGGCGCGCAGCTGGGTGGCGGCTTCGTTGAAGCTCGTCGCCAGGGTGCCGAACTCGTCGTTGGAGGTCACCGGCAGCTTGACGGCGAGGTTGCCGCTGGCGAGCTGCTTGGACGCCGAGGTAAGCTGTTCCAGCGGGCGCAGAATCGAGCGCAGCAGGGCGCGGTTGACGAGCAGCACCAGCGCGAGCAGCAGCGCCAGGCCGCCGAGCAGCAGGGCGAGGCGCCGGGTGGCCTGCTGTTGCAGCTGCCCGAAGCTCTGGCTCATGCTGTCGTTGATGGCCCGGAGCGCGGCGTACTGGGCCTCCACCTGGGCTTCGTCGGCGCGGCGCAGCGTGTTGACCGTCTGGGGGGTAAGGGGCTGGCCCAGCTGCGCTTCGGCGGCGGCGAGCATCTGCCGGGAAGTGTTGAGGGCCGCAGTCAGGGCCGGACTCAGGTCAACGCCGGCCTGGGGCACGTTGCTGAACAGTTCCTCGATATCGCGCTCCAGCACCCCGCTTTCGCTTTGTCCTTGCAGCAGCAGCCGCTGGGCCTGAAGTCGCTGCTCCGCGCTGAGGGTTTTGCCCTGGGCGGCGCGCTCCTGGGTCAGCAAGCGCGACAGGTCGCCCGTCGTCGTGTTGAGGTTCAAAAAGTCGCTGGGCAAGCGTACGGAAATCATGGTGGCGAGCGCCTGCGACTCGAAGGACCCGCCGGTCAGCAGCCCCCCGTCGCGGGCGGGCCGACGAAACAGGTCGCGCAGGTCACCGGACAGAATGTTGGTCGTCAGGTGGTCGAGCTGGGCCGGGTTGAGCCTGTGCTCGCGCAGCTGCTCGGCCACCGACATGACCTGCTGACCGACGGCGGTGGCGACCGTCCGGCTTTCCGGGGTCAGGGTGGGGGCCGCAGCCAGCCCGTTCGCGGCCTGTTCGAGTTCATTCAAGACGGCGGGGCTGGGCCGGACATTGCTCGCTGCGCGCAGGGCGGTCAGGTCGCGCTGCACTTTCAGCAACTGGTCGTAGTACTGGGTCGTTTCGGCGGCCCGCACGGCGAGTTGCTGTTGTTGCCGGGCGCCGTTGGCGAGCGCCAGGCCGGTGCCGAGCAGCGGCAGGCCCAGGGTCAGGCTGCTGAGCAGCAGCTTCTGGCCCACGCTGAGGCGGCTGAGAAAACCGGCGCGCGGGGAACGTGAGGAGGGAGACGGCTGATCGCGCCGTGCGGGGGCCGCCGGATGCGCGGCAGCGGGATCGGGAGCGTAGGTCATGGGCAGCCTCCTGGCAGGGTCGGAAATAAGGGATACGGATTCCGAGTGAATCCTGTTGTTTCGGATTCAATCCGAGCGGATGCGAGTAGGAAAAAGACGGGTTTCGCGGTATGGAAGCGCAGGCGGCGCTTTTCTGCCTGTGCTGGAATGGAGCGCAGTCCGTATGGGAAAGGAGAGGAGGGGAGACGCGAAAAGGAGCGCCTTAGCCCGGCAGACGGAAGCGGGCGAGACTGGTGTCGAGTTGCCGGGCGAGGTCTTCGAGTTGCTGCGCCGTGCTGCGCCCCTGCTGCACCGCGCTTTCCGAACGCTGCGCCACTTCGGCGATCTGCTGCACCGCCGCGTTCACCCGCTCCACGCTCTGCACCTGCTCCTGGGTCGAGGCCGCGATGCTTTCGGCAAGCTGCGCCGAGCGCTCGGTGAGCTCACCAATGTCCTGGAGACGCTGACCGGCGCTGCCGGCGATGCGGTAGCCCTGCTCCACCTCACGGGTGCCTTCCTCGGCCTCCACGATCACGTCCTGCACCTCGGCCTGCACGCTCTTGATCAGGCCCGCAATACGGGTGGTTGCCTGCGCGGAAGTGTTCGCCAGTTTGCGCACCGAGTCCGCGACGATCCCGAAGCGGCCCCCGGCCTCCCCGGCGCCCGCCGCCTCGATGGAGGCGTTCACGGCAAGCAGGTGGGTCTGTTCGGCGATCTGGGAGATGGTATCGACGATTTCCTGAATCTCGAGCGAGCGGTCGCCCAATGTCTTGATGCGCTTGGACACCTGCTGCACTTCCCGCCGGATGTTCTGCATCCCCCCCAACGTCTCTTGCAGCGCCTCTTGCCCCTGCTGTGAGGCGAGCAGCGCCTCACGCGCCGTCTGCGCCGAGGTCTGGGCGTTGTGCGCCATCTGGCGAATCCCGGCGGTGATCTGGCTGACCTGCTCGGCCACCCGCTGGGCCTCGGCGGCGGTGAGCTGCGCGCCCTGCTGGATGGCCTCGGTGGTGCCGAGCATTTGCTTTGAGCCTCCGGAGACGGAGGCGGAGGCGGCCTGAACCTGCTGCAGGGTGGTGGCGAGTTCGTCGGTCATGAGGTTGATGGAATCGACGACGTTGCCGAGGATGTCCTCGGTGACGACGCCGCGCTTGGTGAGGTCACCTTCGGCGATGTCCATGGTGACGTCGAGGAACTGGCCGATGTGGTCTTGGAGGCGCTGGGATTCGAGACGTTCCTGCTCGACGCGCTCGGCGTTGGTCCGCAACTGCGCCGCCGCCTCGTTGAAGGAGCTGGTCAGGACGCCGAGCTCGTCGGAGGTCGTGACCGGCAGGTGAATGTTGAGGTTCCCGTCGGTGAGCGCCTGCGCGTTGGTGGTCAGCTGCCGCAGCTGGCGCACGATGCGCTGCAGGATGTAGACCAGCAACCAGGTCGCCAGAGCAGTGATGAGCAAAGTGATCAGGCCGTTGACGATCCCCTTGCGGACGTATTCGTCCTGGAAGTTTTTCCCTTCTTGCGACAGGGCCGCGCTCGTCTGGGCGTAGAGCCGGTCGATCTTCTGCAGGTTGCGGTCGATCAGGGCCTGTGAGGTGCTGCCCCCGGCGCCGGACGCCGCGGCGCGCAGGTTGCCCAGGACCAGCGACATCATGTTGCTCAGCTGCTGCATCTCGCTGCTCAGTGCCCGGGCCTGTTCGGGGCGCTCCCGCACGGCGTCGTTCAGCGCCTCCTGGGTCTGCCCCACCTCCGTGCTCATATGGGTCACGAGCGCCGAAAGCCGGGTGCGGTCGGCGCTGGCGTTGGGAGCGCCGCGGCGCAGGCGGTCGTTGAGCAGCTCGGCCTGCACGAGGTTGCTGCGCAGCCCCATCAGGCCGTCACCCAGCGCGGCGCGCTGCAACAGGTACATGGTGTGCTGGCCCCCGCCGAGGTCGAGCGAACTCGCCTGCGTGATGTTTTTGAGCACATTTTGCACGGCGCTGTTCACCGTGCCGTAGCTGCTCACCCGGTCCCCGCTGGGGGGCAGGGCGAGGTAACGCTCCACCTGCGCCCTGAAGTTGGCGAACTGCAGCGTTTGGCGCAGTTCCCGCCGGATCTCGGGCAGGGGGCTGATGGGGTTGGTCGAGGCCTCGGAGTCGAGCAGAGCGCCGAGCTGCGTCAGGGCCTGCTCGGCCCGTTGCCGGGCCGCGGCGGGGCTCGTCTGGGCGCTCGCTGCGAGCGTCAGGTCGTCGAGGGCGCGCTGCAAGTCGGTGGTCGCGTTGACGAACGGCATGATCTGCTCGGCCCCGGCGACCGGCTGCACGATGCGCATCAGGGTGGAGGCGGCGGCGGTCACGTTGACCACCAACGGCACGAAAAACAAAGCGCCGGCCAGCCCCAGTTTCTGGGCCACACTCAGGCGGTCGATCCAGCGGGGCGCGCGGGGAAGGGAAGGACCGGAAGCCGCCTGCCGGCCCGGTGCAGGCCGCGCGGCAAGTTCGGTGCTGGGAACATTCTGTAGCATTTCGGCTCCTGCAAACATCGGAGAAAAAAGAAGGGAGAGAAGGATCAGGCGGCTCAGCTCAGGCTGGAATGGGAAGTTCAGCCCAAGCGGAAACGGCTGAGGCTCTGATCGAGCTGGGTCGCCAGGGCGCGCAGCTGCTCGGCGGCGCCGCGACCCCGCTGCACCGACTGCTGGGCGCCCTCGGCAAGCGCGGCGATGTCCTGCACGCCCTGCCCGAGCTGCTCGATGTCCCGCGCCTGGGCGCCCGACACGTCCGACATCTGCCCGGCGAGCTGCGCAGACCGCTGCGCGATGTCTCCGAGTTCTTGCAGGCGGCTCCCGGCTTCCTCGGCCACCCGGTAGCCCTTCTCCACCTGCGCGGCGCTGCTCTGCACGCCCTGCCGGACCTGCGCGATGTCGCTTTGCAGCGTGGTGATCAGAGCGGCCACGCGCCCGGTGGCTTCGTTGGTCTGCTCGGCGAGCTGGCGCACTTCGTCGGCCACCACGGCAAAGCGGCTGCCGGCTTCACCCGCGCCCGCCGCCTCGATGGAAGCGTGCAGCGAAAGCAAGTTGGTCTGGCTCGAAATCTGGGTGATGGTGTCCACGATGCCCTGAATCTGCTCGGAGCGCTCGCTCAGCGCCTGCATCGTCTGCGCCACGTCCTGGGTGCCCTCGCGGATGGCGGCCATCCCCTGCAAGGTGCCCTGCACGGCCTGCTGCCCCTGCTGTGAGGTCTGAAGTGCCTGCTGCGCGGCGGCGGCGCTGTCCTGAGCGCTGCGGGCGAGGTCCTGAATCCGCAGGCTGATCTCGGCGGCCCGCTCGGCGAGGCGGCGCGACTGCTCGGCGGTGAGCTGCGAACCCTGGCCGATCTGGGCGGTGGTCGTGAGCATCTGCGCCGAGCCCTGGTTGACCGACTGCGAGGCGCCCTGCACCTCCCGCAGCGTGTCGGCGAGTTCGCCCACCATCAGGTTGATCGAGTCCACCACGTTGCCCAGCACGTCGTCGGTGACCTTGCCGCGCCGGGTGAGGTCGCCGTCGGCGATGTCCATCGTCACGTCGAGGAACTCCCCGATGTTGCTTTGCATCTGCTGGGCTTCCTCGCGTTCCTGGTCCACCCGCAACTGGTTGCGGCGCAGCTCGGCGGCGGCGTCGTTGAACGACCGGCTCAGCAGCGCGAGTTCGTCCTGAGTGGTGACCGGCACGTCTACGTTCAGGTCGCCTGCCGACAGCTGGCGCGAGGCGTCGGTGAGCTGCGAGAGGGGCCGCGTGATGGCGCGCATCAGGGCAAACAGCAGCGCGGCGACGGCCCCGAGCAGCAGCAGCAGCAGGCCGAACTGCAAGGCCAGCGTCACGTACCCGCCCTTGGCGCGGCCCAGCAGTTCCTGGCCGACCGAGGTGATGGTGGCGATGTACGAGTCGCGCAGGCTGTTGAGGCTGAGGCTGTAGCTCTTGGCGAGGGCGTCGCCGTAGGTGCCTTTGTCGAGCCCGGCCTGCGCGCGCTGAAGGCTGTCGTCGATGGCGCGGGTCATCTTGTCGGTGGGTGCCTGAAGGGTCTGCCGCAGCTCGGGGCGCAGCGAGTAGGCGCGCGCCAGGTCACCCCGGTAAGCGTCGAGCACGTCGCTGATGATCGCGGTGTGGCGCAGCAGTTGCTGGCGCAGCCCGGCGTCGTTCGGGGTCAGGGTGAGCATGTCGGCGGTCAGGGCGGCCAGCTGAAGCTCGGACGACAGTTTGGGGATGCGGCGCTGGTTGGCCATGATCAAGGAGCCGAGCGCGGGGTCTTGCTCGCTGTCGAGTCCGGCGGCGCTGAGCATGTCGTCCACCAGCAGTTGCTGGTTGTTGCGGCTCAGGGCTTCGTAGGCGCCGAGGATGGCGCGGCTGTCGGCGGAATCGGCGGTGAGTTGCAGCGCCTGCCAGTCCTGCTGCGTCGCCTTGAGCTGCTGCGCCGGGCGACCCCGCAGCAGCGGCGCCAGGGTCGCAAAGCCCTGCGAGGCTTCCTTTTCCCCTTTGGCGCGTTCCTGTGGGTCGTCGTGGGTGAGGCCGTACACGTAGAGGTACATGCCCGACTGCACGGCGGCGAGCGGCTCGGTCTGCTGAAGGCCGTGGAGCTGCGTCACGGTGTGGTTGATGCGCGACAGCTGCTGGGTGGCCTGCCACGCGGCCAGGCCCACCACCGGCACGCCCAGGCTCAGCGCCATCAGCCCGAGCTTCTGGCCGATACCCAGCCGGCCCAGCAGCCCCGAACGCTGGGGCGCGCGCGAAAGGTCGCTGGACTTGCGGTTCTGACGGGAAAAAGGAGGCTCGAGACGGTTGAGTTCGGCTTGTTGCGACATGGGTTGCGTACCTGTGGGAAAAGGGGAAAAGCGGCGGGGGCCGGAGCAGGAGGGGCCGGAAGCAGGAGGGGCCGGGTCAGGCCGGGCTCAGGCGCCGGGTGAGGGCGCTGAGCAGCAGCTCGGGGTGCAGCAGGTGCCCCCGGTGCCCGTCCTGAAAGCTGCCCAGCAGGGTTTCGGACGAGAGCAGCTCATCACCGGGGGTCTGGGGGTCTTCGGTAAACCCGATCACGTCGTCGACGGGCAGGCCCAGCGTCTGGTCCTGGATGTCGAGCAGCAGCAGCAGCGGCGCCCGCCGGTCCTTGTGCTGGTCACTGGTGTCGGCGGGCCAGTCGAGCAGGGCGCGCAGGTCGGCCACCGGCACCACGCGGCCAGCGGCGGAGCTCAGGCCCAGCAGGGCGCCGCCGCTGCCGGGCAGGGGAGACAGAATGTCGAGCGGGCGCACCTGCCGGGCAGCGGCGGCGGGCAACGCCAGCACGCGCTCGCCCACCCGGAACAGCAGCAGCGAGTCGGTCATTCAGATGTGCCGCGCCACGAGGGCGGCGACCTGTTCGGGGGTGTAGGGCTTGGCGAGGTAGTCGGCGGCGCCCTGACGCATGCCCCACTTCACGTCGGTTTCGGCGCTCTTGCTCGACACGATCACGATCTTGAGGCCCGCCGCCGCCGGCAACTTCTTGAGTGCGCGCAGGGTTTCGTACCCGTTGCGCTGCGGCATCACCACGTCGAGCAGCGCCAGATCGGGCCGCTCGCGCTCGACGATCGCCTCTGCTTCCAGCGGATCGCTGATGCTCACGACCGCGTGTCCGGTCGGCCGGAGCGCCTCGGTCATGAAACGGATGTCGGCGGGGGAATCGTCGATGATCAGAATCTTTGCCATACTTCGGGTTCTCCTTGCAGCGCGGGCGCGCCTGGGCCGGCAAATCACGCCCGCTGTCTCAAGGGACCTTAATGTTCCTGATCCGACAAAAGTCTTACATCTCTGCTGTTTTATAAGAGGAGATTTGCCGTCCTGCAGGGCCTTTTTGTAAAGGACTTCACAGCCGGCTGCGCTGAAAATGAGAAGTGGGTAACTTGTCACACTGACAGTTGCCCAGTTCCTAGCGCCGCGCCTCCTGCTGCTGCCGGAATTGCAACTCGTACAACTCGCGGTAGAGGCCGCCTGCCGCCATCAACCCCTCATGCGTGCCGTCGGCGACCACCCGCCCGGCGTCCATCACCAGAATGCGGTCGGCGCTGCGAATGGTGCTCAGGCGGTGCGCGACGACGAAGGTCGTGCGGCCCACCATCAGCCGCTCGAGCGCCGCTTGCACCAGCGCCTCGGACTCGTTGTCGAGCGCGCTGGTCGCCTCGTCCAGAATCAGGATGCGCGGGTCTTTGAGGATGGCGCGGGCAATGGCGACGCGCTGGCGCTGCCCGCCCGAGAGCTTGACGCCGCGTTCGCCGACCACCGCGCCGTAGCCGCCTTCGAGCTCGCAGATGAACTCGTGGGCGTGCGCGGCGTGCGCGGCGGCTTCGACCTCGGCCTGCGACGCGCCGGGGCGCCCGTAGAGGATGTTCTCGGCCACCGTCCCCGAAAACAGCAGGGTTTCTTGCGGCACCAGCCCCACCTGACGGCGCAGGTCGGCCAGGGCGTAGGCGCGCACGTCGTGGCCGTCCACCTCCACCCGGCCCGCCGTCACGTCCCAGAAGCGCGGAATCAGGTTGACCAGCGTGGTTTTGCCCGCGCCGCTCGGCCCCACCAGCGCGACCACCTGCCCGGCGGGCACGTCGAAGGTGATGTCCTGCAAGGCGGGCGCCCCGGCATAGGTGAACCCCACGTCCACGAAGCGCACCCGGCCCTCGGCGCGGGAGAGCGGCCGCGGCGCGGCGGGCCCGGGCAGGTCGCTGCGCTCGTCGAGCAACTCGAAAATGCGGCTCGACGCGCCCAGCGCCTCCTGAAACTGGTTGAACACGCCGGTCAGCGCCGCCACCGTGCCGCCCACCTGCAGCGCGTAGAACAGGAACGTGACGAGGTTGCCCGGCGTCAGCGCGCCGCTCATGACCTGCCGCCCGCCGAACCACAGCACCAGCGCGAGCGCCCCGAAGGTCAGGAAGCTCATGACGCCGGTCATCAGCGCCTGCAAACGGGCCCGGCGCAGCGCGGCGCGGAAACTGGCGAGCACGCCCTGGCCGTAGCGCTCCTCCTCCAACCCCTCGGCGGTAAAGCTCTGGACCACCCGCACGCCGCTGATGGCTTCCTCGGCCTGCCCGTTGGCGGCGGCCACCGCGTCCTGCACCTCGCGGCTGACCCGCCGGATGCGCCGCCCGATGGTCACCGCCGTGCCGATGACCAGTGGAATGATGGCGAGGGTCAGCAGGCTCAGGCGCGGGCTGGTCTGCACCAGCAGCAGCACTGAGCCGATGAGGGTAAACCCCTGCGAGGCGAGCTGCGCGAGCGCCGTGCTCGTCACCGCCTGCACGGTGCCCACGTCGGAGGTGAGGCGGCTCGTCAGGTCGCCGGTGCGGTGGTTGCCGAAAAAGCGCGGCGAGAGCGACAGCAGATGCGAAAACAGCGCCCGGCGCAGGTCGGCCACCACGCCCGCTCCCACCCGCGCGAGCAGGTACGCCTGCGCCGCCCCGAAGCACGCCGAGAGCGCGAAAATGCCCAACAGCGACAGCACGGTGCGGTCGAGCGGCCCGGTGTCGGTGCTGCCCACCTTCAGAAACGAAGCGTCGATCAGCGTACCGAACAGCCGGGGAAACACCAGTCCCAGCCCGCTCGAAATCAGGGTGGCGAGCACGCCCAGCACGAAGGGCAGGCGGTAGGGCCGGGCGTAGGCGAGCAGGCGGCGCAATTGCCGGGGGTCGCGTTGCCGGGCATCACGGCGCGCGGAAGCAGCCGGGCGAGGGCCTGAACGCGGGGTCATGCCCAGCAGTGTAGGAGGAGAGGGGAGGCGGCACGTCGGTGCGGCTTACAGGGGCTCTCAGAGGCAAAAGCAAAAGGCCAGAGCAGCGCGGCCCTGGCCCCCTCCCTCGCGGTTTTTACCCGCCGCCGTTCAGAAGAACCCCATCTTGTTCGGGCTGTAGCTCACCAGCAGGTTCTTCGTCTGCTGGTAGTGGTCGAGCATCATGCGGTGGTTTTCGCGCCCGATGCCGCTCTGCTTGTAGCCGCCGAAGGCCGCGTGCGCGGGGTAGACGTGGTAGCAGTTGGTCCAGACTCGCCCCGCCTGAATGCCCCGGCCCATGCGGTAGGCGCGGCTGATGTCGCGGGTCCACAGGCCAGCGCCCAGACCGTAGAGCGTGTCGTTGGCGAGTTCGAGCGCCTCGGCCTCGTCCTTGAAGGTGGCGGCGGCGAGCACCGGCCCGAAGATTTCTTCCTGAAAAATCCTCATCTTGTTGTGGCCCTTGAAGATGGTCGGCTTGACGTAAAAGCCTTCTTCCAGGCCCTCGCGCTGCCCGCGTTCGCCGCCGGTCAGCACTTCGGCGCCCTCGGCGCGGCCAATGTCGAGGTAGGACAGAATCTTGTCGAGCTGCTCGGTGCTCGCCTGCGCGCCAATCATGGTGCCGGGGTCGAGCGGGTGGCCCATGGTAATGGCCTCCACGCGCTGCACCGCCCGCTCCATGAAGCGGTCGTAGATGCTTTCCTGAATCAGCGCCCGGCTCGGGCAGGTGCAGACCTCGCCCTGGTTGAGCGCGAACATCACCATGCCCTCGACCGCTTTATCGAGGAAGGCGTCGTCTTCCATCATCACGTCGTCGAAAAAGATGTTGGGCGACTTGCCGCCGAGTTCCAGCGTCACCGGAATCAGGTTGTCCGCGGCGTAGCCCATGATCAGCCGCCCGGTGTTCGTCTCGCCGGTAAAGGCGATCTTGGCGATGCGCGGACTGCTCGCCAGCGGCTTGCCCGCTTCCAGCCCGAAGCCGTTGACCACGTTGACCACGCCCTCCGGCAGCAGGTCGGCAATCAGTTCCATCAGCACCATGATGCTGGCGGGGGTCTGTTCGGCGGGCTTGAGCACCACCGCGTTGCCCGCCGCGAGTGCGGGCGCGAGCTTCCAAACGCCCATCAGCAGCGGGAAATTCCAGGGAATAATCTGCCCCACCACGCCGAGCGGCTCGTGGAAGTGGTACGCGACGGTACTGTCGTCGATCTGGCTGAGGCCGCCTTCCTGCGCCCGGATGCACCCGGCGAAGTAGCGGAAATGGTCGATGGCGAGCGGCAGGTCGGCGGCGAGCGTCTCGCGCACCGGCTTGCCGTTGTCCCAGGTTTCGGCGACCGCCAGCATCTCGAGGTTCTGCTCCATGCGGTCGGCAATCTTGAGCAAAATGTTGCTGCGTTCGGTCACGCTGGTGCGGCCCCAGGCGGGCGCGGCCCGGTGCGCGGCGTCGAGCGCGAGTTCGACGTCCTCGGCGGTCGAGCGGGCGGCCTGGGTAAACACCTTGCCGTCCACCGGCGAAGCGTTGTCGAAATACTGCCCCTTCACGGGCGGCACCCACTGCCCACCGATGAAATTGTCGTAGCGCTTCTTGAAGGTGACGACACTGCCGGGCGTGCCGGGGTTGGCGTAGCCCTGGTGCTGCGGTTGCTGTTCGGCGACGGTCATAGAAAACCCTCCTGCGGAAGACGGAAACGAAAAGCCGCGCGTCCCCACGGGGCAGCCAGACGACACGCCGCCGCGTGAGGAAAGCCATCAGATTGTTTGAACGTCCGCAGTCTAGCAGGGTTGGCCTGAACTGGGCTGGAGTCAGGCCCGCTGGTACGTCCAGCGCTCGCCGTCCGCGGCCTGTTCGCGCGTTTCGTGCAATTCGCCCCGCACCACGAGTTCCTCGACGAGCGCCGCCGTCTGGTCGAGCAGCAAGAGCGCCTGGGCCGCACGCAAGCGGGGATTGACCGCGCAGGTCAGCGCGTAGATGGTCTGCGGCTCGCTGGCGGCGCCGAGCACCCCACGCAGCTTGTCGTCGTAGCGGCGGCGCAGAAAGTCCACGCGTCCGCGCCAGTCGGGCATCGGCTCGTCGTGGCTGCCGAGCGCGAGGTCGACGCCCTCCAGCGTTTCGATGTGGTCCAGCGCGGCGAGGTACGGCCCCAGCCCGCTGCCCGGCAGCATCCAGCCCGGCATCAGCGGCGGCGAGTTGTGCGGGAGCAGGTGGTCGGCGCTCAGGAGCACCTCGTCCAGCCGCAGGCAAATCTGCGCGCCGTCGTGCCCCGGCGTGTGCAGCACGGTAAAAAGCCCATCGAGCGTGTCGCCGTCTTGCAGCGCCGTCTCCACCTTCACCCCGGACGGACTCATCAGGTTGCCCGCCCGCCGCCGCAGCCGCGCCGCATACTCGCCCTCGGGCACACCGAGCCGCGCGAGCATGGCGTCCGCCCCCAGCTTGAACGCCTCGGCGCGGCGCCCCGGCTCCTCGATGACCGCCGCCGCCAGCGCGTGTGCTGCCACCGGAGCCGCCGTCAGCGTCCGCACGAAGGGCAGCCCGCCCACATGGTCCGGGTGCGGGTGGGTGATGACGAGGCGCGAGAGGGTCTCCCAGCTCCACGCCTCGCCATACTCCTCGCGCACGCGCTTCAGGCCATCTAGCAGCCCTTGCTGGCTGAAGTCGAAGCTGCTGCCCGCGTCGATGAGCGCCGTGTAGCTCGGCTGCTGCGGGTCGCCCACCACGACAAGAAAGACATTGACCCCGAGGTGCTCAAACGCGCGGATACCGATGGTGTAGATTCTCGCGCCGCTGGCGGTGACGTGGCGGGTGACGGTGGGGTGGGTGACGGTGGAAGCGGCGGAAGCGGTCACGGCCCCACTGTAGTCCGCACCTGTGCCCTGAACGGCGCCGGGTGCACTTTGGGTGTCACTGTCATCTGGACGTTTCTTTCGCCGTGAAAGCTGGCAAAGGCACAAAGACCGCCGAAGCTGGGTTTTCCTTATGCCAGAGTGCTACCCCTGGCCTTTTTAATCTGTTCAGGGCATAATAAAGGCAGTATGGCAAGGGCTAAAGCAAAAGACCAAACGGACGGCATCTACGCCGCCTTCGACACCTTGATGAGCACGGCGGGCGTGGACAGCCAGATCGCCGCCCTCGCCGCGAGTGAGGCCGACGCGGGCACGCTGGACGCGGCGCTCACGCAGTCCTTGCAAGAAGCGCAGGGGCGCTGGGGGCTGGGGCTGCACCACCTGCGCCATGAGGCGCGGCTGACCGACGACGGCGACATCGAAATTCTGACCGATGGCCGCCCCAGCGCCCGCGTGAGCGAGGGCTTCGGAGCACTCGCGCAGGCCTACGCGCCCATGCAGGCGCTCGACGAACGCGGCCTGAGCCAGTGGGCGGCGCTCGGCGAGGGCTACCGCGCTCCCGGCGACTTGCCGTTGGCGCAGCTCAAGGTGCTGATCGAGCACGCCCGCGACTTCGAAACCGACTGGTCGGCGGGGCGCGGCGAAACCTTTCAGCGCGTGTGGCGCAAGGGCGACACCCTGTTTGTCGAGGTGGCCCGGCCCGCGTCCGCCGAGGCCGCGCTCTCCGACGCTGCCTGGGACGTGATCGCCAGCATCAAGGACCGCGCCTTCCAGCGTGAGCTGATGCGCCGCAGCGAGAAGGACGGGATGCTCGGCGCCCTGCTCGGGGCTCGCCACGCCGGGGCCAAGGCCAACCTCGCCCAGCTGCCCGAAGCGCACTTCACCGTGCAGGCGTTCGTGCAGACCCTCAGCGGAGCCGCCGCCCGCAACGCCGAGGAGTACCGCGCGGCCCTGAAAACCGCCGCCGCTGCGCTGGAGGAATACCAGGGCGTGACCACCCGCCAACTGTCCGAAGTGCTGCGGCACGGCCTGCGCGAGAGCTGAGTCAAGAAAAGCAAAGGCGTCTGGGAGTCCTTTTCAGGCGCCGTTTTTCATGCTGCTATCTCTTTGAGTAAAGACTCCATGAAGATGTTTCCGTAAGCTTTCTCAGGCGTTGCACAGGAAGGATGAACGAGCCAAAGCGGGCCCCCCTTCTGGCAAAGGAGTCTTTCCATGACCAAAATCTTCGCGAAAGAATGGAACATGTCGGACCCCGGTCGGGCGCTCGCGTCCTTCTTCGCCACTCTCCCGACGCGCCCCCAACTGCTGGCATTGGGCGAACCCAACCACACCGACGACGCCTTTCCGGCGCAGCGCAACCGCCTGTTTCGCACGCTCGTCGAGGAGTACGGCTTTCGTTCGATTGCTCTGGAAAGCGACATCCTGGCGGGGCAGCGGGTCAACGCTTATGTGACGGGCGGCGCGGACGACCTTGAAGAGGTCATGCGGACAGGCTTCAGCCACGACTTTGGCCGCCGGGCCGCCAACCGCGAACTGGTGGGCTGGCTGCGCGACTTCAACGCGGGGCGCTCTGCGGACGAGCAGGTGCACTTCTACGGCTTCGACCCGCCGATGGAAAACCTCTGGGCGGCGAGTCCCCGCGCCAGTCTGCTCACGCTGCACGCTTTGCTCGCCCGCCAGGTGCCCGCGTTGCCTGTGAGCGCCGCGACCATCGAGCGCCTGTGCGGAGACGACGCCCGCTGGGCCAATCCAGCGGCGGGAATGGACGCCGCACAGTCCATCGGCCACAGCGACGAGGCGCGGCAATTGCGGGTGCTGACCGACGACCTCCTTCACCGGCTCGAAACCGGGGCGCCGGGCCTGGCCGAGCAGCCGGATTTCTGGGAGGCGCAACTCGCCGCCCGCACCGCTGCCGGCCTGCTCCGCTACCACGCGGTGATGGCGGACCCCGCCCCGGACCGCATTGCCCGGATGCTCGCCGCGCGTGACCTGCTGATGGCCGGGCACCTGCTCGCCATTGCCGAGCGCGAGCAGCGGTGCGGGCCGACGCTGGTCTTCGCCCACAACCTGCACCTGCAACGCCCGCTCAGCCGTATGAAGATGGGGGCCCAGAAGATAGGGGCTCAGACGCTCGACTGGTGGGGCGCCGGGGCGCACGTCAGCCGCCGCCTAGGCGAGCGCTACGCCTTCATCGCCAGTTATCCGGGCGCCGCAGAGGAGACTTTTCTGGTGCCTTCTTCCGAACTCACGGAAGCTGCGGCCACCCAGTTGTCAGTCAGGGACGACGGTCAGCCCTATTCTTTTCCGTTCAAACTCTCTGACCTCCCGTTTCTGAACGGTGCGCTCCTCGTAGGCCAATTCTGACGGTTGGGCCGCCGCTTGACCCGTGACAAGGCGTGCGGCAAACTGCGCGCACATGCCGCCTGAACTGACGCCCACCCGCCGCTCCATCCTGCAAGCCACCCTGCGTCTGGGCGCGGGGGCCACGGCGGGGCAGGTGGCGCAGGAAGTGGGCATCACCAAGCAGGCAATCAGCCAGCAGGTGAACATCCTGCGCAAGCTCGGCTACCTCCAGCCGGCCGAAACGCGCTACGGCCCGTTGCAGGTCACGGACCGGGCGCGGGCGGCGCTGGGCGAAGGGCTGCCGATCTACGGCCAGATCGCCGCCGGCATCCCGGCCCTTGCCGAGCAGTCGCCCGAGGACTTTACCCCCAGCATCGAGGCGCTGCTCGGCCTGAAAGCGGGCGATTTCTTGCTGCGGGTGCGCGGCGAAAGCATGACCGGCATCGGCGTGATGGACGGCGACTACGTGGTGGTGCGCCCGGCGCCCGAGGTCCACGACGGCGAGGTGGCGGTGGTCCTCGTGCCCGGCGACAATGCGGCGACCCTCAAGCGGCTGTACCACTTCGGCCAGGACATCCTCCTGACGAGCGAGAACCCCGCCATGCCGCGCCTGTCTTTTCCCGCCGAGCAGGTGCAGGTGCAGGGGCGAATGGTGGGGCGCGTCGGGGTCGGGGCGCCGCGCGTGAGCCACCGCGTGACCGAGTAGAAGCTCGACTGTCCCGCACGGCTCGGGCAGGTGTCATTGTCGGGAATGTCGGCAACAACCAGGAGCGGCCACAGAGAGCAGTATCTTCAAGGCTTTACCCGGCACTCATACCCTTGCCGCGCCGGGGGAGTCTAGTGCGCGGTGTTGTCCTGGGCGCGCCCCAGGCACTGAGGAGAAGCCATGACTGCCACCCCCCAAGCGTCCGCCCGTCCCGAGCGTCCCTTTGCCACTGTCAACCCCTACACCGGCGAAACGGTCAAGACCTTTCCCTTTTTGGAGAGCGCCGAAATTCCGGCCCTCATCGAGCGCGCCGACCAGGCCTACCGCGAGTGGGGCCAACGCCCGGTGACGGAGCGGGCCGCGATCATGCGCCGCGCCGCCGAGTTGATGCTCGAGCGCACTGATGAACTTGCCAGCCTGATCACGCTCGAAATGGGCAAGCTGCTGCGCGAGGCCAAGGGCGAAGTCGCGCTCGCCGCCAGCATCCTCAACTACTACGGCGAGCAGGGCCCGAGCTTCCTCGAACCCAAGACCATCCCGGTGCCGCAGGGTGAAGCCGCCGTGCTGCACGCGCCGCTGGGCGTCCTGCTCGGCATCGAGCCGTGGAACTACCCGCTGTATCAGGTCGTGCGTTTTGCTGCGCCCAACCTCGTCGTCGGCAACACGGTGCTGCTCAAGCACTCCGAACTCTGCCCACAGTCGGCGCTCGCCCTCGAACAACTGTTCCATGACGCGGGCGTGCCGCAGGGGGCCTACACCAACCTGTTTCTGCGGATTGCCGACATCGAACAGGTCATCGCGCACCCCGCCGTACAGGGCGTGTCGCTCACCGGCAGCGAGCGCGCCGGGGCGAGCGTGGCCGAACTGGCGGGGCGGCACCTGAAAAAGTGCGTGCTGGAACTCGGCGGCAGTGACCCCTTCATCGTGCTCGACGCCGAGGACCTCGACACGACGGTCAAGGCGGCGGCCACGGGGCGCCTGAGCAACACCGGGCAGGCCTGCATCGCGGCCAAGCGCCTGATGGTCGTGGACGACCTGTACGACGAGTTCGTGTCCCGGCTGGGTCAGACCTTCTCGGCCTTCGTGCCCGGCGACCCCGCCGACCCTTCGACCCGCCTGGGGCCGCTGTCTTCCGAACAGGCCGCCCGTGACTTGCAGGCGCAGGTGCAAGACGCCATCGACAAAGGTGCGACCGTCGTCGCGGGCGGGCAGCGACCCGAGCATCCCGGCGCCTTCGTGCAGCCTACCGTGCTCACCGACGTGACACCCGACATGCGCGCCTACCACGAGGAACTGTTCGGCCCGGTGGCGGTCGTCTACCGCGTGCGCGACGAGGACGAAGCCGTAGCGCTGGCGAACGCTTCGACCTATGGGCTGGGCGGCGCGGTGTTCAGCAGCGACCTCGACCGGGCGCAGCGGGTGGCCGAGCGCCTCGACACCGGCATGGTCTGGATCAACCACCCCACGTCCTCCGCCGCTGACCTGCCCTTCGGCGGCGTCAAACGCTCGGGTTTCGGGCGTGAGCTGTCCTCGATGGGAATGCTCGAATTCACCAACCAGAAGCTGGTGCGCGCTTTCCCGACCAAGCAAAAGCCCGCGCAGGTCGCTGGCTGAGCGAGCGCCCCTGTTGAAAAAAGTGCTGCTGTCCCAGGTTCGACTGGATGACAGCGGCACTTTTGATGTTGATTCTTCCGAAAACTGCTGACCGCTCAGTGATCTTCCTTGAACCATATAGAATCAGTTTCTTCCCCGCGCCGCCCCACTTTCATGCGGTACATCCGGGCGTCGCTGACGCGCAGCAGGTCACCGGCGGTGGCAGCATCTCTGTTGTAGCAGGCGCTCCCATAGCTGAAGCTGATACCAGGCTGTCCAGTAACCCGCAAATTCTGAGGCAACCGCCGCAGGACCTGGACGATGTCCTGCTCGGTGACGTCCAGATTCCACAAAACGGCGAACTCGTCGCCGCCGATGCGGTAAGTCTTGCCGGCAGCGCAACTCTGGCGCAAGCACAACGCAAATTGCCGCAGCAACTGATCACCGTACTGGTGGCCCTGCGAGTCGTTGATTTCCTTCAGGCTGTCCAGATCGAGCGACGTCATGTAGAAGTCCACCGCGCCGGGGTAAATCCGCTGCTCGAGGTCAAGTTCGAGCGCCCGTCTGTTGTGCAGGCCGGTCAAACTGTCCGACAGGGCAAGTTGCAGGAGCTCCCCGGCATTTTTCCGGGCTTCCTGCAATTCCTGCGTCCTGAGCGCCAGTTCGCGTTCCAGTGAGGCTGCTGCTGGGCCCACCGTCGGGGGTCCAAGTTCCTTGAGCTCGTCCACCGAATAATGCACGTCATTGAGAATCCGCAGTGCTACCTCGACGAGGGCCGGGTCAAAGTGGCGCCCGGCCTGGGCAGAGAGTTCGGCGGCGGCCTGCTCTGGGGTCCAAGCTGCTTTATAAGGACGTCTTTGAATCAGGGCGTCGTACACGTCTGCGACCGCCACGATACGCCCCGCCAGTGGAATCGCTTCTCCATGTAGACCGTAAGGATAGCCTTCGCCGTTCCAGCGTTCGTGGTGGCTCAGGGCAATGGTCTGGGCAAGTTTGAGCAGCGCCGAATTGCCTTGACCCAGGATCTGACTGCCGATCAATGTGTGGGCCTGCATCTGCACGTACTCGACTTCGGTCAGCTTACCGGGCTTGAGCAGGATGCTGTCGGGAATCCCGATCTTGCCCACGTCGTGCAGCCTTGAGGCAAGCATGAGCAGTTCGGCGTCAGCCTGGCTCCAGCCCAGCGCCAGCGCAATATGGGCTGCAAAGGTGCCCACCCGCTTGATCAATGGTTCGTGCAGTTTTGAGGTCACAAAGAAAGACCCACCGAAAATGGGGCTG